>OMKS01004276.1_pt1 | contig 10839 bp, 6 predicted proteins | sample 1674721 | NCBI WGS metagenome assembly OMKS01 (sample SAMN06264996, study PRJEB25208) | sediment metagenome | isolation source: hot spring sediment | place: USA: California | collected 2014-09-02 | reverse complement strand
GGCATACGAGATCTAGTACGGTCTCGTGGGCTCGGAGATGTGTATAAGAGACAGATTTTCTGCCATTGGTAGTTATTCCGGTTTCAGCGGTCAGTGCATATGGATAACAGGGGGGTTGTCTTGATTTTATATTTGCAAGATGTTTTCCGATAACATTGTTGTCCTTGACTTGAGTACCTGGTTTCTTTAGATCTACACGCAGAGGGATGGGCGTCTCGGCAGGGGCTGACCGGAATGGATTAAATATAAGGAGAGATTGCATGAAAAGAATATCAGTACTGTTTTATGTGCTCTTGGTATTTCTATGTGCATGTGGAGGCAGCAGCAGTGACGATTATCTTCCTATTATCAATGCTGGCAAGTACTACTATCAGCCTGTTGATGGTGATGTATTCACCTATGATGATTCTCTGGTTCAGGCTGTGGATGAAGGGGCTCCTGTGCAGACCGATTATGAAAGGGTGAGCACGTTTACGCAGGTTGATGAAAATCTAAAGACGTTATACTTATACGGGGACGATATTTCAGGCACGTACCTGCTCGAGACATCTACTCAAGACGGTGTTGATGCAGGATATACATATTATTCCCTGTCTGACGGCACCGAGATCATTCACGATGATCTTTCATTGTTTTCCACTATTGAATTCAGTATACGTTCCGGCAATGATGAACCCGATCCTGTTCTTCCAGGTTGGAATTACTCAAAGACTCAGGATGATTTCCTGTTTTCTACTGCAGCTCCCGATGAGCTGAAAGGCTTGTACGAGTTTGAGTCCACAATCATCCCTGAAGCAACTGAGACAATCACAATAACCGCCGGTACGTACGAGTGTCTGCGCTTCGAGATCTCGGGGGAATCGGTTAAGACAATTGAGGATACTGATCCTTATACCATCACAACATCTGTTTTTACAGGCTATCAATGGTATGCAGAAGGTTTGGGTCTGGTAAAGATCGAACTTGATTATGAAACAGAGATAACAGGCCCTGGTGATCCTGTTTTGATCACGAGCACCTATACCAGCGAACTTAAGTCAGTGGACTGAGCGGGTTGATTGTGTAGCTGTCTTGGCTGAGTGCCGGTCATCCATCCTGGGTTGGCTATATTGCTAACAGCGGATGATCTGTTATGATAGATAGTATTCCGAATCTGTATTTATGAGGGGAATCTTATGAAAGAGATAGCGATCGGGTTTTTGTGGCATATGCACCAGCCATATTACAAAGACCCGGTTTCTGAAACATATCTGATGCCGTGGGTAAGGCTTCATGCGGTCCGCGGATACTACGACATGATCGCCCTGCTCGAAGAATATCCGAAGATACGCTCCACGTTCAACCTTGTACCGTCTCTTCTGGCGCAGATTATTGATTATACTGATAATGGTCATCGGGACACGGAGTTCTATCTTTCCCAGAAAGCCCCGGATGATCTCAGCGGCGATGAAAAGAAGCACATCGTGTCCAGATTCTTTATGTGCAACTACCAGACCATGATAGCGCCGTTTCCCCGGTATGCTTCTCTCTTCGAGAAGAGAGGCGAGATAAAAAATGCCAAAGATCTCGATGGTATTGTAAAAAAATTCTCTCATCAGGATATCCTCGATCTTCAGGTTCTGAACAACCTCACCTGGACAGGGTTTACTGCAAGAAAGAACAAGGGGATCAGGGATCTTATCAAAAAGGGCCGGTCTTTTACAGAGTCGGACAAGCGCTATCTTCTTGATTTTCACATTGAGATCATGAAAAAAATCATCCCGCTGTATCGCAAGGCCTATGAAGAGGGGCGCATAGAAATCACCATATCACCCTTTTATCATCCCATAGGGCCCTTGGTGATGAACGTCGGATATGCCCTGAGATCTCTGGAAACGCCGCTGCCTGATGAGGCCTTTTCGCATCCCGAGGATCTCAACGCCCAGATAGTCAAGGCGGTATCGTTTCACAAGGAGCTTTTTGGCGATGCCCCCAAAGGTATGTGGCCTTCAGAAGGTTCTGTCTGTCCGGAAATGATCGATCTTATGGGGGAGCACGGCATCGCGTGGTCTGCATCGGACGAAGCGATACTTTTTGCGAGTCTCAAACAGTCACGTACCGGGGCCAAACTGTATAAACCCTATGTGATGGCCTCTGGTAAATCGCCGATCTCCTTGTTCTTCAGAGACAGGCCGCTCTCAGATCATATCGGGTTCATGTATGCAAAGAATCAGCCTGACCAGGCTGCAGACGATTTCATGCACCATCTGGACAATATACGCAAAGGCTCCAGGGCCTATGATTTTAACCCTTTTATCTCGATTATCTTAGATGGTGAGAATCCCTGGGAATATTATGCCGACAGCGGCGAGGGTTTTCTCAGACGATTGTACGGGCAGCTGGAATCGACCCCCGGCATACGTACATCGACCTTCAACGGCTTTCTCAAGGACAATCCGCCCGGCCAGGGCATAGAAAATCTGTATACAGGAAGCTGGATCAACCATAATTTTGCCATCTGGATAGGTCATGAAGAAGACAGGAAGGCATGGGAGTATCTCGCACGTACGAGACGCTATGTGGAGTCAAAGGGTCCGGATGCTAAGCCGCTTGCATGGGAAGAGATCTATATTGCAGAGGGCAGTGACTGGTTCTGGTGGTATGGTGATGACTTCGTAACAGTAAATGACGAACAGTTTGACAGGCTCTTCAGGCTGCACCTGGCAAACTGTTACAAGCTCCATGACGACATTCCTCCGGAAGAACTCTCGCAGAGCATTATCACCCCGCATGATGTAGCGCCGGAAAAGATGCCTGTCGGGTTCATTCACCCGGTGATCGATGGCAGGGTTTCGCACTTCTATGAGTGGGTCAAGGCAGGGTACTATGTCGCTTCAAGCGCTTCGGCGAGTATGTACAGTCATCAGCAGTATCTGTCGTATATCTATTTCGGGTTTGATATGCAGTATCTCTATATCAGGATGGATTTTCTGAATGCCCTGGAAGACATGACCGTGCAGATGAATGTACTCTCTCCCGAACCTGTCCGAATTACCATACATCTTGCCGAAAAAACACAGATGATTCTGGCCAGGCCATGTGATAATCCGGTTGAGGCAGCAGATCATCTTGACAGTGTTGCCTATGACAGGGTCCTGGAATTCAAGATACCGTTCATAAAGCTTGGAGCGGTTCCCAAGCAGCGTATACGTTTCTCGTTGTGTCTCATGGAAAAAGGGCTTGAGGTTGAAAGGCATCCTTCAAACGGATTACTGTCTGTGGTAATTCCTGATAACGATTTTGAAAAGGTGATGTGGCATGTCTGAAAAGATAAGATTGGCTTTCTGTGTTCATTCTCATCAGCCTGTTGGAAATTTCCCCGCTGTATTTCGCAAGGGATCTCAAGACTGCTATCTCCCCCTGCTGAGGATACTCAAGGACTACCCGCAGATCAGAATGACACTGCATTATACCGGCCCGCTTCTCGAGTGGTTTGAGGCAAACGAACCGGAATTCTTTGAACTGGTTTCCGAGCTGGTTGAACGTTCCCAGATAGAGATTATGGGTGGAGGGTTCTACGAGCCGATACTCCCGGTCATACCTCAGGTCGACGCCATTTCTCAGATTGCATATTCGAGGCGCTATTGTGAAGATAAATTCGGCGTCAGCCCCACAGGCATGTGGTGTGCCGAGCGTATATGGGACCCTGGTGTACCTGAGAAGATTGCCGGGTCAGGAGTGGAATACACACTTTTAGACGACAGTCATTTTCTTTCTGCAGGCCTGTCTGCGAGCGATGTCCACGGGTATTACATTACAGAACGGGAAGGGTATTCGTTAAAGGTATTTCCTGTGGATATGAATCTTCGTTACCTTATCCCCTTCAGGCAGCCCCACGAGGTAGTTGAATATCTCATGGAAATGAAGCGGTCAGGGGTTCAAGTCGTTACCTATGGAGATGACGGCGAGAAATTCGGGATGTGGCCGGGAACCCATAAGTGGGTTATCCAGGAGGGATGGTTGAGAAGGTTCTTTGACGAGATTATCAGGGCGTCTGAAGATATCGAGATCGTACCTCTTTGCCGGGTCATCGATACATGTCCTCCGCGGGGACGGATCTATCTTCCCACCGCTTCATATCAGGAGATGATGGAATGGAGCCTTTTCGCAGAACAGGGAAGGGTTTATGAGGATCTGGTGAAACAGGCAAAGGAAAAGGATGAATGGAAAGAACTCCGCGGGTTCTTGAGAGGCGGCATGTGGGACAATTTCTTTGCCAAGTATCCCGAATCAAACCTGATGCACAAGAAAATGCTGAAGATAAGCGCCCTTGTCAGACAGTATAATGAGCCGGAAGATGCCCTTGATCACCTGCTTATGTCTCAGTGCAACTGTGCGTACTGGCACGGTCTTTTCGGGGGGATATATATCTCCTCATTGCGGCATGCGATCTACGAGCATCTGCTCAAGGCAGAGGCGATTGTTGACCGGCAGCGGTTTTCAGGCACACCATGGATTGTCGAGGTGACAGATCATGATCTGGATGGAAAGGAAGAGGTGCTCGTTTCCGGTAAAGATATAAACTGCTACATCTCTCCTTATTGGGGCGCATCGGTATTTGGCCTGGAGTTCAAGCCTGCAGCGTACAATTTTTCGAATATCCTGATGCGGCACCCGGAGATATATCATAAGGATATCATCGATGCCGGGGCCGAACATGATATACCCGAAACCGGCGAACCTTTGTCGATTCATGATATTCCCCGTGTGGTTGCAGACGGATATAAGGATCTGCTCGTCTATGATCTTTATCCGAAATATTCGTTCCTTACCCATTATCTTGAAGATACCCCTTCAGTAGAGACTATATTAAAGATGAACAAGATAGGCTCTGCGGATGAAACCCCGATACCTTTTGAGCTTGCTTCGACCGTTCAGGATCAGGGGCGGCTCGAGCTTGTTTTCAGGGGAAGGCTCAAGGACATTGCCATTGACAAGACATATCTGTTTCACGCTGAGAACACAGTTGCGGTATCTCATGCGATACACCAGGCAAAGGAAGATTCCTGGGTTGTCGTGGAATGTAATGTCATGTCTGTCTCTGAACAGATGCCCTCTGTCGACGATGTGGTGCTCGTTGAGAATAGAGGCAGTTTCAGTGCAAGGAAGGTGACAGTTGCTGATACGGAAAAGGGGGTCTGTCTGTCTGTTGAATCGGATTCCCCCTGGGATATCTGTATCGTCCCCATTGAATGTATATCCCAGAGCGAGGAAGGGTTTGAAAAGACATTTCAGGGGTGGAGCATATATTTCTCGAGAAGAGGCTCGCAACCCATACCGGAGATACGCTCAAGGATGGAAGCGATATGTCAGAGTTGAGAAGAGATCCGATTGTCAACAGGTGGGTGATCATCAGTGATGATCCCATTCGTACTCCCGATGTTTCACCGGGGACTGAAAGGGTATCCCAGTATGATTTCTGTCCGTTCTGCCCCGGCAACGAGCATCTCTGTCCCCCGGAGATCCTTGCAAACAGGCCGTCAGATTCCTATCCCAATGATGCCAGATGGGCATTGAGGGTTATCCCGAACCGTTCACCGCTCCTTGTGGTGGAGGAGGATTTCAGGCGCATGGGTGAAGGGGTTTATGACAAGATAACGGGTGTGGGTGCAAACGAGGTAATCATTGAGACAAAAAGGCATGGTGTCAGGCAGGCGGATATGACTGCCGAGGAATTGGAGAATATGTTCTGGGCCTACCGGGACAGGATCATTGACCTGAGGAGAGACAGCAGGATCAAATATGTCCAGATCTATAAAAATTGCGGGGCAGCCTCAGGTGCGACTCTGTCTCACGGGTATTCTCTCCTGATGGCCCTGCCCATAGTCCCACGGGCAATATCGGATGAAATCGACGGATCCAGAAAACATTTCGAGAATAAGCAGCGGTGTATTTACTGCGATGTGATCAGGCAGGAGGCTCAGATCGAAACACGCATAGTAAGTGAGACCAGAATGTTTGTCGCGATTGAACCTTTTGCGCCGCGAGTGCCTTTCGAGACATGGATACTTCCAAAGAGACATTGTGCGCACTTTGATGAGATTGAACCCAGGGAACTGAGCGACATGGCCTCGATCTTCAAGGATGTATTCTCAAGGCTGGACATTGCCCTGAGTAATCCAACATATAACTATATTATTCATACCAGCCCGTTAGGGAACAATAACGATGAATATTATCACTGGCACATGGAGATTTTCCCTCAGATCAAAATAAGATCAGGGTTTGAGTGGGGAACAGACCTTTATATCAATCCCACGCCGCCTGAGGCCTGCGCTGCATTCTTAAGAGGACTCGTTGTGTGAAAGCCCCGGATACTTTGTCATGCCTCGATTCTTTGCTGAAATAATTGACTCGGATCGTGCAGTCATTGCAGGCAGGGATGCCGGTCATATCAAAGGACCTCTGCGAAAGAGGGTAGGGGATACACTCTCTATTCGTGACAGTCATCTCGGATATGAAGCCAGGATTACCTCCATGCAGCAGCAGAAGATCTTTCTGGAGATTCACTCGTCAGCGGTTCTTTCTGAAAGGGGGGTGCCAAGGGTTCACCTGGGTATGAGCGTGATCGACTTCAAGGATATGGATCTGCTCATCAGGGCAGTAACAGAACTCGGGGTTGCAGGCATATATCCTGTTATAGCGGAAAGATCGAATATCCGTATGATATCCGATCACAGGATTCATCGTTGGATCAACATCGTACAAGAGGCTGTGAAACAGTGTGAAAGAAGGGATACCCCTGTTATTCATGAACCACAACTATTGACCCAGTGCATCAGTACTGGTTGTCTGAGCTGGCCGGTCAGGCTCATTGCATCTCAGGGCGCTGATCGTTTTCTGTACGATTTAAGAGGATCGGACACCGGCATTTTCATAGGGCCTGAAGGAGGGTTCAGCCCTTATGAGATGGAGGAAATGCTGAGGATCGGATGTACCCCGGTCAGTATGGGCAGGACAGTTATGCGCTCTGTCACTGCGGCCATTACAGCTGTGGGTATTCTCGCAATGTGATATATTGCACTGTCCTGCAGCAAATTCACCTTTAGCGCAAAGTGTGTTATTCCTTGATCTCAGCCTGGAGTTTTGCCAGAAGGTCCTGTGCCTGTTTCTTCTCCTCAAAGACTGTTTGTGTGTCGAGGGCCTTTTCCAGGAAATGGATCGCCTCTTTCCCCCGGTTCAGCTCTGCCAGTGCAAGGGCATTGTGATAATTGACGGAAGGTTCATCAGGGAGTCTTTCGAGGGCGAGCTGAAACTGGGCAAGGGCATTGTCTAGGAGTCCTCTCTTGAGGTATACATACCCGAGAGTATCGGCAATCCGGGGATCCTCGGGAAATTTGTCTTTGGCGACCTGCGCAAGCCTCATAGCTTCATTCAGATCATTCCTGCTTCCTTCTTCAGCCAGGATCCATGCCAGGTTGTTGGCAGCAAGGGCGTTTTCCGGTTCTTTGTCCAGGATATATGCATACACCTTTTTAGCGTCTGCAGTTCTGCCCCGGTTCTGGTTTATCAGGGCGAGCATCATGGCTGCTCTCAGGTCGTCGGGGTTTTTATTGAGGATGTCCGTATATTCATCAAGGGCCTTTTTGGTCATGTCGTTTCTGGCATAGAACTGTGCAAGTGCGTGATAGAGGGTCTGATTGTTTTTCTCTAGCTTTATAGCCTCTTTGATCCGTTTCAATGCCTCATCCTTATTGCCGGAGCTTTCATGAAGACCGGCAAGGATCATGTGGCAGGCAGAGGTGTTGACTTTTTCACATACACTGGTTAGCTTCCTGACGATTTCCTCTTTTTGAATCATCGCAGAGGCAGTGGCAACATAGAGGGTCAATGCCTCTGGCTTTTCAGGGTAACGCTCCATAGCCGCTAGAGATAGTTTGTATGCCTGTTTGCTGTCTCTCTCAAAAAGTGCCAGCAGGGTCTCGGCATGAAGAGTGGGCCAGGCCTCAGGAGCGCCCTTCTTGAGAATTTCAACGAGAGGACGGGCCTGGTTTTCCTTGTTTGACTTGAATGCAGACAGGGCACCGATATAGATGATATCAGACAGGACAATGGAATTGCTCACAAGAAGATCAACCTCTGCCAGTGCTTCTTTGTATTGCTGCTGAGCAAAGTATATCCTTGCCATCATCGCGTGGAGCGTAGGGTTTATCCTGTTCTCCTGCAAAGCTTTCTCAACGAGCTCCCGTGCCCGAAGTACCTCCCCTTTCATAAGGTAGGCCTTTGCCGCTGTTGTTGCAACGTCCGGTCTTGTCGGTATATTCTGGATCAGTACATCCAGAGTCTCCAGGGCGCTTGCCGGATCTTTCTGCTCGACATATATCTGTGCAAGAAGGATCCTGGTTGGGATGGCCTTATGATCCTCTTCGACGGCTTTCATGAGGAGCTGTTTTGCTTCTTCGATATTCCCCTTTTCCAGAAGGATCTGGGAGATCAAGGTCCTGGCCAGGGTTGAATCATCCAGATCCCTGGCCTTCTGGGCTATAGAAAGAGCCTTGTCCAGATCGCCTTTCTGGCGGATAATCCCTGCCTCCAGCATATAGGTATTGGGATTATCGGGGAATCTGGTCTTCAACTCTGAGATCAGGGTATTGAAGAGATCGTCCATGTTATGGGCAACGTAGAAACGGGCAAGGGCGAGCCCTGCATTTATATCGTCACCACCTGCATGATATGCGTCTTGAGCCCATTTTCTTGCAAGTTCGATATTGTCTTTGAATACATAGATGTCACTGGCCAGAAACCGTATTCTCGTTGAATCGGGATAAATCGATGTGCCTTTTGAAACAAGATCGAGTGCGTCATCTATGCGGCCGATAACCAGAAACATCTGGATTGCATTAATAAGCGTGGCCTCACTCGGATCACTTGCCTGCAGGACTTCCTCCATGATCCCAACTGCCTCTTCCTGGCTGCCGCTGTGAAACATGGCCTGGGCAAGCATCTCTTTTGCCGTAGAGTTTGCAGGATCAATCTGAAGTATTTCGGATGCCTGTTTTGATGCGAGATCATATTTCTTTGCAAGAAGCTGCATGGAGGCAAGATATTCCCGTGATTTGATATTTTTCGGATCGGACTGAGAGGCTCGCATGAATGCCTTATATGCCTCATTTGCCCGCATCAGTTTAAGCTGAACCTCTCCGAGTGTTATGAGCGTATCGACATCATCAGGCGCGATCTGAAGAGCGTTCTGGTACTGTATTGCCGCCTCGGCATATTTTTCCGAAAGCCGGTATTCTTCGGCGCTTTCAAGATAAGCAGACCTTTTTTCCTCAGGGCTTTTACTGCAACCGGTAAAAGCGATTGAACAAAGTGTTATTATCAATAAGATGCAGAAATAATTCTTCATAATACCTCCGGTTATTCTGGGTAAGAAGAAGATAGCACAGTTGTCGATGAAGGAAAAGAGATAAGGCCGCAGAACAATATATGAGATGAGGGATTTTCTGTTCCAACAAAGACAGGAATATTGTAATGTAATTTTTTGTATAGCCCCGATTTAGAAATGGGGAGGGTCCCATTTGCTTTTGCAAATATCTTACCTGTATATTTACCGGGAAGTACATGGGCGATCTTGAGGGGTATATGTATGATAATCGCTAAATTTTAAATGACATTGTGTCGATTGTGTAGATCATGACAAGGAATGTATATTCAATAGCCCTGCTTTTGCTTATCGATATCTTTATAACCGCAGGATCGGTATTCCTTGCAAAGTATCTGCAACGGCTGCTGCCCGAAGTGTGCCTTCCTGATGAATTATTATTGGTCAAGGCGCTTATTTATTCCGGTGTAGCTGTCATTTGTTTTTATTTCCAGGACCTGTATAACTGGCGATACTGGAGAAGATCATCGGAGCTTACCTCATCCATTCTTCTTGGAGGAGGGATTACCCTGATAGCTCTGGCAGTACTCTATTACATCTTTCCTGTAATCGGGCTTGAGAGGGATGTACTGCTCATAGCGCTTGGTATCGGTCTTGGCGCCTCGTTCTTGCTGAGGCTTGGGTATATGAAACTCAAGTTTGCAAATAATACCGGGACACGTGTAGTAATCCTTGGTGACGGGGAGAATGCAAAATTCCTGTTTCAGCAGATGCGTTCGGGCGGATACCCCGTAATCTTTGAAGGATATATCGGAAGAAACAATTGGGATCTGCCTTCCAAATGCCTGGGTGATGTAAAGGATTTGTACACGGTTACAAAGAATATCGATCCGGACATACTGGTTGTTGCCCCTGACGGATGGAGAGGGACCCTGCCCATTGATGATCTTCTTAATATAAAACTCGCATTCTGCGATGTAATAGATGCACCTACCTTTTATGAGAATATAACAGGAAGGATTCTGGTAGAGGAAATTCGCCCCAGCTCAATCATCTTTACCCGGGGTTTCCTGAGTTCGCAGTTTCAGGATGTGATCAAGCGGGGTTTCGACATCTTTTTTGCCCTAATAGGTCTGGTCTTGTCTTCACCGATCATGCTCCTTACTGCTGTTTCCATTCGTCTGGAATCACCCGGGCCCATATTCTATCTTCAGCACAGGGTGGGAAAAGACGGGAAAGACTTCAAGGTGATCAAATTCAGGTCTATGAGGCAGGATGCCGAGAAGGCAGGCCCCCAATGGGCCAGCGAAAACGATCCCCGAGTTACCCGGGTGGGCCGGATTATTCGAAAACTGCGTATCGATGAACTTCCACAATTTATCAATGTGATCAAGAACGATATGAGCTGTCTCTTATACACATCTGACGCTGCCGACGAAGAGGATAGTGTAGATCTCGGTGGTCGCCGTATCATT
>OMKS01004275.1_pt1 | contig 10844 bp, 7 predicted proteins | sample 1674721 | NCBI WGS metagenome assembly OMKS01 (sample SAMN06264996, study PRJEB25208) | sediment metagenome | isolation source: hot spring sediment | place: USA: California | collected 2014-09-02 | reverse complement strand
ACATTAAATCGCGAACTCCTGTTCTTTCTAGACACAACGCTAAGAGTAGCCTCGGCTCTAAGCCCCGAGTCGTTCGACTATATCCTTGATGAGAAAGTTTTTTTTAGGTTAGACTCAATTTTTCAAGAGGATACAATCCCTTTAGAATAGTTCAGATGTGAGCACATCAACTAGCTGCGGATCAAGCTTAGCATTTTTTAAAGATTTCTGAATTGGGATTATGCTATGGGGGGTTCCTTCCAAAACGGCTTCTATTGATTTTTTACAGGAGCTTGGCAGTTCTCCCTCCATCTTAAAAAATGAGATAATCCCTTTTTCAACATGCACCTCAAGCTTAATAATTTTATTCTGTAATTGAATTTCACGTTTTAGCGAATAAAAAGGGGAATAGCCATAATTCCATTCCCACTTACCATACTTCTCATTAACAAGCCGCTCAATCTCTAATAAATCTTCACTTGAAAAGAAGTATTCAGTTGCATCATTGGTTTTACTAATGTATTCGAAAAGATAAAGGGCAAACTCCTCAATCTGCATTCCGTTAGGTAAAAAATCGGACAGGTTAGCTGTTGATGCCCTTACGGATTTTACAGCTCTTTCGCTTATAAACCTATCATCTCTAACATACAATACATTTGCCAGTGCTGATAGATCGGTTTGGAAAAGCAAAGTACCGTGATGCATTACCCTTTGTTTATACACATGCTCGGCGTTACCCGAAACCTTTAGCCCATTTACCGTTAGGCTATTGTTCCCCTCAAACTTGGCTTTAACACCAAGTGTACCAAGCATTTCAACAATAGGTTTGGTAAACCCTTTAAAATCTACCAATGCCCCTTGCTTACCGTTACGAATAAAGGTAAAATTTACGTTACCATAATCGTGGTATACCGCTCCCCCTCCCGACATTCGGCGTACCACCTCTATACCATTTTTCTGGGTGTAAACGAAATCAATCTCCCCCATGGTATTCTGGTGCTTACCAACAATAACCGATGGGCTATTTCGATAGGTAAAAAAAACATCCTCACTAAAACGCTTAAGCAAATACTCTTCGGCCGCTATGTTAAAGAATGGGTTATGGGTTGGGGATTTGATGGAGAGCATGGTGAAAGATTACATAATGCAAAACTAAACATTTTACTAAAAAAGAGGAAAGACGACAAATGTCGTCTTTCCTTTCTTAAGCTGAAAAAAAATCTACTTGCGAACCTTCGTGTGTGTTACTCCAGAACTTGGTGTCTCAAAATTGTAGTTTACAATCGATTTCCCTTCTGGAGTTACAATCTCAAAATCATCAATAAAGAGCGCAAAAGCATCGTGAGAAACGCATCCAATTTTAACTTTCACATTCTTTCCAGCCCAATCAGACAAATCCCATGTATAATTAGTCCAATCAGTTGGCACTTCTTCATAAGGATCTGGAGTAAGAATGGTTTCACTCTCGTCAGCATTATCTACAACAATAACTACTAACCTTTCTAACCCATAATAATCTGTTATTGACTTAGCAAAAAGTGATAGCTCATAGCCATCTTCGATGTCAAAATTATCACTAGTCATCCAATCGTTATTTCCATTAGCGCCGTCAGGCATGGCAGCCATAGCAAAAGCATATTTGGTTCCACTATTTGCTTCCCAACCTGCCGGTTCTCCTGCCTCTTCGAAATCGAAAATTCGCCATGCTGCGGGTTGACCCTCTCCAGGATAGTCAAATGCGCCAACGCTATAAAGAGGAAGTGCATCAATATCCTCAACAACCCAAGGTGCAAACTCGGTACTCCAAGCTTCATACTCTTCAAAATCCCATGCACGCTTAACAATAATTAATAGTACATGTTCCGCTTCTAAATCGCCATTATCATTGCTAAAGTTCCAAACAAATGTTAATGTATCGTTAAGCATTTCATTTGTTAAATCAACCGCAATTGAATCATCTAACATATTAAATTCATCTGTTAATTCAACAGGCACTTCACTATTGAGCTGCTTTGTAATAACCAAACTAGTAGGGGGAGTACAATCTTCAGCAATTTTAAATTTGATGTAAATTGTTGTATCCTCTGCGGGATAAAAATCAGCAGGGCCATCAATAATTAGAGGATTTTTAACTTCAAACTTCTTATTCACCGAAGCTGGTCCATTGGAAGTTTCAGCGGTAAAAGTAACATTAGCAACATCCTTTATTTCGCCAATACCAAGAAGTCCTTTGGGGAAATCGTAAGTACCAACCCCATTCGACAACGAAATTGTTGCAATTTCTTCTCCATCTAAAAAGGCTTTAACAGATTTTACAGAGGTATTAGAAACCTCGATACTACCTGTTACACCAGCATCTAGCGGATAAAAACTCATATCACTAGTATATATGGCTACACCTGGATAGAACAACTCTTCTTTCTCCTCGCACGCTGTAAAAATGGCAGCAAGTGCAAGAATGCTTAAAGAAATTAATAATATCTTTTTCATATTCATTATGTTTTTATTTGTTTACTCTACTCCGGTTCTTGTATCCCACCACATTTTCTTACCCCAGAACCTATCAACCACTTCTGAATAATAGGCGCTGGAATTAGCTCCATTCAGATTAGATTCACTAGTTGGGTAAGCAAAGCGGAATGGTGGGCGATCATGTCCAGGGAAACGAGCCGCTGGCGCAGCAGGCATGTCAAGCACATCGTGTCTCCTAGCTTCAGCCCAAGCCTCATGGCCTTGCTTAAACAAGCTAATCCATTTCTGAAGATAAAGATTCTCTTCGCTAAAAGGATTAGCTGCAACAAAAGCTGCATCCTCTAGCCCATTTTCCTCTAAAGAGGCAACAATACCCTTCTCATAGGCATCAGCAGCAGTCATTACTGTTGTATAGCCTTTACTAGCAGCTTCTGAGATAATAAATAAAACCTCAGCATACCTCATGTATGGGGTAAAGCCCATAGCATCATCGCGAAAACGTGCTCCAATTCGGCTATATTGAGCAATAGATCCCAAATCTTCATCAGCAACACCAGGAATTACCCCTCTGTATTCTCCATCACTTCTAGCTGGTTTTGCATAAACTGAAAGCCTTGGATCATTTATTGATTTCATGTAATCGATCAAAAATGAGCCTACGGCATGGTCATCTCTTGACTCAGAATTTTCCATCCAAGGTTCTTTGTACGGAGCAGATCCTGGCCAATACAAGAAGGCGTTATGATCATTACTCTCCATTATAGGGTAGTTATCGGGATTATCAAGAACATCTTTAATATGGTTGATACCTACTGGTGATACATCTGCAATTCTCATGGCAAGTCGTAACCTTAAGGAATTTGCAAACCTTTGCCATAATTCTGTATCACCATTAAAAAGGAAATCACCATCTCCAAGTTTTGCAAGGTTACCCTCTGCAAAAACGTCCCCTGCTTTCTTTAAGCTATCAAGCAATGCTGGATAAATTTCTTCTTGAGTATCGTAAGCGGGGTTAATAACCCCTTCTCCACCTTTTAGTGCTTTTGAAAAAGGAAGATCCCTCCAACTATCTGTACCAATACTAAAAACTAAAGACTGAAAAGTTAAAGATGCAGCATATATGTTTGGATTATCGTTGGCTAAGGCAATAATCTTAGCGTTCTCCAAGTCAATTGCAGTTCTGTATAGATCCCTCCAGGTGTTATTAATTACGCTTTCTCTTTCGAAATAACGCGACTCATCTAAGTATTGAATTTTACCTAAGTGTCCAGCATAGGTTGATGTGTTGTTCATATTAAACCATGAATCGTAATATGTGTCGCCAAAATAGCGTAATGCTTGTCCTAACAAATTGGTAGCAGGTACCATAGTAGGGTTGTTTGGATCAAGGTTCATCTCCTCCCAATCTTTTGTACAGGAAACAAGGAGCATTAACCCTATTATAACCCCGCTTGATATAAGAAACATTATCTTTTTCATAATTGGTATGATTTTTCAGTGATTAAAAATTAAGATTAATCTTAAAACCGAGGTTCCTTGATGTTGGTAGTTGGAATTGTTCAAGACCCAAACCTGTATTTGTAACACCGAAACCTGTTTCAGGATCAATTCCCGAATCATTAGATGGATGGGTATACAATATTGCTAGATTTCTTCCAACAAACGATACTGACGCAGATTGCACAAAACCTATTGAATTAACTACAGACTTTGGCAAGTCGTAAGCTAAAACAATCTCTCTTAGCTTAATATAACTACCATCAATAATTGAGTTTTCTTCCAAACCCCAGTAACGTGCGAAATAAGCATCAGCTGAAACAACAATATCATTAGGGGTGCCATCTTCTTTAACTCCCTTAACAACCATTCCATGTTCACGTATACCATTAGCAACAGTCTCTTCAGTTAAACCTGCGTAGGCACCAAACCAATCAGAAACGCTAAATAAATCACCTCCATAACGGCCGTCAACAAGAACACTTAAAGCAATACCCTTATAGCGGAATGTATTCATGATACCACCAATCCAGTCGGGTGTAATATTTCCAACTTCAATCGGTGTACTTGCTGCAATTGGAAGTCCGTTAGCACCAATAACTTTGTTTCCATCATCATCACGTAAAAAACCGTTTGCACGAATAACACCGTAAGGTTTCCCTGGACGAGCTTCAATGGTAACACCGTTCCATGATGAGGTTATTTGATAAGACTCCACCTTTTGCCCTGTATTCGGGTCTTCATAAAGTTCGTTTACAGAGTTTTTATTTTTTGCCCAGTTAATAGTCATATCCCAATTAAAACCATCGGATTTAATAACTTGACCACTCAACTGTAACTCAACACCCTTATTCTGGATTTCCCCAGCATTAATAAGCATATTATTATAACCCGTAGCAAAGGATATGTCTACCGATAGAATCTGATCGGTTGTTATCATATTATAATATGTTGCATCAAGGCTAACTCTATTTTGTAAGAACCTTAGATCTAAACCAACCTCAAAACTTGTTGTTTCCTCAGGTCTTAATCCAATGGGAGGCAATGTTCTTGTTGTGTAAAACTGAGTAACACCATTAAATGGATCATTCGAACCATAAACAAATGATAACTTATAAGGATCAGTAGTGTTACCCACTTGTGCCCAACCTCCACGTAACTTCGCAAAAGATAGGATATTTTTATCAATATCAATAAACTCCGTAATAATTGCACTTGCAGTAACTGAAGGATAAAAATAGCTCCAACTGTCCTTAGGCAACGTAGAACTCCAGTCATTTCTTGCGGTAAGATCAACAAAGAGTGCATTTTTCCATCCTATGGTTGCCTGACCAAACAAGCTATTGCTCTCTAATTTTTCATCGTACATTCCTGTACTTGGATTTCCTTGAATATTCCCTATAGTAAACAGGTTTGGAACGGTTAGCTCATTTGCCTCAAGTAAAGAGTAATGATACTCAGTTTGGCGGTAATTTCCTCCAACAAAACCATCAAGTGAGATATCTCCAAAATCTTTATTGAAGTTCAACATTAAATCAGCATTTACCTCTCCATCTGTTCTTTTATTTTGCCAAAAGTATCCATAAGGATAATCTATTGATTGTGTATATTCAATGTGCTTTCTCCTCTCAGCATAATAATCAATACCAACCCTTGCTGTTGCACTTAACCATTCGGTAAACTTTACTCCAAAATTTACATTTCCAAAAATACGATCCCTATCGCGACTTGTGGTGTTATAACCAGTAGTCCAATATGGGTTGTTGTGGTAATTAGTATTCCAGTTGTATGGAGCTCCAAAAATATTAAAGGTTTGCCAATTCTCTTTCAGATCATTCATGTCAACCTGACGACCAAACCATCCACCTAGAGATTGCATTGGGTTATTAGAATCGTAACCTTGACCAGGTAGGTTGTCACTAAAGTTTTTTACATACGTAGCAGAAACATTTGCGGTTAACCAATCTGAAAGATCTTGTGTCCCATTAAAAAAAACAGAGTAGCGAGTTAAATCTGTATTAGGTATAGTTCCCTTTGTATTTTGGCTTGATAACGATAACCTCATACTTCCCTTGTCGGAACTAGAAGTCACATTAACATTATTATCAAAGGTAACACCCAATTCGAAAAAGTCTTTAATATTGTCAGGATGAGAGATCCAAGGTGTCGCAGTTCGAGTATCAGGATCATTAGGATCTGACAATGGACTGTTAAATTGAGGGATTAATAATCCTGCATCTAATCTTGGACCCCAGCTTTCATCAACACCATCCCAAACACCTCCGTTGTTACCGTCGTAATAATTAAACCCATAATTTGGACTAAAAGTACCGTCAGCAAACTCCTGATAAGAGAAGCCTGCATTTTTTGCTCCTGAAAGAAGATAATAATACTCACTTCCCGACACTCCTTGTCCGTATTCATTCTGATAGTTCACAAAACGATAGGCCTGATCAAAAGTTACGCTAGAACTAACGCTAACACCCAATCCTTTCTTCTCACTTTTACCTGTCTTAGTTGTAACCAGCACAACTCCATTCGCAGCTCGACTACCATAAAGGGCTGCAGCATTAGCACCCTTTAGTACTGAAATTGACTCTACGTTTGATGGGTCAATATCCATTGCAGCATTTCCAAAATCTTGGCCTCCCCACTGAGACACTCCAGTAGATGCGTTACTAACAGGCACACCATCAATAACCCACAAAGGCTGGTTATTGCCAAACGAAGAGTTTCCTCTAATTACAATACGTGAAGAAGAGCCTACTGCTCCACTTGCGTTTGTAATCTGTACTCCAGCAACTTTCCCAGTCAACGAATTAACAATATTGGTCTCCTTTGCCTTTGTAATCTCCTCGCCTTTTAGGTCCTGAACTGCATACCCTAACGATTTTTTTTCGCGAGAAATACCTAGAGCCGTTACAACAATTTCCTCTAGAGACAGCATATCTGATACTAGAGCAACATTAATTAATGTTCTTCCCGCTATTTCAACCTCTTGAGTTTTAAAACCAACAAATCGATAGATCAAAACAGCAGCATCTTGAGGAACTGAAATTGAATACTCCCCCTCGGGCCCTGTAGAGGTACCAATTGTTGTTCCCTTAACCAAAACGGATGCCCCTGGTACAGGCAACCCATCCTCGGAACCGGTAACCGTTCCGGTAATCTGTACAGTTTGTGCTTGCAGGAAGTTAATTCCAACAAACAAAACTGATACAAAGAATACGCATAGTTTTTTCATAGAACAAATTTTAGGTTTAGAATTAGAGCTAATAAATTTTACACAACGGCCAATTTAAAGGATTTATTAAAGCAAAGCAAACGATTGCTGCATTTTTATGAAAAACCAAGCTTTTTATGGAAAAAAACACCTGACAAAATTAATTTTTCACTCTTCTGTCCGAAGTCCTATTGCAAAAAAAATTGAACCATCAAAGCATTCCTGCCATACAACACCCTGTATTTACCTGTTTTTTTTTGAATGTTATACGGCTTATATTAAGGAACATAAACGTTTACTTAACGCTTTAGCGCCGAGAGCAATAATTAACCAACTGAAAAAGTTTTATGCATACTATTGTTCCGTTTTTTTATACTTTTACAGCAGCGTATTTAACAGCATAACCATGAAGCTATACACTAAAAACCTAGTAAAGAAGTACAAATCGAGAACAGTGGTTAAAGGTGCTTCGGTTGAGGTAAATCAGGGGGAAATTGTTGGGCTTTTGGGACCAAACGGTGCAGGCAAAACAACAACATTTTACATGATGGTAGGATTGGTAACACCAAATGCTGGTAAAATCTTCCTCGATAAGGAGGAGATAACCAAAGAACCCGTTTACAAAAGAGCTCAACGCGGCATTGGCTACCTTGCCCAGGAGGCATCAGTTTTCAGGAACTTAAGCGTTGAGGACAACCTGAAAGCAGTGCTTGAGATGACGAAATTCACCAAAGAGTACCAAAAGGAAAAAGTAGAATCACTAATAAACGAGTTTGGGCTTCAGAAAATTCGTAAAAGCCTCGGCATTCAGCTTAGCGGGGGTGAAAGGCGAAGAACTGAAATTGCAAGAGCATTGGCTCTTGAGCCAAAATTCATACTTCTTGACGAGCCTTTTGCTGGCGTTGATCCAATTGCCGTTGAGGACATTCAATCGATTGTGGCAAAGCTAAAAGACAAGAATATTGGGATACTCATTACCGACCACAATGTTCATGAAACGCTGAGCATTACCGATAGGGCATACCTATTATTTGAGGGCGACATTCTGAAAGCTGGCACAGCCGATGAGCTAGCTGAAGACCCTGAGGTTAGAAAGGTTTACCTCGGTCAAAACTTTGAGCTACGCAAATAGCAACCAAAGCGGAAGCGTTACCAAAAGAAGGCTGAGCACATCGGGGGGAGTAATAATTGCGGCAACGGTCATAATCACTATAAATGTATGTCATCGGTATTTTCGCAAAAACATAGGGGTTGCTATGCCCGCTTTGGTTAAAAACACAATAAGAACAGGGAGTTCAAACAGCAACCCCGAAGAAAGTGTAACCGAGGGCACAGAGGCAATATAAGAGCTAAGGTTAATCTGATTTGTTACCTCATTGGACACATTATAACCTCCCAGAAAATGAATGGTAAGTGGCGAAATAATAAAATAGCCAAATAGAGCGCCAATAATAAATAGAAGGGAAATGTAGAACACCGCTCCCCTAGACCTCCAACGTTCATTATCGTATAAAGCAGGTTTAATAAACCGCCAAAACTGCCAAACTACAAAAGGAAAGGCAACTATTAGGCCAAGGTACACCGAAACTTGTATGTGCGTATTAAACTGCCCTGCCATGTTTATATTGATAATATTCAGCGGATTATAATTAATGCAAAGGTTTGGCGAATTGAGCCTTTCGGCCAAATCACATAGCACTCGGTTGGTAAAAAAAACTGGTCGACTTTGGGCTTAGATTTAGGGTATAAAAAACAAAATCGTACATTACAAAAGCGACGAGTGCAACGAGAATAACTGCAATAAATGAGCGCACCAAAGCCACCTTAGCTCTTCAAGGTAATCCATCTCATCGCTCTTTGCCGTACAAACCCAAAATCAATATTAATTGCAAGCTACACAATCCCCTCTCGTAAAATATCGTGAAGATGAATCATCCCAACATATTTGCCATTATTCAGCACAAGCAGCTGCGTTATCTTGTTTGCCTCCATAAGGTTAAAGGCATTTATTGCCAGCTCATCAACATCGATAGTTTTTGGCGATTTCGACATAATTGCCCCTGCAGTTAGGCTGCTAGTATCGGCGTTATTCTGAAGCATTCTTCTCAGGTCACCATCAGTAACAATGCCCACTATGTTGCCATTACTATCAACTACGGCTGTTGCGCCCATTCGTTTCGAGGAGATTTCAATAATAACATTCTGTATTACCTCATCAGGGCAAACTTTGGGCAAAAGCTGCTCGTCAAAAATATCAGAAACCCTCATGTACAACTTTTTACCAAGTGAACCTCCTGGATGAAAGCGTGCAAAATCGGCAGGTGTAAAGCCCCTCAAATTAAGCAGGCAAACAGCCAGAGCATCGCCAATAACCAACTGTGCAGTTGTGCTCGAGGTTGGGGCTAAATTATTCGGACAGGCCTCATTTTCAACGGTAGCCTTAAGCACAAAATCGGCCTTTTGACCCAAATAGCTATTTGCGTTTGACACAACACCAACTAGCTTGTTGCCTAAGTTTTTAATAAGAGGAACTAACACCTTAATCTCTGGCGTATTTCCGCTCTTCGAAAGGCAAAGTATAACATCGTCGTGCTGAATTATGCCCAAATCGCCATGAATTGCATCGGCTGCATGCATGAAAATTGCTGGTGTCCCAGTTGAGTTAAAAGTTGCTACAATTTTTTCGGCAATAATAGCACTCTTTCCTATTCCAGTAACAATCACTCTACCCTCCGACTCGTACAGCAGCCTTACGGTTTGCTCAAAATCCGCATCAATATAGCTCACTAACTTTTCTATCGCTTTGGCTTCAGCCTCTATGGTTTGTTTTGCTAAATGATTTATATCAATTACCATTTTTCTACGCAATTTTATTTATAATTTTATACCCAATAATATCCTTTTGCTAAACGTTTATAAGAAAACCTTTTTCATTAACTTTAGATTAGCAAAAGTAGTTGATTTTTTTGTTTGAAAAGAAATTAAGGTTGGGTTGGGATTATAATATTGCGTAAAGTGAAGATAGAATCAGAAATTTCATTGTTTGAACACCTTAATAACTATTTTGGTTTCTCAAGTTTTAAGGGGAACCAAGAGGTTATTATTCGAAATGTACTTGCAGGCAACGACACCTTTGTGCTTATGCCTACAGGTGGGGGTAAGTCATTATGCTACCAGCTTCCGGCACTGATAAGCAAAGGAACTGCAATAATTATTTCGCCGCTAATTGCCCTAATGAAAAATCAGGTTGATGCCATGCGCGGTTTTAGCATGGAAGATGGAGTTGCGCACTTCCTTAACTCATCGCTAAACAAAACCCAAATTCAAAAGGTTAAAACCGATATGCTCAGCGGCAAAACCAAAATGCTTTACGTTGCCCCTGAATCACTAACAAAAGAAGAAAATATTCAGTTTTTAAAGCAGGTAAAAATATCGTTCTACGCCATTGACGAGGCCCATTGTATATCGGAATGGGGGCACGATTTCAGGCCCGAATATCGTAGAATACGCCCAATAATAAACGAAATTGGAACAGCTCCAATAATTGCTCTTACAGCAACCGCAACGCCAAAGGTGCAGCACGACATCCAAAAAAACCTGGGTATGCTTGAGGCAAACGTTTTCAAGTCGTCGTTCAACCGGCCTAACCTTTACTACGAGGTTAGACCTAAGG
>OMKS01004274.1_pt1 | contig 10845 bp, 2 predicted proteins | sample 1674721 | NCBI WGS metagenome assembly OMKS01 (sample SAMN06264996, study PRJEB25208) | sediment metagenome | isolation source: hot spring sediment | place: USA: California | collected 2014-09-02 | reverse complement strand
GTGACGCTTACGGTCACAGACGATGACGGTGCCAGCGATTCTGACAGCCTGACCGTGACCATCGAATCTGCAGGACCAAAAAGATCGATCAACTGGACGGTTTCCGACATCGGGTCGTCGTACCTGAAGTCGACTGACTACGCCGACATCGGCCGTTTGACTGATACTCTCGGCGTGAACTCCTGGTGGCCTGTGAGGACACTGGGATACGGTGAGACGGTCGTGCACGATGCCTGGCCATACACGATGGCGAGCGGCTCTTCGAGCCCGATCACGTCGCCTGACAGCCTGGACAACGACTGGCCCTGGTACTTGTGGACGTTCTACAAACTGAACATCGAAGCGAGGAACATCTGGGAACTCAACACAGCAGCTGGTAGCGACCCGGTCTTCCCGGGCATCATCGACCACGACAACTACTACGCATGCGCACCGATCGATGAGCGTATCGGCTGGGACGGCGGTACCGTCACAATGGACTGGTACGGTAACTACCTGACTTCGCAGGAGACACTGGATATAGGTAATTCTAGGTCGGGGCACTTTGTATACACATACTACGGTGCAACAGCCTTGGATCGTATACCCACTCCAGCTAATGACGGCTGGTGGTTCGAGCTGCATGGAATAATGAGCTATGACCGTGCTGCAGCTGCCAAGTTCCTTGGGATGGCACGCAATGAGACGTCGGTAAGTCCATGGGGAGATTCGCTCTGGTATGGCGATCTGGCCGCTGAGTTCACGGACTTACAGTCTGGAGCAATGACCACAGTCCCAGGCGAGATTTCCTACGCATGGTTGAAAGACTGGTCCAACGAGGGCACGACGAACGGCATCTACGACACATACACCGCATACGAGTTCTCCCAGGACCTGAGATTTGTAAAGCTCAGCCTGGATCCATCGTCCACGGCCGATCTGCTCGTGATCCGATTCTGGAGCTATTCGTGGGGTATGGACGTGCAGTGCATGAGGTACCTCGAGGCGTCGGGAATATCACCGAACTGGCAGGGGTATCCAGAGCCTCTGATCGTTCAGGGAACCATAAATGAGACCAAGGCGGACTTGAACGTCGAGTTCGCAATAACCTACAACATGCTTTCGTGGAAGGACATTACAACTGGCAGCGCTGCCTGGCAGCTCGCCCCGCAGCACGTCGACTACGGTGGTAACAACGAACTGCACACTGGCCCCTACATATCTCCGTTCAACCCGTACGATCCGGAAGCCAACATCTATTCCGACCCAGAGGATCTGTTGCCGGATGCGATGCTGACCACTTGGACGCCCGGTATAGTGCATCACGGCGGACCTGTGTTCTACTTCTTCACACCGATGAACAACAGCCTGAAGGAGAACGAGAAGATCACGATGATCCTTCCGCCGGAGATGATATTCTACACGCCGTACACTGGAACCGATGACGGATACTCGAGCTCTACCGGACTTGCTGCGTGGAAACTGGCCGAACTCGCGTCGTATTCGTTCATGGCAGTGCCCACCATTGGCAATTGCTTCCCTGACATGATTGGATACTACGATGCAGGGACAAGGACCATAACCATCGAGGGACCGATAGACTTCCCGCACAAGCCGAACATGGTCTATCCAGAACTGCTGATGAACGGTGTGCCAGAATTCATCATCGTACCCGAAGCATAGGAGAACTGGACGGCAAACCTCTTTCACAAACCTTTTTATCCATTTTCTATTTCTTTTCTAAAAGCTAATGCCAATTCACAATATTCTGATCAAAAGACATCCAGTCATACGCAATGACCGATATGTTTATATGCCGGAAACCCGCCCATACGATAGTATTTAACCGTCTGGCCTAGCAATGGTTATATAATACATTGAACCTATTATTCTTATATAGCCAGATAGAGCATCGCTCCTCGGGGGAGGAAACTGTGATAGGGGGGGGAATCAGATCGTTCGTCATCAGGGGATTTTGTGCTCCTGATATAACGGGGTTCTATCATCATCGTACGACACCGGGTTCCGTGCGGCCCACTTGCATTCAAGTGCCCGCGGGAGACTGTGACCGGTTTCATATCGGACGGACTGTAGAGCGACCACTGCCACCTATGGGGGGATTTGTTAGTGGAATCCGCTGATAGACCTCTTAATATGGCAATTTTTCCCCAGGGGGGTCTGAAAAAATAATCTCTATAGTCCCCAGGGTCAAAGCTATGCTTTTGACCTTCCTTCTTCTGAATGTCCTCGCATTTGTGGCCATCGGCGCGGGCGGTGATGTAAACGCGCTTCCCGGAAACCAGGCATATCCCTCGGCCGACATCGGTCCAGATGGAACAATTTACGTCGTCTATCAGGACGACAGAGGCGGGGATTACGATCTCTATCTGGCGAAATCCACAGATGGCGGCACAACATTCAACGATCCGGCCGAACATATCCTCGTGTACAACGACGGAGCCGCGACGACATTCCAAGGACAGCCAGCTATCGATGTGGATCCATCTGGAACAATTCACATCGCCTTCGTGGCCGCGATGGCGTATATCCTCTACTATACTTATTCGACAGACGGCGGACTGACGTTCAGTCCGTTGAAGATGGTATCGGACGCACCCGTCGGAACCCAGAATGTGGCCCAGTATCCAAGTATCAGGGTCGACGAAGTTTCGGGTCATATATACATAGCCTGGAGAGATCAAAGGACCGGCGTTCCTAAGGCGTGTTATTCCGTGGGGACCCCGGTAGAGGAGGTAATTGTCTTTTCGGAGAACAGGTATGTCCACGGAGATCCAGCCAGCTCCGTAAGACAGTCCTCTCCTTCGTTCGCGATCGAGGGCTCGGGCACGGTTTACGCCACCTGGCACGAGGATAGCGAGGGCGACCTGAATGTGTACTATGCGAAATCCACCGATTTCGGAGAAAGCTTCGATTTCTGCGGACGTGTCGACGACGCCCAATCATTTCCTGGCACCGATCAGGGCAGCCCATCGGCTAGCATCGACTCGATGGGTAGGCTGTACGTTGCGTACTTCGACGGCAGGGCCGGTTCCAGGAATGAGGCTATCGCATTCGCATACAGGGATGTCGACGGGGAGTTCACCGGACATCAGATATTGACCTCGTCCACGGGCTGCTCCTTTCCGAAGCTGAGGCTTTTGGACGGAGGATTGCTCTTCATTATGTACACCGAGGAGATCGAGATCGGCCAGGATTCCTATCGGGGGATGTTCTACACATCGAGTTTGGATTCCGGCATGACCTGGAGTAACGCGAACCAGGTCGACCCGAAGTCCCCCGGGATCAACAACTACAACCAGCTGATCCTGCCGCAGGAATCGGGGAAAGTGCTGCTCGTCTGGGAGTGCAACGATGATGGAGACATCGATGTCGTCTCGGAGATCATCCAGGAGACTTTCCCCGCCAGGATGAGCGTTGCACTCGAGCCTGCACAGGCATGCGCAATTCCGGGTCAGGCAGTATCATTCGAGGCGCAGGTCACCCTGGGCGGACAGCTCGTTAACTCAGATTCCGTCCAGTTCTACTCCGATTCCGGCGGGATATTTTCATCTATGACATCGCCCGGGACGGGCATATATCAGGTCGATTTCACCGTTCCGGAAATGCCGATCCCATCGAAAATCGGGATTCACTGTACGGTGACAAAACAGAACTATCCGCCGGCGGGCGATTTCGCAAGGGTGATCGTCCGGGAGAACCTGGCGCCGGTTCCAGTCATATCCGGGAGCGAGAGCGGGGAGACGGGTCAGAACATGCAGTACAGCGCGGCCGGCTCCTATGACCCCGATGGCATCATCGTTCTTTACGAATGGGATTTCGGCGACGGCAGCAACGCAACGGGGGAAACGATCGTCCACAGCTGGCCAAATGCCGGGAATTACACCGTCCTGCTGAGAGTGCACGATGATATGGGCGCGTTCTCCGATGCCGAAATGCAGGTTTCGATCGCGGATCCAGTTCCGGCGCTGATGCTCTCGATCACAATGAACAAGAGCTATATAGAGGCGGGCGGCACGGCCCAGGTTACCGTATTCGTCACATTTGCTGGTGCGCCTGTTGAAGGAGCTCAGATAATGAGCTACTGCGAGGGCGAGAAGCAGCTCTCGCATCCGGTAACTGTCACCCCGTCCTCCGTGCTTTCCAACTCCAATGGCCGGGCATACCTCATCCTCGAGGCCGAACCGATCGCCCATTCATACCCCGAGACACTCTGTGTGTCCGCGACGATGAACGGCTATTCGGACGCCAACGGACAGCTGCGGTTCTGGGTATATGTGCGGCCCGTGGCCGAGTTCACATGGGCTGCGGACTATACCAACGCGAGCTTCGATGCGTCCTCCTCCTACGATCTCGACGGGTACATCGTCACTTACCAATGGGATTTCGGGGACGGAGAGACAGGCAATGGCGTTCAGACCATCTATAATTACTCCGCGGGGGGATGGTACGATGTCCTGCTTACCGTCACGGACAACAACGGTCTGATGTCGAGCTGGGGGGAGAGCATCCTCGTGGTCGATCCCTTCCCGCCTCTAGAGGTCGAGATCATACCCTCTGAGAATCCCATTACGAACAAGGAGACGACTACGATATCGGTCAGAGTCACTGCCTATGGCCTGCCCGTCTCCGAGGCCACGGTCGTCCTTCAGAGTTCCTATCGCGCGATGATCAGCCCAGCATCCGCACTTACGGATGATTTAGGCATCGCGACATTCAGCTTCTGGTCGAGGTGCAGCAGCGACCAGCTGCTGACGCTTGACGCCACGGCGTCGAAGGAAGGATATACTGCCGGATCAGGGACGCTCAACATCGTCCTCGATTATCCCGATCTTTACGTAGACTATGTGCTGGAGAGTTCAGCCGTCCTGTCGGGAGAAAGCGTAAATGTCACGATCATAGTATCTGACAGAAAGTCGGTCGTCGAACTGGCCAAGGTAAGTGCGTTTCCAGAAGCTGGTACGGCATCTCCTTCCAGTGGTGAGACCGACGAGTACGGGATATTCACATTTGCATATATCGCACAAGTAGCGGTCGACGAACCGACCGAGATTCTGATCTTGCTCGACGTCGCCAAGTATGGGTACGAAGTCAATAATACGGTTAGAGTACCAATCATTGTCGACCCCGTCCCGCTCCTGGAGTTAGATGCAGACATTTCCTTTGCAGTGGCATATTGGTACGAGGAATCTTCGATCGATGTCACCGTAACCTCGGACGGTCTCCCTGTCGAAGGTATCCTGATACAAGGTCAGGTAATGTCCGGGATTGGTTCCTTATTAGATACCGATCTGATCTCTGACGCGAACGGGTCCGCGACCTTCGTGTATACGACGCCCATGGTGCTAAGAGAGGACTTCGTCATCGTGGTGTTCACGGCCTCGGAACCGGGATACATCTCCGGGACAGATTATGTTCTCTTCAAGGTGCGTCCGCCCGCCATCGACCTGAGGATAATCAGCTGTCCGGAAACTGTCGCACCAGGGGAGCTGCTCAATATCCAGATTTTCGCGATTGACGAGAACGGGGTGAACTGCTCCTACCTCGCCCTCTCTTTCCGATTCGAATCCAACATCAGCTACGAACTGAGAACTGGCAGAACCGATGTCGACGGGTACGCAAGGACGCGAAGCTATGCACCTAATTGTGATTTCCCCGTAGAATTAACATTCACCGTCGTATCCTCGGTGAAAGGATATATAGAGTCCATCAATTCGACGGTCATCCTTGTAGACCCTGAGCTTGCCTCTGCTTCTGGATTCTCCCCTGAAGACAGGATCGATCAGGTCTCTGGAACATTGGTGCCCTTGTTATACTATGCCGCCTGCTGCGCCGTCATCGCCTTTATCTTCTCATTGGTCTTATTGGACAGGAGACAATCGGCAGGATTAAGACGATATGGGAAATAATTTCCTATCAATGACCAGCAGTTTAAGAATTAGATATATTTTCAAAGAAATATACGGAATGTTGCCATCGTGAGTTCAGAAATATTTGAAACCATAAATTACCGCGTTTGCTCTTTTTCGGTAACAGGTCAGCCAGCAATGGATGAAATTCAATGCAATATATAAGGAAAGAAATGAGCGATTTTATTGGAAATCTGACTGCTTTTGACTGCCAAATATAAATAGGACCCCTGTAATTATCATGGCAAGCCTCTATTTAGGGGACTGCACGAGGGAGGATAATGACACAAGAGCAACAGATGTCAGAAGACGAAGGTATGCCAACTCCCGAAGAGGCGGCAGTTCCGGAAACAGCACCTGTAAAAGGGCCAAAGAAGAATATGTGGATAGTAATCGTATCCATAATCGTTGTCGCTGCCCTGATCGGTGTTGCACTATATGTTCTGGTGATGCCAGCTGGAGAGGACTTCGAAGTATGGACCTCCCCGGAATCGGTATCGGTCGCCTTAGGAGAGAGCATAAATATCTATGCCTACGCGCAGATTGTGAAAGGAAATGATGAGACAAACGTCAGCGAAGACCTCGACATGACCTGGGATTGGGCCTCAGGCGCGACGAGTCTCGGGACACTCATCGATGGCCCAAGCACGGGCATTCAGTATGTCACCTTCACATCCACTTCGCAGGGCACTTCAACTATAGAAGCGATTTTCGAATATACAGACTCAGAAACAGATGCCTCTTATGAAGAGACACTATCAATAGACGTTACAGTGGGACCGGCGGTGCTCAGCACTGTCGCGATCGATCCCGCGTCGGCTGTCATAATCTACAGCATTAACAAGACTCAGGAATTCACTGTTGTAGCGTACATGTCCGATGGGACAGAGGCAACCGGAGCCACCTTCTCATGGGCACTGAGCGATGATGCCATTGGAGAACTATCCGCCACGACTGGTTCCAGCGTGGTATTCAACGCCTCGGTCGACACCGGCGAGGTCACACTGACCTGTACCGCGACTCTCGGAGATGTCGAAAAATCGGAAAACGCCTACATCGAGATAGTTCCAGAGCCTCCGGAGGCCGAGATTTCGACGACCATATACGACCTGTTCAATGTCCCGTACGAGAGCTGGTGGTACTGGAGAACATCGGAGGAGCGTGTCATACACAACACATACCCGTACATCGAGGTATGGCTCGGCAACCCATCCGGTAACAACTGGGTATACTCCACTGCCAGGATGTCCTCCGAGGCGAGGAACATGACCTCGGTCAATTCCACGGAAAGACCTGTATACGTGCCGATGCTCGGCGATGTGACCGGCGGAAACATCGAGATCGACTGGTACGCCAACTACATCACGAGTGACGAGGCCAACGATACATATTCGCCATACGTGGCGGGCATGTACGACGGCTGGTACTGGAGATGGAACGGCACCGTCACGATGGACAAGACGGCCGCGAAAATGGTCCTCGACATCACGGATACCGAATACGACAACTTCGAGGCCTGGAAGGCGAGCAGCTTCGGCGCATTCACATCTCAATGGAGCAACTGGCTGGCCTTGGAAGCCGGAGACGGCGGAAGGGTGGACATCAAGTACGCGTACGAGTACCCGTGGAACCCGCTAGCCGAGGATTACGACATCGAGAAGGTCGGGGACGACATCGTGTTCCACATCGACCACCTGTCCTGGGGCGCGGAGAGCCTGCTGGGCAAGTGGTGGGCGGAGACCTTCCTGTCATACGAGTACTGGCCGGAGGATGTGACCTTCCATGCTGATATAGGTCCTGCATGGTCCCACTTCGACATCGAAATGGCAATCATGTACAGCCTATACGCCAAGACGGACCCGGAGACCGGTATTGCTTCCTGGGTGTTCGAGAACATGCACGCGGACGCACTCTACAGCTCCGCGGGAGGAGGCGGATACGTATCCGAACTCAACCCGTACGATGGCCAGGTGTACTGGTGCTATCTCACGGCGAATGCGTTCTACAACGAGACCATTGGATGGGACTATGTGCCGTGGGCCTGGGACCTGAGCTCGGCCAATTATACCCTCATGATAGAATGGCCGGACTCGGACGACATCATCGGGTACCAGCACAACGGCTCCAACAAGTACGACAAATATTACACCGGCTACGTAATACCGAGATGGATCGAGCCGGTGCCGGGAGAGGTACCGGACAACGTGATGATAGACCTCGATGCCCGGACCATAATAATGAAGGGACCGATGGACACGATCGCCTGGAGCCAGAACACCTGGGCATCCGAGAGGATCCAGGACAACAGGACGAGGATGGACAATCCCGACCTGCTGCCATATGGTGTTCCATTTATCGAGTTCCAGGTCCATCCGACCGAAGATGATGGTCCTGTACCGATACTCCTAGCCCCGGATTATGTAAATCCGGATTCCGATGAGATGCTCAATGGAACGGCTTCATGGGCTTTCTCCGGAACCATCTCTTCCTGGGATTGGGAATTCGGAGACGGTACGACTGGAACTGGAATGGAGGTCATGAACAATTGGACGACCCCTGGAACGTACAAAGTCAACCTTACCGTTACGGACGATTCAGCTCGTTCTTCTACTGCCTCAAAATGGATACTGGTGACTAGCAACATCAAGCCGGTTGCCAACTTCAATACGAACGGAACGCTCATGGCGCTGGAGACCATCGCCTTCAACAGCACATCCGTAGATCCAGATGGGAACATTACCGCATGGGACTGGGACTTCGGTGACGGTAGTACGGGAACTGGCGAAAATGTAACACATGTCTATGCTGACGGCGGAAGATACTCCGTCAAACTGACCGTTACCGACGACGGGACCGACCCGGGCCCCGCAATCGGATATGTCACGAAGATCGTTGAGGTCGCATACAACTCTACCGTTCCGCTCGCGAAGATCTTGGCACCGTCACACGCCCTTGTCGACGAGGTTATCACGCTCGACGCGAGCAAGTCGATGACTCTCGGCGGCGCGGCGATAACCGACTGGGACTGGGACTTCGGCGATGGCACCACCGATAGCGGCGAGGTCGTCACTCACAGCTGGTCAACCGCGGGAGCCAAGACGGTCACGCTGGTCATAACCGACGATAACGGAAGCGTAAGCACAGCTACTCCGACCGCCGATGCGAGCAAGGTTATCAACGTGTATTCGGACGAGGTCGCGGGCATCGGGTTGGAGCTGTCGAGACACTCGCTCATGCCAGATGAGACTGCTGATCTGACGATCAACGTCGTCGACGCCAACGGCAACCTGATAGCCGACTTCAGCGGGCTGGTGAACATCACCTGCAACGAGACGGTTGGCGTGACGTTGCCCGCAACATACACATTCGACGGCACAGAGGGCGGAACGGTCACATTAGCCGCAGCGGCCGCGTTCGCGAACGACGGCGCCTACAAGATCATTGCCGAATACGACGCCGGTGCCGTGACTGGATCGGAGTACGCGACGGTCGCCGAGAGGACGGTCGAGATAAGGATCTACGACATATTCCAGTACCCGCTGTACGACTTCTGGGAGCTGAGAGACAGCGCCTACGCTGGACTGGACCAGAGGTACATGACCGCGCCTTCGGACCCGTCGGTGCACATCTACAGGACCAACACCGCGGCGTTCGATGAGGCGCAGCTGTACACGACCTACCGGATGGAGCTCGAGGCGAGGAACGTGCCGAACATCAACATGAGCAACCCGACGTTCGTTCCGATAGTGCCCGACTGGACGACCTGGATCGACGAGATACCCGGCGTCACGGGAGGGAACGCGACCTACGAGCTGTATCTGCAGTACATGACGCACACCGAGGTCGTTGCCGAGGTAGCCTCCGGGCTGCTCGGACCCGGCGCTACCGCGAGCGATGACGGATGGTTCGTCCGGGTCGACGCCAACCTGTCGATGGACAGGGAGGCGGCCGCGAGACTGATCGGTCTGCCTCTCGGATTGGACGAAGCAGGGGTCATGAGCTGGTGGGTCGACGATATGCATGACTACGATGTCAGGGACGCATGGGAAGCACAGTGGTGGCCCGCAGAGGCCAACGCCGACGGAAGAGTAGACATGAGAGCGGCGTACGATGGGTACAACATAGACATACTCACCGCGACCGATGCGGACTACACGCTGACCGTGCTCGACGGAGGAGACACCATCAACATCTCGATGACCCGTGTGACATGGGGCGAGGAGGTCATCCTCGTCAGGCAGCTGTTCTACGGTGGAGAGGCGTTCAGCCCGACCGACCCGTACACGCCGTGCTACCCGAACTGGTCTCTCGCACAGGGGATACTGCCGATCGAGCCGTGGCCCGAGGACATGCACATGATCGTCGACATCGGTCCCGAATCTGGGGATGTCTGGTTCGATACCGCGATAACCTACGGGTTCAGGGCATGGGAGGATCCCGCGGCACCGGCCGGAACGCCGGTCTGGCGCTGGGAAGCGAACCTGGCGGACTACTTCCCCGTGGCCGGCATCGAGACCGAGATGACCCCGTGGCAGGATCCGGTGAACCTGAAGACCGTATCGTACGATCCCGGCAGCGTATCCTACGGGAAGGATCTCATCTACGACGCGGTACCCGCAGTCGTCGATCTGATCGTCGGGGAGAGCATGGTGTTCGAGCGGCCTGACTACATGATAGTCGGATTCGTGCCGAAGGTGAGGGCCGGAAACTACTGGGACAGCCTCGAAGTGATCAAGCAGTGGGGCTACGCATCGTACCATGTCTCTGGGATCGACGAGTATGTGATCGACGCGATGACCGGGGACGTGAAGTTCGTCGGGCCGTACTATCCGGACATCGTTCCGCATCCGGACGATCCGACGATACATCTGTCTCTTATACACATCTGACGCTGCCGACGAAGAGGATAGTGTAGATCTCGGTGGTCGCCGTATCATTA
>OMKS01004273.1_pt1 | contig 10846 bp, 9 predicted proteins | sample 1674721 | NCBI WGS metagenome assembly OMKS01 (sample SAMN06264996, study PRJEB25208) | sediment metagenome | isolation source: hot spring sediment | place: USA: California | collected 2014-09-02 | reverse complement strand
CGAATTGACAACGCCGGCAACCCCGCCACGCTCACCCGCCTGAAGAACGGCGACATCGCCATGACCTACGGCTGGCGTACCGCGCCCTACGGCATCCGCGGACGCATTTCGCAGGACGACGGCCAGACCTGGAGCCGCGAGTTCATCCTGCGCGCGGACGGCGCAAGCTGGGATATTGGCTACCCGCGCACGATCCAGCGGCCGGACGGCATGTGTGTAACCACCTATTACTACCACGTCGAGGGACAAGACGAACGCTCCATCGCCTACACGATCTGGGATCCGCATCTGGAATGAGTTTCTCGCGCAAATCTTCCCAGACTCGCACCGGGAACTTGCACAGGAGGGCGGTACATTGATGGCGTTTCACAGCATGTCGAGATCACGTGTGGTAACTCTGCTTGCGATTACCGCGGGTATCTTGATGTCCGCGGCCCCCACCTACGGGCAAGAGTCTGGTGACCCGATCGAAGTCGGCAGCCGCAAACAGCTCTTTATCGACAATAAGTTCATCGAATCGGTGGATAACGTCGAGTTGGTGGAGTGGATTCCTTTCGAACAATTGCCCGATTACATCGCGCGGGCTTCGATTTGCCTTGGAGGACATTTCTCTGCTATTCCTAAGGCAGCTCGTGTCATCTCAACGAAAACCTTTCAATTTGTTGCGATGCGGAAGGCAACGATTGTGGGTGACAATCCCGCTGTGAGAGAGGTTTTTATGCACGGCAAGGATGTATGGGCTATACCTATGAATGATTCTGCAGCGCTTGCGGCAGCCATACAATTACTCGTTGATGATCTTGATCTGCGCATGCGTATAGCACAGGGGGGCTATGAAGTCTTCCAAGCCAATTTCACTCCTGATGCTATTGCGTATCAACTGAAAACAATCGTCGAGGAAGCACGATGCACATCTGTTTCCTGACACTCGATTTTCCGCCTTATCGCTCTTCAGGCTTGACTGTGTACGCAGAGCAGGTTGTCAAGGGTTTAGCGGCTCGTGGGCACACGGTGACGGTCGTTGCGGCGGAGCGCGTGGGGCGTACTCAGGTTGAACCACCATATCATCTGGAAAATGTGTCGGTTGTTCGTGTCCCTATTGGGGCTACAGATTGGATCGGATTCGGTTGGCAAGCAGCACGATACCTCAGGGCAAATCGTGGAAATTTCGATGTAGTCCACTTTGCTGATGTGCATTTTGCATATGCGTATTCTGGAACTTTTATTGCTTCTGCTTTCCAATCATTTCGCCAGCGCCTGACAAGTCATCACGGACGGCCATATCACACAAATTGGCGAAATTACCTTTTCCGTTTGAGCTACTATAGCTTTGCACGCTGGTTTATGGAACAACCGTCCGTCAATCGAGCGAAACATGTCGTGATGCCGAGTGCCTCCACGCAAGAGGAATTTATCGAGCATTATCATGTTGCGCGTTCTCGTACTACGCTTGTGTATCTCGGGATTGATACGCAGCGTTTTGATACCATGCCCACCCAAGCAGAAGCGCGTAGAAAACTAAATTTTCCAATGGACTGCAAGATACTGCTTTATATTGGTTTTTCCACACCACGCAAGGGGTTGGAATACCTGGCCCAGGCGATGGAGATTGTGACAACGCCTGTAGAACTCGTTATGGTAGGGAAATGGGAGGCCAACTATCAGGATCGGTTTTTGAAAGCTCTACAGCATCAACAATCACACGTTCGCATTGAAGGGTATGTGCCAGACACGATGCTACTCGACTATTTTGCAGCCTCGGATATATTTGTCTTCCCTACGCTTTTGGAGGGGTTTGGAATTCCGCTTGTAGAGGCTATGGCGGCCGGTCTCGTCGTGGTGACGACCACAGCGGGATCCGCAAGTGAAATCATCGGCGATGCCGGCGTTTCGGTGCCCCCTGGCGATAGTGTGGCGTTGGCGAAGGCATTGGACACGGTGTTGACAGCGCCGGATCTGGTGCGATCTTTAGGGAAGAGGGGCAAAGTCCGTGCCCGCGCTTTGTTTGATGAGCACCGCGCGATCACTGAATTGGAGGCCCTGTATGAGGCCGTACTTGGAAATCACAATTGACTGTAGGGAGTAGAATGAGCGAGACTTTCACACGCAAACTCTTGGTTATTGCACTTGATGGAGCGACTTGGGATCTGCTTGATGGATGGCTAAAGGAGGGTAAATTGCCCAACCTTCAGCGATTGATCAACGGAGGCGTTTCTGCTGCCTTGGAAAGCACTATCCCCCCCATTTCACCTACAGCGTGGCTTTCCTTTTTCACGGGGAAAAATCCCGGACATCATGGCGTATACGATTTTTTCCGCCCTCTACGCCGTCACTATACCGATTTGATTCCTTCAACAGCTGATCTTAATCAACAACCGACGCTTTGGGGTATCCTCAGCCAATGGCATCGTCCAGTCTGTGTCGTCAATGTGCCGATGACCTTTCCAGCGGAAAAAGTTACCGGGTGCATTATCCCCGGTGCACCTGCGCCTGCTGTCTTTGATGCAGCGTATCCACCAGGATTGTTGGCGGAGTTACAGGAGCAGGGATGGGACCTCACCCGAGACGCCACCTTAGTCAAGGGCTCCTATGAAGAAATGTTTCAGTCTTTGAAAGACCTGGTCAATACTCGCGTTGAAGCGACATGTTACCTTTTGAAAAACAAGTCTTGGGATTTTTTCATGGTGCATTTCCTTGAAACAGATCAAGCCGGTCATACTTTCTGGCGTTTCCTTGAAAAAGAAGGAAATCCTTATCAGAACAGTATGCTCAGCATTTTCGAGGTTGTCGACGAAGGCGTGGGGAAAATCCTCAAGACCGCTGGTGATGTTCCTGTTATTTTGATGTCCGACCATGGTATGGGGGCGGTCAAATATCATCTGAACTTGAATAACTGGCTGCTTCAAGAAGGTTCGATGCAATGGAAACGGCGGATATCCACAGCTTTGCGCCGGTTTGGTTACAGATTGGGTCTCAGCCCCAGTTTTGTCTATAATTTGCTCCCTTCAGAGCTTACACAGCGGCTGACTTTAGGAGAGCTGCGAACAGGATTGGCGCAAATCCCGACGGAGCACGTGGGCCAGCACATTTCGGGGTTCCAGAAATTGGTTAAAACGATTTCCCGGTGGCTGTTTTTGAGTTTTGATGATATTGACTGGGCTTCTACTGTAGCATACTCAACAGGAACAACCCAAGTTGGTTTCATTTATTTGAATGTTCGTGGGCGTGAGCCGCATGGTATTGTCAATGAAGGGGCAGAATACGAATACGTAAGAGCGCAAATCGCTGAACGTCTGCTGACTTTTGTTGATCCTTATACAAATCGATCCCTTGTAAAGCGTGTGTACCGTCGCGAGGAACTCTATTGTGGTCCCTACTACAACGATGGTCCAGACTTGATCGTGGAGTATAACTATGGAGAATACGATCAGAAAAAAGGTCCCATTTTCATGTCGACTCACTCTGTTCAACGTGTCCGGGACGCGAATGCCGCGCATCGTATGGAGGGCATTTTCCTGATGTGTGCACCTGGTATGGCGGTACAGGATGCAAAGATTGAAAAGGTTCATCTCATCGATATAGCTCCCACCGTCTTTTACATGTTAGGGGAGAAGGTGCCACGAGAGTTTGAGGGCCAAGTGATAGAGAGGGCTTTTACAGATGAGTATCGTAGTACGCATCCTATGCAAATGTATGAGGAAGCTTTGACCAACCTAAAACCAGAAGGTGAGGTCTCACCTGAAGAACTGGAAGATATTCTGGAGCGATTGCATGGGTTAGGATATGTTTAGCAAGGCGCGGAGTTTCTTTAGGGAGAAAAGTGAGTTGGCCCCTGTTCTTGGTTTAGGGGTCATAGTGCGGCTATTTCTGATGCCGATCACCTGGCATAATGATGCTGTTTGGGCGCCATGGATGGCACATTTTGTAGGGAAGGGCCATCTCGATGTTTATCAGACTTTGTTTGATCTTTTTGGGAACACTGTGCTTTCTCCTACAGTCTGGGTGCCTTATCTTCCTTTGTATTACTTCGTTATGGGTGGATGGACGCGCCTATTGAGCGCTTTGCGCTTGTTGGATGTTGGCGCGTGGACTTTTTCCTATACTGGCTGGGTTATTGATGCCTTCCCGCGGGCTGTATTCTTGATGAAGTTGCCTTATCTGGTCGTCGATTTATTGATCTGGGGACTTGTAGTGTTCATGGTGGAGCCTGCAAAACGCAAACGATTCTCCTGGCTCTATTTGTTCTTCCCTTCGCAACTGTGGGTGTCTTTTGTTATGGGACAAAATGACACACTGCCTACATTGATGACCATCGTAGCACTCTATTGCGCGGCGCGTTTTTTGGCATCCAGGCGTTTTCTATGGGCGGCCATTTGTGTGGTTTCTTTGGGCGTCGGTGCTGCTTTTAAGACTTATCCTTTGTTCTTGTTGTTACCGACTGCCATTATATTGGGCGGATCGGTGTTCCAGATCGTGTTACTTATCGTCATAGGCATTGCTCCGTTCCTTATCACCATTGCTCCTTTTCTGAGAACACCGGCTTTTGTCCAAGGTGCTCTTTTCAACCAAGAGGGTATGTCTCTTCTTAGTATGACGATGGGTTCTGGATTTCAAACAGCCCCGATCTTTCTTGTGCTATATGGGCTGCTCCTTTCATTCCTGCTCTTTGGCTCCTACCAAAAGTCGCTTCGTACCTTACGTTTTGTCTATTTGCTGGCATTAACTCTGTTTTTTGTTTTATCCACATGGCCCTTCAATTGGTTGGTGTGGTTGATCCCATTGTTAGCTTGGTCCGTCGTCGAAGAGGATGTGCCGGATATTCTCTACGCGTTTGTCGGTGTATACTTTACCGTTCTGTTGACGGGTTGGGGAAAAATTGTAGGGGGGTACACGTTTTACCCTCTAGGGCAACCCTTGCGCTATTTCACGGGATTCAGACAACTTGTTGAACCGTATGTTGATTTCGTGAGAATGCAGAATTTCTTCTTCGCGGCTTTTGTGGTTTCCATTGTTTCGATGTTGGTTTTGATGATATGGCGTGTAACGTCTCACCGAAAGCTAAACCTATCTTTAGGTGCCTGGAGTGCCATCGGGCCCACGATATTTTTGATAAGCTTGGTCCTTGTGACAACTTGGGTGGGTGGGCGCATCTACGTTGTGCGTGATCAAAGCCGTATTACTGGCGATCCTTTGCCTTTGGCTATAGGAGATAGCGTTGAACAGACTCTGGAACTGGATGTTCCTGGATTAGTCGCAGTGGATGTTTGGATTTCTGATCCCCTTCCAAGTGATACGGCTGGCGAGTTACAACTGTTTTGTTGGTCTGAATCCATAACAATTCCGCCAGTAGTAATTCCTGCCGTGGATTTGGTCCCAAATGCGATGAATCGTTTCAAGCTAGGTGACGTTTATCCGGCTGGCAACTATACTTTGCAATTGAGCTGGCGTGGAGTGCAACCGGTGTTGTTGGGGCGTAGTGCTGTCGATGCTTTGCCTTCGGCGACGCTAAGGATCAATGGGCAGGTAATGGATCAGGATTTAGCCATCCGAACTGTCGCTACTTCGAGCTATATACCTGTGCTGCACCAAGCCGTTGAGCGTCTTGGGTCTGATCTAGTATTTACGGGCGGATGGTTTCTGAGCATATTGGTTATCTCACTGTTAACATTTCTGAAGCTCAGGCAGGTGTATTGAATGACCTCTGATGTGGGCGTGATCATCGTTAATTGGAATTTGCCAGATGATACGATCACCTGCGCGCGCTCAGTGCTTGCTTCTGAAGGTATCTCGTCACAGATTGTCGTTGTCGATAATGGATCAACCGATAATTCCGTCCAAAGGTTGCAATCGGCCTTGCCGCAGACGACTATGCTCTCTTTGCCTGAAAACGTGGGGTTTGCCGGCGGAATCAATGTGGGCTTGGAGTATCTATATGGCAAGGATATAGAGTATATTTTACTTTTGAATAATGACACTTTTCTTGCCCCAGATTGCATGATCCAGTTACTTTCTGCCTTAACTGATGATCCTTCTGTTGCGGTAGCTGGACCACTGATTTTTTATGCTGATAACCCGGAGTATGTCTGGTATTTGGGTGATCGTGAAAGGCCCCTCTGGCCCGTCCCTTTTAGCTTGTTGCGCGGCATGCGTTATCAGGATCAGTATAAGGGGGTTTTGGAAGTAGATTATGTTTCTGGTTGTGCTATGCTTGTTCGTTGTTCAGTACTTAAATCGCTTGATGGACTCAACGAACGACTTTTTATGCATTATGAAGATGCGGATTTCTGCTGGCGGGTGCGTGAAGGTGGCTGGAAGATAGTTAGCGTGCCTGATGCGCGGATGTGGCATAAGGTATCTACAAGTAGCCGCAATCTTGGCTCACTGGTTAATTATTACCGGCTAAGAAATCGTGTCTGGTTCTATGCTACGCATCGCCGCGGATTTTATCGGGTTTATGCTTTGTTTTACGTTCTTTTGCATGAATTTATTCGCCATGGTTATGCATTCTTGTTCAAAGGGCAAAAAACCTTTCGGCTCTACAAAAAGGCGATCGAACACGGAATTTCGGGAGAGTTAGGGAAGTGGAATGATTGATCTTTCGGTACCTCAAGAGTTCGAGTACACACAGTGTGCGTATTGTGGTCATGGAGAAACAGAACCCTATGCTCTATTGCAAGATTGGTTGTGTGGTAGTTCTGGCGATTTTGCGATGGTAAGATGCACGAAGTGTGGGTTGTTGCGTCAAAATCCCCGGCCCACTCGGCGTATAATCGGACGTTACTATCCAGAGGAGTACAAACCTTTTGCTGACACCAGGATAGAAGACGTTTCCTTCACAGTGCGCATCGCTAGGATGAGTGCGGAGTATGGGTTGCGCCGGCGAGTGCGGTTGGTTGCTCGGCATCAACCTGATGGGCGGCTACTTGAGATTGGCTGTGCGACAGGCCTGTTCCTTGATGCTGCACAGCGTCTTGATGATTGGCAGGTACAAGGGATTGAACCGAGCGCCGCAACGGCTGAGTATGCGCGTCAAAAATATGGGCTAGATGTCATCACCAGCTCTTACGAGGATACGCATCTGGAAAGCCAGAGTTATGATATCGTAACGATGTGGGATGTATTGGAACATCTTCATGAGCCTGTTGCTGCTGTTCAAGATGTGGCTCGAATTCTGAAGCCGAGCGGCGTTTTTGTGATCAAAGTTCCGCATCTTGAGAGCCTTGCTGCGCGCTTTTTCGGCCGGTATTGGGCAGGATTGGACGCGCCCCGACATCTCTACGTTTTTCCCAGGCCATTACTGGAGGGGGTGTTGCAGCAGGCTGGCTTTGAGATACTGGAAAGCCAGTGTTGGGGAGGATACCATATCTTTGCCTTGAGTCTGCAGTTTTGGCTCCGTTCACGTTTGATTGACCCCGAACATTCGAAGCTAGACGCATTTGTCAGATCTTTTCTGCAATCGATGCCTGTGCGGGTTTTTGCATTCCCGTGGTTTGCCTTTGTCGATCGTGTTTTGCGACGTGGGAATACATTGATTCTGGTTGCGCGAAAAAGATGAAAGCGGCGAAGTTGGGCGAAAAGGGGAGAACTATCCTCGACAGTTTTCCCAGTTATCTCGATAGAGTCGAGCAGTGGTCGAAGCTCCCGTGGGTGCGTTGGCTTTATGCGGCGGTCATCGCATTAGCCATTATTATGCTAGGCTGGTCAGTCACTCACAATTGGGAGACGTTATCGAGTTATGACTGGAAGTGGAACTGGCGTGCGCTGCTTCTTGCTCTGATTTGTTATTGTGTCAGTTTACTATGTGCTGTTTGTGGTTGGCGTGACATCATGCATGCATTGGGTGTAAACTTATCCTTGCGCAAACACTGGAAAGTATACACATTTACAAATCTAGCTCGCCGATTGCCTACAGCGATTTGGTATGCTTCTGGTAGGCTTTTGATGTATGAGCAGCTCAAGGTTGCCAAACGGATTACTTCGATGGCTTTGATTATTGAAGTATTTGTGACCGCTTATGCAGGCGCAATTTCGGGGGCCATCTTTACCTCAATCGCTGGCCAAAGTGTTGGTTGGACTGAAACGAAATGGGTTTATCTTGTACTGTTCGTTGGTATAATATTCGTTGTGCGCCCGCAATGGGCACTGTTGATGTTCAATGCTTTACAAAGGTATCTTGATAGATCGTCGATTGATATAACATTGAATTGGCGTGATACGATGCGTTGGACTGGTATTTACACCTTAAACTGGATGAGTGGTGGGTTTATGTTGTATTGGATGATTAGCATTTTGCACCCGGTGCCTTTTCGAGCGATATTAGGCGTTATCAGTATGTGGATAGTGAGTGGCGTTGCTGCCTCAATATTCACAACGTTCTTGCCCTTTAGTTTTGGGCCACGAGAACTAGCGTTAACCTTGTTACTGAGTAACCTAATTCCACCTCCGGTTGCCGCTACAATATCCGTTTTGTCCAGAGTATGGTTAGGCATTAACCAACTTATTTGGTTTGGCATATCATGGCTTCTGTAGACCCCTGAATAATACCAAGGTATTATTGATTTCCCATTTCGCTGTGTTATAATAATCGTGAATATTACTAGGAAGGAGGTTGTTGTATTTGCAAAAAGTTATTTGTGTGTTGTTGCAACTGCGGTTGTTGCACTGTTTAATGGATTAGATTAACCAAAAACTCGGGAGGTGTTTTATGTTGCGAAAATTTTCTTACGTGCTGGTTGTAATCGCCATTCTGGTTGTTGCAGCCGTTCCAACAGTCATGGCGCAATATGAGTTTGCAATGAGTGTGGGTATCAACTTGGCCAACTTGGATACAGACAATGAGGCCAACATCGGGGTGACTTACTACCCAGTCAATACGGCTGAACCGCCGACGACTATTAACGATACAATTCCGGCTGGCGGTGCTGTGAAGTATTTCCCAATTCCGATGGCTGATGGATTTACAGGGTCGGTCGTGATTTCTTCGAATACGGAAGTTGCTGCGATCGTCAACGAAATCAGCGACGGGTACGGTGGAGCCTACAATGGGTTCAACCAGGGAAATGAATCTTTCTACGCGCCTATTATAATGCGCAACAATGGCGGTTACAGCACTGAGATTTCCGTCCAAAATGCCGGTGCTGGAACTGCGTCGGTTGGTATTCAGTTCGTTGCTGGTACCCACGGATTAGATTACACGATGCCCAATTTCGACGTTGAGGAAGGACGGGCAGTGCGTGTGTACCAGGGTGATCAGACGCAATTGGGTGACCGCTTCGTCGGTGCTGCTACCATTACCGCTGATAAGCCGATCGTAGTGGTGGTGAACCAGGTCAACAATGCGAATAGGACGCTGCTTGTTTACGGTGGTTTCCCCAGCGGGAACAATCGTGTGGCTGTTGCCCAGGTCCAACACGACAATTCTGGTTACAACACTGGTATTCAGGTTCAGAATGTTCATGAGACAACCACAGCCACTGTAACGGTCACATACGGTCCGAATGTTAAGCCCGGTGGTACTGATTTTACTCCTGGTCAAGAAACGGCTACCATAGGTCCTGGTGAGACGGCTGTGTTTAACCAGTGGGGCAATAATCATGGCTATGACTGGGATGCTGCTGATCCCTATGTGGGTGCTGCAATTGTATCTTCTACTGAAGGGAATATACCGTTGGTTGTGAATGTGAACGTGTTGAAAGGTGCTGCGCCTGCTCAAGCTGCTGCTTACGAGGGTTTGAATGCTGATGCAACTTCATCCAGTTTCTCAGCCCCAATCTTGATGAGCAATAACGGTGGATTTAGCACTTCCTGTCTGGTTCTCAACACCGCTTCCTCGGGCGCTCCTATCGAGGTTGTGATGAGCTTTACGCCAAACACGGCTGCGGGAATCACTTTCGAGCCTGTTGACGAGAGCTTCACTCTTGAACCTAGTGCAAGCAATCAGTTCCGCCAGTTCCCCACGGTTGGGCAGTGGGCAACTGACAACAACGGTGCACGTTGGGTTGGCTCTGGCGAGATTAACGCTGAAGGACCCATCGCTGTGGTTTGCAACCAACTTAACTTCAATGCTGCCAACAGTGACGGTTTGATGTCATACTCGGCATTCCCGTTGGACTAAGTAGCTTTTGAAGTAGCTGCATACTTTAAATCAAAACATTTCTCCCCCCTCGTTAGCTGTGGGGGGAGAAATGTTTTATAGGGAGAAACAATTATGAAAAAAGGGATAATTTTGATAACTTTAATCGCACTTGTGACAATCTTTTTGTTACTTGTGGGTAGTGGATGTAAAAAGCGCACTGCCCCCTCTATGACGACAGTATCGCCTCTGGTATCGCCAATGGTTTCCCTATTGCCGTCGCCTTCGCCAGAGGTTAATGAATTTAAGATATCAACGCCACCTTCTGGATTGGGAAATGTCACAGGTGTGTTGATTCACTACACTTTTGAGTCACCTGTCGCTGGTGCCCATATCTATCTCGCCCCAGTTATCACTTCTGATGATGAGAAGATGGAGATGGCTAAGTTTGATAAGGCAGTAGCTATTGGATCTCAAACGGATAAAAATGGACGTTTTGTGTTTCAGGGGATTGTACCTGGTCGCTATGCGCTCATCCTGGGCGGTGCTATTAATGACTATTTGTTAACTGATTACCGCACTCAAGACGATGTGGTGTTTAATCTTGAAGCTGATCAGACGTTGGAAATAGGAGAGGTGCAAATTATACCCCCAGAAGACACTATTCCGTGAAAACGATAAGTTTGATCGGGGTGTTTCATAAATGATTTTCCAGCTTTTCCGTGCGTCATTTGAATCGTGCAGGAAAAACTCTCACTTTGAGCCTGATTGGGC
>OMKS01004271.1_pt1 | contig 10848 bp, 11 predicted proteins | sample 1674721 | NCBI WGS metagenome assembly OMKS01 (sample SAMN06264996, study PRJEB25208) | sediment metagenome | isolation source: hot spring sediment | place: USA: California | collected 2014-09-02 | reverse complement strand
AGATTGAATGGCGGAGAGGGTGGGATTACGTCCTCATTCATCATTCGGACGCCTTCGGTTCCTTCGCTTCGCTCAGTCATGGTGATCCGCTTTAGGGCGGATCGCTCGAACCCAGGAATCAACGTGGGTTCTCATCCCACCGGGATCAGATTGAATGGCGGAGAGGGTGGGATTACGTCCTCATTCATCATTCGGACGCCTTCGGTTCCTTCGCTTCGCTCAGTCATGGTGATCCGCTTTAGGGCGGATCGCTCGAACCCAGGAATCAACGTGGGTTCTCATCCCACCGGGATCAGATTGAATGGCGGAGAGGGTGGGATTCGAACCCACGGTCCCGTTGACCAGGACAACTGCTTAGCAGGCAGCCCGATTCAGCCACTCTCGCACCTCTCCGGAATTCATGCCGAGGAGGGGACTCGAACCCCTACAGGCTATTCGCCCACAAGCACCTCAAGCTTGCGTGTCTACCAGTTCCACCACCTCGGCAGGCAGTGTATGGACGATCAATCGTTCTCTTTTTCCTGCCCCGGCGCGGGTTGGGGGGCCGGTTGCTCTTGAGCGGGAACGGCGGGGGGAGCCGTTTCCGTGGTTGTGCTTTGCTCAGCGGCGGGACCAGTTTGCTCCGGCCCCAATACTGAGCGCGTCGTGGATTTGCGCGAGGATATGATCATCAGCAAAAGGGTAAGCACCATAAAAAGAACGGCCAGCACGGTGGTCAATTTGGACAGGAACGTCGCGGATCCGCGCGGGCCGAAAGTGCTCTGGCTGCCGCCACCGCCGAACGCGCCGGCCAGGTCTGCGCTCTTGCCGCTCTGTAGCAGGACCACCACGTTCAACAGCAGGCAAACCAGGATCAGAAAAAACAATAAAAACCCTTCCAAGATGACCTCCTACGCCGGATTCAATCGAATTGCGCTGTGAATTATAGCAGAAAAGGGCTCCACGCGCAAGGAGGCGCCGCCCACCAGGGCGCCGTCGATATCCGGCTGAGAAAGGAGGTCCGCACTGTTTTCCGGCTTGACGGAACCGCCATAAAGAATGCGGATCCGCCCGGGATCCGGCACGCGGGCTTCCAAAATGGAACGGATGGCGGCGTGAACTTCCTGGGCCTGTTGCGGGGTCGCGGTCCGGCCCGTACCAATGGCCCAGACCGGCTCGTAGGCGACGATTATTTTTTGCGCCGCTTGTTTGTCGATTCCGGCAAATCCACCCTCAATCTGGGCATTGATGCGTTCCAGGGTGGCGCCGGCATCGCGCTCTTTTAGGGTTTCTCCCACGCATAGCACCGGCTGCAGGCCATGCTCCAACGCGCGTTTCGTTTTGCGATTCAACAGGTCGTCATCTTCACCGAAGATGTGCCGCCGTTCCGAATGGCCCACCAGCACCAGATCCACCAGTTCGCGTAACATAGGCGCGGACACCTCTCCGGTAAAAGCTCCTTCCGTTTCGGCATGCATGTTCTGCGCCCCCAGGCGCACCTGTTTTGCGACCTGCCGCAACGGGTAAATCGCGGTATAGGCGGGAAACAAAGCCACTTCCACCGCATCCGGAACAGAGAGAGACGCCTCGAGCGCGTTCAGAAATTCCCGGCCGGCGGCCACGGTCATGTGCATCTTCCAGTTTCCGGCAATCATGGGTATACGTTTACTGCTCATGGGTTCATGTCCTCAAGGACTTCCAGTCCGGGTAGGGCTTCCCCGCTGAGAAAGGCCAGCGCGGCGCCTCCGCCAGTTGACAGATGGGTGAGTTGATCGGACACTCCGGAGCGACGGATGGCGGCCACGGTATCTCCCCCGCCAATCACTACGGTTGCAGCGGCGCCGGCAAGGGCACGCGCCAGTTCAATGGTACCTGCGGAAAACACTTCGTGTTCAAACATCCCCATGGGACCGTTCCATACCACCAGGTCGGCCCGGCGCAATTCACGGGCGAACAGGGCCACTGTTCTCGGTCCGATATCCAGGCCCATCATATCCGCTGGAATCGCCTCTCCGCGGTTGATCATGCGCACCGTCACCTTGGGTTCCGGAGTCACCGCGGCAACGTGGTCCACCGGCAGGATGACCCGTATCCCCCTTTTTTCGGCCTTCTCAAGAATATCCCGGCAATGGGGAATCATCTCTGCTTCGATTTCGGAGGCCCCCACGGATTCTTTCCGCGCCGCCATGAATGTATAGGCGATGCGACCCCCAATCAGCATGGTGCCGGTTTTGCCCAGCAGGTTGCGGATCAGGGGAATCTTGTCGGCCACTTTCGCCCCGCCCAAAAGCAAAACGCCATTGGGGAAATCGGACTCCAGGATGGGACTTAACTGTTCCATCTCGGTTTTCACCAGCAGGCCCGCCACGGCGGAGTCACAGTGCGGCGCAATGGAAACAATGGAGGCATGACGGCGATGGCAGGTCCCGAAAGCGTCATTGCAGAAGATATCGATGCCCCTGGCCAGGGATTCGGCAAATTCAGGGTCATTCGCTTTCTCGCCCGGATCAAAGCGCAGGTTTTCCAGCAGGAACACGTCTCCGTCCTTCATGCGTGCCTTTTCCGCTTCAACTTCTTCGCCTGCCGTCAAGCCGTTGTAGGTGACCGGGCGTTCCAGCATCTGCGAAAGTCTGCGAGCCACCGGGTCCAGGGTCATGTCCAATTGAATCCGACCTCCCGGCCTGCCGAGGTGAGACGCGACCACGACCCGGGCACCGTTAAACGCCAGGTGCTCCAAGGTGGGAAGGGCGGCACGTATGCGGGTCTCATCGCGGATGCGGCCATCGTCATCCAGGGGAACGTTGAAATCCACACGCACGAAAACCGTGCGCCCGCGAACATCCACATCTGTGATTGAGCGTTTCCTCATGACCATTTTTCAGCCATCAGGCCGATGAGGTCGCGGATGCGGCAGGAGTAGGCCCACTCGTTGTCATACCAGGCCAGGATCTTCACCATGTAGGGATCGATCACCGTAACAAACTCCCCGTCCACAATGGAAGAGGCGTCGTTGCCGATGATATCTGATGAAACAATGGGTTCTTCGGTGTATGCCAGGATCCCTTTTAGTTCATGATCAGCGGCCGAGCGAAACACGTTTTTCAGGGTATCCACATCAACCGCTTTTTCCAGGGTCACCACCAGGTCCACCAGTGAACCGTTGGGGGTGGGAACGCGCAAAGCTGAACCCGTGATTTTACCGGCCAACTCGGGAATCACCAGGCCGATGGCCTTGGCCGCTCCCGTGGTTGTGGGAATGATGTTGACTGCCGCGGCCCGGGCGCGGCGCAGGTCCTTATGCGGCAGATCCAGGATGCGCTGGTCGTTGGTATAGGAATGAATGGTGGTCATATTGCCGCGTTCAAGGCCGTAATGGTCATGCAGTACCTTTGCGACCGGGGCTACACAGTTTGTCGTGCAGGAAGCATTGGACACGATGTGATGCTTGTCATGGCGATATTCGCCATGGTTGACGCCCAGGACCATGGTGATGTCCGGGTCCGTGGCCGGCGCGGAGATGATCACCTTGCGCGCTCCCGCTTCCAGGTGAAGCATGGCCTCGGGGCGCTTGCGGAACATCCCGGTGGCTTCCACCACCACATCTACTCCCAGCTCCTTCCAGGGCAACTTGCGCGGGTCTTTTTCGGAATAAACGCGGGTGGCCTCGTCTCCGGCTTTCAAGTATCCCTCCCGGGCTTCCACGGGATGTGAAAAGGTTCCGAACACGCTGTCGTATTTAAGCAGGTGGGCCAACGTAGCCGCGGAGGTCAAATCGTTGAGGGCGACGATATCGATCTGCTTGGACCCCAGGCTGGCACGAAAGAAATTTCTGCCGATGCGACCAAAACCGTTAATGGCGACTTTAAGCGACATCCTTCCTCCTATCTAAAAAATAACGCTACCACAGGCCTGATAAGTTTTCAACCGCAGCCCGAATCAGAAAATCCCGCGGATGGCGCGCAAACTGGGGAGTTCCCGGCCTTCCAGATACTCCAGCAACGCGCCGCCGGCGGTGGAAACATAACTGATTTTATGGGTAAGACTGTAACGGTTGAGCGCGGCAATGGAATCTCCGCCACCCACCAGGGAAAATGCCCCCTTGTCGGTGGCCCGGGCCACGGACAGGGCCACGCGCAACGTGCCGTTCGAGAAGTGGGGCAGCTCGAAAACCCCCATTGGCCCGTTCCACAAAATGGTACGGGATGTTTCAATCAACCTGCCGAACGCTTCCACGGTTCGCACCCCGATATCCAGGCCCATCCACTCACGCGGAATCTCGCGGATATCTCGATGTTCAATGGCGGCCTCATTGTCCATGCGGTCGGCAACAACGCAATCAACCGGCAATTCCAAACGGACTCCCAGTTCTTTGGCACGCTCGATGACTTCGCGCGCGACGTTGAGGTAATCCTCCTCTACCAGGGACAAGCCGACTTTCCCGCCCATGGCGCGGATAAACGTATAGGCCACTCCACCGCCCACGATCAGGCGATCAACTTTTTCCAGTAACGCCTTGATAATGCCGATTTTGGTGGAAACCTTGCTTCCTCCCAGGATGGCGGCAAACGGCGGTTCCGCCCGGTTGAGAACGCGGTTAATGCGGTTGATTTCACTCTCCACCAGGTAGCCCAGCATGCGGTGTTCAGGAAAGAAACGCGCCACCGTGAATGTCGAAGCATGGGCGCGGTGGGCCGTGCCGAAAGCGTCATTAACATAAACGTCACCGAGCTCGGACAGACCGCGGGCAAAGGCCTCGTCTGCCGCTTTTTCACCGGGATAGAAGCGCAGGTTTTCCAAAAGCATCACCTCGCCCGGCTTCAGTTTTCGGGATGCGCCCCGAGCCGCATCCCCAACAGGAGGGTCCTGGAAACGCACGGGGCGTTCCAGCAATTTCTCTAAATGGGGCAAGATAATTCTGGTGGACAGGGCCGGGTCGGATTTTCCTCCCGGACGTCCCAGGTGGGTCATAACCACGGCGGAACCACCGTCCGCCAATACGCGGCGAATCGTGGGAATGGCTGTCACCATGCGCGTGTCATCGGTGATTCCGCCCTCTTCATCCAGGGGCACATTGAAATCCACGCGGATCAGAACCCGCTGATTGCGAAAACTATAATCATCAATTGAATAGGACTGGCGAATGGCGCGTATTGAAGGCAACTTTTTGCCTTCAAGGTACTCCAGTAACGCCCCCCCGGCGGTTGAGATGTAACTGATCTTGTGGGCCAGGCTGTAGCGGTTCAAGGCGGCGATTGAATCCCCGCCGCCCACCAGGGAGAACGCACCCTTGTCCGTGGCCCGGGAAACGGCCAATGCCACTCGCAGCGTACCATTCGAAAAATGGTTCATTTCGAATGCGCCCATGGGCCCATTCCACAGGATGGTGGCTGAATCGTCAATGACCTGGGAAAACTCTTCCACGGTTTTCACGCCGATGTCCAGGCCCATCCAGCCATTTGGGATGGACATGATATGGGTGTGCTCGATTTCGGCGTCGTTGGCAAAACGATCGGCCACAAGGCAATCCGAGGGCAGGTGAAGCTCAACCCGGCGTTTCCTGGCTTCCACCAGAATGCGCTCCGCGGTTTTGACCTGGTCGGCTTCGACAATGGAATCACCGATCTGCCCGCCCATGGCGCGGGCAAAGGTAAAGGCAATGCCGCCACCGATCAGCAGGTGATCAACCTTGTCCAGCAACGCCTCGATAATGCCGATCTTGGTGGAAACCTTACTTCCACCCAGGATCGCGGTAAAGGGATGGCGCGCTTCTTTCAACACCTTGTCGATCTGCTGGATCTCACTCTCCACCAGGTAGCCGAACATGCGCTCATCCGGAAAAAAACGTGCAATGGTATAGGTGGAGGCGTGGGCACGGTGAGCCGTTCCGAACGCATCGTTTACGTACACGTCCCCCAGCGCCGCCAGGCTGGCGGCGAAATCTTCATCACCGGCCATCTCTTCCGCATGGAAACGCAGGTTTTCCAGCAACAGCACTTGTCCGGGCTGCAGATCCGCGGCCATACGGGCGGTCTCTTTCCCGATACAGTCCGGAGCAAAGCGCACTTCCCGCTCCAGGAGTTGTGACAACCTTGGCAGGATGTGTCGCAACGATAGGGCGTCGCTCTTCTTTCCGCCGGGGCGTCCCAGGTGGGTCAACAGGATTACGGCGCCTTTCTCCGTCAGGATCTTGCGCAAGGTGGGCATGGCCGTCACCATGCGCGTGTCATCGGTAATGTGTTGATTCTCGTCCATGGGGACATTGAAATCCACCCGTACCAGTACTTTTTTGCCCTGAAAGGGATAGGAGTCAATCGAGTTCATGGCTCTATTCTAGAGCAATGAACTGTATAAATGCAACGCAACAATCTTGCCGCTTTCAACCAATGTTTTAAACTCTCCGGCCGGCAAAGCCGGCCGTTTCCGCGGCAGGCTTGAATATGGTATATTTCGGTAATGGAAACCGTTTCTCGAACCTGTTGCCCCCTTTGCGCCTCAAGCCGTATCCTGCCCTTCCGCCGCGGCACCCTGGCTCCCGAGCTCTTATCACCGCAGGATTTCCGCATAACCGACAACCGCTATGGCTCTTTGTGGAGCTTTCACAAATGCAAAGATTGCCGTTTCGTATTCGCGAACCCCGCACCCACGGACCAATCCCTGACCGCCCTCTACGCCGCGCTGCAAGATGATGATTACGGCGCCGAAGCCGAGAACCGCGGGCGGAACTTCAATGTGATCCTGAACCGCCTGAGAAAATTCGTTCCCGAACCCGGTAAATTGCTGGATGTGGGCGCGGCCAGCGGTATTTTCATGCACTTGGCACAGGAACGCGGTTTCCAGGTTCAGGGAGTCGAACCCTCGACCCAACTGGTCAGAGAAGCCCGCACGCGCTACGGGTTGGAAATCAAGCCGGGCACGGCGGATAATCTCTCGCCCGAATCCACTTTTCAGGTAATCACCTGCCTGGACTTGATTGAACACCTGGCCGATCCCCTGCCGCAACTGAAACGCATCACCACACACCTGGAACCCGGCGGCATCCTGGTGTTGGTCACACCGGATATACTCAGCCTGGCGGCCCGGGTTAGCGGACGCCGCTGGTGGCATTTCCGCACCGCCCATGTCAATTTTTTCTCCCAACCTTCCCTTGAACGCCTCATGACCCTGTTGGGCATGGAAATCGTTTCCCGACATCGTTACGCCTGGCATTTTTCGCTGTTTTACCTGGCGACCCGCCTCTGGCCCTCACTGGGGAAACGGCCGACTTTACAACGCTTTATGAAACGGATAAACTGTAAAATTCAATTGCTGGATTCATGGGAAATCTATGCGCGCAAAGTATAATCGGTACCTATCGGCGCTGAGGTTGGATCGCTGGCCGCGCAGCCTGGCCATCCTGCCCGGGTTCGTGGCCGCACTGGTTTTGTATCCACCCCATGGTGAAACCGCCGCGACCGCATTTCAGTTAGGAGTCAGGCTGGTTGTGGCCTTCCTGTTGACCTGGCTCATCTCAACCGCCAATTACATTGTCAACGAAATCGCCGACGCCCCCTTCGACGCCTTCCACCCCTCAAAAAAGAACCGGCCGCTGGTGACAGGCGAGATCAGCCGGGGCATCCTGCTGGCCGCCTACCTGTTGATGGCGGCTGGAGCTTTGGCCCTGGGCGCCTGGTGGTTCAGTGCCCGTTTTGTATTGAGCCTGGCGGCCCTGCTGGTGGCGGGCCTGGTTTACAATGTCCCTCCCGTACGCTTCAAAGACATTCCCATCCTGGACTCAACCGTGGAATCCGCAAACAACCCCATCCGTTTCCTGATCGGATGGTACATCCTTCCCGTGCCATTCCCCCCGGCCTGTTTGCTGATTTCCTGGTGGGCTTTCGGCAATTTCCTCATGGTGGGGAAACGCGTAGCGGAAAAGAAATTCTTGACCGCGGCTGAATCCGCCGGATATCGCCTGTCGCTGAAACGCTACTCCCTGGGCATGCTGGTGGCGTTCATGGTGTTCAGTGCCCTGGTGTTTCTGGCCACCTTTGCCCTGTTTGTATGGAACCAGGGTTGGATGCTATTCCTGTACATCCTGCCCCTGATCCTGGTTTACCTGATCATGTTCATGCGCAAATCCCTTCAGGACCGGGAAGGCGCGGAAGAACCCGAACGCCTGCTCAAGAACCCCTATTTCGCGATCTACACCCTCTTCCTGATCCTGGTGTTCTTGACGGCTTACCTTTTGCGGTGAAACCATGGAAACCCAGATTCTGCTTAAAATCATGCTGGCGGCCGTGCTGGGCGGCATTATCGGACTGGAACGCGAACTGGCGCACAAAGAAGCCGGGCTGCGCACCAATATCCTGATCAGTATGGGAGCCGCCTTGTTTACCGTCCTCTCGATCGAGATTTCGCGCGGCATCAACGGAGCTGATCCCGCGCGGGTGGCGGCTCAGATCGTAACGGGTGTCGGTTTCCTGGGCGCCGGCGCCATTATCCAGGCGCGTTTTTCCGTGCATGGACTCACCACTGCCGCAACCATCTGGACCGTTGCCGCCATCGGTATGACCGTGGGCGTGGGGCGATACTTTGTCGCACTCATGGTCACAATATCCATCGTCGTGGTGCTGTCCCTGTTCCGCTTTTTTTCCACCAGGCTGCAACCGGGAGCCCGGGACACGGCCTATCGCATTCACACCAAGGACAGCCCGGCGATTCTTCTGGACATCAAGAAAATCATCCGTGACCTGGGCATCCGTTCGGCGAGTTTGAAACTCCACCGGCGCCGGGAAGCATACGAGCTGGAAGCCCTGTTGCGGGCTTCAGACACCAAACACCATAGCTTCCTGGAAGCGGTAATGCAATTGGAAGGGGTTATGCAGGTGGACGATGAGAGCCTGTGAAACGAAAAGATGACCCCTGCCTGGCGGGATACGCCGATACTGCTGGCAACCACAAATCCGGGCAAACTACTGGAGTTCAGGGAACTGCTCCGTCTGGATTTTCCCGCGGGATTGGTTTTTTGCCTGGCTGACCTTCCGGCCGCAACAGTGCCGCAAGAGAACGGCGGCTCTTTCCTGGCCAACGCCCGTATCAAGGCATTGCATTACAGCAGAGCATTTGCCGCCATGCTGGTGGTGGCGGAAGACTCCGGACTTGAAGTCCCGTCCCTGTGCAACGCGCCGGGAGTTCATTCGGCCCGCTATGCGGGACATCCGCCCTCGGACGAACGCAACATCCGCCTGTTGCTCGAGAAACTCGCGCATCATGCGGACCGAAACGCCTGCTTTATCACTGAAGCCGTCGTGGCCCGCGATGGCGAGGTACTTTATCACTGCCGCGGAGAGGTGAAAGGCGTGATATTGGAAACGCCCCGTGGAAGCGATGGATTTGGATACGACCCCGTATTTTACTACCCACCGTTGGCCAGGAGTTTTGCCGAGTTGAGCAGCAGCGAGAAGAACGCCGTATCCCACCGCGGACAAGCCATGGCAAAGGTGAGAAAATTTCTAACTACGCCGGGGCTTGAGAAGCACAGTTAATCAAGAGAATCTTTGCCGCGACAATCACGGCACATTCCGGTCAGGTACAGTCTAACGTTTTCAACCAGGTGCCCATCCAGTTCTTGACCGGCCACACAGGCGGGTATTTCCCGGATATCAAAAATCCGTTCACAATGCCGGCAGAAAAAATGGGAGTGATCCGAACGGGTATTGGGATCATAGCGGGTTTCATGTTCGGAAATGGTCAGCGGCAAAAGCAGCCCTCTGTCCACCAAAATGTTCAAGGTATTGTAAACCGTTGTGCGTGAGAGTGTCGGGATCTCGGGTCTCAGGGTTTGAAAAATCTCTTCCGCTGAAGGGTGCACATGGGCGCTCATGATGAAGCTCAGGATCCGTAATCTTTGAAACGATGGTTTGATTCCCGCATTCGTCAACACCTGCTGGGCACGATGCCTTGAATCCTTATCGTCCGGCTTCACGTTTTCCCCTTATGGAAAAACCGGGGCGGGTCTCCCCGCCCCGGTTAACGTTCACAACTTCTTGTGACACATCCACCAGTCTTTACAGGTAATCGATTTATCGGCCAATCTCTGTTTGGCCATATCCACTGTAGAAGCGGGGGGCACGATCACATCGTCACCGAAAATGTCATTATTGGGCCAGTCGGCGGGCATGGCGACCTTGTTTTCGTCCGCCACCTGGAAGGCCCGGATCATGCGCAGGATCTCGTCAAAGTTCCGGCCCAGTTCAGCGGGGTAATACAGGATGGCACGCACAATTCCTTTGGGATCAACAAAGAAAACGGCCCGCACGGTTTTGCTGGTGTCACCGTGGATGAAGCCCAGTCTGCGTGATACCGATCCGGTATCCGCGATAATGGGAAATTCGATCTCCACACCCATGTTGTCGCGGATCCAGTCCATCCACTTGATATGGGAATGGACCTGGTCAACACTCAAACCCAGAAGTTCGGTATTGAGTTTGCGGAATTCATCATACCGTTTTTGAAACGCGATGAACTCGGTGGTGCAAACCGGCGTGAAATCCCCGGGGTGGCTGAAAAGGATCAACCATTTCCCCTTATAGTCTCCGGGCAATTGCCTGGGTCCGTGGGTCGTGTTTACTTTCAATTCGGGAAACTGTTCACCGATTAACGGGATTTTTTCTTCCACAATCTCCTCCTTGGATATAAATCCTTTTTTGTAACTATTTCATTTATATAATAATACCCATAAATGTTTTTGTCAACCCCAAACATGATTTATATTTTTGGTTCTCTTCCATTTTGTGTGGGTTTGGGGGTCATACTTATTTGAAAAAATGATAAGGCTGCATGAGAGTACCCTTTCGGGCACAAATACCCAGAGGGCACAGGTCACCGCTC
>OMKS01004270.1_pt1 | contig 10858 bp, 6 predicted proteins | sample 1674721 | NCBI WGS metagenome assembly OMKS01 (sample SAMN06264996, study PRJEB25208) | sediment metagenome | isolation source: hot spring sediment | place: USA: California | collected 2014-09-02 | reverse complement strand
ATAAGAGACAGGTCCTGAGAATCGCATCCCGGAGGGAGCAGAGCGCATGGCAGGCCCCGGCCATCGCGAGGGTTTTGAGCCGCCGTGAACTCCAAAACCAGGGGGCCTTCACCTTGAGCGAGGCCCTGAAAAATGTCCCGGGCTTTTACATGGCCGGGAAGGAGTGGGGGACACAGCCCTATCTGCGGGGGATCCCGAACTCGGTCCTTTTCCTGTACGACACGGTGCCCGTGAGTTCGGAGGTCACCAAGTCCATCCACCATCTGGATTACGATATGCCCCTCTGGTCGGTTAAGCGCATCGAGATCATCAACGGGCCCGCATCGGTCCTCTGGGGGCCGGATGCCTTCGCGGGGCTCGTCAACATCGTCCCCATGACCGGGAAGGATCTCAGCGGGGTGGAGACCGGTATCCTGTATCAGGGGCCGGGAGAGCATCTGGGTTTCTTCGCCAACGCCGGTCATGACGCAGGCCTCTGGGACGCCTTTCTCTCGGTCAGCGGGCGCAGGGGCGAAGAGGACGATCGGCCTTTTGACATCGTGCGGTTCCGGGGCGACGACATGTCACCCCTGTCTCCCCACGAGCGCCTGGGGGACGACCGGCCCGGAAGGTCCGAGTATGTCGAGGCCTACGGCAATTTTTCTCATGACGACTGGTTCAACCTGTCGGGCAGGATATCCTGGAACGACAAGCCCTACACCATGACCAGCGAGGGAGATACCATCCGCTGGGGAGAGCGGCGCAGTTCGCCCTTCGGCTTCATCAAGATGGAGATGAAAAAGGACGTGAACCGATCCTCGGCCCTCAAATTTACAGGGTACTACTCGGACCTCCAGTACGAGCATGAGGTCATCGACCAGGCCCAGACCCAGGAGGAGCGGACGCTCTACAGTGAGATGATCTACGACCGATCATTCATGTCAGGGACGGGCATCTTCACGGGCGGCGTGTCCTACCGGGAAAAACGGGTCAGTGACGCCCCCCTGTGGCAGGGTTATTTGCCCGGATACCTTGAATCGAACAACCCGGCGCTCTTCCCCATCATCCTTCTGAAGGACTACGACAGCCGCCTGTGGTCCGTTTTCGGGCAGTTTACGAAGAGGATCGGGGCCTTTGATCTCTTTGCCGGGGCGCGGCGTGACATCCACGAGGATTTCCCGAATCAGACAAGCCTCAGCGGGGGCATCGGATGGTCGCCTTCCCGGTCATGGCGCTACAAGCTGATAGCCGGAACGGCCTACAGGACGCCCTTTGCCCGGCAGGTTTACGAGGAGAGAATGCCGGACCTGGAGGAAATCACGAGCCTCAATCTACAGGTGGCCTGGGAAAGATCCCGCCGGATGGGATTCTCCGCCACCGGGATCTTCCAGCGGCTCGACAACCACGTCATGGAGGACCCCTACGCCGGCCTCTCTCTGCCCAACCGCCAGGACATCTACGGGCTGGAGCTCGAGGGACACCTCTCCCCCCATCCCACACTGAAACTGGAGGCGAACCTCACCTGGCTCAACAACACCGGGCCCCGGGAGCAGTACCGCTATCTTGAGTCCATCACCATCGATCCGGACGGAGACATCCTGGAAAATTATGTGACAAAGACCTATCCCTATGACATCGGGGCGGACCTCATGGCCAACCTGATGGTGACCTGGCGGCCCATGGAAAGACTGTCACTTTACGGCCGGGCGGGATATGTGGGGCCCCGTTCCCTCCTCTACCCCCGGGGGGACGCCCTGGAGTTCGTTTCCGCGGGCGGTGCCTGGCAGGTGGATGGGGCGGCCGTCATCCGCGACGTCTTTTTCAAGGGGGCCGATCTGGAATTTTCCGTCAGGAACGTGATCGGACACCGTTCCGAGACCCCGGGGACCTATGATCTCATCGAAGGGGAATCCGTCCGGGGCCAGGTCCTCCTGCGGGTGCGGTGGTGAGGGGCCGGCTGGTTGAATCCGACCGCCGTTGGCTGATTTCAGCCGGAATCCGACGGCGGCAATCCGGATATGGCGCGTAACCCCTGGGATCCGAAGGGTTTTCCCGGGATCGTCTTTGAGGTGTTTTCCCGTCATTGCCGTGTGTTACAGGCCAATGGCATGGTGAGGCATGCCGATGCGGCAATGAGCGCGGACCCTGGCATAATTATTGCTGTATGATTGCGGGATGGCGAAAAAATATATCACCATAATTGCCCTGTATTGCCTGCTCTGCGTGATCACCCTGCCGCGGGGCGTTCCTGTCTGGGCCGACGATGCGGAGCCTGTGGTCATGTCCGCCATGGAAACGCTCCTGCTGGAGCGGATCAACCAGGCCCGCAGCAACCCCCTGGAAACGGCGGCATCCCTCGGCCTTGACTTTCAGGCCCTTTTGGATGCGCGGCCCGACCGGGCCGAGGCCCTGTACGCGGGTCTCCCTCCCCTGAAGGCCCATGATATCCTGCACCTCACGGCCCTCACCCATACTGACGATATGCTGGTCCATGACTATTATGCCAAGGAAAGCCCGGACGGCCGTACCCCTGAGGACCGGATCCTTGCCGCCGGCTACGAGGCCCCGGCCTTTGGGGAGACCCTCGGTGTGGTGGGGTTCGTCAATTTTATAACACCCGAAAAGGCGGTGGACATCCTGTTTGAAAACATGTTCCGGGATGAATGGACCAGGGGCGGAGAAGGCCCCTGGAACCTCCTCAACCCCTCCTTTACGGATGTGGGCATCGGCATCCTGGCCGGTACCCTGACCTTCGGAAATACCGTTTACAACGCCTATGTGGCCACCTGCGATTTCGGCGCTGCGCAGGCGACGGGGGCCTACCTGAGCCTCGATATGGCGGAAACGGCCCTGATCCACCTGATCAACCAGGCCCGGAAGGATCCCTTCGGGGTCGCCGAATCCGTGGGTATTGATGCGGAAACGCTTCTCATGCTCAGGCCGGAAACGGCCGAAATAGGACTATTGGGGTTGCCTGCCCTGGCCCCGAACGAGAGCCTTGCCGAGGCGGCACGGCAACATACCGAGGAGATGGTCGCATTCCGCTACTTTGACCAGACCGGGGTCTCGGGCCAGTCCGTGGAGGACCGCCTCAGGGAGCACGGATACGCCCCCCTCGTTTTTTCGGAGGTCATCCACGTGGTCCAGATCGAGGCCCATACGCCCCTGGAAGAGGTCGTGGGAAGGGTTTTTGAGGCCCTGTTTCTGAAAGCGCTGAACCCGGAAGATTACGGGCCCAAGGCCCTCTTCAACCCGGCCTTCACGGAGATCGGTGTGGGGCTGAGGCCCATGGCCCCGCTGGAGGGGGAGTCCTTCAACCACGTCTATGTGGTCACCATCGATTACGCCGCCCCGGAGGAATACGCCGGGGCCTGGGTCCTGGGCATGGTCTATGAGGACAGGAACCAAAACGGCCTGTTTGACGCAGGGGAGGGCATCCCCGGCGTCCCGGTCGCTATCGATTACGCCAATCCGGATTTCCACGGGACAACCGATGCCATCGGGGGCATGCAGACGGTTCTGGCCCCCGGCGGCGCGCGGATCGTCCTGTGGCCCGGGGAGCGGGATGAGGCCTTCTGGGTCGATGTGGATTGGGACAATCAATGGTTTGCCCTGCCCGTTGAATTCGGGACCGGGCTTGAGTGAACGGTGACCCATTGTAAACCTTGACGCAAGGGGCACGAAAGCGCCCTGCCGGGGCGCCGGCGCGTGTCCCCGATGACAAAAAAGGAGGTGATAGACGCCATCAGAATCGAGACATGATGTAGGTATTAAGGCAAAAGCAGCATGATTGAATCACGTAATCTAATTGAAAAACATTATTATTTGAACCTAAACGTGAAGGAGAAAAGAGAGCATGAAAAAGATTTTTAGTATTCTGGCGGTCCTTTGCCTGGTCTTCGGCGTGACGGCCACGGCCATGGCGGCCTTTCAGGTCGAGGTAAAGACGAACTCCGAGCCCGTAACCGGGGCCCCGGGGGCCTGTGAAAAGGCCGGTAACATCACCTTTATATTTGACCAGGGCACCATCTTTCAGGACGGTGACTGGTTCACGGCCGATCTCCCCATCGGGGTCACGATCTGCCATTCCTTTGATTTTGTGGTCCTCGGCGCGCCCGGCGCGAGCCACCACCCGCCCGACCCCGCCCCAGGCGCTCAACCTCTCTGGGCGCGACATCATCAAAATAGGGCGCGCCCGCGATAACGACCTCGTCCTGGATCATCCCCAGGTCAGCCGCTATCACGCCATGCTGGAGCGGATGGGTGGGCGTTATCGCCTCTCCGATCTCAAAAGCGCTAACGGCGTCTTCTTGAACGAAACGCGCATCGAAAAAAGCGCCTGGCCGGGCGAAGGCGACGTCATCCACGTTGGGCCGTATGAGCTGTTGTTCGAGAAAGACGGCATCCAACAATTGACCGATAGCGGGTTGCGCCTGGACGTTTTCGGCTTGCAAAAATGGGTGCGCTCCGACCTGAACTTACTACAGGACATCTACCTCAGCATCTACCCGCAGGAATTCGTGGCTCTGGTGGGGCTGAGCGGCGCAGGAAAATCGACGCTGATGGACGCCATCAACGGCTTCCGCCCGGCGACGAACGGCGTGGTGTTGGTGAACAACGATAACCTGTACGAGAACTTCGACATATACCGCAACGATATGGGCTACGTTCCGCAGCGGGACATCGTCCACAAAGAATTGACGATTTACGACGCGCTCGATTACGCTGCCAAACTGCGCATGCCCGCCGACACCTCGCCGGAGGAACGCCACCGCCGGGTGCTGGAAGTCATCGACGAGCTGGACCTCACCGCGCGCAAAGATGTGCCGGTCCACAAACTCTCCGGCGGGCAGCAGAAGCGCGTGTCGATTGGCGTGGAATTGCTGACCAAGCCGCGCCTCTTTTTCCTCGATGAGCCGACCAGCGGCCTCGATCCCGGCACCGAGTACAAGATGATGCGCCTGCTGCGCGACCTGGCCGACCAGGGGCGCACTATCATGTTGATCACGCACGCGACCAAGAATGTGATGTTGTGCGACAAGGTCATCATCATCATCTTTGGCGGCTACCTGGCCTACTACGGCCCGCCGGAAGAGGCGCTGACCTACTTCGACAAGTACCGCACCGACGCCGAGCGCCGCGTCAAGGACATCGAGTTCGATGACGTATACACCATCCTGGAAGACCCGGAGCGCGGCAACACGCAGTTCTGGGCCGAGGAGTACAAGAAATCGCGCCAGTACAAAGAGAACGTGGTGGATCGCCTGCGCGAGACGCAACAGCCCGCCCCCGCCGCGACCACCCAGATGCACGCGGCGCCCGCCGCCGCGCCCGGCGCTAAGACCAAGCGCGTCTCTTCCCTGCGACAATTGGGCATCCTGATCTCACGCAGCCTCAAGATCATCATCCAGGACAAGAAGGCGCTGGCGATGATGGCGCTTATGCCCGTTATCCTCGGATTGATGGACTTGATCTGGGGTATGAATCTGTTCGATCCGGTGGACGGCAACCCGACGCGCGCCGTCTCGATGCTCTTCGTCGCCTCGGTCGTCGCCATGTTGATCGGCTCGTTGAGCAGTATCTACGAGATCGTCAAGGAAATCGAGATCTACAAACGGGAGCGCGCGATCAATCTCAAAATAGTTCCCTACGTTCTGTCGAAGGTCACGGTTGGCGTTCTCATTTCGCTGTACCAGGCCGCCGTTTTGCTGGTGTTCAAGATCGTTCTCGTGATGCGGCCCGGCACGTTGCCGGCCGGCAATAGCGCCTATCTTCCTCTCTACGTCACTCTCTTCCTCGGCGCATTGGCCGGTTATTTGATCGGCCTGGCGATTTCATCCAGCGTCCCCAAGCCGGAACAGGCGATGCTGGTGTTGATCATCGTCGTCGTGGCGCAAATCGTCTTCTCCGGCGCGCTGTTGCCCCTCAAAGAGACGCCGGGCCACCAGATCATCAGCCCGGTGATCAGCAACCGGTGGGTCGTGGATGGCCTGATCAACCTGACCGGCGTTGGCGATCCGTTGATCGCCGATGACTGTTGGGGCGAGCGCACCAAAGAAACGGCGGATGGTTTGACCGGCTGGAACGTCATCCTCAACGAAACCGACGAGCAGAAAAAAGCGCGCGGCTGTATGTGTATGGGGTCCAATATCTTTACACGGTGCAACACCTTCCCCGGCGTTCTCAACCCCGATTTCTACACCGCGGACGCCCGCGCTGCGCTAGGCCGGCCCGAACCGGCGCAACCGCCCACGCCCACGCCGTACCCTTCGCCGACGCCGCTCCCCACCTTCACCCCGCAGCCCACGGCGACGCCCGATATGACGAGTCCGCCCCAGTCGATGCAGGCATGTCAGGCGCAAGCGCAGGACCAGTGCGACGAGTACATCGACGGGTTGATGGAGCAGCAGGAAGAGTATACCGACGCCCGCGCGGAGCAATCCGAGGCTTATCAAGACCAGCGCCAGGAGCAGATGGACGATTATCAGGACGCGCTGACCGGCCCGGATGGGTGGTCGAACCAGAAGCAGGAATGGGCCGAGGATCGCCAGCGCGCCATCAGCAGCGCCGAAGGCGTGCTGAAAAATATGTTCGAGAGCTACGACTACGCCTTCCGCGGCGAAGTCTACTCCCGCTGGGCGTGGATCGGCGGCCTGGGCGTGTTCTTCCTCGGGATCATTATGTTCTTCCAAAAACGTAAGGACGTCGTATGACGGAGCCGCAGTACATCCTCCAAATCCGCGTCGAGCAAGGGCGCGTGTACGAGCACCCGCTGCATGGCGCGGGGATCACGCTTGGACGGCAGCCCGACAACGACGTGGTTTTGGATCACGCGCTGGTCTCCGATCATCACCTGCGCATCGAAAAGGCGCCGTCTGGTGCGCCCGCGCCCTTCGTCGTGCTGGACCTGGGCACGCGCGAGTCGCCGCACGCTCACAGTGGCACGCTCTATCAGGGCCGGCGGCTTCTACCGGGCACGCCGGTTCCCCTATCCCTCGATGATCCGTTGACGATTGGCCCATACACGCTGCGCGTGACGGCACGGGCGGCGGCGCGTATAGCGGCGGCAGACGCCTCTCCTACCCTCGCCGCGCCTCGGAGCGGGCGCTGGGGAAAGGCCGGCTTCGCGCTGGCGCTGCTATCGCTTTTGCTCAACGTTGTGCTGTTGGTGAAACTGGGGCAGGTCGCCGGTCTGGGGCGCGACATCGCCGGCGACGCGACGGGTGCGATTGACAAAACCTGGGCGGAGGGTATAACCTTAGAGGTAGGGATCGCTCAATCCATCCCCATCTCGGCAAGTGTGCCTATCGACGAGAAGTTCGACGTACATATACAGCACAATCTGGTCATCGACGAAGTCATCCAGTCGTATGTGGACATCCCCGTGATCGATCGCCGGGTCACGCTGGATATTCCCGTCCGTGCGACGATCCCTCTCGATCTGGTCGTGCCGGTTCACGTTCAGGAAACGGTGAACGTCAACGAAGAAATCTTGGTCGATGCGGCGATACCGGTTCACGTGGATCCCGAAGCTGTGGGCCTGGCGCCGTTATTGGAAAAGATCGAGGGTTGGTTGGCGCGCTTGCGCCGTATCGTGTGGCCTTTCTAAAGAAATAAGGATGAAGTCAAGGATAGCGTGATGAGCAGACCTTCCGAAATCGGCCCGTATCGCGTATTTGGCGAACTTGGACGCGGGCGGCACGCCACCATCTATAAAGCCGTGCACCGCGACTCGGGCCGGCCGGTGGCGTTGAAGGTGTTGCGGCATTATGATCAGGCCACGCTCGACAAGTTCGAGCGTGAGGCGCTTCTCTCCAAACGCCTGCAACTGCCCGGCGTGCGCCGCACCTACGAAGCGGGCAAAACGCCCGAAGGTTTCATTTTCCTGGCGATGGAGTACGTCGATGCCTCGCTGAAGGACATCATCCAGCGGCAAGGCCGGCCCTTTACCCGTGATGAGGTCGTGCGTCTGCTCGCCCCGATTGCGCAGGCGCTAGATCAGCTTCACCGGCAGGGGATGGTGCATTTGGACATCAAGCCGGAGAACATCCTCGTTTTCGAGGATGGGCGCGCGGTGCTGGCCGATTTCGGCATCACCCGGCAGCGAGGCGAAACGACGACCGAGGGCACGCCGCGTTATATGTCGCCGGAGCAGGCTACCGGCAATCGCCCGGTCAGCCCGCAGAGCGACGTCTACGCGCTCGGCGCCGTCCTCTACGAGATGCTGGCCGGGCGGCCGCCTTTCGATGGCGAGAGCGACATGGTGTTGCTGCGCCAGCACGTGGAGGACGCGCCGCCGTCGCCGCGCGCGCTGAACCCGCAAGTCGACCGGGGGGCGGCGCGCGCAGTGTTGGCGGCGTTGAGCAAAGACCCGCGCGAGCGTCCGGCCAGCGCCGGTGCGTTGTTGCAGATGCTACAGGCCACGCACTCGACGCCAATCACTATAGTTATGGACGTGGTGCGCGAACGCCCGCAGGTCGCGTTGATCCCGGTTGGGGTGGTCATGCTGGCGCTGTTTGGCTGGTTAGTGCTGCTGCGCCCTCCAGCAGTCCCGCTCATGCCTACCCCGACGTCCACGCTCACGGCGACAGCGACGGCAATGGCAACCGGCGCGCCCACGCTGACGCCCACGCTGCCGGCGACATTGCGACCGACCGCAACCCCCCGCCCGTACACGCCAACACCAGAAGGCCTCATGGTCACGCCAATTCCCCCAACGCCGTCCGCGCCCCCGCGCTTGTTGTCGCCGGAGGGGGGCAGCGATGTCAACGTCGAGATGGTGACGTTCCGTTGGCAGTGGGAAGGATCGTTGAGTGCAAATCAAGAGTTCGTGGTCCATATTTATCATCGCACCACCGGCGAGCCGGCAACGTGTACGTTCACCGGTTCACACACCTGCCAGGCCAAAATACCGCTCAAGGCTGAAGGTGGATGGTGTTGGTCTGTCGCCGTCCAACCCAACGGTCCAAAGAGTGAAGAGGTGTGTTTTTGGCGGGTACATTGACGGGGTGTAACGTCAGTGCGGCGTTTTCGATTCGTTTGGATAATAAGACGAGGTATCCATTATGACAACGACAAGACAAACAGGCGGTTTACCGGTCGCGACAATCGCCGCCGGCGCTACCGACACGGGGCAAGAACGCGATCACAATGAAGATACGTTCAACATCGCCATCCCGCCGGATCCGGCGGTACTCCAATCGCTCGGCGCGCTCTATCTGGTGGCCGACGGTATGGGCGGCCATCAGGCCGGGGAGGTAGCCAGCGCGCGCGCGTGCGAAGTGATCCCGTATGAGTATTACTTGCCCTCCGGCGTTGTGGATGAAAACCTGGCCGCGCGGCTGCTGCGAGCGATGCGTAAGGCGAATCAGGCCGTGTATACCCTGTCCCAGGAGAGCGCCCAGCGCAAGGGAATGGGGACGACGACGGTGGCCGCCGTGGTGCGCGGAAGCGAAATCCACATCGCCAACGTGGGCGACAGCCGGGCCTATCTCTTCCGCGGTGGAAAACTCGACCAAATCACCGAGGATCATTCCTTCGTACAGGAGCAGATCCGCGCCGGCATCTTGACCAAAGAGATGGCACGCAACCACCCGCAGAAGAACGTCATCACCCGCGCGATGGGGCACCGCGCCGAGGTGGAGGTGGACACCTTCGCCGCCCGGCTGCGTCCCGGCGACAAGGTTTTGCTCTGCTCCGACGGTCTCACCGGCCCGGTCTCTGAAGAGCAGATCGCCGATATTTTGCAAAACTATCCCATTGATGAAGCCGTAACGCGCCTGATTGCGCAAGCCAACGCCAACGGCGGCCCGGACAACATTACCGTGCTGCTGATCGAGGCGCGGGTGATGCAACCGGGAACGCCGCCGGCGCAAATGATACCGCCCGTGGCCGTCCGGCCCGTAGCTGCGCCCCGGGCCGGTGAAGCAGCCCCCGCGCCGCCCGCTCCCCCGCCGTCACAGCCGGCCCGCGCGCGCAAATCCCGCAGCGCATACCTGCTGCTCGGCGGGCTGGCGGTGCTTGTGCTGGCGGCGATGATCGTCGCCGGGATGTTGCTGTGGGGGCGCGGGAACGGGCTGCGGCCCGATGCGCCTACACCAATGCCTGACACAACATCCGAGATTGTCCCCCCCGACGGCGACGTGCCAGGCGAACCGGACGCAATCCCGGTAGGACCGGGGACGCCAACCCGGGCGCCGACGTCCACGCCGCGCGCCGTCGAGCTTCCCGCGACAGCAACGGTGCGGCCTAGAGCGACAGACACCCCAACGCCCGTCCCTGTCGCTTGCCAACCGCGCGCGCCCCGCCTGATCGAGCCTGCTCCAGACGCAGCGTTCACTGCCTGGGTCGATGAAGTCACCTTCCGTTGGGAAGGGGGTACGTTGTGCGACGATCAGCAATGGGTCATTACGCTCGATGGCGAGGCCTATGGCGAGTCTACCAGGGCCAATGAACTGACAATGACAGTTAACGTGCCCGACGGAACCTATCAATGGCGCGTCGAAGCGCGCAAGGACGGACAAGTTGTTCCTGGGGTGATGTCTGCTGCACGCAGAATCGTATTTGGGAATCCAGTTGGTGGTGGTGGGAATAATGCAACGTCAAGCTGCCCTGCTGACGAAAAGCCAGGCTGTCTGGCCGGCCGAAGTTTGGTGTGCGAAGACGGAAAATGGGTATGCAAGGGGCAATAATTTAAGAAGTGAGAGACGAAACGCAAGTGTTTCGTAGCAAGAATGGTATACCACCAAACCAAGTTGTCAGAATTGACTTGCTTTTACCGATTTGTTTGAGGAGGTTCTGAAGTGTACACACCTGTCTCTTATACACATCTGACGCTGCCGACGAAGAGGATAGTGTAGATCTCGGTGGTCGCCGTATC
>OMKS01004269.1_pt1 | contig 10858 bp, 11 predicted proteins | sample 1674721 | NCBI WGS metagenome assembly OMKS01 (sample SAMN06264996, study PRJEB25208) | sediment metagenome | isolation source: hot spring sediment | place: USA: California | collected 2014-09-02 | reverse complement strand
TTTTTGTCGCTCCGGCCAAGATATGTACAGATAAATGGCGCCGGCGGGCGGTCTTCCTGAGCATACCACGGATTCCTGTGCCTGCACAGATAGCTTTCCGCGACGCCCTGCGCTTTACCTTCCTCAAGATACGCCCACAGTTTCGGATAGTGGTTTCTGATCTTCTCTTCCGTCCACGGCGGGTCTAGCAGGTACAATCGCCGCTCAAGGATCGGATTGCCCGTCTTGTCCGCTTGGACTTCGTCATCCGGCAGATAGCGCGGACTCGGCAGTATCGGCTTGAACGCCTCCATTGGCAATCCGCGCCGCTCGATTTCCTCGAGTGACAGGATGAAGTAACCATTGTTTCCCGTAACCAGGCCGCGCTTGATCTTGAAGAAATCGCCCAGAACCGGCCCGTCAGTGGCTTCATAGTTCTCATGCAACGGGTAGCGCGTCCACTTCGGATCGCGACGCAACGTCTCGACCGGTACAAGGCGTTCCTGCTTAGGCCGTTGCAGAGAGCCGCCATAGGTGAACCGCACTTGATGCTCTGGCGACGGCAGCTCTTTGCGTAACCATACCACAGCCGACGACACAAGCGCGTCACCAAACTGCACATCGTTGGGATCAAACCGGTGAATGTGCAGGAGCGTTACCTTGTCGAGCAAGTAGCGCTTCACCGCAGCGCCATAGTTCACATCCATGAATTCGCTCGGGATAAGCCATCCGGCCAATCCACCTTCTTTCAACCACGCATGACTCAGGCCGAGAAAGTAGCAATACAGCCCGGCCAGTCCGCTGATCGCGACGCCGCAGACATCCTGCGCGCGCAGCTTCAACCGCTGTTTCTCGCCGTTGATGATGTGGTGATGTCGTACATAGGGCGGATTGCAGATCAGCAAATCAAACTTTTCGGTATCCGCCGGCGCCTCGGCCCGCGTAAAGTCTTCGAGACGGATATCCAGTCCCGTGTCGCGCCACAACTCCGCCGCCGGCGCGCCGTAGTGTGAGTCAATCTCGTACCCGACCGCCGCATCGATACGCTCCTTCGGGAACACATCGAGTAATGCTGCATAGAACGCCCCCGTGCCGATTGCCGGATCGATGAAACGCACGTTCTCGCTCTTGCCTAGTTGCGCCTTGGCATACCGCAGGATATCGACAGCCAACTGAGTGGGCGTCGCGAACTGTCCCATCCGATTCCGTTCGGACGCTTCTTTCTGCGCGTCCAACTCCTCTTGCAAGGCCAGCCGCCGCGCCTCAAGTTCGGCAATTGCTGTTGTCGTCATCTACAGACCAAACTCCCGGAGAGCGTTGATGCGATGTTCCCATACCCAATCGATGCCTTCTGCCGCCTCGTAGCCGAGATACCCGCTGTCGAAATACCCACACAGGAACAGGATGAACCGCACGTCCTTTCCGTAAGTCCGGCGCAATTGGTTCATCTTGGTGGCTTCTTCCTTGCGCCGCTTGTTGACATTCGTAAAATCTCCTGCCGACTTCGCCTCGATCAGCAACGGCAGGTCCCCATCCTGCGCCGTCTTCGGCATGACAACGGCATCTACCGGAATATTGAGCGTCTTGCCCTTGCCTTCCTGTTCAACGGGCACGTTAAGCCGGAACGAGAATGTCCCCGGCTGCATCTCGCCGAACTTCGTCCCCTCGCCTGTTGGCAAGTTCCGGTAACCCAAAGCCGTGAGCCATGCACCGATCGCGGCAAGCTGGCGCTTTTCCTGCGCATTGCGGATGATCGGATTGGCAACAGCGCCGCACAGGCGGTCTGCCACAATCGTCGCGGCGCGATACAACTCCTGTTCCGACGGATCATCGCCGCGTCCGAGCCAGACGAATATATCTGGGTCGGCCATCCTCTCGATGATCTCTCCAATCTTTTCGAGGTCACGGTCTAGCTCAACCTGAGACATGCGCAACGGCAACCTATTGTGCTTTTCCATAACCTTGACGAGGTTTCTCGATACACCGGCGAGTCCGATCAACCGGTCTACAGCCAGCGGGGGGCAGGTGGACATTCGCAATGACGGCAACACTGCCGGGTTCGCCTTCAACAAATCTACCCCGACATCCATCAGGTTCCCGGTCGCTTTCAGCGTCGCCTCGACATCCCTGGTTGTCTGCACCCGCGTAGTCCGGTAGGCTTCAGGCGCAAAGCGCATGAACCAGTTGTTGTACATATCCACCGACTGTGCAATATCCTCTTTCCATCTGTCCGGCTTATCTCTGTTGACTGCCATACCTGCGTAGTTTCTCCTTGTCCGCTAACATAGTATCAGAAAACTAACTACTTTGACACGGGCACACCAACCACAACTCAAAACAGCCCACTCAACGCCTCCACCACCCGCGCAATCCGCTCCTTGCGATGCAGGCTGAACCACCGCACCTCACCCACGACACAAACCGTCGCGCCCTTCGATTCACAGATCTCCCGCATCGCCCCAAGCACTTGGTTGGCCCCCCACTCCCGGCGGAAGAAATGCGTGACCAAACACGCGACCTGCTTCTCCTGCAACGATGGGAGTTGTTCCAGGTAGTTCTTCATCGGCGCCGGGATCGTGCCGCCGCGTACCGGACAGGCGAACACCAGCCCTTCGTAAGCGTCGACGGCGGGGCTGGTCTTCAGTTCGGCGTTCTCGTATTGCACTTTCGCCGGGCCGGCCGTCTCAACCCGTTCCAGGGTCACTTCGTGCCCATCCGCCAACAGTTTCTCCTTCAGATTCTCAGCGACCGTCAGAGTGTGACCACCGAGGGAATAGACGATAATGCCAATGTTCATAGCAAGCTCCTGACACAGATAAATCGGATCAACCAGCCATCTTGAGCACGCTCAGTTGTTTCACGACGGCAACGTCATCCGGCGTGGCGACGTTCAGGCGAATGGATCTGCCCTCAGCGTACTCGCGCGCATCCGCAATGGCGGACAGGATTTCTTCCGGCAGACCGCTGTGCTGGGCCGCCACCACGGCCTGCTTCCCCAAGGTAAAGACCGCCGTGAAGAATCCCGATTGGGGTATCAGATGAAATACCCGGCGCTTTTTGTGCGCGAGGGCGAGCGTCCAACCGGCTTTTTTGCCGTAGAACTTCCACTCGCGCGTCACTTCGCCAAACTCGGCCAGAAGGTGCTACTCAATGTTCTCGAGCAAAGCGGCGGCCGCGCCTAACACCTCGTCCAACTCCATTAAGGTGGGTTGTTTCAATTTGTCGTCAAAAACACTCGCTGACATTATTGGATCAGGATGTTGTAGGCGCGTTCCCATTCTTCATCCTCCCCCATACCGGGCCAGCCCTTCCGCTGTGTTCGCTCGACATAAACCGCAAATAAGTGCTTCACGTCTGTATAGGCTCTATCACGCTGTTGGTTTACCAGCAATAACAACGCATGTGGGGAATGAGGAACGACCAATTTTTCTTCCTTACCCGATACGGGGGCGAAATCGTCTCCGTATTTTGTCCGCCAAAACAAACGATCCAACTGTTCAGGCATCCCTTGCCAATACCCTTTTTCATCCACCAGCTCCACCCCGGCGGCCTGTGGGCCTTTTCTGCCTGCGTCATAGCGGCACCAATCCACCTTGAGTTTGTAAGGTCCTTGCCCATCCTTGCTCACTCTCACAATCGCATTCAAACTCCGGCGCAACCGTTTGACTTCTGTTTCAGGCAATGTCTCGTGTGTGGAACGTTGCGCGCCAAGCTGACTATCCTCCAAATGCCACACCCACAGCGTGTCCACACCTCTAATGCTCCCCTGAAGCAAGCGCATCACCAAAGCCTTCTCTAAAAACGCGGCGCCTTTGTTACGGTTTTGGTTGCTGGTGAAGACTTGACGCCCTACCAGATTGTCATACATCGCTCCCGACGTAAGCGGAACCATAATGGAAGTCAAACTATCAACGATTATCGTGCGGATACTGGTTTTCCGCGCTATACACGCATTGATGTCAAGGACTATCTGTTCTACGTCGATACTGTTTATCAAATAGGCGTGACCATGCAGTAAATCGTATTGCTCTTCGAAACGCCCGTCAGCATCCACCACTAACATATCAGCCAACATTTGCGCTGCAAACGTGCTCTTGCCACTGTTTTCATAACCAACAACAGCCCAGTGCCGTGGCAAGCGCTGCGGTTTCTCTAATTTCTTGGTCATTTTTCCTGTAGCTCCGGCAAGCACTCAGAGTTTTTGTCCATCTCAATCTCACTGCCCCATCCGCCAGCCGCCGCCCACATACAGCAATTGCCCCGTCATCCACCGCGCCTGCTCGGAGGCGAGGAAGACGATGACGTCCGCCACGTCTTCAGGTTCGCCGACGCGACCAAGCGGGGTTCCGGCGGCGATCTCCGCTTCCGACTTCGGCGTGATGTAGCCGGTCTGGATCGGGCCAGGCGCGACGACGTTGACGGTGATGCCGTACTTCCCCAGTTCCGCCGCCGCCGAGCGGCTATAGGATTCGATGGCGTGCTTGCTGGCGGCGTAACTAACGTTGGACTCGTGGGCGTGCGCGGCGTCGGTGCTCAGGTTGATGATGCGGCCTGAGCGCGCATTCCGCGCCAAATAACGCCGGATGTACTCGGCCATCATCAAAGCGTAAGCGCGTGCGTTGATCGCAAAGTGCGCGTCGATGACCGGCGCGGTGAGCAAACGGACGCCGCTCTCCGCATCCGTCACCCGCGCCGGATCGAAGGTTTCGAGGACGCAGTGCGTGTGGTTGTTGACCAGAATATCCACCGGGCCAAGTTCCGCTTCGCACCAATCAAAGAGCAGCGGGATATTCGCGGGATCAGAAAGATCGGCCTCGCGCGCCACAGCGAGGCCGCCCTGCGCCCGGATGTCGTCTACGAGCGCGCCGGCGGTGTTTTGCTGTAGCGCGCAATACAGTGCGTCCCCGCCGATGCCTGCGTCGAGCGCCGCCTGCACTTCCGTCTCCGAGTACCGGTGCGGCACACGGTAATAGGTGATGAAGACCTTCGCTCCTTGCGCTGCCAACGCCCGCGCCGTCACCGCACCGATGCCGTGGTTCGCGCCGGTAATCAAAACAACTTTATTCGCAAGCTGAGGATCGATCATACTTCGAGTATAAGCAAAAGCAGGAGATATGCAAGAAAAGATTGCCCGATGCTGGTTGCTGGTTGCTGGTTGCTGGATACTGGATACTGGATACTGGTTGCTCGATGCTGGATGCTGAACGCTGAAAGCTGACCGCTGACCGCTTCTTTGACATCTCGCTAAAGAGAACTTATACTTTTGTGGTCTGAGCTGTGAAAAAACAGGAGTCAGGAAAGGAGCGCAATGAGCAGCTTGTGGGACAATTTTAAGATTGCGGCACGTTTGGGTGAACCGAAACAGGTTCCGGTAGGGTTGATCGTGGATAGTCCGTGGCTGCCCGGCTACGCGGGTATCGATACGCGGGATTATTTTCTTTTCCCGGAGAAGTGGATGACGATCAACAAGGGGCTGTTGGAGCGTTTCCCCGGTGCCGTGTGGATTCCCGGGTTTTGGGTAGAGTTTGGCATGGCAGCCGAGCCTTCAGCCTTTGGCGCCAAGCTGTGTTTTTACAATGATCGACCGCCCTCGATTGAACCACTACTGCCCGATCTGGATTTTTGGACGAATGGCAAGCCTGTGAATCCAAAAGAGGATGGCCTGATGCCCTTGACATTGCGCCTCTACGAAGTGATGGACACTCGTTTGCAGGCTGAAGGCCTGGGCATCAAAATGGTCTGCGCCCGTGGGCCAATGACGGTCGCTTCATGGTTACTGGGCATATCCCCCCTGATGATGGGGCTGGTTACCGAACCAGAAAAGATGAGCGCGCTTTTGGAAACGGTAACCGAATCCATCATCCGTTGGCTCCACGCACAACTGGATGTGCTCGAAGCGTGTGTTTAACTTCAGCCACGAGGTCGATATCGCCAAGGTCAAGGAAACGATGGGACACCGGGTTGCGCTGATGGGCAACGTGCCCCCGCTGGATATGGGCGTGCGCGGAACGCCGGAAGAGGTCGCGCAGTGGGCGAAAGGATGCCTGGACAAAGCCGCGCCCGGTGGGGGGATGGTCCTTTCGTTCGGCGGCGGCGTTTCGCCGGGCACACGCCCGGAAAACATCGATGCTTTGCTGGCTGCTGCTCGCCAGTGGTCGGCGAGCAAATAATGGACGCATCGACGTCGACAATGCCCACACCAGAGCTGACGCTACGGCGCATCGCGCAGACGTGGTGGCCGCTGGCGTTCAGTTGGCTGCTGATGAGTTTCGAGGGGCCGGCGCACAGTGCCATCGCCGCGCGACTCGCCAATCCCGAAATCAACCTGGCGGCCTGGGGCGGTATCGTTTTCCCGCTGGCCCTCATCATCGAAGCGCCGATCATCATGCTGCTCCCCGCCTCCACCGCGTTGAGCAAGGATTGGGACGCCTACGCAAAGGTGCGCCGGGTGATGATGTCCATGAGCGCCTTTCTCACCGCCATCCACGTCGCCATCGCCTTCACACCACTGTACGACTTCATCGCACGAGATGTGATCGGCGCGCCGGAGGTCACTATCGAGCCGGGACGCATCGGGATGATGATTATGATTCCGTGGACGTGGGCGATAGCGTACCGGCGCACGCAGCAGGGCTTGATGATTCGTTTCGGACACCCGAAAGCCGTCGGCGTGGGAACTGTCATCCGGTTGAGCGCAAATGGGATCGTGTTGCTCGCCGGATACCTGGCCCGCACGCTGCCCGGCATCGTGGTGGCGTCCAGCGCCGTCGCGGTGGGCGTGGTGGCAGAGGCCGTCTACGCGGGATTGCGCGTGCGGCCCATCGTACGCCATCAACTGCGCCTGGCTCCGCGCGCGGAAATCGCGCTGACGCTGCGCGCGTTCCTCGCGTTCTACGTCCCGCTGGCCTTAACGTCGCTGATCTCCCTTTTGGTACAGCCCATCGGCAGCGCGACGATGAGCCGCCTGCCCCGCGCGTTGGATTCGCTCGCGGTGTGGCCCGTTCTGAGTGGGCTACTGTTTATGCTGCGTAGTGGCGGCATCGCTTACAAAGAGGCTGTCATCTCGCTGTTGGATGAACCCCAGGCTGCGCACAGCCTGCGCCGGTTCACGGTAATTCTGGCGGCCGGGGGAACGGCCCTGCTGGTGTTGATCGCGGTCACACCGTTGTCCCGGCTGTGGTTTGGGGATGTGATGGCACTTTCACCGGCGTTGATGGACCTGGGCCAGCGAGGTTTGATCGCCGGCCTGTTCTTTCCGGTGATTGCGACGCTCGACAGTTGGTTTCAAGGGCTGCTGATGCACAGCCGTCGCACGCGCAGCATCACGGAAGGCGTCGTGCTGTACACCGTCGCCATCAGCATAGGGATGGGGGTGGGAATAACACTCGACCGCCTGGGCGTGTCCGTTATCGGGGTATATGTCGCCGTTATCTCTTTCCAGATTGCCTGGGCGTTACAGGTGGGGTGGCTATGGCGGCGAAGTCGGTAAATCAAAGGTCAATAAGTGCTCATCGCCCTGACTCAGGATCAAATACCGTGCATCTTTATCAAACAACATTGTTATTCTACCAGAACCAGCGGTAAAAACAGCGAAAAAACGCTGCCTTGCGCCAACCCGACGCTTTCGACAAGGGTACCGCCGTTATGGATTTCGGCCACATAGGAGACCAATGCCCATCCTATCCCCATGCCTTCCTGTCCATTGCGCAACGCCTCGATGCTGGCTTCGAAAGGCTGTCCCAAGAGAGCCATTTGCTCTACCGTCAATCCCACGCCCTCATCGCTCACTTCGATACAGATGTTGCCCTTATCCTCGAAGACGCGCGTGCGTACCTTTCCCCCAACGTTGCTAAATTTCACTGCATTATGGGCCATCTGGAAAACGGCTTCGGCTAATAGTTCTGCATCGATGCGCACTTTCGGCAGACCGGGTGCAATGAGCACGCGAAAGTCAATTTGCCTGGTTTGCGCTATAATGACCAGCGGCTGCAATGCCCACGGGATCACCGTGGCAAGATCGTGCAGGCCCAATTGTGGTTCGCGGCTCTTGTGGACCAATTCGGCGAATTTGACGACGCCCTTGACCTTGCGATGCAGTTGGGCCATCGCGTTCCCTAAATCCTCGAGGGGTTCCTCAAGCGCGGGGTAAGGTTCACTGGCCTTCTGGACAATCTGTAATGCCATGCCAAATGTGCTGAAAGGCGTTAAAAGTTCATGCGTGATCGTTCCCAAAAACGTGGCTTTGAGCCGATCCAGTTCATCCAAACGCCGCTGTGCTTCTGTCAATGCCCGGCGCTCGGTGCGCTCTTTCTCGTACAATTCGCGCAGTTCCCGCGCGTAGATCGCGAGTTGGTCCGCCGGCAAGCCAGAAAGGTCGGGGCGGTAGGGTTGGGGTTCGATCACTTGCCCCTCGAGGATTTTGTGGATCAAGGTGATCAGCTCGATCGGACTGAAAGGCTTGGTCAAATACTCCGTTGCGCCGGCGGCGAAGCCTTCCTGCCGGTCTTCCATTTGTGCTTTGGCGGTGAGCAGGATCACCGGGATCGTCGCGGTTGCCAGATCCGCTTTGAGCGCGCGGCAAATTTCTATGCCGGTTTTACCCGGCATCATCACATCGGAGACCAAAATGTCGGGTTGCAGCCCACGCGCTAACGCCAATGCATTATCGCCATCATGCACGATAATGGGGCGCAATCCCTCGCTTTCCAATGTGGTCGCCAGCACTTTAGCGAGCGCGGGTTCGTCCTCGGCAATCAACACCGTGAACTCAGTCAGGTTAAGCGTGTCTGAAGTGGGCATTTTTTTCTCCTTGAAAGCAGTCCTGTGCAACCGGCGGCAATAGTCGATACCCTAATCCTCTGACGGTTTCGATACACCCAAGTTCACCGGCGGGGTAGCCGAGTTTGCGACGCAAGGAGCGGATCAACGGGCGCAGTAGTGTCCCTGCCTCTTGGCTATCGAGATCAAGGCCATGGGTCACGCCGATCAACTCCCGTGGAGCAATGATTTGCCCGATATGGCGGGCTAAGTACTCCAAAAGCATAAACTCTCGCGCGGAGAGTGCGAGTAGGTTGCCGTCAAGTTCGACACGGCGTTGTGTGGAATCAATGTGCAATGCGCCGACGACGAGCGTGGTCAGCTCTGACGTTGCCTGCGCAGCGAGTTGTCCTTGATGTTCGACCCACTGGCGCGCGCGTCTGAGCTTGCCACGCACTGCCACCAGCAGATCTTCCGGTTCGATAGGTTTAACGAGATAATCATCGACGCCGATCTCTTTCCCGTAACGGATGTCGCTGTCCATCGCCCGTCCGGTCAAAAAGATAAAGGGGATCAATGCCCAGTCGGGATTTTGCCGCACCCGCTCGTGCAGTTGGTAGCCGTTCATACGCGGCATGGCAATGTCGGCAATGATGAGGTGTGGCGTACTCTCCTGCATCACCTGCAACGCTGCTAAACCATCATGTGCGGTAAAAACCAGATAGCCATCGCTTTCAAGGATACGCTGCACTGCGGTCAGCATCCGCGTGTTATCATCGACAACCAGGATGGTTTCTCTTTTATCCATAGGTATCTTTATGCTTTGCGCAACGATTTGTGCGAAGTATCTTCTCAAAAATCTGGGGATGGGGGTTTGGGGGCGGGCTGCGCCCGCCCCCAAACCCCCACTTCTCCCTCTTTTTATTGAGATGATACGATTACTTTACCACGATATGCGAGTTATACAACATTTACCTTACGCCTGCGGCAAGGTAAAGTAGAACAAGCTACCCTGTCCAATATGACTTTCGACGCCGACGCTACCGCTCAACTTGGCGATGATGCGCTTGACGATGGATAACCCCAGGCCGTGGCCTTCGGCGCGTATTCTTTCAAGTCGCGTAAATTCGCCGAATAGCAAGTCAATCTTCTCCGGTGGAATACCTGGGCCGTTGTCTTTGATCCAATACCGAATAGCGCCTTCATCAAGCACATCAGAGCCCAGATGGAGTCGGGGAGGTTCCCCGCCATATTTCAACCCGTTGCTCAGGTAATTGACCCATACCTCTTCGATCCAGGGGGCATATCCCAAGGCAACCGGCCACTGATCCGGCAACACGATTTCTCCTTTGCTCTGTTTGATCACCCACTCCAATCGATCTTGCGCATGCTTTAGAACACGGGCCATATCCACCGGTCCGCGCGCAACATCCTCCTGACGTACACTGGCCAGGAGCAAGAGTTCATCGATGATGTTAAGCGCCTTGCGCGCGCCGGCGTTCACCCATCCGGCGATCTCATCCAATTGTTCGGAGTTGTGCACATCTTCTGAAGTTTGCAAAAGCTCGGTTCCCATCAGCACGTTGGCCAACGGGTTTTTAAGGTCATGCGCGACTGTATGTGCGAACGCTTCCAATTCGGCATTGCTGGCCTGGAGGGCGGCATTCGTTTCTTGTAGTGCGATTACCTGGCGTTCGAGTTTGGCTTGCAAAGCCTGGAGTGTGATATGGGTATCGACGCGCGCCAGCACCTCTTCGATTTGAAAAGGCTTAGTGATATAGTCTACCCCACCCACGCCAAAGGCTTTGACCTTGTTGATCACTTCGTCCAACGCGCTCATAAAGATGACGGGAATGTCGCGGGTGGCTGCATTGGCTTTCAGACGGGCACAGACCTCATACCCATTCAGCTCCGGCATCATAATGTCAAGCAGGATCAAATCCGGCGGCTCCTGTGCTGCCGCCATCAATGCCATCGCGCCCTCAGGAATACCACGCACCAGATAGCCACGATCCTCCAGAATTTTTGCCAGTATGCGCAGATTGGGCAGGGTGTCATCGACAATCAAAATATTGCCTTTATGGGGAGTTGCTTCTTGTGCGATCATTTTGCCATCCTTTCA
>OMKS01004267.1_pt1 | contig 10863 bp, 6 predicted proteins | sample 1674721 | NCBI WGS metagenome assembly OMKS01 (sample SAMN06264996, study PRJEB25208) | sediment metagenome | isolation source: hot spring sediment | place: USA: California | collected 2014-09-02 | reverse complement strand
AATGATACGGCGACCACCGAGATCTACACTATCCTCTTCGTCGGCAGCGTCAGATGTGTATAAGAGACAGTCCTTGTTGTGTATTGATGTCGAACCCGCTCCACAGGCCCCAGTGTTTGGCTATTCCAACAGTCGCCTTGACAGTTTGACGCCCTCCTGCGACACGAAGAAGGATTTCCCTTTCGGCAGCCGAGAGATCAGGATTTGGAAAGTACTTCTCATCCAGATCTTGGTTCCTGAGGTAATGCCACACGGCAATGCTCTCCATGAACTCGCGGGGGTATCCGACGCAGACACTGAGTGCCTCGCCGTAATAGGCGCCCTTCCTGCGCTTCGCCATCTTCTTAACGCAGGCTTGGACGTACAGGATCTCTTTGCCGCTTGGGAGCTGAACGAGTTCTTCCGAGAAGCCAAAGAAGAGCTCGGTGGTCTTGTCGAGGCTCAGAGACTTCCATCCGGTCAGCGACAAAACGATCTCTTCGACGGGATGAAAAAGCGCCGCGGAAAGTGACCGACCGCCACTTTGCTCGCCCTTATCCTCAGTGTTCGATTTCATTACCCTGGCTCTCCCCGATTGGCTGGGTTAACCCCTTGGCCTCATGCTGTTGTCTGGCATCTGTTCCGCGCAATGCTTGTGTCCACTTCTTCTACCTTAACTCCATCCCGTCGGCGATATCTTTCAGAATCTCGTTGACTTCGGCAATGACCTCAGGCGACGGAGGCTCGTCCCCGCCCAGTTCGACGTTCACCGTAAATTTGATGTCGCACCCCGCGGCGGCCTTCACAATATCGCTGACGACATCCGCCAGGTCCTGAATGTCACTGGCCTTCATCTCTGCTTTCGCCGACACGACACCCGGGCGCGGCGGTGGGGGCGGAGGCGTCGGAGGCACGCCGGACGGCACTTTCAACTTCACCGTAGACGCACCCGCGAGATCGCAAGGCCACGGACCGGAATCGACCGTCCGCTCCAGGAAATGGCTCCGCAACGCTCCGTCAACGGCATCCTTCACAACCGGCCAAGGCAAGTTCTGACCGGACTTCTGAGAAAGAGCAGTGGCAATTGCGATAGCGGTAGTCTCATCATCCTTCCACGCGTCGGGCAAATTGTCGCGTAGTACCTCGTCAACGGGAACCGCCGCAGGCGGCGGCAACAGCTGCGCCGATCCGCTGAGCAAGCCTGTCGGTACCGGCTCTTTCCAGATACTCGCTTGCCCTGCTACGAGCCATACCATGCCGCTTTCCACAGCCTGATTTGCGGCCGTCTCCAATAATGATGCTTCGGCTTTGGGAATCGGCTGGGGCTCTTCGTAGCCGCCCTTGTCCACCTTGATCACAGTCGACCCGCCGAAATACTCGCACAGTCCCTTGAATGTCAGCGCCTTCTCCGACTTCCACAGCCCAGGAAGTACGTTGGGGCGAAGCAACTCCGCAGGCATGTCAGTGAGTTCGGCGGCTTCCGGCAAGACGAGTTCTAGCCCCGGATCTTTCATGTCCGCTTCAGACGGCTGCTGCATCCAGAATGTCCGGAACGACCCGTCTGGCCGGCGAAGGCGCAGCACGAAATTGCCCTGGGCCGCACCACGCGCCAATGTGTTCAGAATCTCCTGGTGACGCAGCATCTTGGGCAGGTGTGGAAATTGCGCGAACGCGCCTGCCAAGTCCTTCACTCGACGTTCGGTCTCGCCGCCTTTCCAAAGCGCATAGGGGCCGTCCGGCAGGAGGGCCTCGGCATTGATGGCCGTATCCTCAATTCGCGATCTTCGGTCGTTCTTGATCGTCGTGAACAAGGGGTCACTCTCGACCGTGACCTTGAAGGCGTGAATCTCGTCCTTCTCATTCACGGTGACGACGATGCTGTACGCCTGTCGAATAGCATCGGGAATCCTGCTCTTCGAGTCGTCCAGATGCCCCTGAAGCCTCGCCGTGCGGATAGGATCGATCTCCTGCTCCTTGAGTTGAGACTGCACCTCAGCCCAACCCAGGTAATCTCGTATCTGGTTGCGGGCCGCATCGAGACCATCGCGGGACGGAACAGCAAGGGCAACCGCGTTACGGTTCACGCGCGGCCGATCCGGGGCCGTAGTCTCGTTGATGAAGCGCTTGGATTCCGCGCTTGGATTTCCGGACATTGAGGCCGCCGATGGCCCCAGTATGGCGTAGTGGAATTCGCCATCATCCTTGATATCGGCCGGACTATTCGGAAGGTTGTGCACACGCGCGCCCATGGCCGAGGCGCCCGACGTCAGGCTGCTGGTCTTCTGGATGAATTGTACGAGTTGCTGCTCAACCAGGTCCGTGGCGATGCGATTCTGGACCGCGTCGCTGTGCATCTGACGCAGGTTGGGCTTGGCCCCCAATCGCCAGGATTTCGGCAGCAATTTCTCGCCATTGGGGCCAGTGGCCGCATCTTCCAGGCACGCCTCGTCCAGGAACCACGATATGTCCGACCAACGTCTCAGACCCTTCTCGAACTCAATCTTGTCGGGGCGCGTTGGGGAGATGAGAACGGTCAGTTCCCGAGTAAGGGCCTTGTGCCCACCGACGGGCTGGGAGTGAAGAAACGTCGCCACAACCGCTTGCTCAATTTCCCGATGCTTGAGTGCCGTGCTCTCCTCCTGCACATCGGTCGCTTTCTCGAGCTCGCCCTGAACGATCTTGTCCCACTCCTGGCGCTTCCCTTCATATTCTTCTGTGCCCGCCACGGACGTAAGCTCACGCAAACCTTCCGAAATGTCTTTCCCACCCGGCGCGGTTAAGAATACGTTGGTGCCCACCAATGGGGAACTATCCCATTTGATGGCGTCACGCAGGGCCAAGGCAAATGTCCGAAGCACGCCACGCGTTCGCTGGAACCGTTCCATCTGAGTCCACTTCGAGTAGAAGACTTCTGTCAAGTCCGGATGAAACGGGTAGCTACTAAGGAAACGTTCTTCAGCGTGACTGCCTTCTTTCCGCGTCTGTTCATCGAGATCGATAATGCCCTTCAACGCCGCCGTCACGTGAGGCTTGAACTTCTCTCGATCCCGAATCGATTCGGGAGTGAAGAAGCGTCGGCGAAGGACCTCAGCCACGTCTTCCTTCCCCACGGGCTGTACGCCTTCCTCCTGGCCCCGCCGAAAGATATCGCGGAACTCCGCTTCGATTCGTTTTCCGGAGGTATCCCATTTCTTCGGGTCACTGGCCAATAGCGAAGCCACCACCGCGCACGTCTTCACCTTCGTCGCCGCCTGGGTGAGGGCTTGAAAGAAACTTTGCAGGTATCCCTCGAATGACTTGTTCCTGGCGATCTTGTCGCGGGCGTACATCAACACTTCGTCGAGAAGGACGAGCGTTGCCAATCCATCTTTCTGGGGCGATTCGAGGAGTTGCTGCACGAGCGGCTCGGCTGGTGCGCTGTCACGTTCTTCATCCTTGTCGTCCGGATGCAGTGATCTGATGCCGGCTGTCCCCATAAGTTGCCAGGCGAGAACGCTCCACGGCTGCTTCAGCCAGCGCATGTTTCCATCCGGGTCGCCGATCTCCATGCCCTTCTCAACGTCGAGTTTATCGAACGGAAGAACCACCACGCGTGACTTCGGGGGCTTAAGTCCGTCGAGTTCGGCAAGGAACTGGTCGACAGCAGGGAGGTCAGGCAGACTGTCCGGATCCTGCACCAGATGCAGCAACGTAATGAGCGTGTGCGTCTTGCCGCCGCCGTACGTCAGTTCGAGTTGGCGGATTGCCTTGTCGTTCTTCGCCGCCAGGCGCAGGATGACCTCTTTCGCCAGCATCCGCAGATTGTGCGTCGGATAGGTCAGCGCAAAGAACTCCTCTGGCGCCTGATAGACCTTCGGTGCCTTCCCAACCTTCACGTCGTACAAGTCCGCCGCGAAAAGATTCAGCGACAACTCACCCGTTTTGACGTCGTCGCGCAGTGTCACGACTTCGTGCCACGGTGTCCACGGTTGCTTAGCCATATATGGGTTCTCCTTCTTCCTTCAGCAAACAAGGACCGGGGGAATCTCCCGAAATGTTCATATTTCTGTTGCCTTCGAGCACAGAACGTTACCTACTCATCCCTTCGCGTATTAGGTTCTCAAGGTCGAAGAAACGGCCACCCTTAAGGCCACGATAGCGCTCAGGATGGCACGTTAAGATGAGCACTTGTATTTGCTGCGCCGCTTCTTCCAGAACGTTCATCACTCTGGCCAAACGACCGGCATCCGTAGCCGTCAATACATCATCCAGCACGACAAGTTGACGTTCGTCCTTGCCGAGTACTTCAGCCAAAGCAAGCCGCGTCGCCAAATACAACTGTTCCTGTTCACCCCCAGAGAGGTTATCCAATGTGACGGGAATCTCGACCGTCTCCGGCACCACGGCCGCCGGATCAAATGCGTCACCCATCTGAATATGCCCCAGTCGTCGACCCGCAATGCGCTGCAATGTCCGCGTGGCGACGGCCTCCACGGGTCTGGATACCGCGGCAATCGCCTCAGTCCGGCACGCGGCCACGGTATCGTGCAACAGCCGAATGGCCTGAACGCGCAGTTCCTCCCGCTTTGCTTCTTGGTCAAGTTGGGCGAGTTTCTCTTCTGCTGCCGCCAGCACCGAATACGGTCCTTGCGCACAGATCCCTTCCAGTTTTGCCTCTTCCCACACCTCCTGTTCGCGAGCCCAGTTAGATTCCTGATTTGCTGCCTCAAGCTGGGCTTCGAGTCGCTCCGCCACGGCCACAGGGTCGTCTTCATATCGCTCGAGCTGGCTCTGAATCTCCGCAAGTCGTGCCTTGGCGGCGTCCCAGGTCATTGTCATCCGCTGGAGTTCCGCGTCTCGCTCCTGCGGTGATCTACCGTCTGTGCTGAGATCAGCCAGTTTCCTTGCCAGGCCTTCAACCTTCTTTCTCACGTCGTCTAGACGCTGCGATATCGTTTCCCTTTCACTCGCAACCGCACCCAGTGCATTCTGAGCCTTCTCCCACGCGTCCTCAGCACTCTCAACACGCGCGACAAATGCCTGTTTGCTGTCCTCTGCTGTAGTCTCAAGCGCTCCCACATCAGGAGACGCCTCTTTCCACTCGGGGTGGGTATCTAGGAAGCCCGTGAGTGTCGTTTCCAGGAGGTGCTGCTCCTGTTCAAACTCATCCAGCGTGCGACCAGCCAATAGCGTCTTCAGCCTGGTGTCCGCTTCCGCCAGGTTGGCATCAAGAACCTTGGCCTTTTCCGCCAACGAGTCCAACGCCTCTGGGTCAGTCGTACTGAACGGCTCAGCCAGTTCCTTCAGCTTCTGCTCGGCCTTCGCCCGGGCATCTCTGTGTTCCTCAACAGAGCCCACGGGTCCCCAAGCACGCAACCGGGCCATTCGGGGAAGATCGGCAACTACTTCCGGAGATCCTTGGATTTGAGTCGGAATGCCGGCTTTCATCGCCATAGGCCCCGGTGTTTCCCCGGCCACGACTTCAAGCGAACCGTCCTTCTCGGGGACAACCTCTAGAGTGATGAGCGAAGCTTCGATACGCACCTGAGCATCGTCGCGATCTCTGATGGCTCTCCGAATTGCTTTCAGCGTCCTCGCATCCGGCGCGACATGGGCATTACGCTTCTGCCGACAGTCCGCCATCGCCTTCTCGGCTTCTTTTGTCTTCGATACCAATTCATCGAGTCTTTCAAGTTCCTTTCGACAGACGTTGAACCGCCGGGCCGCGTCGGCTAATTCAGCCGCGGTATCAACGGATTCCCTGCCTTTCCGGGCATCTTCCAAGTCTGCTTTGCACTTCGCGACCTCCTTCTCACGGTCCTGGACTTCTTTCGCCTTCAGCGGGGCCTGGCTTTCGAGGGCGGCTAAGCTTCTTTGATCTTCACCCAGCTCAGCTTCCGTGGACTTGATGAGGTCGATCCGCTGCTTGAGTTCCTTGTATTGCGCCTCAGCCCCAGTAACCCGCTCGGACCTCTGCTTTCGCTCAGCCATCAGATTGCAATAGGATTTAGCCACGCTACGAGCTTCCCGCAGGGCCTTTGTTGTCTCCTCGGCGTCACGCCGTGCCTGAGCACGACGGGCACGAAGATCCTCCACTCTGCGGGACGCTTCTTCAAAGGCGATGTATTGCTCATATGCTCTCTGACGGGCTTGAGACGCCTCCGCGCGCTGTTCTTCTAGTCGCGATAGAAGCGGAGCCTCCTTTCCCGTCCTGAGTTTGCCTTTGGGACTAAAGATCTGGAGATAAAGCTCCTCGATACGTTTTTCAACGGGTCCTGTACCTGTGCTGGAAATCTGCGCACTCAGCATATTCCGGACATCCGAAACCACGTCTCCCGAGAGCGGACCAATCGCTAGACTGCCCTGGGGCGCCCACAAGACCTGTGCTATTCCCCAGTTCTCGAGTCGGGCCAAACCCCGCCCAGGCGGATTTCTTGTTAATATCTCTCGTGTTTGTTCGTCCGCCGCAGCGCCTTCGGCAAGCTTTCGATACCGGCCGCTCTCCTTCCGCTCAAGCAAGGCGCTCTGGCCATCGAGAAACTGCTTGCTGATTCGATATTCCTCGTCGGCATGGGCAAACTCGACCACAACCCTCGGGGCCAATTCGCGTCCCCACGGACGAAGTGCCTCGACGTCCTTCCCGGCTACTTTGTGTCCATCAAGCAATGCGCGACGAAATGCCTCGAACAGCGATGATTTGCCCGTCGTGTTGGGAGCATAGATCACATTAAGACCATCTTCGAATGGCCCAATCTCTACCTCCTCAACAAGGCATCTCCAGCTTGAGACCTTTATGGATCGTACGATCATTGCGACACCTCCCCCGCAGTCGCATAGAGCTCCATCAGTGCCCGGGCAGCGATCTCCGGTGACGCGCCCGGATTGTCCCGCAAGCGCACAGCCGCATCTCGGATAATCCCGGCAGGAAGGTTGCCTATCCAGCTTTCATCTTCGGGCGATGGTCTCAGGTCGGAGGCATCCAACCGTCCCCACAAGAACCGCGAGTTCAGGATCTGCTCGATGTGTTCAAGCTCAGCGCGTTCAGCGGCCGTAAGCAGGCCAGATACTACCGCATCCACGAGAGTGTTACCGCCATTCGGCAAAGACTCGATCTGCTCCCGGACCGCAGCCAAATCCCCAGGCTCCCGGACCTCTTTCTTCACAGTCACCCAGTCGAGGCCACCAGTTCTGACAAGTTTAACTGCGGGCGGCGACCCTGATGCGGTAATCTCGACAATCAGTACGTTCCCGCTGTCGCGTTCTCCAAACTTGGTCGACTCATGTGTGCCGGAATAGGCCATTTGCGGCGCAACTTCCGGTCCTGGATAGGTCACACAGGAATGCCAATGGCCCAAAGCCAGGTAGTCCAAGCCAGCCCGCTGCGCCGCATCACGCGGAATCGGGTAGTCCGGTTCATCTTGTCGGACACCCTCAACCGTCCCGTGGGCGAGTCCGATACGAATTCCACCTGTCTGTTCCGCTGGGATCCAAGCCGTTGGGTTGCGTCCGGAGTGTTTTTCAAGCGCCGGACACGCAAAGAGCATCCCGCCAGGCACTTCGACAGGAGTTGCCTCTCTCAAGACGTGGATATTCGTTGCGGATTTCCATGAGGGATGATCCCACACCGCTCCCGGCACAAGGGGATCGTGGTTGCCTGGGATGACAAACACCGGTCCGGCAAACGCGGCCAAAATGTCCACCACCTTCTGAACGAGGACGCGATCTACCGCGTTGTCTTCGAATAGATCCCCTGCAACCAAGATGAACTCCACGTCACGGCGCCTGGCTTCTTCCACCACGCGCCTCCCTGCTTCAAGCCGTTCATCGCGCACGCGTGCACCGGCATCGCCAAGCCCAGACGCCTTCATCCCGATTTGCCAATCCGCTGTGTGAAGGAACCGCATCCTGGTCACCCTCTGTCCTGTGCTCGCCAACGGCGCACAACTTCGTCAGCCAGCGCGCCATCAACGACGTCTGTTGCCCAAGCACTTGAAAACGACACGTCTTGACTTCGTGGCTGCCTTGGCTCAGGAATCTCGTCGAAAAGAAGCCGAACCGGAACCGATGTACCCTCTCCGACGACAAGTGCCTCCCGCGTTCTCAGGGTGGCCAATGCATCGACGAGGCTCTTCACATTGTCTGGAAGGGCACGCCGGACAAAATTCTGGTCCTGTTCGTTGCTCATCCTGAGGGCTATGATCGTGTTGCATTGCGAGACGATGCTTTCGGAAAGCTCCGAAGGTCGCTGCGTCACTAGCGCCAATCCGACGCCGTACTTTCGCCCCTCCTTGGCAATACGTGCCAGAGCCCGCTTGGTTGGCTGGAAAGCGGCTTCATCACTCCTGGGGGCGTATCTGTGCGCCTCCTCACAGACCAGGAGCAGCGGCACGTCTTTCCGCTTGGTATTCCATAACGAGAAATCAAACACCGTCCTGCACAGGACAGAAACGACGACATCCACGACATCCGACGGAACTCCGGAAAGGTCAATTATCGAAAGGGGCTTTCCTTCTGACGGAAGACGGATAAGATCGCCGAGCAGCTTTGCAAGGTTATCGGACACCTTCGAGTCCGGCAGTAATAGAAACTCAAACCGTTTGTCATCACGAAGGAGCTTTATCTTGTTAAGGATCTTGTCATGCGATTCCGTCTTGCTGGCTGTCAAACCCTGTTTCGCCCTTTCGATATTCGTCACCAGCGCGTCCAGCGTGTACGGTACAGGGGTGTCAACCGTGATCTTCTCGGCGGGTAAGGTGCGTGGCGAGAAGTCTCGTCGTGCCTTTAGGATGGCGTCCTTCAGGATGTTTGTCTGGCTTGTCGCGGCGTGTTCCGTTCTGCCCACAAAGAGCTCTATGGACTCTTCAAAATTCATCAGCCAGTGCGGAATCTCAAGCGTCGTCGGGTCGATGCTTCGCGCTCTCTCTTCGAACGCCCTCGAGTATTCGTTGTGAGGATCCAGGAGGATGATGTGACCATAGGGATACTCCCGTAAGATCGCATCAAGGATCAACGTTACCGCGCACGACTTACCGGACCCCGTCGTGCCAAGCACAGCGAAATGCTTGCCAAGAAGCTCGTCTAGCAACAGATGGACCGGCAGGCCTCGTGCTTGTGAAACGGTGCCCACCTGAACCGTAGCCTTGTTCGGCTTTGCATATACACGGCGGAGTTCATCTATCGTGGCCAGGAAGATCGGCTGACCAGGCAGGGGATAGGTCGAGATACCTCGTTCGAAGACAAAGTCCGCTTCGTTTAGTCCGGTCCTGGTGCCTTGGCCGAAGAGTTCAATCTCGATCCACTTGGCATTTGTTGACTCGGAGCGTACAACTCGGCCGGACTTTCTATCCTCGACTTCGACCATGCGAAGACTCGTGACTACGCCGAATATCAGGAGGTCTCCCGATTCAATCTTGACGATGGAACCCACCTGCCCGACTGCGTACTTCCTGCTCTTGTGGGTTCGGTAAAGGTCACTGAGACTTGCCTCAAGTTCACCAACCGTCTTTGACCCGTCAACCTCCACTACGCGTCCGATTCGAAGGATATCCTCATTCATTGGCGGCTCCCGTAAGCAGACCCACGAGGTTCTCGAACTTCCAGAGGTCTTTCCCCGCAATCTCGCTCCAGCCTTTGTCATCCAGTGCAGGACCTACATGATGCTTGTCTCCGATGAAGACATTGAGCCGATGGTCACAGCGACTTGCCATGTCATCAAACCGATTCTTCTGGTTATCAACATCCTCCTCCGGACCGACGAATGCGTAGACCGTTAGGTTGCTTCCAAGCGACCGAATGCCATCCTCGATAGCTGCGTTCACGTGCTCGTCCCGAAAGCTGTAGCCCAAGACGACAAGCTTATTGTTCTGGTCACTGTCTCGTACCCGGTCTCGGAAGCGCCGCATGAGCACTTCATAGACACCATATTGAGTCTGGAGGTACTTCTGTTCGGCGGGATACACGACGGCCCGAGGCGTGCCGCCAAGAGAGCTACCGGGCCGTCTCCTAACAGTCTCGTCGCCGTCTCTAACCCAGTTTATTGAACCATGCAGCTTGTAAACGCGAAAGAAGGCTTGCGAGCCCGGAATCTGCCCGAATACGGCGTCATCAAAGTAGGCGTTCTCGCTTCCAACAAAGCCGTCCGTGTACCTGATCTTTGCGAACTCCAAGCTCGCCTCAATCACGGTATCGTAATTCAAGGAGAAGATGTCCACGGGCTTTCGGGGATGAGAAGACACCAATCGCGTCAGGAAGCGTTGATGATATGGAGACGGTTTCCAATCTGGACCAACTCCCTCAACAACAGCCCTTTGAATGCTGAGAAGCTCGTCATCTATGGATTCGACCTTCCAGTCTTCTTTCGGAAACGGCGTCTTCCGCGATCCAGCCAAGAGGCGCATGCGCATCAGGTAGTTGATAAGGTCTTCAACGTTTGCCGGTCTGCCTTCAGCGCCTTTCAGATCATCCAGCAGTTCCTGCAGCGGTTGAGATAGCTTTACTTTCACCTTCGCAGTCAAGCCATCAATATTCGGCTTGTCTGCGCACAGGCTGCAACCCGCCCCCATGAGGAAACACGTATTCTGATCGGTAATCCACTCAATTACTGACTGGACGCTCATCACTCATCTCCTGCTGTCGGATAGGAATATTACGTCGTAGATCATTCAGAATACACCTCTGTTGCCCCGTTGGCATCCAGCCTCATCTGTTTATCGTCGTGCTTTAGGCCGCGGCCGGCGACGTGGTTGCTGATGCTTTCGAGGATGGAGCGTTCGCCGTTACCGGACTCGGCCAACTCGATGAGGGCCTGGAGCAACTGGTGGAAGAGCTTGTTGTTCCGCAGGACGCGTTCGTCGAGGTATTCGTCAACCTTGACCACGTCGCCTTTCTTCCAAAGGTGCATGAGAC
>OMKS01004266.1_pt1 | contig 10864 bp, 11 predicted proteins | sample 1674721 | NCBI WGS metagenome assembly OMKS01 (sample SAMN06264996, study PRJEB25208) | sediment metagenome | isolation source: hot spring sediment | place: USA: California | collected 2014-09-02 | reverse complement strand
TTAAGAGCAGGAGCGGAGACGGGTTGCAGGATGTCCATGCGCCCATTTGCTTGGGGCAGGGCTTTTTACCGTTCGTTCAATGCCGCTCAAGGCATGAAACAGTCGGGGGTACGTAACTGCCAACCCGTTGGGTCCGTTTGGAGACAGGGACTCAGCCACTGCAAAGTATCACGACCAGCTGGCTCCGCTCCTGCTCTACCCCATAGTAATAAGTCTGCTCGATCCATTTTCATCCTCGGGGGTGGCCAGAATCGGCAATCTGGTCATGTGCGTTTGGTTGAAAATGCCCTAACGCGGCAGAAAGCTCTTTTTGTAGTATCTGGGATCTTCGAGATTTATCCTCGAATGGTCGTTCAGGATCAGACCATGTTTCCTTAAAAAATTCAGTCAATGCCTTTTTCTGCTTTTCCGATGGCCAATTGCCTGCTTGATCGGTAGGCTTCGGTAACATATATGCTATTGATAAATTCGACTCATGTACTGAGCGAGCAAGGATTGCAGCCTGAAACCAAAAACCCTTTTCAGATAGCTCAAGCATGGCGTTTGTGGTGCTAACAGAACCAGCAATTTTTAAAAGTAAAAATATTGATACTTGGCTGTATTCATTAGGATGCCGAAATCCTGCCTGCTTTTCATACCATTTAGGATTTGGAGTACATATTACCAACACACGAGAAACTATGTCAGCAAGCTTTCTTCCAGATTCTATAAGATATGCAATTTCGCTCATGCTCTATCTTTGTATGCCCTACGTTGCTGATAAACGGTTTGGCGAGCTTTTTGCCAAATCCGGTTGATTAGAAGGTTAGCCATTTTTTGGTATTATATATTTTTTTATAAAGTCAAGTTGCTCTAGTCTTTCCCATTGCTCATTATCTGTATCATAACTGCAGATGTATTCTGTATGGTTTTCTGGAATACTTTTTAATTCAATAAGTTGGAAAGCCTGATCTATACATTTTTCTTTTAAATTGTCTGGTATATTACCAGAAAGTTTGAATTTAAATTTCATTTTTCCAGGTGTGTCCAAATTTAATTCAATACTAGCTTCTATCTCTTGAATACCATTCGAAGTGATTTTGTTATATTTTTTCCCTGTAACCTTATGCCATATTTCAAGAATTGATAATTTTAACAAATCATATGAGGCACTATTTGCAAGGCCTAAAATATAAGCTTGAACTACATCTGAAGATAAAGACAATATTATTGGTGCAACAAGATCTCTTATGGCAGCTTGTGGTACACCTGATATGTCATGCCACTCAAAACCAATATCATGGTTATCAAGTTTAGAACGAAGCAATTCAAGGTTTTCTTCGGATATTATCCCTTTAATGTATATTAGCTGCACTGTTTTATTCATAGCATTCTTCATAAGTAATTTGTCTTTGGCTAACGCTGCTAATCAGCCGCGCGGCTTTTTGCGTCAGCTGCATTAGCCTTATAAGGGTTAGCTTATGGTTATTGGTTGAGTCTTGTGATGGTCTTAACGACGGGTAAATAGTTCAACCCTCGATTTAGCCAATTTGTGTCATTTCGTTGAGCGTGAATTCTTCTACCGCCCCCTCTGTAGCAGTCATGTAGTCTGCCAGGTGTTGGTTCCCCATGTGCGCCTGCCAGAGTTCACGCGATTCCCAATTCTCGTAAAACAGAAAGTGGGTGGAATTCTCATTGTCCTGGTGAAGGTCGTAGTTAATGCAACCCTCTTCAGCTCGAGTAATAGGGATAAGCTTCTCAAGTTCAGCTTTGACAAGATCAATCTTGCCTGATTTCACTTTGATGTTGGCAATGATGGTCAGTTTTGACATTATGGTCTCCTTTTTTGATTTTCTTTTATTAAGCTAACAATGAGTATATGGGTCCGCATAAGACGCCGCAGCCTGAGTCTCTGTCGGCAGAAGACATCTTCGAAGCTTGCTCATAAAAATCCCAAAAACACTTTATATCAACAACTTGCATCTTAGCAATGATTTATGAAGTGATCTTATACGGATCGGCATAAGAACTCCATCTATTCCAACATGGCCACCGGGCTACGCCGAAGAGAAGGCCGGCTGTTGAGTATATGAATGCCAAATCTCCTGCTTGAAGGATTCCTCCTGTATCCTGGCAAATCGCTACATTGCACAATAAAACTCATTAGCAACACTCCTCCTTTCTCCCCACCGACTTACCCGGCTTGCACTCACGCCGTGTGCTGCATAAAAAACCCCGACTTCTCATCAAAAGAGAAACGGGGCTTGATCGTCGACCATATCGCCCTCCCTCGTTGTCGGGTTACAGGCCTAAATAACAGATAAACGAAGAATACGATTATTGGTTGTTCAAATCAACCCCTGCAAACTGATTTTTTTAGGCATAAACATTTATCACGAAAGTGTAGTCGATAAAAAAGCGATTGGACGTAGAGAACCAGGCGCTCATCCCTTTTCTATCCAGAAAAGCGCGCTTATTGGGCTCTTCGAGATTCATTTTGAGAGAGACTGCTTCCGGATGACCCCCCGGGATGAATCATTTTCTTTATTCTTTTGTGGCCAATATCTTCTTTTTATTGTATTAGATTTAATTGCTGGTTTTTCATTGTTCGGCAAAGCTATCCGCTCTTTGTGGAACCGTTTTGTCTGCCCGGCGGAGGCAGACAGAGAGGACCTATCCGATGAGCAAACTTGAAGAATTGCGCCCCAACGCAGCCGTGCGGGGCATCCTTCCTGACTCCCTGGTAACCGTTGTAAACATAGAGTGGTATGGCTCTGAGGTGGTGGAGTTCACCTACAAGACTTCCTCCGGAAAAGTAGAAAACGTACTCCTTTACCGCGACAAGGAATCCAGCCGGGACGCGGTCCGTCTGACGATTCAGGATTATCTCTGGAGCGAGCAAACAGGGTTGCCGGGAACCTATTCAGAGGAGGACGTGCGGGACAAGACAGAGGCGGTTTTCGTGCATGTGTTCCGGGCTTACCCAACAGTACCGTCACCCTACTACGCCAGCATGGCGTCGTAGAGAGTAGCGAAGGACAACATGAAATATCAGCCACCCTACACCATCACCCCGGCGATAGTGAATCTGGTCGCCGAGATTGGCGAAACCATCGGCCGCTACACCGTGCTGGCCGAACAGAACCTGACTCCGCGCCTGCGCCGAGAGAACCGCATTCGTACCATCCAGGCCTCGCTGGCCATCGAGAACAATACGCTCACCCTTGAACAGGTGACCGCCGTGATTGAGGGCAAACGGGTGTTGGGGCACCCCCGCGAGATTCAGGAGGTGCGAAACGCCTTTGCGACCTACGAGGCCATGGAGGACTGGGACGCCAGTGTCGAGGAGGATTTGCTGGCGGCGCACGAGTTGTTAATGCGCGGGCTGGTGGATGAAACGGGTCGATATCGATCCGGCGGGGTCGGCATCTTCCGGGGAAAGCAGCTGGTTCACATGGCTCCCCCCGCTGAACGCGTGCCCAAGCTGATGGCGGATCTGCAGGATTGGCTGGAAAACACCAACGAGCATCCCTTGGTGGCCAGTTGCATTTTTCACTACGAGTTCGAATTCATCCACCCCTTTGCCGACGGCAACGGCCGCATGGGTCGGTTGTGGCAAACCTTGATTCTCCGGAACTGGAAGCCGCTGCTGGCCTACCTGCCGGTGGAGACAGTGATTCGTGATCGCCAGGAAGATTATTACCGGGTACTCGCGGTGGCCGATCAGCAGGCGGATGCCACTCCTTTTGTCGAGTTCATGCTGGGTGCGTTACGCGATGCCGTGCGCGAAGCTGTGTCGACCGACCATGTAGACGACCAAGCAACCGACCAAGTAGCGGCATTGATCCGTGCAATTGGGAGCGGCGAGCTGGGCAGCAACGATTTGATGCAGGCTTTGGGTTTATCACACCGTCCCACGTTCCGGAACAACTACCTCAACCCGGCCATGGAAGACGAATGGATCGAACGCACACAACCCGATTCCCCGCGCAGCCCGACTCAGCGCTATCGGTTGACCGGTAAAGGCCATCGTTGGCTGCAACACCATGCCGACGCGTAGCAGAGGGATACTTGCGACATGGCTTGTGACATCGAGCTGTGACAGAGCTATGACAAGGGCTGCGACACCTTGGTGGGCCAGAGTGAGGTAACCAGAAAGGCATCCTATGAAGCAGATGAAACCGTTTGTCCGAAAATGGCGCATCGTAGAGATGGAGGTCTGGGATCAGGATTACGTCGACATGGAGGTGCCGGGATACTTCCGCATCGGCTCGGACGGCACAGGCCAGTTTCAGTTTGGGCTGGTCTCCGGGGATATAGATGGCCGGGGGGAGCAATGCGGTAATGCGCCACGTTTCGAGTTCCTCTGGTCAGGGCAGGAGGAAAACGATCTGGTTTGCGGTCGGGGTTGGGCGGTCATTGAAAATGGCGAGCTGAACGGCCGCATCTATCTGCATTTGGCCGACGACTCCGCCTTTCGGGCCATCAGGAGCAAATAACGGGTTTCATGAGAAAATCAAACAAGAAAAAACCGACCTGGACCGATCTCAAGAGTCAGCTTGCCGACCTCGACCGTCCGGCGTTGCTGGGCTTGATTCAGGACCTCTACGCCGCCAGCAAGAACAATCAGGCTTTTCTCCATGCCCGTTTCACCCTGGGCGAGGACGTGATCGAACCGTACAAGGCCACAATCGACCGCTGGGTTTGCCCGGATGTCATGCGCAATATGAATATCTCGGTCGCGAAGGCCACAACTGGGGCTGGTGCGTTGGCGATGACATGGACGATCTGATGGCGGAGTATGGATTTGCCGAAGAGTGAAAAGAGTCTGAATGAACAGGACGAATTGCGTCAACTGCGCGAGGAGAACGCCCACCTCAAAAAGCTGCTGACTCAGCACGGTATAGTCTGGGAGGAACCGACCGCCACTGCACCCATCCCTGCCAGAACGGAATCGGCATCAGCCGATCATCTTCATGCAGTGCGGGCCGATCCGCCACAGTGCATCAAGGCCGGAAACCGCCCCGGCGCAACTGGAAGTCTGGCCGAAGGTACAACCCGCGCCGGAGATCCCGCCGGATTCACCGATTCAGGATGTGTTCCGCATCCTCGCGGGCGATGCGACCCGCAACCGACGTATCGCAGGGGATGTGCTGGCCGCCTACCGGGAAGAGCGAAAGGTGCTGGTGCTTACCGAGCGTACAGAACATCTGCCGCTGTTGCAGGAGGCGCTGGGGGATGAGGTCGAGAACTGCTTTGTCCTTCATGGCCGCTTGTCGAAAAAGCAACGAACGGCGGTGTTTGAAGAACTGGAGGCACTGGACGAGTCGGCTCCGAGGGTACTACTTGCCACCGGCCGCTTGATTGGCGAAGGTTTCGACCATCCGCCGCTCGATACCTTGGTGCTGGCCATGCCAATCTCATGGAAAGGAACCTTGCAGCAATACGCGGGACGCCTGCACCGGGAACACGCCGACAAGCAGGATGTGCGCATCTACGATTATGCCGAGACTGATCAGCCCCAGCTCGCCCGCATGTGGGAAAAACGTCGGCGCGGTTACCGGGCCATGGGGTACGAGATCAAACCGATGGAGACCGTTATTTTACAAAACTGCACGAACCAAAAATAAGGCAACACGCTATTTTAGAGTCGTGTCTTCATCCCCTGCAGAAACCGCCAGACTGGCACACCTGGATGGTGCCGAATCCCACGGGGATGCCCTCATCGGTGCGCAAGGTGACGATGATCCCCTCCGCCACCGCCAGTTTTACCATGGCTCCGGTTCAAACCACTCGCGGACACCGGCGATTACCCGGGGAAAAAAGAGATTGATGAAGCACTTGGCCTGATCAAGCCCCTTCTATCCTTTGGGGAGAGCTACAGGTTTATCGAGCGTTTCAATCAGCAAAAGGAAAAGCTTTTGGATCTTTCAGATGAATACCATTATGTTGTGGGTTTGTTTATTATGCAGAGTTGCTTGTTATGCGGAGTTAAGGATGTGGAGTGCCAAAAAAACACTGATATTTTAATGGAGTAAGATCGACTTGAAACACTAACTACTCCGCATAATAATGACGTCTTCCTGGCCCAAACTTCAGACCAAAGGAGGACGTCATGTTAGAAAAAATTATTGATGGCCCGTTACTTGAAGGATTTGCTGAGGATTTATGTCGGACTGGTTACAGCAAGATGACAGTTCGCAGCTACATTCGAGCGGCGGAGCGTCTTATGTACTGGTCAGACGGGGAAGCCATATCGGTCTCAAATTTGACCGAAAAGCGTCTCGAGCGTTTTGACACCTACCTTGATCGATATCTACGATACAGCCACTCCCACCGGCTGACCCTTCTCAGTGGTGCACGCTTATTCCTGAAACATCTACGAAGGGTTGGAGTAATCTTCTCCCCCGTTACTGAGCCAACAGCTCAAGATCCAGCTCTTTTAACTTCATTTTGTCAGTGGATGCGTCAACAACGTGGGACCGGCAATTCTACCCCCTGCAACTACAGTCGCTCAATTCGGGACTTACTGAAACGTCTTGGTGAAGAGCCTAGCAAGCTTGACGCTCAGAACTTGCGACAATTTGTCCTGGAACGAAGTCAACAATGTGGGTCGGCAGCAGCGAAAACATGTACGGCGGCGCTTCGTATGTTTCTTCGCTTTCTAATTGCTGAAGGTAAGTGTGCTGCTGGCCTGGATGCAGCTATCCCTGTGGTGGCGCATTGGCGACTTTCCACCCTGCCACGCTACGTACAACCGGAAGAAGTAGAGAGTATCATCGCTTCCTGCGATCGGAATTCACCTATTGGCATTCGAGACCGAGCTGTTTTACTTCTTCTCGCGCGTCTGGCATTTCGGGCAGGAGATATTGTCCAGCTTCGTTTGAATGATATCGATTGGGAAAGAGCTGAGATCCAAGTGTCGGGGAAAGGTCGTCGTCAAACTCGGCTGCCTCTAACTCAAGAGGTTGGAGACGCGTTAATTGACTATCTGAAAGATGGCCGACCTCCGACAGACACCGACGTTTTGTTTATTCGTTCTCGCGTTCCTTTTCGCGCCTTCGCGTCTCATTGTGCCATCTCGGAAATTGTCATTCAAGCAATGCGCCGAGCGGGTGTCAGTTGCCAAAGTCGCGGGGCAGTCCGTGTTCTTAGGCATTCCGCAGCGACCTCCATGTTGCGGCAAGGGTCATCATTGCAAGATATCGCGACAATCCTTCGTCATCTTTCCGTCGAGACTACGCAAATCTATGCAAAAGTAGACATAACTGCATTGCTTCAGATTGCACAACCATGGCCGGAGGTGAACCCATGTTAGCTCGAGTTGTGGAATCGTACCTGTCGGTGCGCCGTGCTTGCGGATTTGAGCTCAAAACCCAAGAACGCTTTTTACGAAGTTTCGCAAGCTACTCAGATAGTAAAGGAAAGCACCACATTTGCTCTGAAGTTGCCATTGAGTGGGCGGGGTTGGCACCTTCGGTTTATCAGCGGGCCCGCCGGCTTGGTCACGTGATACGATTGGCCATGTACGCCCGTGTAGAGGACCAATTCCATGAATTGCCGCCGGCTGTCTTTGGCAGCGAGAACCGGCCACGGCCCACCCCTTACATTTTTTCCCAGAACAACATCCAACGTCTGGTGCAGGCGGCCTCTGAGCTTGGTTGCCGTTCTTTTCGCCGAAAGACTTATAGCACACTGTTTGCGCTGCTGGCATGCACAGGGCTGCGTGTGTCCGAAGCTATCAGACTACGGTTTGAAGATATCACTCCGGACGGTTTGGTAGTTAGGCATACCAAGTTTCGCAAGAGTCGTCTTGTACCTCTTCACAAAACTGCGCGAGACGGACTGGAAAGTTACCTTACACATCGCTGCCCATATGCCCCATTCGATGACCACATATTTGTTTCGTTGCGAAGAAAACCATTGCTCTTTGCTGACGTTAGAACAGCATTCCGGAGTTCGATTAACAAAATCGGGCTGCAGTGTGTGCCAGGGCAGCCTCGCCCCACGCCGCACTCGTTGCGCCACACGTTCACCGTGAGAGCCCTCGAAACTTGTTCGTACGACCGCGATCACATCACAGAACATATGTTGGCGTTGTCCACCTATCTCGGCCATAGTAAAGTTTCGGCGACCTATTGGTATCTGGAAACAACGCCGGATCTAATGAAAAGCATCTCAGAATGCTTAGAAAATTTTGTCAAAGGAGGGCAACCATGACCCCGATCGCATCGCACATCACGTCCTTTTTGCAACAACGTCTACCCATCGAACGTCGCGTCAGCGATAACACCTGTGAGTCCTATGCGTATGCCTTTAAGCTTCTTTTTGAATACGCAAGTACTTGCCTCAAAATTCCGCCGTCAGAATTACATTTTGAACAACTTGATGCACCGCTGATTGTAAATTTCCTGAACCATCTGGAAACGGTCCGCGGCAATGGACCAAATACCAGAAACTCCCGATTGGCGGCCATCAAGTCGTTTATGCACTTTATGGAATATCGTGTACCAACGGCCTTAGATCAAATTCGACGTGTCCTGGCTATTCCGACAAAAAAAACGGATACACGTCTTGTCAGGCACCTTACGGTTGAAGAAATGCAGGCTATCATAGATACGCCTGAACCAACCAAACGAGATGGCATCCGAGATCGCGCTATGATTCACCTATGCTTCGCTGGAGGATTGCGTGTCTCCGAATTGATCGGGCTACTACTTGACGATCTAAATCTTCAACCGAACGCTAGCATTCTGATCCGCGGTAAGGGCCGAAGGGAACGTTGCCTGCCCTTGTGGAGGGAAACAACATCGGTGCTGCGAGCATGGTTAGCGGTCAGGGGAAACGCCTTGGTGCCAGAGCTTTTTATCAATGCTCGTGGTGAACCCATGACCCGTTCCGGATTCGAATACATCCTACGTAAGCACACTCGCACTGCCGAACAGCGTTGTTCTTCACTGTCAACAAAAAGGATTTCGCCACATGTGCTGCGGCATACTTGCGCGCTAACTGTCTTGCAGGCCACCAAAGATCTCCGAAAAGTCGCTCTTTGGCTTGGACACGAGAATATGCAAACAACTGAAATATATACACACGCCGATCCTTCGGTAAAACTCGAAGCTCTAGATTCAATTGTCCCGCCAAGACTTCGCTCAGGACGTTTCAAGGCGACCGACAAACTGATCGCCTCGCTCAAGGCTGGCACCCTTATGCGGAGTAAAAAGGCGGCAACACAATAGGTTGACGGGGCTCGCAACAGCGGGCTCCGCATAACAATCAACTCCGCATAATAAACAAACCCGCAACATAATGGGGTTAACACTGCAATATTTGAGAATTCCAGGATTCAGCCGGAATACCCGCCTGGATCCTTCTTAACGCGCATGATTCCGGACATCAGCTTTTATTCATGAACCACAGATTTTGATTGAGTTGGCCTCTACCTTCAATTGATCCTTCTGCCAATCCCGGTATGCCTCTTCAAAACGCATCTTCCGAGCCTACTGCAATACGTCTGTCCGTTTCATCAGAGAACATCCCTGCTGTTCTAATAAAACCGGGCAGTTTATGTGCTTTCTGCAAAATGTGTTTTTTTTCTTGACTTGTTGAGGCGTTTTGGAAAAACTCCGTAAACTATTGTTTTGTTTTTCTCATGTTATTTACTCCTGATCCTCTTTCTTTTCAGTGCTTCTCCAACTGCGAAGACAGCGCCTATTTTCAAGGTTTTGGTTCGCGTAACCGGGTCAACTCACAGCCTCACATTTCAGATGCCATACAAACCCAGGCAAAGATCCCCTAACTTTTTAATCTCAAGTGAAACCCTTGTATTTAGCTTTGATTTATCAAGTCGGCATGACTCATCGGCTTCGTAAAGGCACAGGAATAAAGACCGGGTTGCTTAATAAAGCGCTGACTATCATTTCTTCCATGGGTGGTGGAACTATCGGGGACTGGTATGGCCTCCGTTCCGGGCTCGATCAATGACAGCACAAGTAGAGGCGAAGGAGGGGTAAATGAATTTTCGAAGAAATGGAAAGGTTTTTGGGTTGGCTTTAGGGATCCTGCTTGTGCTGGTCATGATACCATGCACGGTTCTGGCCGTCCCTCAGGAGATCAATTACCAGGGCTATCTCACGGATGCAGAAGGCAACCCGCTCAACGGAGAGGTGGCGATGACTTTCCGGATATGGGATTCGCCAGGTGGCGGGACGCAGCTCTGGTCAGAGAGCCACGCGGCTGTGACGCTGACCGAAGGGGTTTTCAATGTGATCCTGGGGTCATCGGTGCCTATCACTTCGGAAATCCTGGACGGGGATTGCTACCTGGGGATCACGGTGGGAGAAGATGATGAGATGGTCCCCAGACAGCGCTTCACGTCTACCCCCTTTGCCCTGAAGGCAGCTCATGCGGGTGACGCCGACACCTTGGATGGGCTGGATTCCTCGGGTTTTGCCAGTGTCTTCCATAGCCATTTATTCTCAGACATCAGCGGCATGGCTACCGATGCTCAAATACCCGACAACATCACCATCGCTTATGCGGCAGCAGCCGGTACGGCCACGGCCGCCGATACGGCAACCTCGGCAACCGCCGCTGACAATGCAGCCACAGCCGACTATGCGACCTCAGCGGGCACCGCCGATACGGCCACTACCGCTGGAGATTGCGATACCGTCGATGGTCAGCATGCGTCTGCCTTCGCCACCACGGATCACGCTCATTCATTTTCGGATATCAGCGGTATGGCCACCGATGCTCAGATACCCGACAACATCACCATCGCTTATGCGGCAGCAGCCGGTACGGCCACCTCGGCAACCGCCGCTGACAATGCAGCCACAGCCGACTATGCGACCTCAGCGGGCACCGCCGATACGGCCACTAC
>OMKS01004264.1_pt1 | contig 10869 bp, 11 predicted proteins | sample 1674721 | NCBI WGS metagenome assembly OMKS01 (sample SAMN06264996, study PRJEB25208) | sediment metagenome | isolation source: hot spring sediment | place: USA: California | collected 2014-09-02 | reverse complement strand
GGGATTGGGGGAATCGACTTAGTTTGTGTGAATCTCTATCCATTTAAAGAGACCATAGCAAAAACAGATGATTTTGATACCATCATCGAAAACATCGATATTGGCGGTCCTGCGATGGTGCGAAGTGCAGCTAAAAACTTTAAAGATGTGCTTATTGTAACGGATGTGCTCGATTATGATAGGGTTTTAGAAGCTTTGAAAAATGGCGCCGACACATTGGAATTTCGCCGTGATTTGATGATAAAAGCCTATGAGCACACAGGTGCGTATGATGCCATGATTGCAAACTATATGAATGAGCGATTTAACGGCGGCTTTGGAGCGAAACAGTTTATCGTAGGCACAAAAGCGTTTGATACAAGATATGGTGAAAATCCCCATCAAAAAGGAGCTTTATACGAGTTTGATTACTTTTTTTCTAACAATTTCAAAGCCCTCAAAGGGGAAGCTAGCTTTAATAACATGACCGATATTCATGGTGCAGTTAAGATCGCTGCAGCTTTTGGAGAGGCTCCCGCAGTTGCTATCATAAAACACGCCAATCCATGTGGGTTTGCTATCAAAAACACTCTTTTAGAAAGCTATATCCACGCCCTTAAATGTGACCCCGTTTCTGCCTTTGGTGGCGTGGTTGCTATAAATGGCAAACTAGATAAGGCCTTAGCGGAGAAAATCAATGAAATTTTTATCGAAGTTATCATCGCTGCCAACGTGGACGAAGATGCCCTAGCGGTGTTTGAGAGCAAAAAACGTATCAAAATCTTCACCCAAGAGAGCCCATATTTGGTACTAAGCAATGATACATATGACTTTAAACACGTTGATGGAGGATTTGTATTCCAAGAAGCCGATTGTGTGGGCGAAAATGAGGTCAAAGATGCCCAGCAAAAAAGCTCAAGAGCTGCTTCAACCCAAGAATTTTCCGACCTTGAAATCGCTTATAAGGTTGCAAGTCTTACAAAATCAAACTGTGTCGTATATGTAAAAGATAGCGCGATGGTGGGCATTGGTATGGGTATGACAAGCCGTGTGGATGCGGGCAAATGTGCTCTTTTAAAAGCAAAAGAGATGGGGCTTGATGTGGCAGGTTGTGCCATGGCTAGCGAAGCGTTTTTTCCATTCCGCGATAGTGTGGACGCAGCGGCAAAAGCAGGGGTAAAAGCTATCATTCAACCAGGCGGAAGTATCCGTGATGATGAGGTGATTGATGCCGCCAACGAGCATGGAATCGCTCTGTATTTTACAGGCATTAGACACTTTTTACACTAGGTGTCTCTTAAGCTCAAATCATCTAACAATAAGTGTGATTATAGAAGATTGGTTACAAAATGTAGATAAAGACAAATTATCTGCTTTTAAAATTTGACAAAATCTTAAAGTCACCCCAAAAGCCCCTTGATTGATATCAGTCAAAAGCGCATACTTTAACGGTAAATAATACTTTACTACTTAATGTAAATCTAAGCTATCACTTTATAATTCATCTAATCATGTACAGGCTCAAGGCTTGAGCGTACAATACGGTTGCATGTCCTTCCTTGCTTCACGTCTCTTGTAATCCCCTTTTTACATGTAAACATTTCTTAGGAGTACTAATGAAAGCTTTACTTGGTATTGCCCTTTTGGTAGGGTTATTATTGGTGGCATTACAAAGTGCCGTTTTTGGTTTTTTTGGTAGCAAATATAACTATATCACTGCCGAGGAGACAGCTGAACTTATCCGCACAGCACCTGAATCAATCGTGCTTGTGGATATCCAAGAAAAAGAGGGCTTCGATAAGGAGCACTTAAAAGGTGCAATCGACACATACGCATATCCGGTTAAAACCGATAAAGATAAAGCAGGAATCGCTGCACTCATCCCAAATATTAAGCCAAACCAAAAAGTTATTGTTATTTGCCCAAGAGGCGGTGGCGGAGCTGATCGCGCCTATGATTTTATCGTAGAAAGTGGTATCAATAAAGATATGGTTTTTACCCTTAAAAAAGGTCAAGAAGGATGGCCGCGCGACAAAATCAGCGATGTATTGGTGCGCTAATGAATCCATCCACCGATTGCATCGACTGTAAAGCATGCATGAAGGGGTGTTTGATGATGGGAGAGTTTACCGACTCTCCCAAAACTCTCCTTGAAAAAATCAAAGAATCACCTGCTGATATGGCATTTTCATGTGCAGCATGTGGATATTGCACCCATGTTTGCCCTAAAGATATTAGTATCGAAGAGTATTTTGTAAAGCGCAAAGTGGAGCTTGCCCCAACGGAGCTTAAAAATTACGGCTACCGCGCAGTGCTTTTTCACCAAGTTTTGAGCTTTTCAAAACCCTTTACAACTATCAAAAAATTCCGCACAAATGACTATTCTCATATGGCTTTTATGCCTGGATGCGCTCTAAGCTCTTATTCGCCCCAGCTTGTAAAATCTATAATTACTCATTTGCAAGAAAAACTCCCTGGCATTAATGTGCTCATGCAGTGCTGCGGTAAGCCCATGCGTGTTGTGGGCGACATGGAGCGGTTTGAGGGATATTATGGATTACTAGAAAACGATATCGCTAGGCTTGGAGTGGATACGGTTGTAACTGCGTGTGAGAATTGCTACATGAGCTTAAAAACCCTCTCCCCTCATGTGAAAACCAAATCTTTATATGAAGTTTTAGCCGAGGCGGGTGTGCCTGAGAAAGATTTTAGCCATGTTTCGCCAGTAGCTTTGCATGACCCATGTCCGACGAGGCATGAAAAGCCACTGCACGAAGCGGTGCGTAAAATTTTGCGTGATATGAAACTAGAATTTAAAGAGTTTAAATATAACCGCGATAAAACCCAATGTTGTGGCAGTGGCGGGATGCTAGCCCTTACAAATCCTAAGCTTTCACGGGAGCAGATGGTAAGCCGTGCCAATCAAACTGATTGTGAGACAATCGTTAGCTATTGTCAAGAGTGCTGTCATTCTATGAGTCGTGGTGGCAAAAATGGGGTGCATGTTTTGGATTTGCTCTTTGATGATGGAATCGGGACTTCTATGACCCAAACAAAACTTACTACAATATCATCTTGGTTAAATCGCTATAAAACCAAGCGAATGATAACAAAACTAAAAGGATAAAAATGCGAAAATTAGGACTATTGGCTCTTTTGCCTTTGGTGGCACTAGCACAAAGTGCGTCCATTTACATGTGGGGTGGAAGCAAAGCGGTGAATGCTTATATGGATGAGCACATCATTCCAGCTCTCAAAAAAGAAAAAGGCATCACGCTAAAGCGCGTTCCCATAGAGGATCCAAAAACCATTTTGCGTAAAATCCAAATGGAAAAAAACGCAGGCAAAAGCGGTGATGCGGATGTGTTGTGGATAAATGGAGAGAATTTTAAATTAGCTAAAGATTTGAGTCTTTTGTATGGCCCTTTTTTGCAAAATTTACCAAACTACAACAAATACATTGACGCCAATGACGCAACTTTACATGTAGACTTTGGCGAGCCTATTGGTGGACTAGAAGCTCCCTTTGGTAGGGCGCAATTGGTGCTTATTTATGATAGTGCAAAAACCCCAAATCCACCTAGAAGCTTGGATGAGCTAATGGCTTGGTCAAAGGAAAATCCGGGTCTTTTTACCTATCCATTATTGCCAGATTTTACCGCAAGTGCCTTGGTGCGGGCATTTTGGATGCAAGAAAAGGGAAATGATGGATTTAAAGAAAAAGTCATTAAAAACCAAAGCCAAGATTTTTGGGCAAAACTAAAAGCCTTGAAGCCTTACATGTATAACAATGGATTTCAACCAGCCAATATCGCTATGCAAGATGTGCTTTTTGGCAAAGGCGATGTGGCATTTAGCTTCACTTACCATCCTTCAAGCGTTGTAAATAAGATAAATTCAGGGGATTTTCCAGCTTCAACCAAAATCACCACATTCAAGGGTGCTTCTATTGCCAACACCCACTACATGGCTATTCCAATCACTTCTTCAAAGCCTCAAATTGCTCAAGAGGTGATAGATTTCTTGCTCTCACCAACTGCTCAAGGTTTAAAACAAGACCCATCTATTTGGGGTGATGATACAGTGCTTGAACTATCCCGCCTTAGCCCAAAAGAGCGTGAGAATTTTAACTTCTCCCATCCTGCACTCTTGCCCCAAAGCGAACTTGCCAAAGATGCTATCGGCGAAATGGACGCAGCTTTAATCGAAGTCATGGAAGAGCTGTGGGAGGACCATGTTCTTAAGTGAGCCTTTTGTCTCCGCCCTCGGTTATGGCCTTTGGGTGGGGATTTTAGTCTCTTTGGTGGCAGTTATTATTGCACATTTGAATTTATATGCACTTTTGTCTTTACATGTAAAGCGCTCATCTATGATGCCACTGTGGATAATGGGGCTTAGTGTGCCTGTTTTTATCCCCTATACGGTTATGGCTTTGGTGGTTTTTTTGTGGTTTTATCCAAGTGGATTTATAGGCTCGTTTTTTTCCTCGCTTATGGGCTCAACTTTAGGATTAGTGCTAGCGTATAGTATCAAAACGGGGGCTTTTTTGACCCTCGTTGGGTTGCCAACTTTGATGGCCTCCAACCCAAGTACATGGGTGCAGTATAGGTTACATAGCCAAAGCCTTTTTGGGTTTTTTATTCATGTTCTAATGCCTAAGCTTTGGGCCTCAATGGTTGTGGGAATGTATGTAATCCATGCCTATGTTTTAGGAGCTTATGAGATACCTTATTTAATCGGTTCACGTTTAACTCCAATGCCTTCAATTTTAATCCACGATACCTTTCATAAATTAGCCATTGATAGCGCTCAGAGGGCTTATGGGATGAGTGGTTGGCTGGTTTTTGTGATGCTTTCTTTAGTACCGATTTATTATCTTTTATACCGCCTGATTGACAAAAGACTCAAGCCATGAGAGCGCATATTTTTTTGGCCTTAATGATTGGTACATTAGTTGTTGCTTTAGGGTTGCTCCTAAAAGAGGCAAATTTAAGTGAATTATTTAGCAAAAAAGCTTTTTGGGATGCTTTTGTTTGGAGTTTGTGGCTTGGGTTTATTAGCGTAATTTTAGCTTTTTTGGTGAGTATTATTTCGCTTTATTTGCCTAAAACTATTTTGATTTTAGCCCTTTTTGGGATAATTTTGCCACCATTTTTACTAGGCATGGGCTTGACGTGGGTGAGCATTCAGTTTAGCTTGGGGCAGGGGGCTTTGTATTTGGCACACACTTTATCTGTTTTGCCCTATATGCTCTTTTTCTTTAGGCTCGCACACGGACGCATTGATGAGAAATTAAAAGCCCAAGCAAGGCTACATTCGGGCAGTTTGTGGGTGCAATTAAGATTTTTTTATCTGCCCGTGATGGCTCCATCTCTTGGGGCTGGCGCGGCTGTTGGAGTGAGTGTATCGCTAGCGCAATATATGCTCTCACTTTTATTAAGCTCCAAGCCGACCATATCAACCCAAATGGTGCCGCTGCTTCATAGCGGACAACTCAGCGGCGCGGCAGGCTATGGGGCTGTTTATGTAATGCTAGCCCCCATTGTGATTTTGTCGATTGCGTGGGCTTTGAAGGGGGAATTGTGGCGTCCTTACATGTAAAGAATTTAGAGCTAATTCAGGGGGATTTTGAGCTTAAAATCCCAGAATTTTTAGTCGAAGGTGGGAAGTTTTTAGGAATTTTAGGCTCCTCTGGAGCGGGTAAAAGTACACTCTTGCACGCTATAGCTGGGCTTAATGGCGGTCGTGGTCAAATATGGCTAGATGATAAACCACTCCATGAGATAGAACCCCATTTGCGTCAAATCGGGATGGTTTTTCAATCTCCTGTTTTGACTGAAGAGTGGAGTGTGGAGGAGAATTTACGCCTTTTATTACGAGTCAAAAAAGCGCCAAAATCCTCATGGGATGAGCGCATCCGTAAAGCGCTTCTAAGTACGCAAGCTTCTCATCTTTTGGATGCAAAAGCTTGCGTGCTTAGCGGAGGGGAACGCCAACGTGTAGGAATCGCCCAAGCGTTATTATTTGAGCCAAAGGTACTTTTGATGGATGAGCCCTTTAGCGCACTTGATCCAACTTTGCGCCGTGGGCTTGGGGAGATGATTCGCTCACTAGTTAGAGAAAAAAACATCGCTGTGGTTTTTGTAACGCATGATAGGGATGAAGCTTTTGGTTTGTGTGATGCGCTCATGGTGCTAGAACAAGGCAAAATGCTCCAAGTAGGCTCTCCGAAAGAGCTTTATGAATCCCCAAAATCAGTTTTAGTTGCAAAATATATGGAACCGCACGGGATTGTAAAGCTTGAACATGGAGTGAATGATATTTTTGGGTTTGAATTAGAGGGTGTGAAAACTCCGTGTTATGTGTATGTGCCGCCTCGGGCGATTTTGCCCACTGTTTTGGGTGTTTTGTGGGATGTGGAAGAGGCGCATTATGTGGATGGGCGGTTTTTGGTGCGCTTTTCCAATGGTTTGCGTGCTTTTTGGCCAAAAGAGCCTGAAGAGAAAGTTCATGTGGGATTAGAGTGGAGTGCATTACGATTTTTAAGGGAAGATAATGAATAAAAAGTGGTTGATATTAGCAGCCTTTGTGGGGTTGACTGTGGCTGTAAGGTTTATGGGTTGGGATGAGTATGTGTCCTTTGAAATGCTTAAAAGCAAGCGCGAAACTCTGCTTTTGTTTGTGGAAGAAAACTACCTTTTGAGCGTTCTTTCGCTCATAGGGATTTATGCCCTCAGTGTGGCTTTGATGTTTCCTATCGCCACGGTGCTTTCCCTTGCGGCTGGGTTTATGTTCGGGGCGTTTTTTGGGCTGATATATGCCGTTTTGGGAGCTACTCTTGGGGCGGTTGCTAGCTTTTATGTAGCGCGGTTTGTGCTGGGTGAAAGCTTGCAAACAAAATATGCTAAAGAGTTGGCAAAGTTCAATGCTGGCCTTGAAAGCGATGGTTATAGCTACCTCTTTGCGTTGCGATTAATCCCTGTTTTTCCATTCTTTTTGGTTAATCTTTTTTGCGGTTTGACACGCATACATGTAAAGACCTTTTTTATTACCACATTTTTGGGCATCATCCCTGGCGGTTTTGCTTACACTTACGCAGGAAGCCAACTAACAAAAATCGATAATCTAAGCGACATTTTCACCCCACAAATGGCTCTAGCATTAGCGCTGTTTGGATTGCTGGCGTTGATTCCTGTGGTGTATAAAAGAGTTAAAAATAGACGCAACAAGCCAAAAGTGTAAAAGTTTATATTTCATTTTTTGGTATGCTATCAATAATCACTCTTTAGCATCGCTAAAATTTTAAAAATGTGCTATGATTGCGCCTTAAATCTCTCAGGAAAATTCCCCTGAGATACCTCTTTTTTTGCTCCCATTTTAGCTACGCTATTTCAGACCTTTTTTGATTGGCGAAAGTCAGTTAACTTTTTTACCTATCGCCAAAAAAGAGTTAGCAAATTAGATTTTGCAATACAAAAACGCATAAAAGAAAAACTCCTCCTTCTTTGTGCTAACCCTGAAGCCTTAAAAAACAATCTACTTTTTACCATATTTTAGCGCCCGATACCACCGCGCCAAACGCTTTGGCGAAACCCCAAGGGCGTAGAGTGTGGAGAGCAGTCGGTTGCGCAAAGTGGTATAAAAAAGCCCCTCTTTGTGCCAGCGGCGTGGGGATGTGCTAACGTGCGCATCTAAAAGTGCGAGGCGAAAGCCTTGGCGTTTTAGGGCTTTCATGATGGCGACATCTTCCATGATGGGGATGGCTGGATATTTGCCCAGTTTTTCAAAAACATGGGCTTTAAAAAATTGCCCTTGGTCGCCATAGGGTGAGCCAAACAAAGATGCCCGAATATTGGTAGCAAAAGCTATGAATCTAAGCCACCTTGAGGGTGAGTTAATATGCAATTTAAACGCGCCTGCATCATTTGCTTGTAAGGCTTGCGTGATGAGAAAATCCCAATCTTTGGGTAGTGTTGTATCAGCGTGTAAAAACAGCACTATTTCGCCACGAGCTATTTCAAAACCTGCATTTAGTTGATTGGCTCTGCCTTTTGATGCGGTGTGGAGTCGCACGGGGTTTTTAAAATGCAATTTATCGATACATGTGCGTTCACCAGTATCCACAATAATAACTTCAAAATCTCTATTTTTCGCATTTTCATAAGCATGGGCGATGGTTTTTACTGCACTTTTATCTTCATAAAAAACAGGCATAATGAGGCTGATTTTGGGTAATTTTTCTAATAGTTTTTTGCTATTTTGAGCCAAAATGTGTTCAGGAAACTCAATACAAAATTGTCGCAAATCATGGATGACATCCATATCTTCTAGCATTTTTCCATGCTTTACATGTAAAGGCTCCAGTGCCTTACATGTAAGCTTGTATACATTGGGATTATTAAAAATATCATCATCAAACGCTTTGCTGACAAAGCTAGATTTATTAAAACCAATGAGGTAATATCCCCCATCTTTGGTGGGTGAAAGTACTGCGTCATGGGAGTCTAAAGATTCAAGGGCATGGTGTAAAATCGCTTCATCGATGCGTGGAATATCTGCACCCACTAAAACAAGTTGTGAAAAGCCCTCATCAAAGAGATGTAAAAATGCACTCTTCATCCGCTCGCCCAGTCCACCACCTTTTTGGATAAATGTGGGCAGGTCACTTTGGAATAGAGATTTATCCCCATCGTAGGCGATAAATCTCTTTACATGTAAAGATAATCCAAGGAGATTATTTAACATAATTTTATAAATTTCAAGAGCATCTTTATCACCAATAGAGTGAGCTAATCTTGTTTTAACACGCCCAATTTCTGGGGATTTGCAAAAATAAATCACCCCTTTCATTGTAGTAATCCTAGAAAATCTTGGAGGGTTTTTATCTGGTTAAAATCTTCGATGAGTTTATGGGAAAGCGCGTCCATTTTCCCATACGCTTCTTCCTTGTTTGCTAAGGCTTCAAGGGCTGGAGATTTGGCAGGAACTACCAAACGCCTCGCAATTTCTACACCACAAAAGCCCACGCTTTGGGCTAAAATCAGCCCTGTTTCTTTACATGTAAGCTTGGAATTTTGAATAAAAGCTTCCCAAACAATCTTTATGGCTAAAGAAGCTGAAATTTCACGCCCAAAACTATCCATTATAAAATGGGCAAATAGATTGCCAATATCAAAAGAGATGGGTCCAAAAAGGGCAAATTCGGCGTCAATCACGGCTATCTCTTCGCCACGCACCAACACCGAACCCGTGTGTAAATCTCCGTGAATAAGGCTTTCGTGAGGTGTGCTAAACAAGGATTTTAAATAACTCACATTTTCCAAAAGAAGCTTTGATTTTGGCAGTGGATTAAACCACGTATGGGGCATGGTTTTATCTGAATTTTCTAAAAAAGCGATAGTAAAAACATACTCATTAGTGATGGATTTTAACTCACTATTTTCATAAAAATTTTGGGGCTTTTTGGGCGGATTGTTGGTATAAAGTGCACTTAAAAACTCACCCAATTTTATATAAACTTTAGGCTCAAATTGCTCTAAAATATGTCCTTCATGCAAGGTTATAAAATCTTTTTTATACTCCAAAATCATGCAAAAATTGGCTTCATCACAATGCAAAACTTGAGGCACAAATTGGGGCGCAATAGAGCTAAAATATTCAAGCACATGCATTTCCACATGGATACGCTCTTGAGCTAGTGGAAAATCGGGTCCAAGCATGTGTAGATACGGTGGGGCATATTTTAGAACAACCTCTTTACCCAAAGAATCCCGCACTAAAATCACCTCATTCATATTTCCACCTTGTAAGGATTCGTGGGTATATGGGTGCGCTAGAAAAGTGCACTTAGCAAGAATGGTGATAAATTGCATGAAACATTCCTATTGAAAAGCGACATTATAGCAAAATGAATTTATTCTATATTTAAGTTAAATATATTTAACTTAAATTGATAATTTAATACTAGAAATATTCCGTGCAGAGTAATTATGCGGTAAACGAATATTTACCATTTAATATATTTCTAAGTTTTTTGGGTATACAATTTTATTGTTCATGGTCATAGCTTGCGTGTCAAGCAAACATATTTGTATCGTGAAGTCTTCGTATTTACGCATACTTCTTTATGTTAACACTTTGGCATTTTGTCATATCCCTGAACTCTCGTATTAGCAATGGTGCATTTGATGGTAGTTTAATTATTGGTAAATAACTAGATACCAAAATGCATCTTGGTGTCTGTGTGCGTGGATCGCACAACATGACTTACACCACTCTTTATACAGGAGGAGTATATGATTCAAGCAAGACGCACGTTTCTAAAAACCGCTGCGTTAACAACTGCAACAGTTGGTATCGCAACAGCTGCGACACCGCGATTCAAGGCAACCAATGGTGTGATTGTTGGGAAATCTTCAAAGCGTGAGATTCTCTACACAAAAACTAGAGCATGGGAAGACTACTACAAGTCTGCCAAATAAGGAGGATGCAAATGAGTGAAACAACACGTATATTAGCTAGCAAAGTCGGACGACGTAGCTTTTTAAAGATGGCAGCAGTTGCTACCGCTTTTGGAGCAACATCTTCATTTGCTAGCAGTGGGGCTACACGAAGTGCGACCGAGGAAGAGGTTAAAAACCCATTTCCAGGGTCTAAAAAAGTTAAAACAATCTGCACAGCCTGTTCAGTTGGTTGTGGTATTATCGCCGAAGTTCAAAATGGTGTTTGGGTTCGTCAAGAAGTAGCTCAAGATCACCCAATTAGCCTTGGTGGACATTGCTGCAAGGGCTCAGGCATGATCGATTTGGTGCGTTCTGAAGTGCGCTTAAAATATCCAATGGTTAAAGAAAAAGGTCAATGGAAACGCATCAGTTGGGATGAGGCACTTGA
>OMKS01004261.1_pt1 | contig 10872 bp, 8 predicted proteins | sample 1674721 | NCBI WGS metagenome assembly OMKS01 (sample SAMN06264996, study PRJEB25208) | sediment metagenome | isolation source: hot spring sediment | place: USA: California | collected 2014-09-02 | reverse complement strand
TTACCAGTTACCGACTAACGCTCTCCAACCCCGGCAGATAATCTACCCGTTGAGTCCACGCGCCGGGCGTCATCATCAGGGCGACGGCTTTCTCGAATCCGCCGAGGCAGCCACGCGTGGTGCCGAGCGCGTCGTAGTAATCGAAATAGCGAAACGTCGAGACGCCGCCGCGATCACGGGGAGCGCGCGTCAGCGCGTGCGAGCACAGCATTTCCAGGTAGGCGTCCCACACATCGGTCGCGTCGAGGTAGATGTCGGCGCGCCAGCCGTCCATGTCCTCCCAGTTTTCGGGGAAGTAGAGGCCGCGAATCCGGTGCGCGGGCAGCTCGCGCTCGAAGGCGGGCAACGCAGCGTAGAAGATCGCGTCCTGCACGATGTTGTACGTGGCGACGTGGTCCTTGTGCATACTGCCCTGCCAGTGCGTGAGGATGATCGTTGGCTTCTCCCGGCGGATCAGGTCGCACACCCGGAACTTCACCGCATCATCGCAGGGCAAAGCGCCGTCGGCGTAGGGGAGTGTGACGACGCTCGCGCCCATCAACTGCGCGGATGCCTGCACCTCCTGCCGGCGCTGCTCCGCGTAGACCGCCGGAGGCAGCGTGGGATGCCCGGCCTCGCCCAACGTCATATGGACGATGGCCGCTTGATGTCCCGCCTGCGTGTGCTTCAACACCGTCGCGCCCGCCATCACCTCCGCATCCCCCGCGTGCGCGCCGATCACCATAAGCTTGCCGCTCACAAAATCCTCATTCATAGCTCTACTCCAAAAATAGCCCCACTTCAACGCGTAAGGCGGATCATAATCCGCCGTCCCCGCAACAGCAGATTATGATCCGGCGCAAGCATTTCCGTGATTGTTGGCGTGAAATCCCACATGGGAACTCCTTCTGTCAGGCTTGAAGCCAATCATACCTCTGAGCGATATATTCGGTCCACGCTTGCATATCGGGTATTTCTTCAGCAGAGAAGTTGCCAAATAAGCGTTCAGTGCTCACACTGATAAATCTATCTTCAAGGCGTACCAATTTTGCCCACACGTCTGTTGCAGTTTCGCCCAGATTTTTCAGTTCAGGTGAAGTGATTCTGTGAAAATCAGTGTTCCGTTGTGGCGCTATGTGTAACACGCTTACGACATCTGCACCTAATTCGTGGGCTTTTTCCATCTCGTAAGCTAACAACTGCTGGCGCATCAACTGATAAAACGGCTCGTAGAACAATGCATCGAAAGTGGGGAGCAAGCTCTTCTTCAGTGGACAATCATCACGATCATATAGCGGCCTGTAGATTTTCGTCCGATCTGTGGCGCTTGCTGCCACTTTCAGCGATACACTGCTATACGACTCCGTATACTTCCATTCGATCAAAACCATTTGACGCTTGTTATCATCCCGCTTAAACAGCACGGCCGCATCGGCGCTGGTAAAGTTTGCCCCGCGTGTGCGCTTGCCGTGACGGGGCATTCTTTCGTTCAGATAGTTTTTCTGGCCTATCCACTCGAAAGCGACAAATTGCTCATTTTCGACCGGGAGCATTTCATGCAGATCTGAGAAAATGGGGCGCAGGACTTTCGCCAATGCAGTGGGTTTGTCCGCAAACGGGAAAAGAAAGTTGACACAGCAGACCTGCGAATCGCAGAGATGATTACTCGGCTTGCCACTCTGCCCATCGTGCCACTTGATACTATGAGTCGCAAAGTAAGCAGGCGCAGTCCGGCGAATATCAGAGAAGAGGTTCTCTTCCGCGCAATCCAGTGGCAGACAAAAAGAGCGTGGCTTGCCCTTATAGACGCCATCCGCGCGCGGCTTCAGAGAAAAACGGCGAACTGGCTTTGAATTCAGATTGTCGGTATCTTTCCGCTTCAAGAAATTTCCCCATTGAATTTACTCCTATCAGAGCGTCTGCGGAAGCGGACTTCCGTCTGCATAATGGCGAACTGTCGCATTTGCCGGAAGCCTGCCAGGGAATACAGCCGTGCGGCGTCCCTGCCCGTCCAGAGGAACCACGCGCAGTGGAAGCCCCGCGTGACCATATCCGTCAGGCAGCGGAACAGCAGCAGCCGTCCGATGCCCCGGTTGCGCATCTCCGGCGCGACGCCGAACGGGCCGAAGCGTTCCCGGCGGTGCTGGCAGTAGCCGATGATTGCCTCCCCGCGCGCCGCCACATAACAGCCGATGTCGTCCGCGCCCGCGCCGAACAGTGCCAGCAGGTACTCCTGCGCGAAGCGGTACCAGTCCCAGCCAAAGTGCTCGACGGTGAACGCCATCAGCGCGGGCAAATCGGCAGACTGGACCGGGCGCACAACAATGTCGTCGTGGCGCAAACGGCCTTCCAACGCGGCGACTTCCGGCGGGACCTGGAAACCCGTCAGTTCGGCGCGCATCGCAATCGGCGTGGATATCGTCTGCCAGCCGAGCGTATGCAGGAAGGCGAGCGCAGGAGGGTACGCCTCCACGTCCACGCCAGGGATGAAGTAGTTGGGCGTGTACGGCGAAACAGCGACGCGCGTCCGGCCCAGCGCCGCCATCCGCGCCAGCGCCGCGTCGAACAACGCGCGCCCGATGCCCTGCCGCCGGTAATCGGGATGCACGCCAAACGCAGTGATCCAGCCGTCCTCCGACTCCAACCCTTGCAGGAAATAGGGCACGCGGCGCGTCAACGAAAGCACGAAACCAACGAGCGTATCACCTTCCTCAGCGACGAGCAGGCCATCCGGGTCGAAGTTCGGGTCGAGCAGCACCTTCGTCCGCCAGACGGACGGCGTGATGCGGTCGTGCGTCATCGTCGCGCGCCACAGATCGAGCAGCGCGTCCTCATCTGCGCCACGATAACTGCGAATCTTCAAAGCCATAATGCCTCTCACGAGAGTTTCTCAACGGATCGAACGGATTTTAACGGATAAATTTTCCGTTGAATCCGTTCAATCCGTTGAGACGAGGTAAGCTATGCGTATGCTTCCCGCAAGGCATCGAAGCGCTTCAGGCTATCCTCAAGGCCGCCAGGCCGGTTGCGGGCCAGCCACAACGCCGTGTGTTCTTCGATAGTCACTTCGAGGTCGGCGAGCATGGCGGACTGGTCCGTTTCCTCCCCCAGAAGTTGCAGCGCGCGGCGGCAGGCGTGTTGCAGCAGTCGCCCGGCGTTGGCGAACTCGCGCTTGATCAGCTCGCCATCCGGGCAGGTCATGCGCGCGTCGTCTAGCCGCGCCAGAATCGCTGCAATGCGTTCTTGCGTACCCTTGAAGTCCTCGGCGGTCACATCCTTCAAGCGGTCCTCATAAGCGGTGTCGCCCTGCAACACGCGGAAGAGCACGCTGGAGTTGTGGATGCGCGGGACGTGGGGGATCTGGTAGACGTTGCCCAGGTCGTAGGCGATTTCGCCCATCACACCGCTCGGATCGTCGAAGGCAAAGCGGCTAAGGGCTTGCGGGACGTCCAATGCACGATTCGTATCCAGACACCACGAATACGCCGCCCCCGCGCCGAAGCCCAGATAGCTCACCGGCAGGTATTGCCAGTGCCCGTAATCGCCCCAGTCGGTGTTGAGATAGCCTGTCGCGCCGTGCTTGAGGCCGTTTTCGGCGGCATTGTGCAGGTTGCCGAGCGCATTATCCGTGCGTCCGGCGATAGAATTCCACGACGCCGTGCCGGGACAGACGTAGAAGGGCACGCCCGCCGCCGCGAACTGCGCGCCGTGCGCGGCGAAGGGGTGATCGAACTCGTAGCCCCATTCCAGCGTGATCACATCGCGGGGCAGTTGCGGCACCAGGTCGGGGTGTTGGGTGATGATGTCGCCCCAGAACTGCATCGTGTAGCCGCGCCGCGTCACGTCCTGGTAAATTTTCATCAGGAAATCGAGGTAGACCTGCCCCTCGCCGCGCGCCTCGCAGGCGGCCTTGCTCGCGCCCTGCCCCAGATCGATCGTCTCATCGCAGCCTACGTTGATCTGGCGGCTGGTGAAGTGCGGCAGCAGCTCGTCGTAGAGGCTGCGGACGAGTTCCAGGCTGCCGGGATGCTCCGGCGCGAGGCTGAACGGCCCCTGCATCGTGTAACTGCCCCACGGCGTCTTGATTGTGCCGTGCGTCTCGGCCAGATGCGCGTACCGCTCGTGGATCAGCCAGGGCTTCATGTGCCCGAAGGAGTTCTGATTGGGCACAAGTTCGATAAACCGCTCGCGGCAATAAGCGTCGAGCGCCAGAATCTCCGCGCCGGTCAGTGGGGAAGCGTGTTCCCACACTTCCGGGTGCTGCCGGTAGGCGAAGGTGTGCTCGGTGTAGAGCTGCACCTGGTTGACCTTCCAGCTTGCCAGGCGATCCACCAGCGCGAAGAGCGTCTCCATTGTGGGAACTTTGTCGCGGCTGACGTCCACCATCACGCCGCGCGCGGGGAAGTCGGGCCAGTCGGTGATATCCAGACACGGCAACGTCGGGCCTTCGGCCTGCTGCACGAGCTGGATGAGCGTGCAGACACCGTAGAAGACGCCTGCCGCATCGCGCGCCTGGATCGTGATCCCCTCCGGCGCGACGCGCAAGCGATAGCCCTCAGGATGCGCGACCGCTTCGGGCATAATCGCCAGCGTCAGCCCCACCTGCCCGGCGGGAACGGCGCTGCTCGCCGTCACGTTCCAGTCCAGGCCGAGGTGCTGCCGCACCGCAGCGCAGAACCGCAGTCCGGCGAAGCGCACCGCCTGTGGTTGGCGCGAATCCAGCAACACCAGCCGCCCATCTGTGAATGTGAAGTCGCCTTCAAGCCGCATCAGATGACGCGGCGCCGGTAAAAGTACAAAGTTTTCAGTCATATCTACCTCCAGAGAATTATGAATTAGCTTGCCGACCACGAATTAAAAACGAATAAGCGAATAGGTATCTCGATTGACGCGAGTTTTTCGTTTAGTCGGCATCTAAATTCGTTTATTCGTTGCCCCATTCGTGGTCGGCTTGCGCGCCCGAATTATTCAGCACCTAAAATTCATCCAGCGGATACATCGGCCTCTGCACGCGCCGGTACGCCAACTGCCGCACATCACAATTCGTCACGCCGGGGCTGATCGCCAGGATTGAGCGCGGGCTGATGACGTGCAGTGGCGTGGTCAGATAGCCGCGCTTGGGAACAACGATTTTGTACGCCAGCGGGTCAATGCCCAGGCTGTGGAACTGCGCCGGTTCGACGTAGCTCTGCCGCTCGGCGGTGAGGATCACGTCCACGCCATCCACGATGAGGACGACGGTGAGGCCGCGCTGCACCAGGCGCTCCGGCTCGCGGACGCCGCCCCAGTAGTAGTCGCCGTCGGAGATAAGGCGCACGACGCCGGTAACGGGCAATGGTTTGCCGTGGCGCGTGTCGAGCTTGCCGCCGATTGCCAGGCTCACGCGGTTGCCCACGCCCGCCGCGATACACGTTTCCACGGCGGCGGCGTCCCAAATCGCGGCGACCACGACGCCAGCAGACTGGCTTCCGGCCCCCTGCCGCAGCAGGCTTTCGAGCACCGCCGTCACATCCGTCGTACCGCCCGCGCCGGGATTGTCGCCGGAGTCAGAGAGAAAGACGGTGGATTCGGGCGCAGCCATCGCCACGCGCACGGCCTCGTCCACGGGATACGCCTCGGTGTGGAAGTCGAAATCCGCGCGGCGCGCCCAGAACGTGGCGGCGAGTTGTTCGGCTTCGGCTTGAGCTAACGCTGCGTCGCCTTCGGTGACGACGACGGCGATCACGCCGATGTCGGGCACGTCGGCCCAACAATGACCGTTCATCAGCGAGGCGGAGACAATGCCGGGCTGCGCTTCGAGGTCGGCCACGAGTTGCATCATCTCGCGCATCGCCCCGACAGACGTTTCGGCCTTTTCGCCGGGCAGCAGGAACGGGACTTTGGCGAAGCCCATCGCCAGCCGCCCACCATCGAGCCAGTGCAGCAGCATCTCGGCGGCCTTGACGCCCGTTTCGTAGGCATCGTCGTGGGGTGCGGTGTGATAGGCGACCATCGCCTCGACAGTCCGCGCGGTCTCCGCGACGATGTTGGCGTGCATGTCCAGCGCAATAACGATTGGAATGTCCGGCCCGAGCTTGGCGCGCAGGGCCGTGAGGATGTCGTTCTCCGCGTAATCCACGCCTTCGGCCCGCATCGCGCCGTGCAGGAAAATGCACGCGCCATCTACGTCGTGGGCAGCCTCCAACAGCGCGCCCTTCAGCGTCTCGAACGCCCCATGCTCCACCACCCCGCCGGGCATTGCGTGCGCCGTGACCGACGGCACGAGCATGACGTCGCCGCGCGCCTGCAACGTCGCCACAATCCCACCAAACGCGCCGTGGCGCACCGGCGGCGCGAGCGTCTCCTGCCCGTAACGCGCGCGGAAATCCTGCAACGTTGTCAAAAACGGCGTAAACGTATTCGACTCGTGTCCAATCGCACCAACTAAAACCTTCATGACAGTAGCCTCCAAAAATTTAACTGCGATACTATTCAGGCACGTAGGCCGACCACGAATTTTTAACGAATAAACGAATGGATGCCTGGCTAACGTGCGCTTTTGGTTTAGCCCGGGCCAGAATTCGTTTATTCGTTTCCTGATTCGAGGTCGGCAAGCCCTAAACCTGAATAGTTGCGAACCACGAATCTGCACGAATCTGCACTAATTTGTTTTCTATTTGTGGAAATTCGTGAAGATTCGTGGTGAAAAAATGATCAAGCTGTTTTATCCACAAAGCGCACCTTGCTCCACCGCTCCGGGATGTGCATATTGATGTAGCCGTGCCGATTCCACGACCAATCGACGGCGATGTTGTTGCCAAGCTCATCGTGGAAGTGCTGGCAGCGCGAGACACCGATACGCCAGACGTCGCCGGGTCGCGGTGGGGTGTGCGGGTTGCCGAGCGCCTTCAGCCCTTCCCAGGGCAGCGCGAATTCGACGGTCCAGCCGTTGTCGCGGATCGCCGGGCAGTTGAGCGCGCCATCCACCTGAACGGCGTGCTTGAGACCGGGCAGTTCCCAATCCCGCTCGCCGATGCGGCCCATGCGCTCGTCCAGCCGGGGCAGGAAGTAGAAGAAGCTTTCCAGCGAGAAGAAATGGTTCAGCCGCGCGATGTCGCGCTGTTCGACCACCGGCTCTACCCACGTCCAGAAGACCTCGTAAATGGTGTTGATCGGGTTGACGCCCAGCTCGTAATAGACGCCGTCGCCATCGACGAAGATTTCGGCGTCGCTGTCGTTGTGGTAGACGTGATCGTGATGTTCGACGTGCGTGCCCCAGATTTCGTGGTCTTCGTATTTGAAGGCGGCGTAGAGGTAGGCGTCGTCCCACAGCAACGCCACGCGCGAGTCGAGCGGCGCCGGCGCGCCGGTATCCATTTTGACGAGCGGCGTCGACCACGTCACGCGCTGCCAGACCGGTTCGTCGAGGCGGCCATCTATGGTGATCGGTTCATCGGTGCGCAAGCAATCATATTCAGCCACCGGTGGCAACCCATCCAGCGGCCCTTGCGGCAAATTGAGTGTTCTTGGCATTGGAAACATAGGCACTCCTTCAAAAATAGCTTTACTTCAACGCTTAAGGCGGATCACAATCCGCCGTCCCCGCAGCGCCGGATTATGATCCGGCGCAAGCATCTTCGGAGACGCCTTCAGAAAACAAACCGCGAATCTGCACCAATATCTGCATTTGCCCAATCTGCACGAATTGGAAATCAGATTAGTGGAAATTCGTGAAGATTCGTGGTGAGTTTTAGTTTACACCTTTACTATTACCTGGCGTCGATGTTGCAGTGATACTATCGCCAGATACAACCCGCCGCCGAAGATGAGGACGGCGTTGGCGAGGATCATCGTGGGCGTACCGGCGAATTGTGCGAGCGCGCCGCCCATCGTCGAGCCGAGAATCGCGCCGATGCTGCCTGCGCTGCTGTACAGGCCTGAAATGCGCCCGCGCTGCGCTTTGGCGCGCACTTCGGCGGCGTAGGTCATCGAGGCGGCGGTGAAGGCGGAGTAGGCAAAGGCGCGGATGAGTTGTACGACGACAATCCACGGCATGACCGGCGTGGCGACGTAGCCGAGAAACACGAGCGTCCAGGCAAAAAAGCCCAGGCTGAGCGTCGCTGGTCTTCCGATACGATCCGACAACGCCCCCGCCAGAATCATCAACGGGAACTCGGAGAACGAGGCCAGGCCCCACAAGCGGCTCATCTGTCCCTGGGTGAACGCAAGTTCGCCGACCATATAATTCGCCCACACCGCATAGACTGCGCCCGTCACCAACGACCACAGAAACATCGAGATGAACAACGGCGACAGCGGTAGCGCCGTTGACGGTGTCGCCGGCATTTGCGACGTAACCTGCGCAGCGGACATTGCTTCGCGTGCCGGATGCGATGCAGATTCTTCGACAAGCAGCGCCAGGATCAAGCCCACAATCAAAAATCCAGCAGAAAAGCCAAACGTCGCCCGCAGCGAGAAGCGATCGGCCACACTCCCCGAAAAGAAGGCCAGCACACCAAAGCCTAGCGAACCCAATCCACGATAGATGCCCATCTGTCGCCCGCGTGCAGCAGCGCTCTGCTCCAGAATGTCGCCTATCAAGGCCAGGCTCACGACGGCATACGCCGCCTGCGCCGCCGCACCCAGGACATTGAGCGGGAACAGATAAACGTAGTTCGGCGCAATCATCATCAACCCGGAAGTGAGCGCCAGAACCGCCAGCCCGCCCACGAGGAACAGTTTGCGCTTGCCCTGCCGGTCTGACAAGCGCCCCCACACGTAGCTGAATACAATCGTCGTCAATGCAGTGATCGCGCCTAGCACGCCGATCAGCACGTAATTCGCGCCCAAACTCTCGACGTACAGCGAGTTAATCGGCCCGACGATGCCCCTGGACATGAACAAGATTATGCCGATGACCGTCATCAGGATCAGATTTTTCATCTCAGGTCTATTATTTGCAGCAATTTGAGGTCTTTTTTACGTCGAGAATGGCTGAAATTGTTACTGTTGCTATCACTATGCGAAACAAATGATGATTTTAACCGCTTATTTGCCTTGAGAATGACTGAGATCACAACTGTTTATTCTTACTATGCGAAGCAGAGAGCGATTTCAGTCCTTCCTCCTCAGACAAAGAGCAAAAGGCAGGTGACGCTGCCTCACGGTAACGTCACCTGCCTGATTAAAATGCAACGCTTACTGGTTGCAGGGGTATAGTGTGCCGTCCATAATCATGAGCACGGTGAAGGAGTCGGCGTAGGGGCTGTTCACGTAGATGGGATGATCGTCGGGCAGCCAGCCGCAGGTGTGCAGTTGATCCATCACCGGGTTGTTGCCGTAGCGTTCCCACAGCGGGATGATGGGCATTAACTCGTTGAACGCCTGCGCGGTCTTGGCGACCATCGCTTCCTGCGCCGCCGTATCCAACCCGATGGTTTGATCGCGGATCAAGTCTTCGAGTCCCAGATCGCCGCAGCAGTCGGTCGTCACGTCCAGGTCGAAGCTCATCCCGGGGCCTTGTGCGGCCTCGATATTGTGGGTGAAGAAGTCGGCTACAAAGGAGAAGTGCGGGTGCGGGTTGCCGGAACCCCAACCACGGATGGCGAGTTCGAAATTGCCCTGATTGACCTCGATCGGGTGTTGAGTGAATTCGACACCCCGGAACGTGGTCTTGATGCCGAACTCGGTCAGTTGCCCGGCCAGGTTTTCGGCGGCGGCGGACCAGTCGGCGTACTCGGCGGGCGCGGTCAGCTCATATTCCATCACATCACCTTGGTCGGTGACCCAGATGCCATCGGCGTTCTTGGAAAAGCCCAGGTCTTCCAACATCTCGGTAGCTTTGGCGCGGTTGAATTCATACGCCTCCAAAACGCCGACGTCCATCCAAAGCGGCACCATATTGTCGCTGAAGCCGGCCATATACTGCACGGCTTTGCCGGAGTCGCCCAGGGAGACCACACCGTTCTGGTTACGATCCACCGCATAGGCGATGGCCTGGCGAACTTCCTTCACGTTGAAGGGGTACATTGTGTGGTTGAAGAACAAGGCCGGGCCGGAGTAGATGGGCGGGCGGACGATACGCACGCCAGAAGCAATGAAGGCCCGCTCGGTCGCCGGCGGGAACCCGTGCGTGGCGTAGTCCACCTGCTGCGCGAGAACGAGGGGCGTAACGGTGGGCGTTTCGCCGTTGTACAGGTAAACGATCTCGAAGTTGACCGTGTCGGCCCACCAGGAGGTGGGGTTCTTCACCAACGTCATACGGGCTTCGTTAATGGTATCCATCTCGATGATGTAAGGTCCGGTGGCGTTCAGTTCCTCAGGGCGGAAAGCATTGAATTCCTGTAAGAGGGCGTTCCATTCTTCAGAGTCGCCATCTTTACCCGCGTCAACCAGGTCCTGAAGTTTATCCGACCACTCGCCGTAGGTGGCGCGATCGACGATAGCTTCGTTACGGACGACGTAGCGCTCGACGACGGTAGAAGGTTCGGACATCTTGAAGACGACAGTGTAGTCATCTTTCGCGGTGACGCTTTCCAGGAACCGCCAGACAGTACCCTTGGTCAAGCGGCGGCAGTTGAAGGTCACGACGACATCCTCAGCATTGAAGTCGTCGCCGTTGCTCCACTTGATGCCTTTGCGCAGGTAAGCGGTCAACGTAGCGGCCTGGGGATCGATGTCCCAGCTCTCGGCGAGCATCGGCACCCAGGAAGCATCTGCCCACATGTACATCGCCAACGGCGGTTGGAACAGCGTCCGGTAGATACCGACGCCCATATTATTGGTGGCGAACATGTTCAAGTGGCCGACGGGTGGAACCTGATAGGGGTACGCACCCGCGAAAACGCCGGGGCCGGTGGCCGCAGCGGGTACTTCGACCTCGACAACCTTCTCGACCTCCACAACCTTCTCGAC
>OMKS01004259.1_pt1 | contig 10879 bp, 6 predicted proteins | sample 1674721 | NCBI WGS metagenome assembly OMKS01 (sample SAMN06264996, study PRJEB25208) | sediment metagenome | isolation source: hot spring sediment | place: USA: California | collected 2014-09-02 | reverse complement strand
GTCGGCAGCGTCAGATGTGTATAAGAGACAGTATCAGAACTTCATCAACGGCAGGCACGTGCCGGCCCGGTCGGGCAAGACGTATGAGAACCGCAACCCGGCGGACCGGTCCGACCTGATCGGGGTCTTCCCGGCCTCCGACATCGAGGACATCGCCGACGCGGTCCGGGCGGCCCAGGGGGCTTACCCGGCCTGGCGCGCAATGCCGGCCCAGGCCCGCGGCGACATCATGCGCAGTGCGACCGAACTGCTTGTCGCCCGTAAGGAGGAGTGCGCCCGGCTGATGACCCGCGAGATGGGCAAGGTCATCAAGGAGACCCGGGGCGACGTTCAGGAGGCGATTGACACCGGTTACTACGCGGCGGGGGAGAGCCGCCGGCTGTGGGGGACGGTCGCGCCGAGCGAGATGCCGAACAAGATGTGCTACGTTACCCGCCAGCCGATGGGGGTCTGGGGGATGATCTGCCCGTGGAACTTCCCGATGGCGATTCCGTCCTGGAAGCTGTTCCCGGCGCTGACCTGCGGCAACACTGCGGTCATCAAGCCTGCGAGCCTGACCCCGGCGTCGGTGGACGCTTTCGTGGGCTGTCTGGCCGAGGCCGGTGTGCCCGAGGGCGTGGTCAACGTCGTTTATGGCGGCGGCGGGAAAGTCGGCGAGGCGCTTCTCAACCACCCGGACGTCTGCGGCATATCGTTCACCGGTTCGTCCGACGTCGGCCGGCGTATCGGCGAGGTCTGCGGCCGGGCGCTCAAGCGCTGTTCGCTGGAACTCGGCGGCAAGAACGCGCAGGTCGTGCTCGACGACGCGGACTTGGAACTGGCGCTCGAGGGCGTACTCTGGGGCGCGTTCGGCACCACCGGCCAGCGCTGTACCGCGACGTCGCGGCTCATCGTCCAGGCCGGGGTCTACGACCGGATGCTGGAGATGGTCGTCGAGCGGGCGAACGCGCTCAAGGTGGGCAACGGGCTCGACGAGGCGGTGGAGATGGGACCCTGTGTCAGCGCGGAGCAGCGCCGGACGGTGCAGGAGTACGTCGGCATCGGCCGTGAGGAAGGGGCGCGGCTGGCGGCGGGCGGTGAGGCGCTCAGCGGCGGCGAGTGGGACAGCGGCTTCTTCCACCAGCCGACCATTTTCGCCGACGTCACGCCCGACATGCGCATCGCGGTCGAGGAGATATTCGGGCCGGTGCTCTCGGTCATCAAGGTCCGCGATTTCGAGGAAGCGGTCCGCGTGCTCAACGGCACGCCCTACGGCCTGTCGTCCTCGATTTACACCCGGGACGTGAACCTGGCGATGAAGGCGATCGAGCTGTTCGAGGCCGGGATAACTTACGTCAACGCGCCGACAATCGGTGCCGAGTGCCACATGCCGTTCGGCGGGGTCAAGGATACCGGCAACGGCCATCGCGAGGGCGGCTGGGCCGCGTACGAGATCTTCTCGGAACCGAAGACGGTCTACGTGGACTACTCGGGTGCGCTCCAGCGGGCGCAGATAGACAACTCCTGACGCCGGCCGCGTCCGCTAACGTACGACCGCGAACCGGCCGACCGACCGGTCGAAGGTGGTCTGGAGCACCGCGAGGTAGAGCCCGGACGCGACCGGCCTGCCGTTTGAGTTAGTGCCGTCCCACCAGGCGCCGATCTGTTCCAGTTCGGCAGTCTTCGAGTAACGGCCGGGTCGTCCCAGCAGTTCGGCGTTGAGGGAGAGTGAGTCCACGAGCGTTCCCGAGGCGGAGTAGATCCGAATTGCGGCGCGGCTGACCGGCCGGGCAAGCTCGAGCCGGAACCAGACCCGTTCGTGCTCGCCGGCGATGTAGGGGTTCGGGAAGACCCCGAGCCGGCTCGCGGGCAGGGGCCGGACCGAGCGCGAGGGCGGATGGCGGCGGAAGGCTTCGTCCACGCGGGGTATGCCGAAGCCGAAGGTGCAGCCCGGAACCGAGCCGGTCGCGGTTTCGAACATCACCGCCTTGAGCGATTCGGCGGACCATTCGGGGTGCGCCTCCTTGAGCAGGGCAAAGGCGCCGGCGATGAGCGCGGTGGCGCAGGAGGTGCCGGCCGAGCCTTCGAGCCCGGTGACGGTGTCGGGCCGGGCGACCGCGACGGTATCGGACAGCGCGACCAGTTCCGGTTTGCAGCGTCCGTCCGCGGTCGGGCCGGTGCCGGTGCCGCGCCAGAAGCTGCCGTCACGCTGGACCCCGCCCGCGCTGACCACGTCCTCGGCGTCGGCCGGGGCGACGATGTAGGGGCGGCTGAACGGGTAGCGGGTCGTGTCGCGGTTGCCCATCGCGGTGACGACGACCATCCCGCGCCGGGCGGCGAGCGTCGCGGCCACGGATATCGGCGCGGTGCGGCCGTCCATCTGGGCGTCGGTGTACCAGCCCCGGTAGCCGAGCGAGGTCGAGACGATGTCCGCGCCCCGGGCCTCGGCCCATTCCAGCGCTTCGATGTAGGTGTCTTCTTCCATCTGGTACTCGTAGTCGTGCCCGCGCCGGGTCCGGTGCAGTTCGGTGCGGGCGACGAGCAATTCGACTCCAGGCGCGACGCCGACGATGCCCGACGGCGAGTAGCCGGCGATGATGGACGCCATCCGGGTGCCGTGGTCGGGCTGGGTTGCGAAGAAGCGCGCGGTGTCGGCCGGTTCCCAGACCGCTTTGTCGTCGCCGCGGGTGTGCCAGACCGCGAGCCCGCCGTCGGGCGTGAGGGCTGGCTGGTGCGTGTAGTCGAGTGTGTCAACCGGGGTTGAAGGCCCGAAGCTCAGCCCGCCGTCGGCCGAACCGGTGCGGTGAAGCAGTCCCGCGCTTTCGTAGATGAGCTCGATGCGTTCTCCGGGCCAGGCCGCGGTGATGCCGCCGATGGTGAGCGTGTTGTCGGTGACCGCGACCGGCGCGGACCAGTTCACGCCGAGGTCGGAGGAGCGGAGGGCGGTGAGCCGGGTGTGGGGCGGGGTCGAGACGTCCTTGACGAGGAGGACGACCTCCGGACCACGGGCGACGAGCCGGAACCCGGTCGGCGCCGCGACGGTAATCGCCTGTGCCGCATCCCAGCTTGCGCCGAGATTTGTCGAACGCAGGGCGTAGAGCCGGCCACTGCGCAGGCCGGATGCGACGACGAGCACACCGCCGGAGTGGGCGGCGAGCGCCAGCCGGTCCAGCGCTTCGGGCAGTGCGGCCGTGGAGCTGACGTTCCAGGTCGGCAGGGGCCGGTCTTCGGACACGGGGCCGGAGCGGAAGGCGACGACGGAATCGTTCTCGACCCAGGCGACGGAAAGGGTGCTGTCGCGCAGGCAGAGCTCCGGCCGGCGACCGGGACCGAGCCGGACCGCGTCCGGCCGCCAGTTGCCGTCCTGGCGATACCGGAGCCAGGCGGTGCCGGCGATGCCGGCACTCGGGCTGTAGGCGACCTCGCCGTAGGCGAGGTAGCAGGCGAAACCGGCGTCGGCAAGGCGGAGGTTCTCAAAGGTGTTGAATGGGTCCTGCCGGGCGGAGACCGAGAGGACGACGACTTCGGGCTCGCTCCAGGTCGCACCCCGGTCCGGGTTGGTGCTGGCGAAGATGGCCCGGCGTGGCCAGTCGGCGGCGTAGTTGAAGCTGTCGGCGCAGAAGACGAGGAGGTCCCCGTCCGCGGTCTTCACGACCGCGGGGTCCTTGACCAGGCCGAAGAAGCGGAGGCGCTCTGCGGGCGTGGGCCGCCAGCCGGAGCCGGCCGAGGCGGACCGGAAGTTGTCGCCGGACAGAAGGTCGCGCTGGGCGCTGATGCGCAGGTTGCGGACCGCGACGTTGTCGAGTCGGAGCCCGGTGTCGAATATCGCCAGCCGGACCCCGGTGCCGTACCAGCCGGCGTAGAACAGGTCGGGCACGCCCATCATCATCGCCTGGTCGAAAGAGGGGCCGTAGAAGCGGTGGGCGGTTGCGGAGTCAACGGCGAGCGCGGAGATGTCCGGGATTCGGGGGCCGGGGGCATCGAGGGTCTGACCGGTCGGCTCTGGGCCGGGGCGCTGGTCGAGTCCGTGCCCCCGGGGTTCGCCCGGGAGCGGGACCGCCTCGTCGGCGACGAGCCGGGTCTCCCTGCCGACCGGCCGGATGCTGTGGACGAAGGGCAGTCGGTGCAGGTGCGTGGCAATGCCGGGCGGGACCCGGAAGCTGGCGGCGTTGAGCCAGCGCGAGACCGCGCGCCGGCGCAGTCCCAGTCGTTCGACGGTGCGGATGTACTCCTCGCGCACCGGCAGGTCGTCGTGGTCGTAACCGGGCCGGGCCTCGCGGCGGCGGCGCTCCCGGACTTCGGTCGGCGCGGCGAGTTCGAGCGCGGCGGCGGCCGCGTCGAGTTCGGCTTCGGTCCGGATGCCCTTGTCGGTGAAGTAGACCCAGACGATGCCGGTGTCCGGCAGGGCCGGGTCGGCCGGGAGCGGCGCGCGGTACAGGCCCGCGGCCAGCAGGAAGCACAGGCCGAGGAGGACGTTCACCGGCGGTTACTCCCCAAGGCCGGCAAGCACACCGGCCAGGCCCAGGACGAGGAACAGCACGAGGCCGACGGCGAAGAGCGCGGTGTTGACGATGCCGATTATGAGGCAGATGCGGCCGACCTTCTTCGCCCGGGGTGAGACCGAACCCAGCATCAGCAGGAGGCCGTAGAACAGCCCCACGAACGGGTAGACGGCGCTGAACAGGTAGAGCGAGACGAGCTGGAAGATGTAGAGGATGTCAACCAGTGCCTGCCAGCGTTCGGCCTGGCGGGGGAGCAGGACCGGGGCCGGGACGGTCTCTTCGGTCATGGGCACCTCCTGGTGCGGAATCAAAGTACCCCGCGCAGGGATCGAACCTGCAACCCACGGATTAAGAATCCGTTGCTCTGCCTAGTTGAGCTAGCGGGGCAAAGCTTCTGATGCTCGGTCATCAAGTTGTCCTGCCAGATGCGCCCGGCGCGACTCGAACGCGCAACCTACGGGTTCGAAGCCCGGCGCTCTGTCCGGTTGAGCTACGGGCGCCTGACCGGAGAAGACGGAACAGAAGGCCGGTGTAGTGCGCGAAGCCCGACGTTCGCGGCATCCGTTCCGCGTCCAAGGGTGAGTGAGGGGACTTGAACCCCCAACATCCTGAGCCACAGTCAGGTGCTCTAACCAATTGAGCTACACTCACCATTTCGAACCGCAGAATTGAGTATAGCCTTGCCCGAGCCGTTGTCCAGACCGAAGCGTTTCCCTTTGACGTCCGGCGCGACCGGTGTATAGTTGAGGTCGCAAACCGTTCGAGGTATACTGTGCTAAAGGAGCAATTCACCCATGACCAGTAAGCGCGAGATCAAGAAGGTCCTCGTCACCGGCGCGGTCGGCCAGATCGGTTCGGAACTGACGCTCGCCCTGCGCAGGCGGTTTGGCGCCGACAACGTCGTCGCCACCGGCCGCAAGACCGCGCCGAGCGATGAGCTCAAGAACTCCGGCCCGTTCTACTTCATTGACGTCAGCAAGCGCGAGACGCTCGAAGAGGTCGTCCGCAAGCACGACATTGACACCATCGTTCACATGGCCGCCATCCTCTCCGCGGTCGGCGAGCAGAAGCCGATGCTGGCCTGGGACGTCAACGTCAACGGCCTCCTGACCGTCCTTGAGTGCGCCCGCGAGCACGAGATGGCGCAGGTGCTCGTGCCGAGTTCGATAGCGGTGTTCGGGCCCGAGACCCCGCGCGACAATACGCCCAACGACACGATTCTCAAGCCCAAGACGATGTACGGGGTGTCGAAGGTCGCGGGCGAACTGCTGGGCGACTACTACTTCTACAAGTACGGGCTCGACGTCCGGGGGCTGCGCTATCCCGGTATCATCAGCCACGAGACTGCGCCCGGCGGCGGCACGACCGACTTCGCGGTCGCCATCTACTACGAGGCGGTGCGGCAGAACCGTTACACCTGCTTCGTCCGCGAGGACACCCGCCTGCCGATGATGTATATGCCCGACTGCATCAAGGCGACGATTGACCTGATGATGTGTGACGTCTCGAAGCTCAAGCACCATTCCGACTTCAACGTCGGCTCGATGAGCTTCTCGGCCGGCGAGCTGGCGGCGAGCATCGCCAGGTACATGCCCGGGTTCGAGTGCAGTTACGAGCCGGACTTCCGCCAGCAGATTGCCGACTCCTGGCCGATGTCGGTGGACGACACCGCGGCGCGCGAGGAGTGGGGCTGGAGTCCGGACTACGACCTCGACCGGATGACGCAGGACATGCTCGAGAACCTGAAGCGCAAGCACGCGGCCGGCAGGATCTGAGCGGGGCGTCGTGCTCTACTACGGTCGGAAGGACCTGGTCAACTTCATCAACCCGGAACGGGTGTTCTACGGCGAGGGTCGGGGCGAGTTCGGTACCTGCCTGCACCTGCCGCTCATCAATCACATGGCCGGTTCGGCGCCGATGGAAGACTACCTGATCATGCTCGGGGTCGCCAATAACCTGCTGGAGTTTCTGCTCTACAAGCGGGTCGTCAAGGGGCCGGAGCTGTGGGACTACGATGTCGAGAAGGCCTGCGAGCACTACGAGGTCTGCGGCGACAATCCCAACTCCAGCGGCATCATCCTGCTCGACAAGAACTACAACTCCGGGCCGAAGATCCAGATCTTCCTCGACAAGACCTTCGGCTCGAACGAGGTCTCGATCCGCTGGAAGAACCACATGGTCGGCGACGACAAGCTTCTCGATGAGTACGAGCAGTACCTGAAGACCGCGCTCAAGGACGGCAGTCTGACCGACACCGGGGGACGGCAGTAGCCGGGCCGCCGATGCTCAGTCTCAAGGAGGTCACCCGCGACCCGGAGGTCCGCGTGCTCATCCACGAGTCCGACCGCCAGCTCGAAATGCTCGGCTACACCGAGCACGGCGAGCGGCACTGCCGGCTCGTCGCCAAGAACGCCCGCCAGTTGCTCCGGGACCTCGATTGCGATGAACGCACCGCGGAGCTGGCCGCGATTGCCGGCTACCTTCACGACATCGGCAACGCGGTCAACCGCAGGCGGCACGAGTGGACCGGCGCCCTGCTCGCCCGTGACATCCTGGCCCGGTTGGGTATGGGCCACGACGAGCTGGCCCGGATGCTGGGCGCGGTCGGCAACCATCACGAGGAGGGCGGCAACCCGGTTTCGGAAGTGTCGGCCGCGCTCATCCTGGCCGACAAGGCCGACGTGCACCGCTCGCGGGTCCGCAACCCGGCGTTCATCAAGTTCGACATCCACGACCGGGTCAACTACGCGGTGCGCAACTCGAAGCTGGTGGTGGACAAGGAGAAGCGGACCATCACTCTCCAGCTTCGGGTTGATACGAGCATCGCGCCGGTGATGGAGTATTTTGAGATCTTCATGTCGCGGATGGTGATATCGCGGCGGGCGGCCGATTACCTGCACTGCCGTTACGCGCTCGAGATCAACGGCAGCCGGATGGTCTGAGCGTCAGCGCAGGCGGACGACACGGAGCGGGGCCGCGCGGCCCCGCTCCGGCGTTATGAAGTAGACGCCGGCGGGCAGGTCGCGGGCGTCCCAGGCGACCGTCGAATCGTCGCCGAGACGCAGTCGGGCGACCGGCCGACCGGTGACGTCACGGATGATGAGCCGCTCGCCTGGCATCTGCGCGGCTTCGAATCGGACGACGGCACAGAACGGGTTGGGCCGGGCGCGCAGGGCGGCAAGCGGCGGCCGGGCCGGCTTCGGCTCGGCAACGCCGGTCGGAACCCGGAACCAGGAGAGCATCCGTTCCATCAGCGCGGGGCGGTCGAGGAAGTCGGGCCGGGAGCTGGGCCGGTTCGCGGCCTCGAAGCCGAAGCCGAGGGTGATGATGCGACTGCCGGTCGCGGCGTCGGTGCGGCGGATGCCGGCGCCGATACCGGCCAGGGTGTCGTGGACGAGCATCGTCGCCGCGCCGTTGCGGAGAGGGGAGAGCGCGTCGCGGGAGCGTTGGTTGCCGGCACCGTCGCCGCCGGTGACGGCGAAGGCGTGGATGAGCCGGCCGAGCGAGTCGGCCCGGTCGCCGAAGACGAAGAACCCGGGCGCCCGCGTCGAGTCGTAGCGCACGCCGCAGAAGTCTTCGAGGAAGGCGGTGCCGGCCAGTTCGGCGGCGATGCCCTGGCCGGTGAGCAGGAGGTTGAGCCGGTCTTCGCCCCGGGCCGCGAGGCTGTCCCGGTCCGGGGCCGGGACGGTGCCGGTGGTCGCATCACCGGTGTAGTAGATGACGGTCGGCGTGCGCAGGGCCGGGACGACGTGCCAGGGCGGCGGGCCCGAGTCCGGGCGGGACCAGGCGCACCAGGTCACGCCGATGGCGTCGAGCGCGTCGGTGTAGTAGTGCCGGTAGCCCGCGGCCGGGTCGTTGTTGACGAGCAGGAGGTGGGCGGTCGGGGAGGTGAGGCTCACCGAGGTGTCGCCGGTGATGGCGAACTCCCAGGTCCGGCGGTACCAGGGCGCTTCGGGCCGGCAGGTTATCGCGATGGTCGTGTCAATGATGCTCAGGGTGAAGTTGCCGCCGGGGTCGGTCCGGCCCGAGTCGCGGACGAGCGTGTCGCCGGCGATGGTGACGTAGAGCCGGGCCGGGATCGGTGCCGAGGTCGCCGAGTCGGTGAGCGTGCCCGAGACGGTGCGGATGCCGTAGACCTTGAACTCGACCCGGGCGGTGTCGTTGGCCGGGTTCTCGTCGCCGGGCGCGGCGGTGACCGCCGCCAGCGCGTACCGGCCCGGGGCGGGCAGGGCGAGCCGGGGCAGGGCGAGCGTGTCAATGGCGAGGAAGGGAAGCGGCGTCGTGCGCTCGGCGTGGTAGCCCGGGCCGGTGACGGTCGTGACCGCGCCGGTGAGGTCTTTGAGGCCGACGTTGGCGAGGGCGGGGCGGACTTCGACGCTGTCGGGCGCAATCAACAGCCGGTCCAAGGTGACGAATTCGAGCTGGGCCGCGTCGCGGTCGAAGGTCGGCGTGGTGTAGACGTCCATCGCCATGAAGTGAAGGTAGGTCGAGACCCAGGTCTGGTCCCGGGAGGGCGGGTCGGTCCAGGTGGCCGGGATGCCGCCGTCGCGGTCGGTGTCGAGGGTGAGCAGGGTGTCGAGCAGGTACTGGTGCATGCGCCAGTTGCGGATGTCGCCGCCGCGCTCGGCCGCGGCCCGGTAGGCGTTGGCGAGCCAGATGTTGTGCGAGCAGTTCCAGGAGCCGGTGGGGTGAAAGCCGGGCAGGCTTTCGGCGTAGGTCTCGACCCAGCGCCGGCCGGCGGCGGTGTCCGCCCGGCCGACGGTGTTGGCCACGCCCCAGAAGGCGGTGCCGCCGGACATCGCCCAGTCGCCGACCGCGAGCCGGGCCGCGGCGTCTTCCTCGATCCAGTCCCGGACCCGGGCGCCGCGGGCGAGCGCCGAGTCGCGGAGCGGCGCATCGCCGGTTTCCAGCGCGTGGGCGTAGGCCATCCCCGACGACTGGCCGGTGACGAAGTTACCGCGGAAGCCGACCGGCGAGAGCGGGTTTTCGAGGAAGAAGCCCCGGCAGGAGTCGGCGTAGGCGCGGAAGGTCGTGTCGCCGTAGGCGGCCCGGTAGCGGGATTCGGCCATGAAGCCGAGCCCGCAGTTCCAGACCGCGTACCAGATGTTCTGGGGGTTGCCCTCGTGCTCGCGCCAGGCCGGGAAGTTGTGCACGTAGTGCCAGGCCCGGCGGATGTTCTCGCGGTAGTCGTCCCGGCCGGTCAGCTCGTACCAGCGCGACCAGACCCAGATTGCCTCCTGGGTATTGTCGGTCTCGATGATGTGGGGCTGGTGCTTGGCCTCGCGGATGCCGCCGAAGTCGGGCGAGGTCGAATCGTCCACCTGGAAGCGGGCGACGAAGTCGGCCATCAGCCGGATGCGTTCGAGGTAGTTGTAGCGTCGCGGCGACGGGTCGAGCAGGTCGGGCCGGGCCGCGAGCGCAGGGCGTCGTTCGCAGGCCGCGGCCTCGAACTCGGCCGGGGTCCAGATGCGCGACGCGACCGCGACCCGGGCGAGCAGGAGCAGGACCAGCGCCGCCCCGAGCCGCTCGAGCCGGGCCCGGTCAGGCCTGCCAGCGCTTGAGTTCACCCGCCGCCTCGTCGGCCAGCCGGCCGTGTTCGGCCAGCAGTTTTTCAAGCCAGGCCCGCCGCCGGGCCAGCTCTTGATAGGCGTGGACCTGACGGGAAACGTCCCAGCCGACGGTGAGCACGCCCATCACGTCGCCGTCCAGGTCCCGGAACTGCGTCTTGACCAGCCGGTACCAGGCCGACTCCGGGCTCACCGCGTCGGGCAGGGCGAGGTCGAGCTCGACCGGGCCGTCGCCGGCGAGCGCCTTGCGGTCGTGCTCGGCCAGCAGTTCGGCAATCGGCTTCTTGAGCAGGTCCGAGTCGCGCTTCGTCTCGAAGGCGGCATCCGGCACGAGGCCGAGGGTCCGCAGTGCCGGTGCGTTGGCGAGCCGGTAGCGGAACTCGCGGTCCTTGAGGCTGACGACGAGCCCCGGGTTTGCGAGCAGGGCGCGCAGGCGTGCCTCGGAGCGGCGCCAGTCGAGCCGGACCCGGTACTGCTCGGTGAGATTGCGGACGATGAGCATCACCCCGGTTTCGAACGGGTAGCTCGTCACCGAGTACCAGCCGGCGTGTTCCTCCCGGCCGTCGTGGTAGAACCCCTCGTGGCGGCCGGTCTTCTGCTCGCGCAGGGTGCGCTGGACCGGCGCGAGGAAGCCGGCCTTCTCAAAATCGGGATAGAGCTCGGCCAGGCCGCGGCCGACCGCATCCGCGGCCCGGAGCGCGGTCGCGGCCTCGGCGGCCGGGCTCCAGCTCAGCACTCTGAGCTCGGTATCGAGCGTGACGACCCCGTCCACCGCACTGCCGACAATCGAGGTCAGCGACGAATCGGCCCGCACGCACCGCTGTTCCAGTT
>OMKS01004258.1_pt1 | contig 10879 bp, 7 predicted proteins | sample 1674721 | NCBI WGS metagenome assembly OMKS01 (sample SAMN06264996, study PRJEB25208) | sediment metagenome | isolation source: hot spring sediment | place: USA: California | collected 2014-09-02 | reverse complement strand
GCTCGGAGATGTGTATAAGAGACAGGCTTTATCATCCACTACCAGTTAGAGGCTGTTAATTTAGAAGAGGTCAGCACGAGTCAGGGAGTCTTTACGCGCATCACTTTCCCCAAAGCTTTTTTTAATCATACCGTTGGCAACCCCGATCTGCCTGGCGCTGCTTTTGCTTTGCGCCTCGACAAACACCAGCAGTATAAAGCCGAGCTGATAAGCGCTGAAAAACGCTCAATATTGCTGAAGTATCCAGCTATACCCAGCAGAGGTATGCTTTTTCGCAACCAGGATGTCGGCGCTATTCCATTTGAGACTGGCTCTGCCTACCTTCATGACGCAGCATATCCGGCTGTCCAGGTCAGCGCTAACGAGCCATATATTTTACACGGTGCAATCGGTATGGCAGTTCATCTATTCCCGGTGCAGTTTTTTCCCGCTGAGAATCGTCTGGAACTCTGCTCTGAAATGATTATACGTCTCACACCTATTGCCGGGAGCGAAGACAGTAGATTAAGCCTTTCTAAACCCAGAGACCGGGCTTTTGAAACTATTTTTCAGCGTCATTTTCTTAATAATGAGCGGTTTGAAGGAAAATTTGATTTTGTCTCAGAATTTGGGCGGATGCTAATTATTGCAAAAGATGCCTTCCTGGGGGATATGGAAGATTTTGTAGACTGGAAGCAGCAAAAGGGATTGACGGTGGAATTGCTGCCGCTTTCTCAGGTGGGGAATAGTATCAACGCCATTAAAAGTGCCATTCAGAGCCGGTATAATCAGCCTGAAGGTCTGGCTTATATTCTGCTGGTAGGGGAATATAATGAACCGGTGGCTGCCATTGGAAATATTGGTGCCGCCAATGGTGCGCTGGCAGACCCAGTTTATGCTCTTTTAGAAGGTAATGACAATTACCCTGACGCTTTTATTGGCCGCTTTTCTGGAGATAATAGCGATAATATTAAAGTCCAGGTCAATAAAGTCCTCTACTATGAGCGAGATATCACAACGTCTGCAAGCTGGCTTGCTAAGGGAGCCGGCATTGCTTCCAATCAGGGCCCTGGCGATAATGGCGAATATGACAATCAGCATATGGACATTATTCGAAATAAACTTCTGAATTATGGCTATGCTGTGGTTGATCAGATATATGACCCCACGGCAAATTCAAGTATGGTGAGCAATGCCCTGAATGAAGGGCGCGGTATCGTGAACTATGTAGGTCACGGCAGCACGACCAGTTGGGGCAGCAGCGGATTCAGCAATAGCAATATCAATAGCCTGAACAATTCTGGGAAATATCCCTATATCTTCAGTGTGGCTTGTGTCAATGGAAATATGAGCTACAATGATTGCTTTGGTGAAGTTTGGCTGCAGGCTGGCACGCCGCAAACCCCCAAAGGAGCTATCGCATTTTATGGCAGCAGCATCAATCAGTCCTGGAATCCGCCGATGGCTGCTGAAGATGAATATATTGATCTCCTTGTTGATGAGCTTTTTAGCACAGTAGGTGCCCTCTATTTTCACGGAAGCGCTGCTATGATTGATAAATACGGGTCCAGTGGCGCTGATATGTATCAGACTTGGCATCTGTTTGGGGACCCGACGCTGACAGTAAGGACAAAAACACCCACGGTCATTGCCGCCGAATATGAAAAGACGCTGATGTCTGGTTCGCAGCTATTCACATTGAACGGAGAGGCCGGGGAAGATATATTCGTCAGTCTCTGGCAGGGAGAAAGCTTTTTGGGCTCTGCCTACAGTGATGCCAATGGTCTTGTGAGCATTGTATTTTCTCAGCCTGTGGAGATGGGCTTGCCGGTGGTGATGACTGTTACCGGCCGGAATAAGGTAACGCTCTCTGAGGAGCTCGAAGTGATCACGGCTGATATTCCATATTTGGTGGTGAGCGCTTATCAGTTATCAGAGACAAATGGAGCTAATGGGTTGATAGAGGGCCTGGATACCCTTTCTCTGAGCTTTTCTATCAGTAATCTGGGCAATAAGCCCTTGTATAATGCCGCTGTTTCATTCACTTCAAATGACAGCGACTACATTAGCCTGCTTGCCGAGACCTGGAATTTGGGCACTATTGATTCAGCCACTGTATTCAGCGACTCAATTTCTGCCATTTGCTATTTATCTGAAGATGTGCCCGATGGCAAGAGACTTTCGCTCAATATGCTTATAGAAGGGACTTCTCCTGATTCAAATGGTGTAGATTCCCTTTATCAATATAGCCATATTCTCAGATTTCAGGCTGTTGCCGGCGTCTTTCAGCTTGAAAAGTATGAAATGACCGACATAGATGGTAATCAGGATGGTCGTCCCCACAGCAGCGAGACAATGGCGCTGGCATTCACCATTAAAAACCGTGGTCACGGCGAGCTAAAAAGCGGTTCACTCAAGCTGGAAAATCTCAACCCTGAGCTGCTTTTTCTTGCTAATGATTCCCTTGCTTTTGGAAATCTGCTGCCAGGCGAGGAAATCAATCTTGGCGATACCCTAAGCTTTCATCTGGCAGACAGTTTGCCTGCCCAAGTGCCGGCAAAAATTGTATTTAAATGGATAGCCGACGGCTCTGTAAGCAATGATACCATTCGTTTTCTCATTAATCCCGGTGATTTTCTGGTTTGGGACCCCGATAAAAATAGTGGCAGCGGGAATCTCATTTATGAAACACTGAGAAATGAATTGGGACTAAATGTAGAGTATTATCGCGACTATAAAGATATACCAATCGAAAAGCTAAAATACTATCAGGCTGTTTTTATTACCCTAGGAGTTTACAGCCACACTTATCGTCTGCCGGAGAGTGAAGCTGTGGCATTTGCCAGCTATCTCGACCAGGGCGGAAATCTCTATCTTGAAGGGGGAGATACCTGGGGCTTTGATCCGCAAACCAGCCTCCATGGGAAATTTGGCATCGCGTCAGCAGTAGATGGCAGCAGCGATTTGCGGCAGTTGAAGGGCGTGAGCAATACCCTTACCTTTGATATTGAAGCTGCTTATATCGGGCCCAATGCTTTCATCGATCGTATTATCCCATCCAATACGGCTCAGGCTCTGCTGAAAAACTATGTCATCGGATATACTGTAATGGCTGGCCAGGAGACTGAAGCATTTAATACCATCGCCGCCACATTTGAGTTGGGCGGGGTTGATAACAGCCAGGGTCAGCGCAGTGAGCTTATTCGTCGCCTTGTCAATTTCCTTTTAGAGGGTGGGCTCTACAATGTCTGTCCAGATTATGCAAAAGGTGATATTGACCAGGATGGCAAGTTGGGTGTTAATGACTTGGTAAAGATGATTCAGTTTACCTTTTATCCAGACAGCGCCCAGACCGATTGCCAGTATTGGGCTGCTGATATGGATGATAATCACATCGTAAATATTCTTGATGTGACTATGGGAATACAGCATGTCCTGAAAGGAGAGAGAAATTTTTCCAAAGATAGCGGGCAGGAAAGCCATTTTATTGTGCAAGAGCTGGAAAAAGGCTTTAAAATATTGTCTGGTGAAACAATTGCCGCGGCTGATATTCGCCTGAAAGGACTATGGGCAGAGTCAGACCTTCCCCATATCGAAGGTTTTCGTCGGTTTACGATTCAGGAAGGCGGCGATACTCGAATTATCTGGCTTGATTTGAGTGGAAAAGGACAGAGTTTAGATTTGGTTTTTGAAGACAAGTATTCTATAGATGTGCTTAATTCTGCTGATCTTATAGACCTTGCTGGAAACTTTATGAAGCAAGTCAGAGCCTTTTTGCCGGAAAGCTATGAGCTTCAGCCTGTCTATCCAAATCCTTTCAATGCCGCTGTTACTATTCCTTTTGCTGTGCCGAATAGGGGAGACATCAGTCTGGCCATTTACAATATCCGCGGTCAGCAAATTCATAACTGGACTTTAGCGCAGCTTGCTCCAGGCGTTCATCAGGTGCAATGGAATTCCGCTGAAGCAGCCAGCGGCATCTATTTTGTGAAAATGAAAGCGGAAGCTTTTTCTCAGATACAAAAGATGGTCTTAATTAAATAATGAAAAGGAGAACAAAATGAAAAAAGTGGTAGTTCTGATTCTGCTTGCTGTATTTGCCGTGGCAGCAATGGGACAAAGCCTGGAAGAGAACCTTGAAAAGCTGGCGGAAGACAACGCTACCAGTTATGTCAGGCCTTTAGTCACTGGTTTTGGCGTAGCGATGAATAGCGGTCTGTTTAAGAAAGCCAAGACCCAAACCGGACTGATTCCGCCTATAGGAGTGGACCTTGGGCTGGCAGCCAGCGTGGCACTTATTCCTGAAACCGCAGACAAATACAGCTATGATCTTTCTGCGTTGGAGATTAGCCATGATGTTAGTAATTTAGGCCTTCCTGGCCTTGATACTCTGACCTTGTCATTTGGGCAGCTTTATAATGGCGTTCAAGGGGAAACAGCTACCATCTCAAGTGATGAGGATGGCGCAGTTGTAGGGAAAAAATCTCGCGATGAGATGCAGGCGGCCATTCGACAAACCCTCATCGAGCAAGGTGTGCCAATCAATACACCTGGTTTAGATCAGACGGCTGCGAGTCTTGCTGAAGAGCTGTATAATGTGCTGAACGATTTTCGTTTTCCAAATGGATTGAATCTGATGGCAGTGCCAATGTTAGTGCCGCAGGCAAATCTTAGGGTAAGAATTCCCCTTTTGCCAGTTAATCTGGAGCTGAGCCTGCGTGGGCTTCCTGAATTTGAGCTGGATGATGTGGGCACAATTGCCATTTATGGTGGTGGCCTCCGCTCCAGTCTGCCAGTCCCCATTATTGATGTGGCTGTGGGTGCTTATTACCAGCTTATGAAAATTGGTGATTTTTATGAAGCTACCAATATGAATGTGCATGCCGAGCTCGGAAAATCATTGGGAGCGCTGGGTTTTAGTATTTCACCATACGTTGGCGCCGGCCTTGACCAGACCAATGTAACCCTCAGTTATGGATTTGAAAATGTAGATGGCAGCACCCAACAGTTGGAATTTTCCATTGACGGTGATAACAGCCTTCGCTATACTGCCGGTGTCACCCTGCAGATTCCGTTTCTCTATCTCAATGCTGAAGCCGCTCAGGTTGGCGATTATCAGTCCGCGACACTCTCTCTTGGCGTTATATTCAAATAGCGGTTGTTTACACATTAAAAAATGCAGGCGTCCGCAAACGTCTGCATTTTTTTTTGCACTCTTTTATAAAAATGACCATATTTTAGCAGGATGAAAGTCACAGAACATATAGAAAATGCAAGGCAGCCTCTCTTTAGTTACGAGATATTGCCTCCCAGGCGTGGACACAGTGCTGACAAGCTTATGCAGATTGTCAATGAGCTTTTGCCGCTTCAGCCGCCGTATATAGATGTCACAAGCCATTCAGCCCGAATGCTTACAAAAAAATGTGCCGATGGCAGCAGTCGACAGATTGTTCGCAAAAAAAGGCCAGGCACCATCAGCATCTGCGGTGTGATTCAAAACCGCTATCATATTGACACAGTAGCGCATCTCTTGTGTCAGGGTTTTAGCCGTGAAGAGACAGAAGACGCCCTGATAGACCTGAATTTTCTGGGCATCCAGAATGTGCTGGCGCTTCGTGGCGATACTTTAGCTTATGAGAAAGACTTAGCGCCTGATCGCAGCCTAAATAATTATGCTGCTGACCTTGTTACACAGATTCACAAGCTGCGCCAAGGAGAATATCTGGAAGGCGGGCAGCCGGGGGATATTATTGATATGTGCATCGGAGTGGCAGGATATCCTGAAAAACATTACGAATCACCCGATATAGAGACGGATATTCAATTTCTCAAGGAAAAGATTGAAGCAGGCGCTGATTATATCGTTACCCAAATGTTCTTTGAGAATGCCAGTTTTTTTGCCTTTGTGGAAAGAGTCAGAGCGGCAGGTATTCAGGTTCCGGTGATACCAGGTATAAAAATTCTCAGGAACCTAAGGCAATTGGAGCGTTTACCCGAGACTTTTCATATTCATATTCCAGAGGAGCTGAAAGGCGAGATGCTTTCGGCGCCGGAATATGGCAGCGAGATTGGTATTCGCTGGGCACACCGTCAAGTGGAAGGCCTGTTGGCATCGGGTGTGAAAAATATCCATTTTTACATAATGAATGAAGTGGAAAGCGTAAAAAAGACGCTGAAAAAGTTTACGATATGAAAGGAATCAAATGAAAAACCAAAACTATTTATTCACATCTGAATCAGTATCTGAGGGGCATCCTGATAAGATTTGCGATCAAATCTCAGATTGCGTAGTAGATGAGTGCTTGAAGCAGGATCAATATTCAAGAGTGGCTTGCGAAGTTTTTACGACGACTGGTATGGTCCTGGTAGGCGGAGAAATTACCACCACTGGATATGTGGATGTGCAAGAGATTGCCCGCGGAATCGTTAAGAAAATAGGCTATGACCGCGCCGAGTATGGTCTTGATTATAAATCTATGGCTGTTATCAGTACTATTCACAAGCAGAGCCACGATATTTCTATGGGGGTAGAAAAGGGCGGCGCCGGAGATCAGGGGATGATGTTTGGCTTTGCCTGCAATGAAACGCCCGAACTGATGCCCGCGCCAATTATGTTTGCCCATAGTCTGGTGCGTGAATCAGCCAGACTCCGGCGGGAAGGCGAAGTCTCATGGTTTCGGCCCGATGCAAAAAGTCAAGTGACCATCGAGTATGAAGGCTTTACGCCTAAAAGAATACACACAGTAGTCATTGCACAGCAGCATGACCCTAATTATCAGCAAGCGGAGATTAAACAAACTATTTTAGAAAAACTGATACGGCCCGTCTTGGAACCTACTGGGCTTTTTGATGAAAAGACACTGATTAAAGTCAATGAGACGGGCAAATTTGAAATTGGCGGCCCCGATGGCGATGCAGGTCTCACAGGGAGAAAAATAATTGTGGATACCTATGGCGGGATGGGACGCCATGGCGGAGGCGCTTTCAGTGGCAAAGATGCCACGAAAGTTGACCGAAGCGGAGCATATATGGCACGCTATATTGCCAAGAATATTGTGGCAGCCCAATTATGTGACCGTGTTGAGGTACAGCTTGCTTATGCAATTGGTGTTGCTGAGCCCATTTCTATAATGATTGATACCTTTGGCACTGGTAGAGTTGCGGAATCTAAACTCAAAAAAGCAGTGCTGGATATATTTCCCCTCACACCCACGGGAATAATAGATTATTTGCAATTGCGAAGACCAATCTTTAAATCCACAGCAGCCTATGGTCATTTTGGAAGACCTGAATTTTGCTGGGAAAAAACCGATAAAGTCCAAGACCTAGCGACAGCTCTGCTTTAAACTATTATTTGGTAATAAAAAAGGGCGCTTATAGCGCCCTTTTTTATTTATTATGAAAAAGCTGAAAAGCTTGCTCAGGCTTCTTCCTCTTCTTCGGGTTCTTTGTTTTGCTCATCTGAAGAGAGTTGAGCCCTAAGGCCTTCCAGCCCCTCAATCTTTTGAGAAGCGATTTCCTGGCTGGCGATAACCTTAGCAATCTCCTTTTCTTCTTCATTCAAAAGCAGGTCATCGCGTGTGAGAATAACTTTTCGCTCTTCATCATTGATATCATCAACGCGCAGCTCGATCTCTGAACCAGGCCTGATATTGCGAATATAATTTTTCCGGTCACGTTTGCTTACTTCGTGAAGTGGTACGATTGCCTCAAAATTTTCTTCAGGCAGCTTAATGATAACCCCCTTGTCTAAAACCTTGATGACAGTTCCTTTGGCCATCGAGCCAGGTTTATATTTTTCCCGCATTGCTAACCACGGGTCATCTTCCAACTGTTTGAGGCCAAGGGAAATCTTCCGCTCACCGGTATTGATGTCCAGTACCGCTACATTAACTTCGTCTCCGGTATGGAGCATATCTTTGGGGTGACGAATTTTCTGTGTCCAGCTAAGGTCACTGATATGTACCAGCCCATCAATGCCTGTTTCCAGCTCAACAAAAGCGCCATACTGTTTGATTGTCCTAACGGTGCCTTTAACCTGTGAACCGATTGGGTAACGTTTGAGAATATCTGTCCAGGGGTCCGGCAGGAGCTGCTTCACGCCAAGGGAAATTTTCCGCTCCTGCATATCAACAGACAGAACTTTGGCTTCTACTGTAGAGCCAAGACGATAAACTTCGGAAGGATGCTTAATGTTTTGTGTCCAGCTCAGCTCACTGATATGAATCAGACCTTCTACGCCTTTCTCAAGCTCAACAAAAAGCCCATAATTGGTAATACTGACGACTTTTCCTTTGACGACGGCATCTTTTGGATAGCGTTCTTCGATATTATCCCAAGGATTGGGTGTCAGTTGTTTCATACCCAGGCTGACCCGCTGTTTTTCAATATCATAATCAATAATCATCACATCGACAACCTGGTCAATGTTAAGCATTTCAGACGGATGATTGATTTTTCCCCAGGACATATCAGTAATGTGAAGGAGGCCGTCTAAGCCGCCCAGGTCAATAAAAGCGCCGAAATCGGTGATGTTTTTCACTCGTCCCGGAATCACTTGCTTTACTTTAATCTGGCTCAGGAGTTTTTCCCGGTCTTCTTTATTTTGCTCTTCAATGATTTCTTTGTGACTGACAACGATGTTTTTCCGCACTTCATTTAGCTTTACGATCTTGAAGGGCATTGTCTTGCCTACGTAAGAATCAAAATCGGTAATGGGTCGCACATCAATCTGGCTTCCTGGTAAAAACCCTTCAACACCATAGAGGTCCACCACCATTCCGCCTTTGATACGTTTGACGATGTATCCTTCAACTGTTTTATTATTGCTGTAGTCATTGCGGATTTTTTCCCATGCTTTGAGAAAATCAGCTTTTCTTTTGGATAAAATGAGCTGACCATGGTCGTCTTCCATTTTGTCAATATAGACTTCAATTTCGGAGCCAATTTCTGGAAGGCGGGCGCCAAATTCATCAATTGGGATAATGCCTTCGGATTTCAGGCCGACATCCACAACCACTTCCCTGTCTCCGACCCTGATGACGTGTCCCGTGACACAATCTTCAGCGTTGAAGCGGTTTAGGGTTTTTGAATACATATCCATCAGATTTTCATCGGCGCTTATTTCCGCTTCATTTTCGAGTATGTCACCGACTTTTATAATGCGGATATTCTCAAGGCCGTCTGTCCCATTTTTATAGGTCTCGCTGACAGATTTGCGAGGGTTTGAGGTTAAAGTTTCGTTGACACCGTCAGTCATTCTTTCTCCTTTTTTTATTTTTTTGTTTTCCATGATATATAAAATGATTTTTTCCGTTTGCTCTGCTATTGTCAGCGCTGTTGTATCCAGCTTGATGGCATCATCAGCCATCATTAGAGGAGCGCTTTCACGAGAGCTGTCCAGCTTATCTCTGTGGGCCAGCATCTCTTTCACGGCCTCAATTGTCAGACCAGGTGTTAAATCCCGCATTTCTAACCAGCGCCGCCGTGCTCTTTCTTCCAAATTGGCCACAAGAAATATCTTGAGGTCTGCATTGGGAAATACAACCGTGCCGATGTCACGTCCATCTAAAACGACATTTTGTTTCTCACTCATCTGTCGCTGCTGTTTTAGCATCTCATCTCGGACTTGTGGTATGGCGCTGACAGCGCTGACCAGCATATCTACTTTTTGGCTGCGAATTTCTTCACTGACATCCTCTCCATTAAGGATTAGTCGCTGCTGCGGTAATGCGCCTTGAAAAGAGATGTCAATCTCTTTGCTTAATCCGGCGATTGTCTCGATATCACTGGCATCAATCTGGCGACGAATCATTTCTAAAGTAAGCGCTCTGTACATTGCGCCTGTATCGATATAGCAAAAAGATAGCTTCTGGGCCACCGCTTTAGCTGTTGTGCTCTTTCCAGAGCCTGCGGGGCCGTCAATTGCGATTATCAAATAATACCCCCTTTTGAAAAAGCCTAGTAATTTAATATCTTTTTATCTAAAATAATATTAGATGTTTGTATAATTTTTCACAAATCCAAAGTTTGAGAGCATTTGGGGAATTTTCTGAGACACTGAATCTTGGCTGTTGGGGTCGTGTTAAGTTTTCGCGATTTTTTCATAGGATAGAATTGTTTAGCATAAAATATCTCTTTGCCTCATATTGTTTAGAAAGAAATATGTTTTTGCTTTTTGAAAGACTAAAAGGAAAAACTTTTGACAGCTTCATTTTGTAAACATAGTGTCCATAAAAACCGCTTACGTTTTATAAGAGATAATTATTATTAAGCTTATAAAACTCTAATAAAGAAAAAGGGAGAAGCATGCTTCTCCCTTTTTGCAGATTTCGGGAATAATTATTTTTTTAGGCTGTAATAGATGGCATTTTTTCGGGTTTCGGCTTCCAGTTTATCTTCACGAGCCAGCCAGCCAAGCGCCATCAGTACCAGGTCGCGCTTTTCATCAGTGAGCTTTAATAGCTTTGAGACAGTCATTTCGCCTTCTGTATTTAGTGTTTCCCAAATCTTACCTGCGATCGTACCAATTTCATTCATTTTTTCTTCCTTTTGCATTTTCAAAGTGAAATATAAGAGAGATCACATTCAAAAGCAAGGATTTACAGGCTTTTATGCATTTTCCTGACACAAATTTATTGGTTTTTAAAAAAATGTTTATTCTTGTAGCTTATTGTTATATTTTCGGCAATGAAAAAACGACCCTGGATATTTCAGCTTGTCAGCGCGATCATATCGTTAGCAGCGCTGGTTTACGCTTTTTGGGAAATCGAGTGGCAATTGTTTCTTGATAGTGTTCGGATGGTGCGCCCTCTTTGGTATGGCTTTACTGTTGTCTTAATTGTGTTTTCCATATTTGTGCGTGCCTGGCGCTGGAAATATCTTTTGCAGCCTATAGGTG
>OMKS01004257.1_pt1 | contig 10880 bp, 11 predicted proteins | sample 1674721 | NCBI WGS metagenome assembly OMKS01 (sample SAMN06264996, study PRJEB25208) | sediment metagenome | isolation source: hot spring sediment | place: USA: California | collected 2014-09-02 | reverse complement strand
AATGATACGGCGACCACCGAGATCTACACTATCCTCTTCGTCGGCAGCGTCAGATGTGTATAAGAGACAGCTCTTGTATCTTTTGCTCCAGCCACGTGCAGTACGCCTCCGCCTCGAACCACGTCACGCCCACCACCGGGAAGAGCGGGTTGTTCCACCTGTCGTCCTGCCAATAGTAAGGGATAGTGCGGTTTTCCGGCGGGCGCCGCGATAACAAATTACGATACTCTTTGGGCGCTTTGCTGTCATACGTTCCTGTGCGCCAGGCCCAGCCATCGGCGGACCACAACGCTTCACGGTCGTAGCCGTTGTCGTCCACGAAGCGCGCGAACTGCGCGTTGGTCACGGGGTATTTGCCGATCCAGTAACGGTGCGGGATTTCGCGCGGTTCTTTGGCGTCGCCGAAGAGGAAACGGCCGGCCGGGATTTCCACAAAAGCATCGAGGTCGTCGGGCTGCCAGCCCAGGCTGCCCAACAACAGTCCGGCCTCGCGGCGCGTGCGCGCGGGCTGCGCGGGACTTTGCATCGTACCGACCAGTTTTTGCGTCACCTGCGCCGCCGCCTTGCGGCCTACACCCACCTCGCCCACGTCCAGCAATGCTGCGCCCGCCAAAAGCACGGCCTGGCCCTGTTTTTCGTCGTCGAGCGAGACGGCGCACAGTTCGCACAACACCGTCCCCGCCGCCAACGGGCGCTGCGCCACCAGGCCCAATGCGCCAATCGCCAGCAAAATCGTCTCGCGCCAGGCCGGGTCATCGAGATAGTGCAAAATCATCTCGACCGCCGCCTGTGGCCCCAACTGTTCCAGGGCCGCGATGCCTTTCGCCGCCAGCATTTCCTCGAAGGTCAGGTGTAAAAAACCGTACTGCTCCCACCCCCGCTCCACCAGCAAATTGGAGTACTGCTGTACCCCCCGCAGGAATTCGCGCCCGCGCTGCCGGGCCAGGCCGCGCGCCAGGTCCCACTCTTCCTGGTAATAGCCGGTCAGCCACGCCTCAATCGCCGCGCGGCTGACCAGCCCGGCGGTGGGATTGGTCTGTCTCAACCACAGGCCCAACGGGGCGAGCACCTGCACCGTCTCCAGGTAGTCCATCTCCGGCCCCACCGGGCGCTTGTCCAGTGAGCGCGCCTTGTTCCACGCGCTGATGAGCGTGCGCAGATACAGCTCGTACAGTTCCACCCGGCGCTGCGGCAGGCTCACGCCCTGGCGTTTGATGAGCGCCAGAATGGTCAGCAGCAGCGGGTTGCTCGCCAGCCGCTCGATGCCGGGGTTCCCTAGCACGGCGTCCAACAGCTCGCGCGACTCTTTGGCGGCGGCCTCGCGCGCCACGTCGCCCGCGCCATGCACGCCCACTTCGAAGGCCCACGTCCAGCGTTCGACGAAGCGCGCGATCTCTTCGCGGCTCCAATCCACCAGGGTATACGTGCGCCAGCGCGCGCCGTCCAGCGGGGCCTCGCGGTAGCCCACGATGCGGCTCGTGACCACCAGCCGGTTGCCCGGCACGGGATCCGCGCCGGGCCGGGGCGCGGGCACACACTCGGCGGCGAAGTCCTGCACCAGCCGCACCAGGAAGGCGCGGTTGGCCTGCACCTCATCCAGCCCATCCAGCAAAATGACCGCCTGGCCGGCCGCCAACGCCGCGTCGAACAACGGCGTCAGGTTGTTGAGGCATTGTTGGCGCGAGGCAAAGTAACGCCCCAGGAAGGCGTGCAGGCTCAGTTCTTCCTTCGCCAGCGCCGCCGCGTAAGCGTTCAACGGGATGAGAATGGGCAGCGGACCCTCCGGTTGCCGGGCCAGCGACAGCGCCAGCACCTTGAGCAGCGTGCTCTTGCCCGCACCGGGATCGCCGAGGATAACGAGCGCGGGCGCGGCGGCCAGCGCGGCGTCGGCCAAGACCGGCTCGACCGGGACATCCCGCGCCGCCAGCGCCTCCGGGACTTCGTCAAGCGCGTCTTTCACCAGGAGACGCCCGGCCACCCGCAGCCACGTCTCGCCTTCCGGCGCTTCGGGACGCGCGCGCAAGGGCACGTACACCGCGTCGAGCGCCAACTGCTGGGCGATCTTCTCCACCTGGGGCAGCCCTTTGAAGTCGAGGTACTGGTAGGCTTCGCGGATGTAGGCCAGATAGTCGGCCCGCAACTGCGCCAGATTGGGTTCGGCGCCGGCCGGACGAGAGAATTCGATCTCCTCCAACTCGCTGCGAAACGCCGACGTCACCTCCCGCATCTGTTCGAAGTAGTCCGCATGGTCCGTCGCCAACTGGATCGTGCCGCCGGGCTTGAGACGGTCGATCAGCATCTGCACGTTGTCGTTCCGGATGAATCGTCGTTTGTGGTGCCGCTTCTTCGGCCAGGGATCGGGGAAATAAACGTGAAAGCAGTCCACCGACTCGGCGGGCACACGATCGCGAAGAAACGCCGCCGCATCCGCTCGGATTATGCGGACGTTCGAAAGGCCCCATCGCCCCAGGCGATCCACCGCGTGGCGGGCGTACTTGTTCGCCCATTCGATGCCCATGAAATTCACGTCGGGATGCGCCTTGGCTTCCTGGAGCAGGAAAGTCCCCTTGCCTGATCCGATTTCGACGTGAACGGGCGCTGCGCGTCCGAAAACGCGGTCGAAATCGATCCGCTCCGGCAAATCTTCCGGCTTCAACGCAATTGTGTCATATTCTTTGATTGTACGTCCCATGGCTCCATCGTGTTCGAAACAGCGAATCATGCACTCTGTCGTAGGGTTTGAACGCCGCATTATACGCCATGCCCAAAGTGGAGTGAAGGCGTGAATAAATTTCTCCTACCGGCGTTACTAAAGTGGTCCATACCGGCACACGATGAATAGGCAGGTGAACTCTTTTGTGGGCCGTGTGTGTTCCAGACCGAACGGAGGCCGGACGGCGCGGAAAGGAAGTCGAAGGATGATACTTCAAATGATCAGGGCGAAACGGAGGCAAGTCCTCGTCGACATCAACACGCAAAGGGACTACCTTCTGGCCGACGGCGGCGCCTGCATCCGAAACCACCGCAGAGTACTGGCCCACATCCGTCGCATGATGGCCTGGGCCCGGCGACGAGAGATTCCCATCATCTCGACGTGCGAGGTCTACCCCGACGGCAACAACGGCGACCCGAAGTACTGCGTCGACGGCACCCCCGGCCAGGAGAAGATCGGCTATACGCTGATGCCCAATCGGATCAGTTTCCCCGCCGACGGCAGCACCGACCTGCCCCGCGACATGCTCCGATGCTACCAGCAGGTGGTGCTGCACAAACGGTGCGTGGACCCGTTCGACGAACCTCGAATCGATCGTTTGCTCAGCGAGGTCTGTGCGGCCGAGTTCATTCTCGTCGGCGCCTGTGCCGAAGGGGCCGTCAAGGCGGCGGCCTTGGGCCTGCTCCAGCGGGACAAGCGGGTCGCCGTCATCGTCGATGCCGTCGGCTACCACGACAATCGCGAGGCCAAGATGGCGTTCCGCAAGATGGAGGCGAAAGGGGCCCGGCTGATCGAGACGCGTCGTTTGGCCGGTTCGTCGCATCTGCGACAGGTCGGCTGCTGCCAGTGCGAAAGCTGTCAGCGCCTGGGGCAACGGATTGCTATCGGCGACGCCGACGAGAATTGACCGTTCCTCTGCCCTGCTGTGCTGGCCTCGGGCGTCTGCGGACTTGCCGCACGCGGCCCGACAGAACCCTGGCACATCCCCGCGGGATTCGTTATAATATAGGTTGTTTGAATAAATTGGCGAATCACCGCAGGAAGGAGTGGATATGAACCTTACCGCAGCGGCAACTCTCGTTCTTTGTCTCACCGGGGCCCTGATGGCGGCTGAGCCCAATGCACCGGCGCCCGATCCTCATTGCCTCATCAAGACCAACCATGGCGACATCGTCGTCCGACTCTTCGCCAAGGACGCCCCGAAGACGGTCGAGAACTTTCTCGGACTGGCCGAAGGGACCAAGGTCTTCATCGATCCGAAAACGGAGCACAAGGTCCGAAAAGCCTACTACAACGGCCTGACGTTCCACCGCGTCATCAAGGGCTTCATGATCCAGGGCGGTTGCCCGCTCGGAACGGGGAAGGGCGGCCCCGGCTACCAGTTCGAGGACGAGATCAACGCCGACGCACTCGGCCTGGACAAGATGAAGGTCCTCGACGAGAAGGGGCAGCCTCATCCCTGGCTCGCCATCCGATCGCAGGAGGATTTCAACAACACCGTGCTGCGTCCGCTGTTCCGCCTGATGGGGATCACCACGAACGAGCAGCTTGCCGAGCGACAGGAGGAGGTGAACGAACGAGTTCACGCGATGAGCCTCAAGGACGCCTATGTCAACCAGGGATACAAGTACGACGACAAGCTCAAGTCCCGCGCCCCCAAACGAGGGGTTCTCGCGATGGCCAACGCCGGGCCGAACACGAACGGCTCGCAGTTCTTCATCAACCTGGCCGACACACCCTGGCTGACGGGCAAGCACACGGTCTTCGGCGAGGTGGTCAAGGGCATGGACGTTGTCGACCGCATCGGCGAGGTGCCGGTCACCAGCCAGCATCTGCCGACCGACCCGGTTCGAATCATCTCAATCCAGCGCGTCGAGCCGGAGAAGAAGTAGGCATGCCGACCGGGTTCGTCGGTCGCAAAGACGTTGCACGGCTCAGCGGCCGAAATCGGCGCTGGGAACCTCGCGAACGGCCGGATCGACGTTGAAGTAATCCTGGGGCTGGAACCCGAAAGCGCCGGCGATGACATTGCTCGGAAACGTCTCGCACTTGTTGCGATAGTCGCGGACGTTGCCGTTGAAGAACCGCCGGGCCGCCTGGATGCGGTCCTCCGTGATGGCGAGTTCCTGCTGGAGTTTGAGGAAATTGTCGCTGGCCTTGAGTTCGGGGTAGCGCTCCACAATGGCAAACATGCGCCGGAGCGCGCTGACCAGTTGGTTTTCCGTGCCAGCCTGGTGTGTCGGCGTACCTGTGTCCGCCACGCATTACTGCCGCAGCCGCGTGACCTCCTCCAGCACGGCCCTTTCGTGCGCTGCATAGCCTTTGACCACGTTTACCAGGTTGGGGATAAGGTTGTAACGCCGCTTGAGTTCAGTATGAATGCAGGACCATGCATCAGCGCAGTGGTTACGCAAACGCACGAAACGGTTGTAGATGATCGCCGGCGCCAGCAACAGCACAACGACCACCCCCAGCGCTAAATGCCATGCTTCCATCCTTCTGTTCCTTATCTGTGCCGGCCCGCTTTAACCGAACAGCATACAGCATAGCATGACCTGACAATTCACGCCATTACGCCGATGTGACACTGGCATGTCATTCATTTCTTTTCGTGGGACGGTTGCCAAACAGAAAAAGAACGATTTGGCGTCATTCGGAATCGGATTCTTCTTCCCCATATAGGAGCCGCTGAAATTCGGGATGATCGCGGATGGCGTCAAGGTGTGGATCGAAAACCGAATCGCCGCGCAACATGGATGACCGCCGGATGGATTCGCGCAGGTATTCGATGGCGGCCTCCGGATGTCCGAGCAGGCTGTGCAAGCACGCGAGATTGTAATAGGGCTTCGGGTGGTCGGGGTTGAGTTCCGTGGCTTTGACGTAATACTGCTCCGCCTCTTCCAGCCTTCCCTGCGTCAGCAGCAGGTTGCCGTAGTTGTTGTTGGAGGCGATGTCTTCCGGGTCGAGCCGCAGCGCAGTGAGCGCCGCCTCCTCGGCTTCCTCCAGGCGGTTTTCCATGCGCAGGATGATTGCAAGGATGTTGTAGGGGCGCGCCCACTCGGGGTCAATCTCGATGGCGCGCTTCAGCGCCTCTGTGGCCTCCTCGTTCCGCCCGAAGGTGTGGCGGCCAAGAAGTCCGCCCAAGTCGACATAGGGGCGGTTCCAGTCGGGTCGCAGCGCAATGGCGCGCTTGTACAGCGCCTCGGCGGCGGGCGGATTGTCTTCGCGATGGTATTGCAGCGCGAGCGCGTAGCATGCCTCTGCGGTGGCAATCAGGCCGCGTTCGGCATACACAGCGGCGGTGCGCACGGCGCTCTGCGTTTCCCGCTGCGCGGCCATCGGGTCTGCCTCCAGCAGGGCTATCGCCTGCGCGACGGCGTCTTCGGGGGACGGCAGCAGCCGGTCGCGGGCGCCCCCGGTATGCCGCAGGGCGGCCAACGCCGTCGCCAGGGCCGCCGCCAGCAGGGCCGCCAGCCATATCCACCGATGTTGATTCATGACCTATCACCATCCCAAACCGGGCGACAGTATAGCGCACTCGGCGCTGCAAAGGGAGAAACATGCGCTGTCTGCGCGTTTTCGGCTATGCTTTGCATCCGAAAGGGCTTGTCACAATGAACAGAGTTTTCATCGGCTTGGGCATTCTGGCGCTGCTCGTGCTGTATCAATGGGGCACGAGCCGCATGCGCATGTCGCGGCTGAAACGCGAATGGGAAACGGCGCTGCGCGCTTTCAAAGACAAAGACCTGGAAACGGCGCAGAAGAGCCTTCAGCGATGCGTGCGTCTCATGCCGATGTGGACGCCCGCGCGCTTCATGCTTGGCGGGGTGCTGGCGAAGCGCGGCCGCCTCGCCGATGCGGAGGCGCAATTGAAACTGGGAGCGGACCTGGAACCCCGCAGCCCGGAAGGCCATCTCCAATTGGGCATGTTTTACGTCGTCTGTCATCCTGACTGCGCCGAGGAGGCCATCGCCGCGCTGGAGCGCGCCGCCGCATGCGACCCGGCCCTGCGCGAGCAGTTCGCCAACGCGCCGGGTCTGGAGGCGATACGCTCCCATCCCCGCTTTCAACAGTTGATCGGCCATGCGGACTCCTGACCCCGCGAAGTCATTCGCGGAACCTTGGTTTTTTGGCTACAACGTCGCCTCAGGTACAATAGGCGTGAACCTGTCAATACAAGGAGCGTTGTGAAATGGTGGATCCGGAACTGTTGAAGATATTGGTCTGCCCGGAAAACAAAACGCCGGTGACGCCGGCCGATGAGGCGCTGATGACGCGGGTGAACGCCGCCATCGCGGTCGGAACGCTGAAGAACCGGGCCGGCGAAACCATCACCGAAAAAGCGGATGGCGGGCTAGTGCGCCAGGACGGCGCGTATATGTATCTCATCCGCGACGACATCCCCATCATGTTGATTGACGAGGCGGTGCCGCTGAATCAATTGGCGTAGGGGGTCCCCAAGACTGGCGCAATGCGCGGGGGAGCGTCTGCAAGAATGTGCGCGCGGTCAAGAATAGGACATATAGGACGCATAGGACCTATAGGACACAGAAGAAGGAGAATGGCGGGAATGGGATTTAGTGTCCCTGTCGTATTGGTCCCATAGGTCCTATTGGTCCTGTGTTTTTTGACGGCATTTCCCTTTTTCTCCGCATTTCCCTACGACTTCTCCACGGGCCGGTGATAGACCACCCAGCGGATATAGGCATAGGTGATGTGCCCGCGCACGGAGCGCGCGAGCGCGCGCAGCAGCGCCGGCAGCGGGTTGCGGGACAGCGGGATGACGCGGCCGTCCACGGTGTGGCAGTAGCGAGACGCCGCGCCGCTGCCTGCGACGAGCAGCCGCAACTTGAGGCTGTCGAACATCACCACGAAGTGAGCGTATTTCCCGGCGCGTATCTGGCCGAGGACCGCGAATGCCGTCTTCCAGTTCCCGCCCGCCTGGGCGTTTTGCGCCGTGACCACGACGGCATCCGCCAAGCCCTCCAGCGCGTCGCGCGGATATTCCGGGGGCACGATGGCGGTGATATGCGCGTCGGGATGCGCCTCCCGGAGTTGTTGCAGCATGCGCGGAAAATGCGGCCCGCGACTGTACAGCGCGCCGATGCGAAGCGTTTTGCTCATGATCCAAGCCTTTCCAGGAGCGGCAGGTAATGCCGCGCGATGACGCGGTCCCAATCATACTCCGTTTCCGCCACGCGCCGCCCGGCGGCGCCCATCTCGCGGCGCAGCGCCGGGTTGTCCAGCAGAATCTCCAATGCCTTGGCCCATTCCGGCGCGTCGCCCGGCGACAACAGGAATCCCGTCTCGCCGTGGCGCACGATGTCCTGTAAGCCGCCGATGCGGCTGGCGCAAACCGGCCGCCCCGCCGCCATGGCCTCCACCGCCGTAAGGCCGAACGGCTCCGCCCAGATGGAGGGCGCAGCGCAGATGTCGGCCTGCGCATACAGCGCCAGCGCGCCTGCATGGTCACGCCAGGGAACACTGCGGAAATAGGGACGGCGCAGGGTGGCGTCGAAATGCGTGGCGAGAATCACGAAGTCCTGCCTGCGTTCCCATAAAATGCGCCCGGCTTCCAGCAACGTGTCCAGCCCTTTCAGCGGGTCATCGGCGCGGCCGGACATGAAAATGATCTTCTCATCGCCGGGGCCTTTTTCCGGGGCGGCCTGCGCCGCAACCGCTGTGACGGACACGCCCCCGGGAATTACCAGCACGTTGTCGTGAAGTCCTTCAAGATGCGTGCGCAGCGCCCCATGGTACACCATGACCGCGTCCATGGTCCGCAACGCGGCCAACACCTGCGCGTGGTATGCCGGGGCATAGGCGCGGGCCGCGAGGTAGTCGGCGGTCCAGGTGCGGAAGCGCCATTGCCGGATGGCCTGGCGCTGATGGTCCAGCGCGCAGCGGCGGCACAGGTCCGGCGTGCGCAGATAGTCGTTGGGACAGGGCGCGCCGTCCTTGAAGCGGAGGGCGTCGCGCGCGCAGGCGAGTTCATGCGCATAGTAGCGGCTGACAGTGCGGTGATGGGCCAGGGCCAGCGCGACATGGGGTTTCAGGGCGAAGCCGTGCATCAGAAACACAATATCGGGCCGCCAGGCGTCCACCGCTTCCTGAAATGCGCGGGCGACGCGATCCGCGCGCAAGGTGCGCCGCGTGAAATCGAGCCGGGTCGCCGGGAACGGCAGATCAGCGGGGTCCACCCGGCCGCGTTCGGTGGATTCGCGCTCATGCGCGACAAAGAGATGAACATCATGTCCCGCGCGTTGCAAACCGCTGATGACATGGTGGCAATCAATGTCTGCGCCGCCGTTGGGCGGCCACGAGAAGATCAAATCCACAAACGCCAATCGCACCATCTAATGCTCCCCGCCCGACTGCAACCGCGCCAGCACCGGCGGATAATACCGGGCCACGACGCGGTCCCAGGCGTATTCCGTCTCCGCGCGGCGGCGGCCCACCGCGCCCATTTGCGCCGCCAGCGCCGGATCCTCCAGCAACCGTTCCAAGCAGCGGGCAAGGTCGGCGGTGTCGCCGCGATCAAAAAGCAGCCCCGTCTCGCCGTCCACAACAATGTCCGCGAGGCCGCCGGTGCGCGCCGCACACACCGGGCGGCCGCAGGCCATCGCTTCCAGCGCCACCAACCCGAAAGGCTCTTCCCAAAGACTCGGAATCACGCAGATGCTTGCCGCTCCGTACAGCGCGATCAGTGCTTCGCGCGGTTTCCATCCCACCGGGCGGAACCACGGCGTTTTCGGCGTATCCTCCGGCATGGTCGCCAGGATTTGGAAGTCCTGCCGGCGTTCCCAAAGCATCGCGCCCGCCTCGCGCAGCAATGCCGCGCCCTTCGCGGGGTCCTCCGCGCGGCCCGGCATCAGGATTACGCGGGGGGCATCCCCCGTCGGCATCGGCATCGCTGAAAACGCTGCGACATCCACGCCGCCAGGAATGATAAACGCTTCCGGACCATACGGCGCGACAAGGTCTTTCATGGTTTCATTCGACACCACCGCCGCGCGCACGCGCTGCAATGCCGCCAGTATCGTCGCGTGGTATGCCGGTGCATAGGCCCGCGCGGCCAGGTATTCCCGCGCCCAGGCATCCGCCGCGCCGCGCCGAATGCGCGGCCCCAGCGATTGCAACGCGCAACGACGGCAGACCTCCGGCGTTTCAAGATAGGCGTTCGGACACGGCGCGCCGTCCTTAAAGCGCAGGATGTCCCGGTGGCACGCCATCTCATAGGCGTAGTACCGCAGCGCGATGGGATAATGCGCCAGCGCCAGGATGATGTACGGTTTGAGAAAGAACCCGTCGCACACGAAGACGGCGTCGGGGCGCCATCCGTCCACCGCGTCGCGGAATGCGGCGGCGCATCGCGGCGCATCGAGCGCGCTCCTGGGGAAGTCCAGCCGGGTCACCGGGAATGGCATGGTGTCCGGCGATACCATGCCGCGGTCCCAGCCGCCGGGATCATGCGCGACAAAGACATGCGTCTCGCGCCCCAGGCGGCGCAATTCGCGCACGACATGGAACAGGTCCACGTCCGCCCCGCCCAGCGGCGGCCACGAGAACATCAAATCAACAAATGCGATGCGCATGTTCATGATGCGCCAATTTCCGGCGCTTCTTTTTCCATATTGTCCACATCGTCCGCCAAGTCCATGGAAAAAATGCATTCCTGCGACTCAAGTCTCCCCGTGCATCATGGCATGCCGGAGCGGGCAAACGCCAACAGGATTTTTAGAACGGTCTTGTGGCATACTACGCGCCGATGGCTGCCGGGGACTGTTGCGCCGCTTTTGTGTCAACAGGAGCGCATCGGCCCGGTTTACATTGGACCGTCTTGGCGATATGGAGAGGTGTGTGCGCATGAAAACGCGATGGATTTTGACAGGACTGTTTGTGGTGCTGGGATTGTGCGCAGCGGTTTGGGCGGAGGACGCCGCACCCGAAGAGACCTCCGCACAAGTTCCCGCGCCGCCGCCGGACATTGCACTGGATACGGAAAACCAGCCGGAAAAAAGGGGAATTCACAAGGTTCTGCGTTTTGAAGACGCCATGTGGCGCGTGGAACTGACCGGCGCGGCGGGACTGCACACCTGTCTCTTATACACATCTGACGCTGCCGACGAAGAGGATAGTGTAGATCTCGGTGGTCGCCGTATCATTA
>OMKS01004256.1_pt1 | contig 10880 bp, 6 predicted proteins | sample 1674721 | NCBI WGS metagenome assembly OMKS01 (sample SAMN06264996, study PRJEB25208) | sediment metagenome | isolation source: hot spring sediment | place: USA: California | collected 2014-09-02 | reverse complement strand
TAATGATACGGCGACCACCGAGATCTACACTATCCTCTTCGTCGGCAGCGTCAGATGTGTATAAGAGACAGGCTTGACACGTCGCTGCCAATGGTAACGGCCACGCTTTCATATTGTCGCTTATTTTGTATCATGAAATCAAACAGTTGTGGGGCGGGTCATCTGGCGCATGAGCGTCGTCACTTCGGAAAATTCATAGGCAACGTCCTCTTCCTGAAGTGTGTCCCGAGGCAAGGATTGCGCGCATCAGTGTTGTGAATTCAATACGCCCCGTTTCTGCAGCCATTTAACGCACAAATCCGTCCAAGTGGACAAGGCCGGATCGCCCTTTCCCATGCCGTATCCGTGTTCACCCTGTTCGTAGACATGCAGTTCGGCGGGCACGCCCGCTTTGACCAGCGCCTGATAGTAGGCAATGCTGTTTCCCGCAGGCACGACGGTGTCGCCGGTGCTGGCGACCAGGAAAGCGGGCGGCGTATCCGTGGTGACCCGTTCGTGGTTGCTGAAAGAACGGACAAGTTCCGTGTCGGCATTTTTGCCCAGCAGATTATCGCCGCATCCGGCGTGACCGAAGGGCGGCAGGAATGAAATGACCGGATAAATCAAAATGGTGAAATCGGGGCGCGTTTCAGGGTCGTGATAGTGAGTGGATACAGTGGACGCGAGGTGGCCGCCCGCGGAGAAGCCAAGGATGCCGAGCCGCGCAGGATCAACGCCCCATTCCACGGCGCGCTCCCGAATCAGGCGCATGGCGCGTTGTGCGTCGTCGAGCGGGGCTGGATGCCGATGGGGGGCGACGCGATATTCCAGGACAAACGCGCTCAACCCGTGACGGTTCAGCCATTGGGCCACCTCGACGCCTTCATAGTCCATGGCAAGTCCGGCGTAACCGCCGCCGGGACAGACTACTACGGCGGGCGACGGCGCATCGGCTTCGGGCAATGGGAACAAATGCAGGCGCGGCGCCTTGTCTGGCGCGGCGCTTCCGTCTGTGGCAAGAGAAAGCACGGGCGCTTCCCCTGCCGCCGCGCCGAGAACAACGAAAACGCATACGCCCGCCATCGTAAGAATTGCAGTGTTTATTTCCATATATGTTTCGCGCCTTTATTACGGTGTTACCGCTTTTCCCGTTCTGGCGGACTTGTAGACGGCTTCAATCAATGCGACGGCATTACGGCCCTCGCGGCCATCTATAAGCGGCGGACGGTCCTTGAGAATAGCCTTTGTAAAATCATCAATCTGGCGGCGGTGTCCTTCAATCTTGAGGCTGGCAAGGGGGTCCGCCGCGCCCGAGCCGAGCGCGGATTCCTGATTTAACGCCGCTTCAATTTTGGCGTCCACAGCGCGTCGCTTCGCGAATTGCCAGAACTTGATGGCGCCGTCTTCCGTGTAGGCGCTGCCGCTGCTTCCATGCACCTCGACCCGCGCCGGGTGCCCCGGCCATATTGCGGTGCTGCCCTCGATAACGCCGAACGCGCCGTTTTCAAACTCCAGCATGGCGGTGGCGGTGTCTTCAACTTCAAGACCCGCGTGCAGGCGGCGAGTGGTTTGGGCGCGCACCGATTTTACCGGCCCCATGAACCATTGAAGCAAGTCTATCTGGTGGATGCCCTGGTTCATCAACGCGCCGCCGCCGTCCAGCTTCCATGTGCCGCGCCATGCGCCGCTGGCATAATATTCAGGGGAGCGGTACCATTTGATATACGCGTCGCCCAAGGTCAACGCGCCGAACCGGCCCTGTTCAACAGCCTTCTTGATTTGTTGAGAACCTTCGGCGAAACGGCTCTGGAAAATGCAGCCCAGACGCACGCCGGCCTTGTCGGTGGCGGCGATGATTTTGTCTATGCGTTTCGTGGTTACATCAAGGGGTTTTTCGGAGAGGATGTTCTTTCCCGCCGCCGCACAGGCGACGGCGATTTCCATGCGCATGCCGCTGGGCACACACAGGCACACCGCCTGAATGTCCTTGCGTTCAAGCATCTTTCGGTAGTCCGTATACATGGCCGCGCCGTATTTGCCCGCCAGTTTTTTCGCCGTGGCCTCGACCACGTCCGAAACCGCCACGAGTTTCGCCGCCGGCACAGCGGCAATGGCCGCCGCATGCACCGGACCAATGTTCCCGCAACCGATTATGGCATATCCTATTTTAGCCATGATAATACGCTCCTTTCTTGTGTTTTGAAACATTTACGCCGCCGCGTATTGTACTATACGCGCACGCTTGCGCCCAAGCAGGCGATGCGGTAAAGAGCGTCCCGTCGCGTTATGACGGCTAAAGACGAAACTCGATAAGCGCATCGAAAAGGGGTGTTATCCGCAGGCGCGAGCGGTCGGACAGGAAACCAAACGTTTCATCATCTTCTTCATCTTCATTGCTTTCGAGCAATCCGAATTCCCGCAGCGGTTCCAATACGCGGATACGCGCCAGGAAAGTAAAATAGAATTCGCTATTCTCCATCCGAATCTGTTCTTCCACAAAGGGGGGAAAGATTAATTCTGAAAGGTCCTCTAAGGCTATCCATTCGGTCGCATAACGTTTTATCATCAAGAGACTGTAAGGGATGGAATATTGAATGGTTTCACAGGGCGGCAAACGGTCCGCGTAGGCTATGTTGTATTTTCGGAAATAGGTATGAAAAAGGTCGGCGAGCAAAGCGCCGTCCTTTTCGGGGGCCAGCAACCGCTTGCCCTTTTGGGTAACCTTGAAGAAGCCTTTTGCCTTACGAAGATACCGGCCCTCAAGCAGAAGCGCGCGCAAAATTATCAGCGGACGCAGATCACCCTCGCGCCAGACTTTTTTGTAATCGTCATATCTCGATTGCGCAAGATATGTCCCCTTAAGATGGGGACGAAGCGCCTTGACCAGTTTCTGGTTCAGATTTCCTTTGGCTGTCGCCTTGTCGTGGCCGGTCTCCTGTATTTTGTTTAAGAGCAGACGCGCATTGTGCAGCATGGTGTTGTTGCTCAAAAGTTCACTGGAAACATCTTCACGCAACATAATGGCGGAATCGGGGTCATCCCATGGGGTGTTCAACATTCGATATAACTGCTCCAACGAAAGACCGTCAAAATCTCGCTTGGGAAGAAGGGCGCGTTCTGCTACGAATTCCTTCAGAATGCTGAACGCCTCCTCGAATGTCTCCGGCCGTCGTTCTTGCAATAAACGGATGAACTCTTCTTCAATTTTTGGGTCTAGCACGTTCTCTTCATCGTCCAAGAAGTCTTCGTCGTCGAGGAATTCTAGATTGTCAATGCCTTCCTCTTCAACCAGAGCATAGAGCTGTGTAAAGATGTTCATGAGTTCGCGGTCATCCGTATTAGTGGCGGCGTATTCAAGCGAGTCCAAGAAATACACGAACTCGTATTTAGGCATTTCAAAGAGTAATCCGTCACGTCCGACAACGCCGAGCCGCAGGTAAGTGCGCGTTTCTTCGCCCAGTCCGTCAACGCGCTGCAAAATCAAATTCCGCTCTTCCGGCGATAATGTAAACTGAATGTTCATGGGGCGGCACCTTTCCTTTTATGTGAAGTCTAACAAAACCCTAGGGAGACTTGCCAGCAAACCCGGTATATGTGAACCCTCGTGCTCGCGGATGCGCCGGGGTGTGCGCATCCTTTATACTATAGATTCACTACTGGGGCGCGTTCAACACGGAAATGCGTTTATGAGCAAACATGTTTACATAAAAACCTACGGCTGCCAAATGAACGAACATGATACCCAGCGGATGGTGTCTATGATGGCCGCCTTGGGCTACGAGGCGACTGGCGCGCCTGATAATGCCGACGTGATTCTGGTGAACACCTGTTCGGTGCGGGCCAACCCGGAGAACAAGGTGTACAGCTTTCTGGGGGCGCTGCGCCCGCTGAAGAAACAGAATCCCGAATTGATTGTCGGCGTGGCCGGGTGTGTTGCGCAACAGGCGGGCATGCAATTGCTTGCACGGGAGCCGCTGGTGGATATGGTGTTTGGCCCGGACAACCTCTTTGCGTTGCCGGACATGTTGCAGGCGGTCAGAAGGGGCGAACGATTATGCCGCACGGAATGGCACCCTTGGGGAGGACCGGTAAGCGAGTTCGTGCCCGCGCAATGGATAGACCAAGACCATGTGGATGGTGTTCGGGCCTACATAGCAATCACGAAGGGATGTGACAACCACTGTTCCTTTTGCATTGTGCCGCGCACACGCGGGCGCGAGGTATCCCGGTCGCGGGAAGGCATTTTGCGCGAGGCGCAGTTTCTGATTAAGCGCGGCGCGAAAGAGATATGGTTGTTGGGCCAAAACGTTAACTCCTATCGCGCCGGAGACAATTATGGTTTTCTGGAACTGCTGGACGACCTGTCGCGGCTGGACGGACTGGCGCGGCTGCGATTTACGTCGCCCCATCCCCGCGATTGGAACAATGCCCTTTCAGATTTGATGGCGGCCCGTTCGACAATATGCAACCATTTGCATCTTCCGTTTCAGGCGGGTTCGGATAAAATATTGAACGCCATGCGCCGCCGCCACAGCATCGCTGAATATCTTGACAAGGTGCATTACCTGAAACGGGTTGTCCCCGGCGTGGAAGTCAGCGCCGATCTGATTGTCGGTTTCCCGGGTGAAAGCGATGCGGATTTTGAACAGACCCTGCGGGTGCTGGAAGAGGTGCGTTTCAGTCAGGTGTTTCCGTTTAAGTATTCGCCCCGTCCGGACACCGCCGCCGCAAAACTGCCGGACGATGTTCCGCGTCCGGTCAAAGACGCGCGATTGGCGCAGGTGATCGCCCTCCAAGAGCGCATTAATGTCGAACAACAACGCGCCTTGGTCGGGTCTGTACAGGAGGTCCTGCTGGACAGTCCCCATCCCCGCGAGTCGGGTATAATAAACGGCCGCACTGAAGGCTACCGCGCGATTACGGTCGCAGGCGAAGGATTGCGCGTCGGTGATTTGACGCGGACAACCGTAACCGGCTTTCGCGGTCATTGGCTGGAAAGTGAAGCGATACAAACGGCAGACGCGCTTGTGTAATACTATGCGCTCATGCGGGTATTGCATGTGGCGCTGAATTGAATACAATAAATGCCGCAGACACTATCCGGGAAATCCGGGATATATGGAATAAAACTGCATCAGACGCCGGGAACGTATTTCTCCCATACGTCTCATACAAGAACAAAACACGAGAATCTCTTATCTAAAACGGGCTTTGCCCGCAACCCAGATTTGACTATTCTCTTTGTATGTTGTTCACGCTTCAGCGTGCGGCAGTAGTACACAAACTCTGAGTCATACACGCAACCCCGCACGCTGAAGCGTGAACAACATACCCAACTTCTTTTTCTTGATCGCGGTTTCTGGCCGATAAGGTATTACGCTTCGCCCGGAAGACGTGGCGCCTGCGGCGCAGCCGCAAAAGGTAACTCTTGTGCTCTTTATGCTAACAAACAAAATTGTATGAACAACATGCGGCCAACTGACAAAAAATTGTCAGCCAACTGGTGTTAAGCGCCTAAACTGCAAATACGAGGTTATTAACCTTTGACATGCGTAAAGGATGGACAATATGAAGATGAAGATAGACATGATAACGCGGATAAACGTAGTCAAAACGGAAGAAGTTGCCTTTGAAGATGTTGAAACCTGTCTTGTCGTGCCCGCATACCAAAAAGAATTTCCCCTGAGCAGCGCTGTCCTCACGGAAGAGGACGAGCTGGTGTTGCAGGCGCTGGCGGACAAGGAGGTCATTACCGGCAAGGCTAAAACCTCGTATTATTTGCCCGCGCCGTCCCGGGGCTACAAGGGGGTGCTGGTGCTTGGGCTTGGAAAACGCGACGAACTCGGGGCCGAAACCGTGCGCCGCGCCGCAGGCGACGCCGTTTCCAAGTTCGGCGCTCACCGCGTGCGGCATGTTTATCTTGATGTCAGCGGATTCGCCGAAATGCCTGTTGAAGCTTTTGTGGAAGGCGTAAACCTGGGTCAATACGTTTTTGACGCTTATAAAAAAGCCGAGGTTGATGAGCAACCGACCCTGGTTTCTGAGATTACCGTAATTATTGCGGACGATGTGGACGCCGAATCGGTGGGCGCATCATGTCAGGTCGCGGCGTTGCTTTCGCTGGCGGCAAATGGCGCGCGGCATTTCGCGAATACGGCGGCCAACGACATGACCCCGTCCACGCTCGCGACGGCCGCGGAAGAAATTGCGCATACCGCCGATTCACAGTGCGTTTGCACGGTTTTGGATCACGAAAAGATGGCGGCGCTCGGCATGAACGCGCTGCTTGGCGTGGCAAGGGGGGGAGAAGAACCGCCGAAGCTTATCATTCTGGACTATCGTCATCCTGATGCGAAACGCACCGTGGCGCTCACGGGCAAGGGCGTTACATTTGACTCGGGCGGCATTTCTCTCAAGCCGAGCGCGAAAATGCATGAGATGAAGTTCGACATGTGCGGCGCCGCCGCCGTGTTGGCGACCATGATGGCCGTCACCCATATCAAGCCCGCCATCAATGTCATCGGCGTGGTGCCCGCCGTAACGAACATGCCCGACGGACGCGCCCAGACGCCGGGCGACATTGTTCGCGCCTATAACGGCAAGACAATAGAAGTGAAAAATACGGACGCCGAAGGGCGGCTCATTCTCGCCGACGCCATGGCGTACACCGTCGAGAAGTACAAGCCTGATTGCATAGTGGATATTGCAACGCTTACCGGCGCGGTGGTGATTGCGTTGGGACAATGCGCCGCGGCGATACTGGGAACAGATGACGACGCCATTGAGCAGTTGATTAAGACGGGGGAGCGCACCGGCGAACGACTCTGGCGGCTGCCGTTATGGGAAGACTACGAGAAGATGATGGAAGGGACGCATGCCGATTTGTGCAATATAGGCCCCGACCGTGAAGCGGGCACCATTACCGCCGCCGCCTTTTTGAAACAGTTTGTCGGCGACACGCCATGGGTGCATCTTGACATAGCAGGCACGGCGTACGGTCTGAAAAATGTATCCTATCTGAAGTCGAAGTACGCCTCCGGGTTCGGCGTACGCTTGTTTACCCGCTGGCTGATGGAACTGGCGCAGGAAGGAAAATAAATCTGAATGTTGATTTTCCGCAAAGACTCGCGGGGTGAAAACATCAGGAACAGCAGGATGTCTTGTTTTTTGTCGGCGCCGGTTGGGAAATGAGGTATTAATCATTATATGTTGTGTAACGTAAAAGAGGCGTCCTTGCCTCTTTCACTTGGCGCGGCGAAATGCCGCCCCCCCGTTTTCCATCATTTTTGGGGGAGGCATTAGTTTTATGAATGGTTGTTCTCATATTGGCAAACGCGCCGCCATACAGACGCTGGGGTGTCGTTTGAATCAGGGCGAGTCGCGTCTCATAGAAGACCAGTTGCGGAACGCGGGGTTTGTTATCGTTCCTTTTGGCGCGTCGGCTGAGCTTGGCATTATCCACACATGCGTGGTCACGCGGGAGGCCGAGGCGAAATCCCGGAAAATGATTCGCCGTTTTGCGCGGCAAAACCCCGGCTCGCCGATTGTCGTCATCGGTTGTTACGCGCAAACGGACGCTTCAACCATAACCGCCATGGCGGGAGTGCGTCTTGTGCTTGGCAACGCCGCCAAAATGAATCTTGCAGAATACCTGTCCGTCCTCGGGGAAGAAGGTCCATGCGTGGTTTCCGACACTCCGGGGCGCAATTCGTTTGCCGTGCCTTTTCTGGAGGACGGAGAGCCTGTTACCCGGCGGGTCAACCTCAAAATTCAGGACGGCTGTGATGAAATGTGCAGCTACTGCTACATTCCTTTTGCCCGAGGCCGCTCCCGTTCGCGCCATTTTGACGACGCCATTGCCGAGGCGGCGTCGCTGGTAAGGCGAGGGGCGAAGGAAATTGTGCTTACGGGTGTGAATCTCGGAGACTACCGGGACGCCGACCGGGGGCTGACCGCGCTTGTGGACGCCTTGGACAATCTTGAGCCGAAGCCGCGCGTCCGCATTTCCTCCATAGAACTGAATACCATTCCCCGGGACATCCTTTCGCGCATGGCAAATCCGGCGCACGGACTTGTTCCGCATTTGCATGTGCCTCTTCAGTCGGGCTCGGATGCAATCCTGAAGGCGATGGGCCGCCCCTATACCGCGGCGGAATACGTTGATTTCGTCGAACATGCCGCAACGCATGCGCCCGGCATCGGCTTGGGCGCGGACGTGATGGTGGGATTCCCCGGCGAGACCGACGCGGATTTCGAGGCCACCTGCGCGCTTGTCCGCAACAGTCCGCTTACGTATCTGCATGTGTTCCAATACAGCGAGCGCAAGCAGGTTGCCGCGGCGCGCCTGGGCGGCAAAGCGCCTCCTGAAATTATGCGGGCGCGCAGTAACGCGCTGCAAAACCTTGGCAAAGAAAAACACCGCGCTTTTCAAGAACAATGGACGGGACGCGACATGGAAGTGTTGTTTGAGAGCAGGTCTGGCGATTATTGGAAGGGGCATGCCGGGAACTATTTGGAAGTAATCTTAAGAACATCCCGCAATTTGGAAAACACCATCTTGCCGGTACAAATACAATGTCTGCGAGAAGGGTATCTCGTTGGTAAATACTAACGCGAATATTTCGCCGGATATGTGTTGCGCCCGCGCTTTACAAGCGCTGCAACGTTATCGCAAAATCGGCCTGATACTCTTTATATCTGTTCAGGGAGTTTTGCTTTATCTTTTTGCTTTTCAGGGCTGGTCCGGCCCGGGCTATAACCTGAGCAATGAATTGTATCTACCCGCTGTGATGATTGCCGCCGGCGACGGTTTCACAGTTGTTGATGTGGACGCCGTACCCGAATTGCGAACGTTTTTTAATTATGACACGCTCCATTTTGATGTTGCATCAATACCGGATGATTTGCCGCGCCGTATTCCGAATGAAACCTATGAACTGCATCGCTACCTGTTATACGCCGTTGGCGCGGTCTGGCGCGTGTTCGGGGTTTCGTGGAATTCGATTCGTGTCCTGTCTTTGTTCTTCTTGTTTGTGTCCTCTGTCCTTGTTTATTGCATCAGCCGTCTGGCGCTTCCTCCCTTCCTGAGTTATATTGTCGCGCAGGCATTTTCCTGGAACGGGGCGGTTTTATGGACGCTGCACATATTACGGGATTTTTCCAAAGCGCCGTTTGTGCTTTGTTTGGCGCTTTTGCTTGGTGTTGCGATTCGGACACGGTTAACGGCGCGATGGTATATGCGCACTGCCGTTCTCATCGGGATCACCCTCGGTATTGGCATGGGTTTCCGGCGCGACATGCTTGCGTTGCTGCCCCTTGCGTTGTTGGTACTGGCCACATGCCGGTTGCGGTCCATGCGTATTGCGTGCTTATTGCGCATTGCGGCGGCGGCGCTGGCTGTTTTCTTCTTTGTAATATGCGCTTTCCCCGTTCTCATCCCGTTTTACTCCATGCGATGGACAAACGGGCATGATACGGTCATGGGCTTTTCATCGCGTTGCGATCAGGAAATGGGATTGATAGTCCCCGCGAGCTACGAGAAGCAATACCGGTTGCATGATGTTTATGTGACATGGCAGATTTGGGGGGCGGTGCGTCATAACTTTTCCCTGTCCCAAAGCGAATTGGAGGCAAGTGAATTCAGAAACGAAGATGAACGAACGAACCATGTCATACTGTCCTATATCCTTACGATCATTCGCGCTTTTCCGGCGGATATGCTTACCCGCGCCTATGGCGCGGTGGCTCGCGCCATATCCGGGGTGCGCAGCAACTTTTTCCCGCCGTTTCAATTGTTTCACCGTTTCGGGTTGGTTTTCGCCATCGCAGGGTTGGCCATAATTGCGTGGCGGGACATCTACAAGGCGTCTCAAGTGTTGCTGCTCCTTTGTTTGTTTTGCGGATATACAAGTTTGCAATACGGGGAACGGCACGCTTTTCATACGGCATTCGTCCCTTATTGGTTTGGCTGTTTGACTTTCCACAGCCTCTTCCGGTTATTTTCAGCGAAACGGACAATTTCTTATGACGGGAACCGGGCGTCGTTGGCGCGCTTATGGCGGGTGGGGATATGGTTTGTCGTCGTCTTTGGCGTGTTCTATATTCCTCTTGCCTTTTCACGTCACCTGCAATATGACCGAGTGGCGCGAATTCTGACGGCTTATGAAAACGCGCCGCGCGAGACGTTGCAGCATAAAAGCGTCTGCGGTTGGGAGGGGCAAACGCTGATAACACCGCTCGGAATGAATTCGTGCGCGCCTTGCCGGGGCGAACCCGTTTTCCCGCATTTCAATGATTATGCGCTGGTGGCAAGGTTTAAGAGCCCGCCTTCCAGCGTGAGTCTCATTTATGAATGGGACGCTGTAGGATGGGAATTCAGCGGCCCCGTGACCTTGCATACGCGTCCTGATATCGCCTCAGGCGGCGTTGATTATTACTTTGTTGTTTACGAGACGTCCCACTGCGACGAATGGACCCGCTTTGCGGGTCTGCTGCTTCCGGATGACCAAACCGTGTTGTTTGAGGGATTCCAACGCCTGACCGATCTGGACGGACTGGGCTTGATGTTCAATTTATGTGTTCCAGACAATCCCGACGCCTTTGCCTGGTCGCAGCGGTTACGATTGCCGTGGCCCCACACGCCAATCGGGGACTTTCAATATCCGTGGCCCGAACCGTTGCATCTGCTGCAGGAGGATCAGGAAATCAGGAGATTGTTGGAAGCGGAGAAATGGATGCAGGCGGAAGAATCGCTTAATGAGTCATTGCGGCGGCGCCCTCAAAGCGTCCATTTTCAATCCTTGCTTGTGCGGATGTTGTTGCGGCAGAATAACCAAGAGGCGGCCTGGCGCCTGATAGATGATATGATAAGAAACTATCCTGAAGAATATGCGCTTTACCAT
>OMKS01004254.1_pt1 | contig 10881 bp, 10 predicted proteins | sample 1674721 | NCBI WGS metagenome assembly OMKS01 (sample SAMN06264996, study PRJEB25208) | sediment metagenome | isolation source: hot spring sediment | place: USA: California | collected 2014-09-02 | reverse complement strand
TCAATCCGCGCGGTTTCTGGACAAAAGTTGTCGTGCGAGAAAGCATCTTGGGTCAAGTCTTTTTGTGTATCTACAACATCGGATAAAAACGTTAACTGTCGCATACCGCTATTGTAGCGCAAGGGCGTCAGGATGCAAAACACCCTGACGCCCTATGGCGAAGCTGCTTCTGGCGCTCGGTTATGTTTTGGTGGAAGCGATTTATGATGCGGGTAAGATGAGCAATAACGTGCCATCCAGTACATCGGGAATATTCATCGCCGGGGATGGATGCACAACGCCGTGGTTATCATGCCGGTGATCTGGAAATGTAGCAATATTAGGGTGATGTGGAACGTTGTCCCAACGGCAAACCAATTGTTCGGTTGAAGTCTGCAAATGGTAGCGATACTTAACGCGGATCAATACCGGTTCGGTGACAACGTATTCTGCTATGTGTAAGGTGTAGTTTTCCAGTAACGTGAGTTTCCCCCGCACGTAACATTCATTGACATCGATATCCTCGAACCGCATTTCCGAGGCGATGACGTGGGGCGCCGCGTGAATGGCATCTAGCAAACTCACGTAATAGGTACGAGCGTTCAAATGTGCGCCTCAGACAAGATGTGAAAGCGCTGTTGCCACAAATCCAGACCACGTTTAGCTGCATACCAATCAAAGTACACCGTATCATCTCCCAAGCTGCCAGACTCAAATTGTTGTAAAAAGTCATCTGACGTCATCTGATGCTGTTGCTCAAACGCTTGGCATAGACGCGCAAAATAAACGCGGCGCGTATCGGCTAATTTCATTTGCTGAGACAGGGCGTAGTTTAGTACCTTGCGAATCTCTGCGCTGCTATGCTCAGTAGAAAACTGCATCTTTAACGCAATTTCTTCCATTTCGCTTAACCTTTCTCATTGACTCGTGCAACCTTAACGTTGTTGATAATTTTATCATTGTATTGCTTTGTGTGGAAGTGAATCAACGCTTCTCTTACAGTATACTACACATTTACCAATACTTGTTTCCCATTACAATTCCTCTAACACCCGCGTCAGCACCGCAATCCCCTTGTGATACTCCCGCAGATCAATATGCTCATGCGGGGTGTGATCGAGCGCCGAGTCGCCCGGGCCGTAGGCCAGGATCGGGCAGTTCCACACCGGGCCGACGACGTTCATATCCGAGGTGCCGCTTTTGACCTTGAACTGGATGCGCCCACCTTCAGCATCGATGGCTTTGACGAAGGCGCGCGCCAGTGGCGTGTTCTTCGCGGCGTGGTACGCGACCTCGCCGCCGCTGAAGCGCAGGTCCGCGTCTCCGGCGAAGCCGCGCAGCGTGGCTTGCAGGTCTGCGATGTCGATCTCCGGCGGCAGACGGAACCCCAACGCAAGCGTCGCCGTTTGTACGAAGCCGTCGTCCTCCGAGTGCATGGCCCGCAGCGAGGGCGCGAGTTGCTCGAACATCCGGGGGCGCGTGGCGTTGTAGGTGGCGGCGTGTTCCGTCACCGCGCGCCAGAAGACGAAGGCTTCCTCACAGGCGCTCGCGTCGGGCCGGGCAGTGTGCCCGATCTTACGGGAGAGTGTGTACTGCGCCAGCAGGCGGCCTTTGTACCCGGTTGTTACACAGTTCCACCGGCTCGGCTCGCCGATAATGACGGCTTCCGGCGCGAGTTTGTCCAGCAGGAAACGCGCGCCTTTGGAGGTAGTGGCTTCCTCTTCCACCGCGCCGACTACGACGAGGCGTTTCCCGTTATATGCCCCGGCTCGCGCCGCCGCTGCGACGAACGTCGCCAAAGGCCCTTTTGCATCGACGGCACCCCGCCCGTAGAGCAGGCTGCCCTCCCGTCGCACATCGATGAAGCCCGGCACGGTGTCGATGTGGCCGAGTAGCAGCACCGCGCGCTCACCATCGCCGATCTCGCCCACAGCGTTGCCCGCCCCGTCGATGCTGGCGCGGAAGCCCAGCGCCTCCATCCGGTCAGCCAGATATTCAACGGCGGGACGCTCTTGCGTGGAAGGGCTGTACTGCTCCACAAGACCCTGTAGTAAGGCTTCTGCCTGGTTATCGTCAAATGTTCGCATCGTCGTCACTCTTTTTTACAGGATTAGCTTGCCGACCACGAATTTCAAACGAATAAACGAATCGTCGTCTCAACTAAGGATTCGTAAAAATATAACTTCCCGTGCCAACCTTCCCGGAAGCTGGGCTAGGACATGCGGCGGCACTTGCAAGGCATCCTGATCAAGCTATGGTCAGCTTCCGGGAAGGTCGCGGTCAGGGATTTATTCTTTTACAGACCCTAACGCAAGTCTTTCGTTTAGCCAGGACTAAATTCGTTTATTCGTTGTCCCATTCGTGGTCGGCAAATCCTTCCAGTTTAGACCGCCGCAACCTGCAACGTATAATCAACCACCTTCGCCGGGATGTTGACGCCGGTGGTGTCGATGCTGTTGCGGAATTCCATCGTGTAGTTGATCTCGTTCACCAGCAGGCCCCGGTGTTCGTCCTCGAAGAGGTCGAGCGCGACGACGCCGCCCCCGACGGCGTTCGCCGCGGCGATGCACAGCTCGTGCAGCTCCGGCGTCACCGGGCACTTCGTCGCCACGCCGCCGCGCGCCGTGTTGGTGATCCAGTGCGGCGAGGTGCGGTAGATGGCGGCGATGGTCTCGTCGCCGATGACGAAAGCGCGGATGTCGCGCTCCGGCTTGTGGATGTATTCCTGGATGTAGTAGATCGAGTGGTGGTAGGAGCCGAGTACCTGCTTGTGTTCGAGCACCGTCTCGGCGGCCTCGCGGTCGTTGATTTTGGAGAGCAGCCGTCCCCACGACCCGACGCCGGGCTTGAGCACCACCGGATAGCCCATCGTCTCGATGGCTTCGAGCGCCGATTCTGGCGTGAAGGCGATCATCGTCCGTGGGGTGGGGATGCCGGCGCGCACTAAAGCGCTCGTCGTCAGCAGCTTGTTGCCGCAGTTCTCGGCGACGGTGTAGCTGTTGACGGTCGGCACGCCCCAGTCGCGGAGCAGGAGCAACGCGTAGAGCGCACGCGAGTGGTTGATGCAGCGTTCGAGAACGACGTCGTAGTGCCAGCCGTTCTTTTGAATGTCGAAGACGATTTCGCGGTCGTCGATGATGTCGAAGTCGACGCCGCGATTTTGCAGCTCGGTGATGAGCAGTTTCTCTTCGACGCGAATACGAGAGCACAGGATTCCCACTTTGCCCATGGTGTCTGCTCCCTATTCGCCCCAGTCTTCTTCTTCCTGCGGCGCGTAATCCACCGCGGGCGGATCGAGGTTGATGACCTCAAGTTCGGTCCCACAATCAGGGCACACCACGATCTCGTGGACGATGGTATCGGTGGCCAACTGAATTTCGGCGGCGCACTCTGGACATTCTACAAACATGATTTTCCTCCTTGACTTTGACTTGGCTGATAGGGATACATGAAAAAACCAGCTTCCGTTTTATGCACGAGGCTGGAAGCTGGTTTTTGCCTGTTTGGACGCAAACGCCACTATCCAGACTCGTCTGGCTTGCTGCGCTTGCTCTTCATATTGGTATTGGAATACTGTTGTGTTGCGTTCATCACGTCCCTCGGGAAACATTTTCCCAGGTTTGTCGAAATTGTCAAACTGGTGGGAACGTCCCTTCGCGCAATTCCTTCAGCGTTTGCAGGATTTCCTCGTGCGTGTTCATCACGAATGGGCCATAGCGGGCGACGGGTTCGTGCAGCGGCTTTCCGGCAATCAGCAGGAAGCGCACGCCTTCGTCGCCGGTTTGCACTTCGAGGAGGTCGCCGTCATCGAAAATGGCGAGCTGTGTGGACTGGATGTCGGTCCCTTCGTCGCCATCCGCCACACCGAACGTCCCCGTGCCCTCGAAGACGTAGGCGAGCGCGGTGTGCCCGCGTTCGATCACCTGCACGAAGCTGCTGTGCGGTGGAATGGTTACGTCCAGGAACAGTGGATCGACGACGATGTTCGTAATCGGCCCTGGCACGCCGTCCACCTTTCCGGCGACGACGCGGATGTGAATTCCATCGGGCCGTTCCACGTCAGGGATTTGCTCGGCGGGCACGTCCTGGTAACGCGGCTTCATCATCTTGTCTTTGGCGGGCAGGTTCACCCACAACTGGAAGCCTTCCAGCACGCCGTTGTGCCGTTGGGGCATTTCTTCGTGCAGGATACCGCGCCCGGCGGTCATCCACTGCACGTCGCCCGTGGTGATGTCGCCGGCATTGCCGATGCTGTCGCGGTGGCGTACCAGGCCGTCGAGCAGATAGGTGACGGTCTCGATGCCCCGATGCGGGTGCATCGGGAATCCCGCCACGAAGTCCGCCGCATTGTGCGACCCGAAGTCATCTAGCAACAGAAACGGATCGACGTAATCTAGCGCCCGCGAAGCGATGCTACGCCGTAGCTTGACGCCCGCGCCTTCTGTCACCGGTTCGGGTTCTACGAGACGGATAACCCGGCGTGGAGTTTGTGTGTTCATATCGTCCTCCTTTTGTTCTGACGGTGAGACGGATGTGTTTCATATTCAATTAAGAAGATAAGTGTCAGAATATTAACATAAAAAAGAGGCGTTGTCAAGCCGGGGCGCTACGTTTCCGTGATTACGGCTTCGAGAATGGCGTTTTCGCGGCTTTGCAGGAGCTTTGCCAGCGGTTTGAGCGTGAGCGCGTACAGGCCCACGCTGTAGAGGAACGCCACGGGAATGGTGATGAATAACGCAGGTTTCCACAGGATATACGGCAGCACCAGGAGTAGGGCCATCGGGATGCCGGAAATGAACCACGCCAGCATCCCCCACAGATTGCCTCGCTGGCGTGTGCCGGAGGTGTAATGAAGCTGCATCCGGTATGGGCCGATGATCGACGCGAGCGTGTACAGGGGACTGCCGCTGATCTGCATGCACAATCCCAGGCATAATCCCAGGGGAACAACGACCCAGGTGCGGGTAAACGCGCCTACCAGGACGAGCACTAGGGTATACATTGCCGCCGCGACGAGAAAAACTGTCGCGTTGGCCGCGACGATGATCTGGCGGCGATCAATCGGCGCGAGCGCGAGCGCGCCAAACCCCTCGCGGTCGATGATGCCGAAGTAGTTCGACGTGATGCTCATGTTGATCATCATCGATATCATCCCGATGATGAAAAGTCCGGCGATTAGCGGCGCAACAGTCTGGAAGTCGGTCACAACAGCCTGGAAGTCGGTGTCTTCCATACCAGGCTGCCAGAGGATGAAGACCGCCGGCAATATCGCCATCAGTCCGGCGAAGACCATCCGCCGGGTGCCGGGACTGCGCCAGAGATAGAGCCAATCCTTGCGCAGGAGCGCCCATAACGTCGGCGGGCCGGGCAAGCGCCCGGTGAAGCGCGATTCGCGGCTGCGCACGCGCTCTGCGCCCAAGCCCACCGCCGCGCCCTGCATTAGCTTCTGTGTGATGCCCGCGTGCAGCCATAGCAACAGTCCGACCGCCGCCACAGATACGGCCAAGAAGAGTACACTGCGCCCCCATGCTCCGGCGGACGCGGAGGCCATGCCCGCGGTAGCCCAACCGGCAGGCAGCCACGTCAACACGCGCGAAGGGCGCAGGATTTCCAGGAATTGGCTTGGATTTTGCGCAGTCGATAACTGGGCGATCAAACCCTGAATCGGCAGTTTTTGCAGGAAGGGGATGTTCTCATAATTCTGGATGAGACCCTGGATGATTGACTGCCCGAATCCCAACAGCATAAACGGCAGCATCATTACCGTCAGCACCAGTGTGCGCAGACGCCGGTCTCCGGCGACCAGGTCGAAGAGGTCTTCCATAATGCGCCCGGTGAGCACGAGTATGGCAAAGGTTGGCAGGACGCCCAACAGGATCAGCGGCAGCGCGAGCGGTTGGTGCCACGCCAGCCCGATGATCTCTCCACCCAGGATGAGGACCGACCACACCCCGGTCATTGTCAGCAGGGAGATGAGCGTGCTGCCCACCACGATACTGCGGAAGCGGATCGGGTAGGCGAACAGGCGCGACATCTCGAAGCGTTCCACGATCTGCGAACTGTACGACGCCGGCAGCACCAGCCAGATAAAAAACAGGCCGTTGTTGACCAGCATCATAAACTCGTAGGTAGCCTGGGGCGAGAAGAGCAGGATGCTGAGGAGCGCGATACCGGCCCCCATCGCCAGGAAAAACGGCAGCGCAAACAGAAAGCCCACCATCCGCAGGATGACGCCTGCCACGTGTAGCCGTTCGCTGGCCCGGCGTGTGCGGAACATTGCCACGGTGAGCCGTCCTTGGAGCCAGAGCAGTGTCTTCAGATCGCGCCACATGCTATCTCGCCTGTCCCGTCAGCCAGTCGAGCAGCCCTTGATCGGCCACTTCCGCGCCGACCGTGCGCAGGAAAACGTCTTCCAGCGGGGCGTCGGGCGGCAAGGACGCGCGCTCGCGCAGGTCGGGGATGCTGCCCACACCGGCAAGCTGCCCCTTGTTAATGATGCCCACCTGGTCGCAGAAGCGCTCCGCCAGCTCCATAACGTGCGTGGAGAAGAAGATCGTCGTGCCGCGCCGGTCGACCATTTCGCGCAGCGTGGCCTTGATTGCCCGCGTCGAAATCGGGTCGATGCTCTCGAAGGGTTCGTCGAGGAATAGAATTTCAGGTGCGTGGATGAGCGCGCAGGCCATCGCCGTCTTCTTGCGCATCCCCTGCGAGTAATCGAGGATCATCTTGTTCCCGGCATCGTCCAGTTCCAGCATTTCCAGCAGCGGCGGGATGCGGCGCTTGATCTCAGTCTGGTCAAGACCGTATAAGCGTCCCACCAACTCGATCTGTTCGGCGGCGGTGAGGCGTTCGTAGAGATTGAGGTTTTCCGGTACTACGCCGATGCGCCGCTTGACCTCCAGCGGCGCGGTGAGCACATCGAAGCCGCTCACATAAGCCGTGCCCGCCGTCGGCGGCAGCAGCCCAATGACCATGTGAATCGTCGTGGACTTGCCCGCCCCGTTCGGCCCCAGAAAGCCGAAGATGACGCCGCGCGGCACGGACAGGTTCAAGGTGTCCACGGCGGTCAATTCGCCGAAGCGCCGGGTGAGATTCGCGGTTTTAATCGCAGGCGTTGCATCGTTTTGCATATTGGCCTCGTCTACAGTGAATTTTCCATTTTACCACGGAGATACAGAGGACACAGAGTTTTTATAGGGTTTTCTCTGTGTTCGCGGCAATCTTGCCGCTGTGTCTCTGTGGTGAATCTTTAGCGTGCGTTTAGTATATACCCTAGCGCGCCGTCCAGCCGCCGTCGATGGTGATCCCGGCGCCGGTGATGAAGCTCGAAGCGTCACTCGCCAGGAACAGCGCCAGGCCGCCGATTTCTTCGAGTTCGCCCCACCGGCCCAGGGGCACCTGTGACACGAACGCCTGGTATTTCTCCGGGTCTTCCAATAGCGGGCGGTTCATCTCCGTGCCAAACGGCCCCGGCAACATCGCGTTGACGGTAATATTCCACGGCGCCCATTCCAGCGCCAGCGCGCGCGTGAGCTGCAAGACTGCGCCCTTGCTCGTCGCGTAGGGCGTGCGGTCGGGTATCGCCACCACGGAGAGCATCGATCCCACGTTGATGACGCGCCCGTAACGGCGCGCCTTCATGTGCGGCGCGACTTCGCGGCAGAGCAGCCACATCCCGGTGACGTTTGTATCCTGCACTTGCCGGAATTCTTCCAATGACAACGCCTCGATTGGCCCACGGATGTTGATGCCGGCGTTGTTGATCAGCGCGTCGATCTGGCCAAACTCGGCGATCACGTTGGCGACCAACGCCTGGATGTCCGCCGGCTCCGTCACGTCGCAGGCATAGCCCCGGCACGCGCGCCCGTACTGCACTTCCAACTCCCCGGCGACGGCGGCGGCATCCGCCGCGCTGCGGCTGGTGACGATGACGTTGGCCCCGGCTTCGGCGAGCGCCTCGGCCATGGCCTTACCCAATCCACGGTTTCCCCCGGTGATAAGCGCGACGCGCCCGTCCATGCGAAAACGATCCAAAACTGACATGCGTGTTCCCTCCAAAGTAAACCACGAATCTTCACGAATCCACACGAATTTCGATCTGTACAATAGGTGAAAACCCGTCAGCAGATTGAACAGATTTAGCGGATTAAGAAAAAAATCTGCTCAATCTGCTTAATCTGCTGACAGAAGTGGTGAAATGCTCATTCGTTACGCTTTCTCGATCAGCCCTTCACGCCAGGCGTAGACGGCGGCCTGGGTGCGGTCGGAGAGGTGGAGCTTGCTGAGCAGGTTGCTCACGTGCGCCTTGACCGTGCGCTCGGTGACGACGAGGGCGGCGGCGATTTCGGCGTTGGATTGCCCCTGCGCGATGAGTTGTAGCACTTCCATTTCCCGCGCCGTCAATTCGGCCGCGGGATCGTGGGTGGGGCCGGGCGCGCTGACCTCGCTCATCAGCCGCCGGGCGATGCGCGGGTGCAGGCTCGCCTCGCCCCGGCTGGCGGCGCGGATGGCGTGCAGCACGGTCTGTGCGTCGGCGTCCTTGAGCAGGTACGAAAGCGCGCCGGCTTTAATCGCGGAAAAAAGCAATTCGTCCTGCGCGTAGCTCGTCAACACGACGATTTGCGTGTGCGGGCTGCTCTGACGGATCTGGCGCGTGGCCTGCACGCCGCCCTGCTCGGAAGGCTGCCCGCCCGGTTTGAGCGGCATGACGAGGTCCATCAGGACGACATCGGGGACCTGCTCGGTTACGCCGGCGATGGCGGTTTGCGTGTCGCCCGCTTCGCCCACGATGGCGATGTCGGGATGTGCGCTCAGGTAGAAACGCAAGCCCTTGCGGACGACGTCGTGGTCATCGACGATGAAGACGGTGATGCGCTCACTATTTTCTATGGGTGTCATTACACTATCCCGCGCAGGTTAGCTCCTGGCAAAAAAGAGCATACCGAAGACCAACGTTATGACGATGCCCATTATGAGCACTATCCACCGGATCGCCTGCGTGCCTTCAGCCCAATTTCTGCGTATTCTCATACTTTTAAGTACTGTGACGACGATAATGGCGATGAGGGTGACAACGACGGCAAAACTCTCGCCGGCAAAACCGCTTGTGATGTCCTCGATGAAACCGCCCAGGTTCCCGCCGCCGATGAGGAATCCGGCGATGCCGCCGAGGACAAGGCCGAGGATCAGGCCGCTCCACCACCGGCGCGCCGGGTTTGACGCCGGCTTTTCTTCCTCTTCGAAATAGCTGCGATAGTCATCCATAGACATTGTAGTCCTCCCTTTCGGGGAGTGTGGCTCAGTGAGTCCAGCTTTCCCCTTCTTTCAACAGCACAACATCAGCCGCCAACCTGGCCCCCTGGACGCGGCGCGCGAAACCCTCGGGTGTGTGGCGGGTGCGCAGGAACGGCGGGCGCGGCTGGATGCCCAGGTGTATAGGGATGACGACTCTTGGTGCCAGATCGATGACGGCGCGCACGGCTGCTTTTTCGCCCATTGTCAGCGGGATGCGGAACGTGGTGACGGGTATCAGGGCGACGTCGATGGTGCAGTGACGGGCAATTTTAGCCATAAACGCGCCGTAATAGGTGTCGCCCGCGAAGTAAATGCATTTGCCTTTGACCTGGATCACGAATCCCCCCGCGAGTGCGGGATGCAGCGCCGGAACCGCAGTGATCGTCACCTGCCCGAATTCCCTCGATTCCCACGGCGACAACCCAACGGGATGCTTCGCGCCGCTGAGTTGCGTCATCCACTGCGCGTGTTTGGGTGTGATGACCGGGACGCTGTCGGGCAGCGTGCGCAGGAATTGACGATCCACGTGATCCCAGTGATTGTGCGAGACGAGCACCAGGTCCACATCGCCGAACGCCTCGCGCGATTTCGCCGGCGGCGCGACGCGCTTGTACGCCGGATTGCCGCGTGTCCCGAAGTACGGATCGGTGAGAATCTTGGCCCCGTCGGCTTCGATCCACGTTGTACTGTGCCCTATCATCGTGATTTGCATAACATTCTCCCGCGTAGGGATTGGTAATCGGTAATCAGGGATTGGGGAATTAAGGGGTAGCTCGCTCAATCTTCAATCCCCAATCCCAAATTACCAGTTACCGATTACCAATTCCCAATCTACTCCTTGACCGCCGAGACCGGGATGCTACCCAGCAGCAGCGTGGGGCTGACGCCCTTTTCAGTGACGACGATCTTGGCGTTGTCCTTGAGGGAGTTCTCCGTCATCTCCAATTGGCGCAGCAATTGGGCGTTGCCCCGGAAGTATTTCTCGGCGGCCTCGTTGACCAGTTGGATGGCCTCGGCGCGACCTTCGGCAACCCGGATGGAGGCTTCGCGTTCACCTTCAGCGCGCCGGATCGTTGCCTCGCGCTCACCCTCGGCGCGCTGGATCGTCGCCAGTTTTTGCTGTTCGGCGGCTTCGAACTCACCGGTGGCCAGCAAGCGCATCGAGCGCCGTTCTTGCTCGGCGGTCTTTTGCTTGTGCATGGCAAGTTTGATGTCCTCGGGCGGATCGATGAGCATAATTTCCACTTTGCTCACCACCAGGCCCCAATCCGTGGCAAATTCATTGAGGACGCGCTGCAGGTTGTTGGCGATTTGTTCGCGGGCTATCAGGCTCTCATCCAGCGTCAGGTCACCGAACTCCTGGCGCAGGTTGGTCATCGTCAATTGGATGATGGCGCGCTTCCAGTTGTCGATGTTGTAGAAGGTACGCTTGATCGACTCCTCGTCGGACTTGGGGCGCACCCACATCACGCCGTCCACGCGAATTTCGACGTTGTCCTTCGTGATCACCGGCTGTGGGGGGATGTCCATTGTGTGCTCGCGGATGTCGCGCACGCGGACGAGTTGCAGGAAGGGGATCTGGAAGCCGAGGCCGGGCATGACGAAGGC
>OMKS01004253.1_pt1 | contig 10882 bp, 10 predicted proteins | sample 1674721 | NCBI WGS metagenome assembly OMKS01 (sample SAMN06264996, study PRJEB25208) | sediment metagenome | isolation source: hot spring sediment | place: USA: California | collected 2014-09-02 | reverse complement strand
GGGAGGGGCGGGGCGCGCTGATCCCCTACGCCCTGGTGGTACTAAATTTTGCCAACGGCGACATGGTGGGGCATAGCGGGATTCTGCCGGCGGCGATCAAGGCTTGCGAGGTGGTGGACCACTGCATCGGTCGGGTGGTGGAGGCTTTTACCGCTGCCGGCGGGGTGGTGTTGATCACCGCCGATCATGGTAACGCCGAGGAGATGATCAGTCGGGAGTCCGGCGGCCCCATGACCGCCCACACCTGCAACCCGGTGCCCCTGCTGCTGATCGACCAGGAGGCCGCCCCCGGCACCCACCGTTTGCGGGCCGATGGAACCCTGACCGGGCTTGCCCCGACCATTCTCAGGTTGATGGGGTTGCCGGTGCCGCCGGAGATGGACGGCGCCTGCCTGCTGCTCGACTGAGCCATTTATTTAAACAGTCAAGGATAGTTGCCATGCGCTATATCTCCACCCGGGGCGGAATCGCCCCCATCACCTTCACCGAGGCGGTGATGATGGGTTTGGCCACCGATGGCGGCCTGTTGCTGCCGGAGCGGCTGCCCGCGGTTGATGCCGCCACCATCGAGCAGTGGCGCGGCCTGGCTTATCCCGATCTGGCCTGCGCGGTCCTGGGCCTCTTCATCGATGATATCCCCGCCGCCGACCTGGAGCGACTGGTCAAGCGCTCTTATGCCGGCTTCACCGATCCGGAGACTGTCCCCCTGGTCCGCCATGGTCGCTGCCATATCCTGGAACTGTTCCACGGTCCGACCCTGGCCTTCAAAGATGTGGCCTTGCAACTGCTGGGCAATCTTTTTGAGTATCTGCTGACGGCTTCCGGCGGGCGGATGAACATCCTGGGGGCCACTTCGGGCGATACCGGCAGTGCCGCCATCTACGGGGTGCGGGGCAAGGAGCGGATCAATATCTTTATCCTCCACCCCCACCAGCGGGTCAGCCCGATCCAGGAACGGCAGATGACCACGGTGCTGGATGCCAATGTTTTCAATATCGCGATCAAGGGCACCTTCGACGACGGCCAGGCTATCGTCAAGAGACTGTTCAGCGATCTTCCCTTTAAAGAGAAACATCAACTGGGGGCGATCAACTCGATCAACTGGGCTCGGATCGTCGCCCAGGTGGTTTACTATGTTTACGCGACCCTGCGCTTGGGTGACGAGAAGGGGGCCCCGGTGGACTTCGCGGTCCCCACCGGCAACTTCGGTGATATCTTCGCCGGCTTTGTGGCGCGCCGGCTGCTGGGTGAGCGGATCGGGCAGCTGATCTTGGCCACCAACGAGAACAACCTGCTCACCCGTTTCGTGCTGGCCGGTGATTATTCGGTGAGCCGGGTGCGTCCCACCAGCAGTCCCAGCATGGATATTCAGTTGGCCAGCAATTTCGAGCGTTATCTTTACTATCTCAACGGTGAAGACTCGGCGGCGACCCGCCGGGAGATGGAGGAGTTCGCCGCCACCGGCAAACTCTCCTTCTCCGGGACTCGGCTTACTCAGATCCAGGCCGATTTCGCTTCGCGCAGCGCCGATGAGGCCGCCACCCTGGCCACCATTCGTGATTTTAAAGCCCGGCATGACTATCTCCTCGATCCCCATACCGCCGTGGGGGTTTACGCCGGCTTGGCCTGTCGCCGGGAGGGGGTGCCCCTGGTTTGCCTGGCCACCGCCCACCCCGCCAAATTCGCCGCCGCGGTGGAGGCCGCCATCGGGCAGCCGCCGGTGTTGCCGCCGGCCCTGGCCCGACTGGCCGACAAGGAGAGTCGTTGTCGGGTGCTGGCCGCCGATCCCGGGGTAATCCGAGATTTCATCGAGAGTCATGCCATCTGAACCCACCTTTCCGCAGCGGGTGGAGGAGGCCCGGGTCTATCTGCTGGAACGGCTGCATGCCGAGCCGGAGGTGGTTCTGGTTTTAGGCACCGGTTTGGGCCATCTGGCCGGGATGATCGAGGACCCGCTGCTGATGCCCTACGACGCCATTCCCTATTTCCCTCGGACCACAGTGACCGGTCATCACGGCAATCTGCTTTTTGGGCGGCTGCGGGGGCGGCAGGTGGCGATCATGCAGGGTCGTTTTCACTATTATGAAGGCTATTCGGCCCAAACTCTGACCATGCCGATTCGGGTGCTCTCCCTGTTGGGGGCCCAGGAGCTGGTGGTCTCCAATGCCGCCGGCGGGTTGAATCCCGAATTTGAACCCGGCACCCTGATGTTGATCAACGATCATCTCAATTTCATCCCCGACAACCCCCTGCGGGGACCCAATATTGACGCCTGGGGGCCCCGGTTCCCCGATCTATCCACCGCCTACGACCGGGAGTTGCTGGCCCGGGCCCGGGCCTGCGCCCGGCGGCTGGAGTTGGATCGCGTGGCCGAGGGGGTCTATGTGGCCATTCCCGGCCCCAGCCTGGAAACTCCGGCGGAAACCCGTTATCTGCGCCATTGTGGGGCCGACGCGGTGGGGATGTCCACCGCGCCCGAGGTGATCGTGGCCCGTCACGCCGGGATGCGGGTGCTGGGAGTCGCGGTGGTTTCCAACGTCAACGACCCCGACAATTTCAAGCCCATTCTGCTCGATGAGATCATTCGCGAAAGCGAGGCCTGTGCCGCCCGGCTGGAGCGACTGCTGCTGGAGTTTCTGCATGATGAATGAAAACGATATCGATCTGTTGCTGACCGGGGCCCTGGTGCTGACCATGGATGATCGGGAGAGCCAGTGGCGAGACGGAGCGGTGGCGATCCAGGGGGACCGGATCGCGGCGGTGGGACCGGCCGCTCAACTGACCGCCCGTTTCCCCGCCGCTCCCCGCCTGGACACCCCCCATGGACTGATCATGCCCGGTCTGATTAACGCCCACACCCACGCGGCCATGAGCTGCTTCCGGGGCCTGGCCGACGATCTTCCCCTGATGACCTGGCTCACCGAACATATCTTTCCCGCCGAAGCCAGGTTGACCCCCGAGATCGTCTACCGCTCAACCCTGCTCTCCATGGCGGAGATGATCCGTTCCGGCACCACCAGTTTTTGCGATATGTATCTGTTTTCCGCCGAAGTGGCCCGGGCGGCCGACGAGAGCGGGATGCGGGCCTGGCTCGGTGAGGGATTTTTCGATTTTCCCTCTCCCTGCTACGGCGAACTGGCCAACGGCTTGGCCTATCTGGAGGATCTGGTGGCCCGCTACCGGGACCATAAAAGAATCGAAATTACCGTGATTCCCCACGCGGTTTATACCTGCTCTCCCGAGTTGTTGCGGAAACTCCATGGGGTGGCTCGCAAGCATGATTTGATCTATCAGATCCACCTGGCGGAAACCCGTGATGAGGTGGCAAACTGTCGCAAAGAGTACGGCCGCCATCCGGTGGCTCATCTGGAAGCCCTGGGGGTGCTCGATGAGCGGACGGTGGCGGCCCATGGGGTTTGGCTGGGCGAAGAAGAGATCGAATTGCTGGCCCGGCGGGGAGTGAAGATCGCCCATTGCCCGGAGAGCAACATGAAGCTGGCATCCGGGGTGGCCCCGCTGGGGGAACTGCTGGCGGCGGGAGTCACGGTGGGTCTGGGTACCGACGGGGCGGCCAGCAACAACGATGTCGACCTGTTTGGGGAGATGGATATGGCGGCCAAAATCCATAAAGTCAACAAGCTGGACCCCACGGCGGTGAGCGCGCCGGAGGTTTTGGGCCTGGCCACCCGCGGCGGGGCAAAACTGCTGGGGGCCCAGGAGCGGATCGGGACCCTGGAGGTGGGGAAAAAGGCGGACTGCATCGTGCTCGATCTGCATCAGCCTCATCTGACCCCGCTCTATCACCCGGTCTCCCAACTGGTCTACGCGGCCCGGGGGGCGGATGTGAAACACTCGATAATCGACGGTCGGCTGGTCATGCGTGATCGGCAACTGCTGACCATCGACGAGGCCAAGCTGCTGGCCGAGTTCGGTGATATCGCGGCCCGCTTCAACCCCTTCAGCTGAACCGGCGGCGGAGCCGGTCAGTAGGCGGCGATTTTTTTGCCGGCCAGGGCCAGCAGGTAGGAGACGGCGGCCACCAGAATGATGACCGGGCCGCTGGGGAGGTCGTAGTTGAAACTCAGGGCCAGGCCCAGGGTGACGAAGAGCAGGCAGCAGAGGGTTGCCCCCAGCATCATCTGCCGGAGGGTGCGAGCAAAGGTGCCGGCCACCGCGGCAGGCAGGGTTAAAAGCGCGATCACCATCACGATTCCCACCACCCGCACCAACAGGACCACGGTCAGAGCGGTGAGCAGCAGCAGCAGCAGGGTGTAGAGTTCGGTGTTCAAACCCCGCAGCCAGGCGAACTCCTGATCGAAACTGACTGCCAGCAACTGGTTGTAGCAGAGCAGGACAATCCCCACCACCACCAGGTCCAGTCCGATCACCAGCCAGAGATCGGTTTGGGAGATCAGGAGGATGTTGCCGAAGAGATAACTCATCGGCTCGACATAACCGGGAGTCTTGGCGATGAAGAGCAGGCCGACGGCCATGCCGGTGGCCCAGAGGGCCCCGATCACCGTGTCTTCCCGCTGCCTGGCGTGAATGCTGACCAGGCCGATGACCAGGGCGGCCAGCAGGGCCGCGATGATCGCGCCGTAGATCGGATCGAACCAGGAGATTCCCACCTTATGCCGCAGGTAGAGCCCGGCCCCGATCCCCCCCAGCACGCAGTGGGCGATGGCCCCGGCCAGGTAGCTGATCCGGCGGGCCACCACATAGGTCCCCATCACCCCGAAGGAGATCGAGGCCAGGGCACCGAGCAGGAAGGCGTAACGGAAGAAGGCAACGTCGGGGTGGCGCAGGGCCTCGATAAACTCAAACACCGCAATCACTCCCCTTTTTGCCGCAGTGGTGATCGTGGCGGATAAGGGCCACGTCGCTGCCGTAGAGTTCGTGGATCATCCGGCCATCCAGTTCGGCCACCGGGTGGGTGGCCACCCGCCGGTTGACGCAGGCGATTCGTTGGAAAAAGCTGGAGGCAAACCCCACGTCATGGGTAACCACCACGATGGTGCGGGTCCGGTTCAACTCCCGCAGCAGGTTGAAGAGCTGGTTCTCCGTCTCCATGTCGATATTGGCGGTGGGTTCGTCCAGCAGCAGGATCTCGGCCTCGCAGGCCAGGGCCCGGGCGATCAACACCCTTTGGCGCTGCCCGCCGGAGATTGCGGAAAAAACCCGATGTTCCAGGTGGCTCAGGCCCACCAAGGCCAGGGAATCGCGGGCCACCCGGCGGTCGGCGGCCCGGTAAAAGCCCCCCAGGCGGCGGCCCAGGCGGCCCATCAGGATCACGTCCAGTACGGTCACCGGAAAGAGGGGGTCGTAGTGGGAGTACTGGGGAACGTAGCCCAGGTGCAGGCGCATCTCCGCCGGCTGCCGCCCCCGCACCAGCACCTGGCCCCGATCCGGTTCCAGCAGGCCCAGGATCAGCTTTAGCAGGGTGGTCTTGCCGCCGCCGTTGGGTCCGACAATGCAGAGGGAATCCAGCTCTTCGATCCGGAGATCGACCGCTTCCAGGATCGGCACCCGATCATAGGCGAAGTAGAGGCCGCTAATCTGGATGGCTGGCTGGCCGGCGCCGCTCATGGTCGTTGATCAGTGCGGCCCGGCTCCTCCACCGGGTCGCCCAGGGCCTCATGGATCCGGGTGGCTATCTCGGTCAGGTTGGCGATTACATCTTCGGCCAGGGGATCTAGCGGCACCACCTTCCCGTTGATGGCCTGGGCCACGGTGGCGGCGCTTTTGCGGTCAAACTGGGGTTGGACGAAGATCACCCGCACCCCATCGTGGCGGGCCCGTTCGATCAGGTTGATCAACTGGCGTGGGGTGGGAGTTTTGCCGCCGATCTCCACTGCCTGCTGCCGCAACCCGTAGGCGTCGGTAAAGTAGCCGAAGGCGGGGTGGTAAACGTAGATGGTTCGGCCGGCCAGGGGGGCGAGTAGTTGCCCGAGCCGGCTGTGCAGGGCCTCGATCTCATGTTGCAGCTGCCGCTGGTTGGCAAGATAGAAGGCGGTCCGCGCGGGATCTTGCTCACGGAGGCCGGTTGCGACCCGCTGGACGATGATCAGCAGTTGCTCGGGGCCCAGCCAGATATGGGGGTCGAGTTCGCCATGCCCGTGGTCCTGCTCTTCCGACTGGTCGTGGTCGTGATGATGCTCGGGCATGGGCAGTTTGGCGATTCCCCGGCCGGCTTCAACTATTTTTGGCCCGCTGCCGGCCGCGACTCTGGCCAGCAGGGTTCGCTCAAAGGGCATATCCAATGAAAAGTAGAGGGTGGAGCGACTCAGCCCAGCCACCAGGCCGGGGCTGGGTTCAAAGCTGTGGGGATCCTGGCCCGCCGGGATCAGGGTGGTGACTTTGACAAACTCCCCGCCGATCCGTTTCGCCAGGTAGGCCAGGGGGGGGATCCCCACCGTTACCTCCTGAACCGGCAATTGATCGGCGACCGCGTTCCGCGTGGGGGCACCCAGCCAGAAGGTGGTGCAGAGCAGCAGCAAGACGGCAATCCTGGTGCCAATGATGGCTTTCATCATTTTGATTCCTTATCTCTCTCTTTTCTGCCGGTTGAATCCAGCTTCGGGATTCTAACCATGGAGGGCTGGTCAGGCAAGGGAAAAGTAGGAGGGTTTGCTCCCGTCTGTCCGGGATCACGAAAGAAGGTTTTATTTCGCCACGATATGAGGTAAAAAGGTGGGAACTGTTTACGGTTGCGGGCCGCAGGTAGGTTCGGGCCGGTCCCTGGAGTTACAAGCTAAGGAGAGATGCCATGTTTGGTTTGGGAATGCCCGAGTTGATTGTGATCCTGGTCATCGCCTTTCTGGTTTTCGGCGGCAAGAAGCTGCCGGAGATCGGTTCGGGGCTGGGGAAAGCCATCAGCTCTTTTAAGAAAGGGGTCCGTGAGGTGGAGCAGGAGAGCGGAATCAGCGATCTCAAGTCGCTGAAAGAGGACCTTAAGGAGGAGGTGGACAAGGTCAAGGATCTGGGTAAGACTGAAAAGAGATAACCTTCGGGAGAGCCGCGGAAAGCGGCCCTCCCGGTCGCTTTCAGTCGTCGTAGTCTCCCGCCGGCCCCTTGTCGCCGTCCAGGCTGGCGGCCCGGGCGGCGATCTTCTCTCCGCTCCACTGGGCCGGATCTTCCAACCGTTCCGCCTTGGGACCCAGGTCATAACTCCCCTTACTTAAAATTGTATCCACCGCCAGGGTGGCGGTACCCTCGGCGTTGAATACCTCGGTCAGCAGCCGATAAACGAAATCCTCCACCCTCTTGATCATCCGTTCCCTTATGGCTCTCGGCTGGCCCAGCATCCGGTTTTCAAAGGGCAGATTGAGATTTTTGTAGTTGCCCGCCTTCCATCCCCTTTCGGTGGCGTAAGCCACCATCTCATCCCATAGCGCCTCGCTGACTCCCTGGTCTTTCAGCTTGATAAAGCGACCATTATCGTCAAGTTGGGCATTACCGTAGTCGTTGACTTCCACCCCCCAGGAAACCATCTGGAGGGCGGTGGCCACGTTGGCCTTGGTGGTGCGGGTTTGCTCGGCAATGGCCCGCAGCCGTTCGGAACTGTTGCCGGAGGTGCCGTGCTGGGCCCCCGAGATTCGGTAGGGAGAGAGTTGGTCGTGGATTACGCGGGTCAACTCCACGTCGATGCCGGCGTCACTGGCCTCGATCCCATGGGTGGTTCCGTTGTTCAGGGCGATCCAGTCGGGAAAAACGCCGTGGGCGTTGAGTCCCTGAATCAGGAAGAGAGCCTCGTCGGGGGTGGAAAGCCCGCTGGTGCCCTTGATCTCACCGACTTCGGTCTCGTAACCGGCCCAGGCCGGAATCAGTTGACTGAGCGAGAGGTTGGTCAGCAGGTTTTTCTCGTCCGGCAGGTGGGAGGCATCGATGGCAATCGAGGTTATTCCGGCCTCAAAAAGGGTGGGGATCTCCACCTTGGCGAAATCAAGATCGCTCTCCTTTTTGAGCCCGTAATGGTCGGCGTGGATGGCCACCGGCACGGTAATTCCCATTTCGTTCATGGCCGCGTCCACCATGGTGGCCATGTTCCAGTAATTGATCGGACAGTAGGCCTTGGCGCCCCCTTCGGATCGGGCGATTTCGATGATCAGGGCCGCGTCGGCCCGCTGGGCAGCCAGGAGCGCCCCGCGAATAATGAAGCTGTTACGAGCGTTGGCGGCAATGGTCATGCAGCGACCCTTGAGCAGCATGGCCCGGTCGATAACCTTGCCGCTGACGATCAGGGCTTGGGAGTGGGGAAAGAGCTTGCAGATATTGGGGGGACGACCCACCGCCAGGGCTTGGGTGAAGTCGGTCTGATTGACGGTCATTTCGTGAAACCTCATCAGGTAAGAAGATTCTAAGGTTGGTTAACGCTAAAAAAATATAGTACGACGGGGGATTATACAAGCAAAAAAAAAGCCCCGCGCCAGACGGCGCGGGGCTTCGGGTGATTCAAAGTTGTTTTTTAGAGCTGACGAACGTTACCGGCCGCCGGGCCCTTGGGTCCGTCCACGATTTCGAACTCGACCCGCGCTCCTTCTTGCAGGGATTTGAAACCCTGGCCCTCAATCGCGGAATGATGAACGAATACATCACTGCCGCCATCCTGAGCGATGAAGCCATAACCCTTTGCGTCGTTGAACCACTTTACTGTACCTTCTGCCATGATCTGCTACTCCTTGCTGGACGCGGCCCCATCCGGGGCCACTTAATAAGTTCACCGAGCTCCATTGGAGAACCCGGCTTGCCGTATGAATGCGGATACAAAAAAACCGCACAGAACAGAACCCGTGCGGCTTGCTTCATTCGTAATCTGTTTAATCACAAATGGAATCTGCACTCCTACGGCGTTATAAAAACACGCCATACTTGTATCACGACCACCCGTTGATGGCAAGGGAAAAAGAGAAGAAAAAAGTGAAAATAGAGTTTTTTTTGCCGGTCCGTGGTGGTGCGCGACTGATATTTTCCCTTGACTGGGCCAGGCAATCCCACTATTCTGCGGCAATTTTGCTGCACTGTTGCTGTCTGTTAACCATATTTCACCCAAGCTCAAGGAGGAAGTAACCATGTCAGTGTACGTCGTAGGTCATTCCAGTCCCGATACCGATTCCGTAGCCAGCGCCATTGCCTTCGCCCATTACCTGAAGGCCACCGGCACCGACGCCGTACCGGTTGTTCAGTCCGCCACCCTCAACCCCGAAAGCAAGCTGGTACTCGATAAGTTTGGTCTGCCCCAGCCGGCCGAGTTCACCGATGCCGGCGGCAAGGATGTCGCCCTGGTGGATTTCAGTGACATCGCCCAGGCTCCGGCCAACATCAAGGACGCCAACGTGGTGGCCATTGTCGATCATCACAAGATCGGAGACATCACCACCGGCGGCCCCATCCTCTTCTACGCCAAGCCGGTTGGTTGCACCTGCACCGTCCTCCACGAGATGTACAAGAACAACAACGTCGAGTTGCCCAAGAATATCGCCGGGGCCATGCTCTGCGCCATCCTGAGCGACACCGTCAACTTCAAGTCCCCCACCTGCACCGACGAGGACAAGGCTGCCGTTAAGGCCCTGGCCGGAATTGCCGGGGTTTCCGATACCGACGGCCTCTTCATGGAGATGCTCAAGGCCAAGTCCGCCGTGGACGGGGTACCGATCAAGGACCTGATCTTCCGCGACTACAAGGATTTCGACATGGGTGGCAAGAAGGTCGGTATCTGTCAGCTGGAGCTGGCCACCCTGGATCAGGTTGCTCCCATGCGGGCCGATCTGGTTAAGGGTTTGGAGGCGGTCAAGGCCGAGGGCCGGCATTCGATCATCATGATGCTGACCGACGTGGTCAAGGAAGGCTCCGAGCTGCTGGTGCTGTCCGACGAGCCGGGGATTATCGAGAAGGCCTTCAACGGCAAGCTCAGCAACAATACCATGTGGGTTGATGGGATGATGAGCCGGAAAAAGCAGACCGTACCGCCGCTGCAGAAGGCTTTCGGCGCCTAAGTTCAGGTAATTCGACGGGGGCTGCCGCCCCGTCACGATTAAGTATTAAACCCGCTCCGGATTTTTGGCCGGAGCGGGTTTTTTTGTGTCCAAGTTCAGGCGGGAGGCCGGGCCAGCTTACGAGGGCAGGCCGTAAATTTTGGCAATCTCGGCGGCCTGGTTCAGGATCTCGGTTTTTAGCCCGCCCAGGGCTTCCGGGGTGGTTCCCGCCAGGGTCCAGCAGGGGGCGGCGGCCGGCGGCAACATCTCTTCATGGACCGTATTGACCGCCAGGTAGAGAATGGCGCATAGCCGCGGGTGGGTGGGCGCCAGCTTCGGCCGCTGCTGAAAACGGAGAAGTTCGACCATTATCGACGGGAATTGCCATAATTCCGCCAATTTGGCTCCGACATCGCCATGGTCGAACCCCATCACCGTCTGCTCCGCCTCCCACAGGGGCAGACCGTTATCGCGGTGGCGTAACAGGGCCTGGCGGGCCAGCTCCGGAGCCCGGCGAAAGATGATCAGGTCGCCGACCCGGTGCAACAGGCCGACGGTAAAGAGGAGTCCACTCTCTTCGTTCCCCACCGCCGCCTCCTCCAGCCGGCGGCAGAGCAGGGCGCAGGCCAGACTTTGCCGCCAGAATGAGCCCATATCTTCAAGGTCGCTGCCAATACCGCGAAACCGTTCCAGCACCTCTGTGGCCAGAACCAGATGACGCAGTTCGCGCAACCCCACCATGGTGATGGCGTGGGCAACGGTGGATACCCGGCGGCGAAGTCCGAAAAATGAGCTGTTCACCAGGGCCAGCAGGCGGGTGGTGAGGGCCGGATCCCGCTCAATTACCGCGGCGGCATCCTTGGCGGTGCGGCCGGGGGTTTCCAGGACCCGGTTGAGTTCATGGTAAAGGG
>OMKS01004252.1_pt1 | contig 10884 bp, 4 predicted proteins | sample 1674721 | NCBI WGS metagenome assembly OMKS01 (sample SAMN06264996, study PRJEB25208) | sediment metagenome | isolation source: hot spring sediment | place: USA: California | collected 2014-09-02 | reverse complement strand
AAATTATACAGCCATTACTTAACTATAAGAGAAAAAAGGAGTCATAGGATGTTACTGAAAGAGAAAAAGTACCTGGGAGTTTTATTGTCACTATTCATATTTTTCAGTGGCTTGTCTGGACAAATAGAAGCAGAATATCACAATAGTAGAATAATCGTTAAACCATCAAAAGAATTATCTGGGGTTTCAGTTGACGAGATACGCGCAGACTACGGTTTTGATCTTGTGCGCAAGTATCGTTTGCTTGATGTGGAGCTTTGGTCCATCTCTGATGCGACAAGCGTCAGCGTGGCGCTATCAGCGCTGGCAAATGATCCCCGCATAATCTATGCAGAGCCCGACTGGCGGATTTCATTAAATATTACCCCCAATGATCCCCAATTCAGTCAGCTCTGGGGAATGCACAATACCGGGCAGACAGGCGGCACTCCCGATGCCGATATCAATGCACCAGAAGCCTGGAATACAGGCACCGGCGGAAGTGTTATCATTGGGGTCATCGATACCGGCGTGGATTATAATCATAACGATTTAAGCGCAAACATCTGGACGAATACCGGTGAGATTCCGGGAAATGGCATTGACGATGACGGCAATGGCTATATTGATGACATTCACGGCTACGATTTCGTCAATAATGACGGTGATCCAATGGATGACCACAGCCATGGCACCCACTGCAGCGGCACCATTGCAGCCAGAGGAAATAATGGCATTGGCGTGACGGGTGTCTGCTGGACAGCCAAAATTATGGGGCTGAAATTTCTCGACAGCGGTGGCTATGGAAACACCTCAGATGCTATATCGGCTCTGGAATATGCCATTGAAAACGGCGCCCATCTCACCAGTAATAGTTGGGGAGGAGGAGGCTATTCACAAACGATGCGGGATATGCTGGACATTGCAAATACAAACGGGCAGCTCTTTGTGGCCGCCGCCGGCAATGATTACGGCAATAATAATGATAACACCCCAATCTATCCTGCCTCTTATAATGCACCCAATGTCATAGCTGTTGCTTCGACCGACCATAATGACAATCTCAGCGGTTTTTCTAACTATGGCCCGACCAGTGTAGATTTAGGCGCGCCTGGCAGCAATATCCTAAGCACAATTCCGGGAAACCAATATGCCAGCTATTCCGGCACCTCTATGGCCACACCACACGTTGCCGGCGCTGTGGGTTTGATGATGGCCCTCTATCCGAATTTGAGCCATACATTGGTTAAAGAGCGGCTGTTGATGACAGTGGACGAAACCCCTGCTATGAATGGAATCGTACTCAGTAATGGCCGACTAAATCTCCAGATGGCCGTTGCCGAACCTGATGAAATTAACCCCGGTTTGATAACAGACCTGACTGCAAATGCAAGTGGAAGCAACTCACTTACTCTGAGCTGGACAGCCACCGGTGATGATGGAAATATAGGCGCTGCCTCCTATTATGAGATACGTCTCAGCAACGCACAAATCAGCGAAGCCAACTGGGAAAATGCCCAGCTCATTCCCCAACAGATCTTGCCTCAGGCTGCTGGAAATCCGGAGCAATTTGAAGTCACTGGCCTGGAAGCCGACACGGAATATTTTTTCGCTGTAAAAGCTTTTGATGAATGGGGAAATCCGTCTCCTGTATCAAACAGCAGCTCGGCCACAACCTTAGCTGCGCCTATTTTTGCCACAGATACTGACTCACTGGGAGCTGATTTATTTACCGGCGAAAGTGTGAGTTTGAGCTTCAATATCAGCAACCTTCAAACCGAGGCAAGCACACTTGATTTTAACTTGCCTGCCTTTGCCGCTGCAAAACGGATTGCCGAGAGCGCCGTTCAAAACAGCGGAAATTTACATTTTTCGCACACGGAGGTGATCAAGGGCGCCATTGATGCAAGGGTGGGAAATCCCGTCGTTCTGGGCGCCGGCGGTCCTGATGAATATGGCTATTCCTGGATAGACAGCAACGAACCCGGCGGCCCCCAGTTTTTGTGGACCGACATAAGTCAGACCGGTACAGCAATTTCTTTAGGAGATGACGCTTTTGAGCTTGTGGCTCTCCCCTTTAGCTTTCCTTTTTATGATAATGACAAATCAGAAATCCGCATCTCCTCCAATGGCTACCTGACCTTTAGTACAAGCGCAACGGATTACAGCAATGATCCCATTCCCAATACCGCCACACCCAACGATATCATTGCTCCATTTTGGGATGACCTAAACCCATCCTCAGGTGGAACAATTCACTATCTTTCTGAAAATCAACGTTTTATCGTTCAGTACACCAATGTGCCGCCATACAGCTACGGTGGCGCCAGCGGCAACTATACTTTTCAGGTGATTTTAAATTCCGGCGGCTCCATTCTTTTCCAATATCTCGATATGAATGGCGCCGTTAACAGCGCCACTGTCGGTATCGAAAACAGTTCCGGCGCTGATGGTTTGGAAACAGCCTTTAACACAAGCTATATAACCGATGAGCTGGCCATCTCTTATAGCATAAAACCCCAATGGATCAGCAGTGTTGAACCTGCCTCTGGTCGCATCAGTTCCGGTGGCAGCTCAGAAATATCGATCACACTGGATGCCACAGGAATGATGGGCGGAAACTATGCAGAAGCGCTACAGATATTGACAAACGATCCCGACAACAGCGAAGTCCTGCTTCCCCTTGGTATTGACGTTACCGGCGCTGCAGATATCACTATTAGTCCCACATCAAAAGATTTCGGAAATGTTTATCTCGGCGATACGGAAGAAACCTTAATTACAATTAAAAATATCGGTACCGATACCCTGCATATTACAAACATTGAGATAGATAATAATGCCTTCGCAAGCGATACAAATACATTCTCCCTGGCCATTGGCCACAGTTTAGACCTGACTGTTTCTTTCTCGCCAGATTACTTGGGTGACTACACTGGCACACTCAGTATCAGCAGCAATGATGCCGACACACCAGTGTGGGCTATTTCTTTAAGTGGCACTGCTGTGGAACCACCGCTTATTGCTGTTAATCCGCTTCAATTTAATGCCGATCTCTATACTGGTGACATTGTAAACCTGCCCTTGACTATCAGCAATAGCGGCGGCAGTGATCTGACCTGGTCTATTCAGGTTGATAAGCAAGCTGAAACAAAAACAAGAAATCAGATTCCGGACTATTACCTCCAGGGAGAAATTCCCAAAACGGCAAAATACCACCTAAATGAAGTAATTGTGAAACGGAAAGCCGGTGTCAAGGCATCCCAAATCAGTGATATTAAAAATTCTATGGGCGCAGAAAGCAAAAAAAGTCTGAAGCTGATTGATGCTGAAGTCTGGACCATAAGTCAGCTTTCCACTGCCGAAGCTATATCCCTTTGGCATCAAGACCCGCGCCTTGAATATATCGAGCCTAATTATATCCTCAAAGTCAACGCCATGCCCAATGACCCTGATTTCTCCAAACTATGGGGATTGCATAACACTGGACAAAGTGGCGGAACTGCTGATGCCGACATTGATGCGCCGGAGGCCTGGGACAAAAGTACCGGTGGACCAATCATTATCGGCGTAATTGATACAGGCGTGAAATGGGACCATCCCGACCTGGCCGCTAATATGTGGATCAATGTAAATGAAATCCCCGGCAATGGCATTGATGACGATGGAAACGGCTATGTGGATGATATTTATGGGTACGATTTTGTTAACAACGATGGCAATCCAATGGATGATCACGATCACGGTTCACACTGCGCCGGAACTATTGCCGGTGTGGGAAATAACGGAATTGGTATCACCGGCGTCGCCTGGAATGCAAAAATAATGGGCCTTAAATTCCTCTCCAGCGGAGGCAGCGGCACAACAAGCGATGCAATTTTATCTCTAGAATATGCCATCGAGAATGGCGCTCACGTCACCAGCAACAGCTACGGTGGCGGCGGCTATTCACAAGCCTTCTATGATGCTATAGAAGCAGCAAACTCAGCCGGATTGCTATTTGTCGCAGCAGCCGGAAATGATTATGGCAATAACAATGATAATTCACCCCACTATCCCAGTAACTACAGTAATGAAAATGTGATTTCTGTGGCAGCAACCACAAATACAGACGCAATGTCAAATTTCTCCAACTATGGCTCAGCTACAGTTGATCTCGGCGCACCCGGTTCCTCAATCTACAGTTGTCTTTCCAATGGGGGCTACGGCTATATGAGCGGCACTTCGATGGCGACACCCCACGTAGCCGGCGCCGCGGCTTTGGCAATGGCTTATGCACCATTTGCCTCTCATCTGGAAATTAAAGAAGCGTTGCTAAATTCAGTTGATATCACACCAGCAATGAATGGTAAAGTCCTCAGCAACGGTCGCCTTAATATCAATAAAACTTTTGAAGCACTGCTCAATTGGCTGGTAGTGGAGCCGCTTTCGGGTACAGTTGCAGCAGGCTCTTCCGAAGATATCAATCTGCAGTTTGATGCCAATAATCTTTTTAGCGGCAGCTATTCAGCCATTCTCAAAATCAGCAGTAATGATTTTTCAAACCCCATCATTTCCGTACCCATCAATATGGAAGTTACCGGCGCTCCCAATATTCTCCTCTCGGCAGACACCCTGCTTTTTGGAGAAAATTATGTCGATTATCCAGCCGCACAATTTCTAAAAATATCCAATAATGGGACAGATACCCTCAAAATCAGCACAATGAGCACCGATGATGAGCAATTCTCAATCGATTTCTCCTCCGTGAATATTGCTCCCGGAAAAGAAAAAACCGTAACTCTCAGCTACACAGCTGCCAATGCAGGTTCACACAGCGCATCCCTCACGATTCTCAGTAATGACCTGAGCGATCCTGAAGTAAATGTTATGCTCCAAGGCTCAGCCATTTATCCACCAGTAATCTCTGTGAATCCAGCTTCTCTCAGTGACACACTCCTGATGGGCGCCAACGCGGCACATCACATTTGGCTAAAAAACAGCGGTGGCAGCGATCTGGAATTCTCAATTCCGGCCTTCGCCGCCAAAGCGCTGCTCAGCAATCCTGCCATTCAAAAAAATAACGCAGGCAATTATTGGGAAGACCTCACACTGGAAAAAGGCGCCTTTGATCCGCGTATTGGAAAATCCAATATTCTCGGTGCAGGCGGTCCTGACGGCTTTGGCTACACCTGGATTGACAGCGATCAGCCAGGCGGCCCGGCTTATCAGTGGAATGATATTCGCAGCATCGGCACAGCGCTGACCTTGGCAGACGATGGATATCAGACAGTGGCTCTACCCTTTCCCTTCAACTTTTATGGCAGCGACAAGAATCAGCTCACTATCTCAGCCAACGGTTACCTCACGTTCGGTGGATTCGGCGGCACCTACACCAATGCGCCTATTCCAACGGCGCAGATTCCCAATGCGCTCATCGCACCTTTCTGGGATGACCTTTCTCCGCAAAATGGCGGCAGCATTCATTATGCCTGGCTCGATGCAGCCGGCAAATTCATCGTCCAATATAGCGACGTGCCCCATTATAGCAGTAGCGCATCAGGCGCTAATACTTTCCAGGTTATCCTCGATTTGCAGGGGCGTATTACTTTTATGTATCAGTCCCTCAGCAATCAGACAAACAGCGCCACGGTCGGCATTGAGAATGCTGCCGGCAGCGATGGCCTCCAAGTCGCCTTCAACACAAACTACCTGCACAATGAAATGGCCATTCAAATCGGATTAGTCCCACAATGGCTGGATATCGCACCCTGGAGCGGAACCATCGCCCCGGGCGACAGCCTTGAACTGACCGCTACGATGGATGCTGCCGAACTCGATGGCGGCACCCACGTCCAGGAACTCGCCATCACCAACAATGACCCAGGCGCGAATCCATTCCTATTCAATATTACAGCGAATGTCATCGGCGTACCCAACCTCACAATATCTGCCGATACCATCATGTTTGGCGCTATTTACACCGGCAAGCAGCTCACCAAAACACTCACCCTGCGCAATAGTGGCAGCGCTGACCTGGAGATTACTGACATTAAGATTCCTGAAGGCCCATTCACTCCTGACACCAATGCACTCTTTTTAGAGGCTGGTATGGGTTACAACCTTAAAGTGACTTTCAGCTCTACGACAAGCGGAAATTTCACCGACACCCTGACTATCACCAGCAATGATCCGGATGAAAGTATCCAAAAAATTGTTCTGATCGGAGAGGTGATGCTCAAGCCGCAAATCGTAATCGATCCGACACAGCTTGAGAAAGCTCTCTTTGTGAATGAGAGCATCACCGACACACTATACATCATTAATAGCGGCGAAGGAAGGCTCGACTTTACAATTCCCGGCTATGCTGAAAAAGGAAACAAAAGCCAAATCGACGGGCACACTTTTGAATATTTGACCCTCAACAAGAATCAATCAGATCCCCGAAAAGCTCCTGCAATGACCCAAAACAGCGGCGGTCCCGATGCCTTTGGCTACACCTGGATTGACAGCGATGAAGATGGTGGACCAAGTTTCTCTTGGGAAGATATCAGCGAAAACAGCGCCGTAATCAACCTGGGTGACGATGCCTCAGTGGAAGTGACGCTGCCCTTCAGCTTCCCCTTCTACGGACAAAATTACGAGAAAGTCAAAATCGTCTCCAACGGCTTTCTGGCTTTTGGACATTTGATTCCGGGACATTTCACCAATCAGCCCATTCCCAATGAAAGCAACCCCAACGGACTCATTGCTCCATTTTGGGATGACCTCAACCCGGCAGCCGGCGGCACCATAAACATTCTCAAAACTGACAGCGCCAAAGTCGTGCTGCAGTTCACCAATGTGCCCACCTATAATGATAATTCAGCCAAAACATTTCAGGCGATTCTCTATCCTAATGGCGACATACGCTATAATTATCTTACGATGCTAGGCAGTACCGACGGCGCCACTATCGGCATCGAATCACCGGACGGCACCGATGGACTGGAAATCGCTTTCAACGCTGAGTATGTTCACGACAACCTAACAGTGCATTTCTCCAATGTGCCCGAATGGCTCAGTGTAAAACCTGCATCTGGCTCTGTGGCTCAGGGAGATACAGCGATTGTACTATTTGAATTCAACAGCGCTGGAGTGCTGCCGCGTCACTATGAGAAAGTCCTCCAGGTCCTCAGCAATGATCCCGAGCAGCCGGAATGCCAGATAACAGCCAGCTTTGATGTCCTAGCCTATTTGCCGGCAATGGCGATGTCTGTGGACAGCATCTCGCATACAATGGCGCTGGGAACGATTGACTCGATGAACTTCACCATCTACAATTACGGAATGGGTGAGCTGGAAATCGGATTTAACATTCCAACCAGCGTCAATTATCCTCTCAGTGTGAATCTTCTCACTGCAGAAATTGCTGCAGGAGATTCCGGCATTTTTATGCTCTATATCTCCAGCGCTCAGCCAAATTCTAATCTTGGCACTCAATACGAAGAACTTTGGATCACGAGCAATGATCCGGAATATCCAGATTTTCACTTACCCGTCACAATCATTATTACCGATCCGGTGTCCGTTGCCGATATCGCCATTCCCGATCATTTTGCCCTGGAGCAAAATTTCCCCAACCCCTTCAATCCGGTGACAAAGATTCCGTACCAATTGCCGGAACAGACTTCGGTAAAAATCGCCATCTACGATATCCGCGGTCAGCTTGTCAGTACACTCATCAACCGCGAGCAGCCGGCCGGGTATTACAATCTGATTTGGGATGGAATGAACCAACACGGAAATTGTCTCGCCAGCGGCGTCTATATTTATACGTTTGAATCGCCTAAATTCAGTCAGACCCGCAAACTGCTCTTGCTTAAGTAGCTCAATATCAATCCTTTGCCTTCTCTTTGAGAAGGTGACGGCTTTCGAAATACCGCCCGGATCTATTCGGGCGGTTCTGCTTTTCCCTAATAAAAACTTGAACTTCTGCTGTCAGCTCTCTATTTTGGACTATGAAGAAGGGAACAACTTGAGAATTTTGCAAAAAGCCATCGTGCTCCTCGTAATTTTAGTGCCGGCGCTTTCCGGCTGGGTAGAGCTGGAAACTGGCGCCCAATATCTCAAATGGCTTCCCAACCAGCCCAAACGCTCAAAAATTGAGACCACTGGCTATCTGGGAATGACCCTCAACGCCCGTCTCAGTTATAAGGATTTTCACTTCTACACCCTGCGCTATGAATTTTCCAATGGCATCGAAGCCCCCAGCGCCAAAGGCCGCGATGCCCTCATCACCGAAAAAACCGGCGCCGCGGGCTATGTTCTTTTCCACCTCCTCAGCGATTTTATCATTCCCAATAGCTGGAATAATCTGGGGCTCATTCTACGCACAGATTATCAGGATTACCGCGCGGATGTCCATTTCGAAGGGGATGTCACCTACATTCCCTACAATTTTGAAGAAGTTCACTCTATCACATATTATCGGGATGGCGATGAAGCCCGGTTTTATACTCGATTCAGCGATTTTCTTGCCGGAATTTCACTTGGCAGTATGTCTGGTGAACCTAAATATGTCCGCACCTATGCCGGACTAGGTCGCACCCGCTATCAGAAACCCTACACCTTCCGCATAGGCGACCGTGAGTTGGAAGACACCATCACCGACACGAGATTCGCTGGCACTTTTCTCGCTGTTGGCCTGATGGCCACTCAACCGCTGATTTCTGACGCCGAACTGAGCCTCTCTTTCTCATATCATATGGGAAATGGCGATATGGTGCTGGTTAAAGACCGCGTCTCCATAACCGATATTGCTGAAAATAACGAAAGCTCCATCTTTTATAGCGCATTAGAAAGCAGTGTCAGCCTTTATAAAGACATCGCCGAAAATCTGTCCATTGCCCTTGAAGCAGAACTCAGGGTCAAATCGTTTGACCTCAATACACCTTCAACCGACTTGGAAAGCGCACCCAATATGAATCAGGACTACTTTTTCGGACTGAAAAGCAAGCTCTCGTATCAGTTCTGAGAGGCTTCCGTTATAACCATGTCGGCAACCTTTTTTCACGCACCGGCAAAACTGCAGGCGACTCCGGTGTGATTTCCCAGCCAAATTGCTTCTCCCGCCACCAGACATCCAGAATCGGCGTCACATACCAGGCTATAGCCACAGTATATAGCCCGGCAAAAATATCTATCACATAATGATGCCGCAAATAGACCGTTGCCACAATTAGAGAAATTCCGATGGGCAAAAACACCCAAAACCAGCCCTTGCTGAAACGCCAAGCCATTCCCAATGTAAGAAAAGTGATGGCGCAATGCAGCGACGGATAAGCACCGCGAGCTGAACTGGCGCTGATGGAAACAATCTTTCGGGCGCTGTCGGAAATCAGACTTGTGCCCCTAAAAATATCTATGGTGTACATATCAGCAATCACCAGCCGAGGCGGCGCCGCCGGAAAAATAATGTACTGCAGATAGCCAATATAATAGGTTACCATCATTGTCAACATCAGGGTACGATACTGGGCTAATTCCTTTCGCGCCCAGAGCCAGACCGCCAAAATCACCGTGATCCAAAAATAATTCATATAGGCGAATGAGAGCCACTCAGTCAACGCCGGATGATAAAACTGCTCGGCCCACACGCTGGGCTGAACGCCAAAGATCCACTGATCAATAGCAATTAAAGCATTGTGCACATCATGGGAATTAACAAAGTGAATGGTGTCATGCAGGTTTGTATAGATAGCGATTGCAAACATAAAAGGCATGACATCCCGCAAAAATGGCCACATTGGGCGCTCTTTACGATACCACAGCCAGCCATAAAAGAGAGCCATCAGCATAAAAGTCACAACCAGTCTCGTAATTCCACCTTCTATTTTCACCGAACGCTCCGTCTCCGAAAGCCAAAAATAGAGATTTGCCCGCAATGTAATTAACAGCGAAGGCACAAGAAATATGAGGAATATTATTTCCTCAATCCGCAAAATTTTAAAATTTTCTCTTAATTTCATTAATTGCAGCCTTTTGTCTAATAAACGCCAAAAGTAGTTTAGGGCAGGCATCATAACTATGAGTGCGACTCCAATCCCTCTTGCTGTTTAGGTACAATAAATTTCTCGATTTTGCCGAGATTGACCTATCCTCTGATACTCAATACTTTAATTAGGCAATTTTGTTGTTGGTGGATTTACCACTACCTGTGTTTCATTGGGAGACCTGACTTCTCGGATTGATCCAAACTGCCGTTCATATCGCTGAATATTCGTCTGAAGCGTATGCAGTAAGGCTTTGGCGTGTTGCGGGCTTAGAATAATTCTGGCTGTTACATTGGCTTTGGGCATCCCAGGCATCACCTGACAAAAATCCAGCACAAATTCACTTGGGCTGTGAGTCACTACCGCCAGATTGCTATATTCTCCACCTGCTTTTTGCTCATTGATATTGATTTCTAGCCGATTGCCCTTATCTTTATCAGTCATCGTAGTCATCCACTTCTTCATTTTCTTGTTCATCTAATCGATCCATCGCTGATGGGTCAAATACCGTTATATCATCCTGTGAATCTTCTATATGAAGATCCTTGATATATTCCTCCTCGATACTCATAATATTTCCCCCTCGCATACCAGTTGGGTCTTTGGGGTTCTCAGTATCTGTAATATCCTGCTCATCCAGCTCACTGGTTTCATAACTGCGAAAATCTCCGCCATAAAGATCAACATCAAAAAAATCAACATTATCAACGATTCCCTGAGCTACCAAATATTCGAGAAAATCAATAAATTTTGACTGACGAAGATTTACCTTGCAATGTGGACAAACCAGCGTTTTTTCCAATGAAGCTTCACTGATAGCCTCATCACAGACAGGACAAAGAATATCATTTAGTTTTTTCATACACCCTCCATTAAATCGGCGCAAATATAC
>OMKS01004251.1_pt1 | contig 10884 bp, 3 predicted proteins | sample 1674721 | NCBI WGS metagenome assembly OMKS01 (sample SAMN06264996, study PRJEB25208) | sediment metagenome | isolation source: hot spring sediment | place: USA: California | collected 2014-09-02 | reverse complement strand
GAACGTGGGTTACACGTACTTCGATGCCCACCGCGCGCAATGGGTTGGCCGCCGCGACTGCGCCCAACGGCAGGTTCTATGCCATTGGGGGGTATGATGGGAGTTATCTGGCGACGGTAGAGGAATATGACCCAGCGGCGGACATCTGGACCGTGCGCGCTCCTATGCCTACCGCACGTCAATCGCTGGCCGTTGTAACTGCATCTAACGGCAGGATCTATGCCATTGGGGGATATGGGAATGAGGGTTCTCTACCAACAGTGGAGGAATATGACCCAGCGACAGATACCTGGACACCCCGTGCTTCTATGCCCACTGCCCGTGGAAATCTGGCCGCTGCGGCTGCGTCTGATGGCAAGATCTATGTTATTGGAGGAGAGGTCAATGCGTACTTCCTTGTAACAGTGGAGGAATACGATCCAACGACGGATACCTGGACGTCCCGTGCCCCGATGCCCACTGCACGCGGTAGATTGACCGTTGTGAACGCGTTCAACGGCAAGCTTTATGCAATTGGGGGATGCGGCGCCTTCTGTCCTATGGCGACGGTGGAGGAATACGATCCGGCCACGGATACCTGGACATCCCGTGCCCCGATGCCCACTGCACGCTTTGGGCTAGCTGCGGCGACTATACCCAACGGTAAAATCTATGCTATCGGGGGAGAAGGTGGTATGACGATAGTGGAGGAATACGATCCAGCGAAGGACACTTGGACCCACTGTGCATCAATGCCTACCGCGCGCCGCGGTCTAGCTGCGGTGTCCACTTTCGATGGCAAACTCTATGCTATTGCGGGTATGGGCCCTGATTACTACCTGGCGACAGTGGACGAGTTCACTCCACCCACTGAGGAATACGGTTACCATATCTTGCAAAGCACACTGCATGGCACCCTGTCTTTGCCTGACTATTCCAGGGTACAAGATAGTTTTGTCAGTGGTAACATTGTGGTTGGTGGTTACCTGGCGGAAGAGACTCATAACCTCATTCAAACGACTACTGTCATCGGTAATATCTCTATCAGTGGAACGGCCTACGGTGTCGTTGCCGATTGCGTTGTTAACGGTTCGATTGAACTGAGCAGCGGTACAGTAGAAAACAATACTGTCAATGGCGATATCACCGTCAATGGCTCCGTTTTAAAAAATACTGTGCGCAACGGTGGCATCAATGTTGGCTGGGGCGGCGCGGCGCGTGATAACAGTATTGAGAACGCGCCCGGTTGGGGCATCCAAGCCAGCGGCAATAATGCCACCATACAGTACAACCGCGTTGTTGGCTGCGCCAATGGCATCCAGGCTGGCGGCGGTGTGGTCAAGGGCAACCTCATTGCTAATATCACCGGGATAGGACTACAAATCGGCTCCGCGACGGTGGAGCACAACACCTTCACCGGCATTGGCGGCAGTGCGATCAAAATCACCTCCGGCATACCTGGAATGATCGCAGGCAATAACTTCGAGTTCAACACCGGTACGTATGATGTGGAGAACCTGATACTCAAAACCACTGTGATGACAGTAGATGCCCGCAACAACTGGTGGGGCACAACGAATGGGGCCGCCATCCGGCAGCGCATCTGGGATTTCAATGACGATTACAACCTGGGCACGGTACTCTACGCCCCCATTTTGACTGCGCCGGATACCACTGCGCCCGCCTACGTCCGCGCGATCACGCTCACGCCGGAAAGCCCGGTGGGTATCCAGACGGTGGTGTTCGATGTGGAGTTTAGCCGGGAGATGGATAGGGAAATAGCAAACTCCACAATCTATTTTGAAGGAATGACAACTGAATGGACTACATATCATCCGGAAAATAGCGGGTTGCCTGGCAATTGCGTGCATCCAGTGTTTCGCGCTTCTGATGACTCCATATGGTTTGGGGTAGATTGTGGGCATTATGGCCTGGCGCGTTTTGACGGTACTGAATGGTCTACTTATACCTCAATAGGCATTGATGGGGATATAAACGACATTGCGGAAGCCACGAATGGAGATATATGGGTTGCTGGTAGTTGGTATGGTGGTGTAGCAAGGTTTGATGGTAGTAATTGGTATGCCTACACGCCAGATAATGCGGGCCTTCCCAGTGCTCTAGAATACTGGGTCACCACTTCGCCTGATGGCAGCATATGGGTTGGTGCACAGGATGACAATGGGGGATTACTTAGATTTGATGGGCACACATGGAAGCTGTATAACACGACAAATAGTATGTTGCCAAGTAATCAGATATTGTCACTAGATGTAGCGCCTGATGGAAAAGTCTGGATTGGCACGGATAGCGGCGTTGCACACTTCAATGGAAGAGAATGGAGAGTTTTCAATACAAGCAATAGTGCTTTGCCAAGCAATTGGGTCATGGCAATCAATGCAACCACTGAGTCTGTTTGGCTTGGAACTGCTGATGGTCTGGTGCGATTAACTGGTCAAGAATGGTTTGTTTATCATCAAGCCTACAATGGTTTGCCTAGCGACCACATCAATTCTATTGAGATTGATAGAGATGGGTCAGTGTGGATTGGTACATCAAATGGACTTGCTCGTATGTGGGACACAAATGATTGGGATGTTTTTGATAATTCCAATAGCCCTCTGATCTCAAATAATGTTATGGGGATTGCTCAGGGAGCAGATGGCGCTATTTGGATAGGCACCTGTGCGGGATGGGGACCTGCTGGTGCGGCTCGTCTAGACGCTTCTCCACGTTGGTATATTTTTGAAGGAGAGAATAGTTGGGAAGCAGACAATTTGTATCGAACTACCTATGACTTCTCCACGCTCATCCCACGTGGTGCTTATACACTTACCGTTCGTGGTGCGCAAACACCAGAGAGTATCGAGGTTGAGTCCATCATTCTCCCCATCCCCGGCGGCGGAATGGAGATCGCGCCCAATTCTGCGTACACCTTCACCGTGGACTACGCTGGTTACATCAATGATACCACTGCTCCACCCGCACCGACGGTCACAGCTTGCGCCGCGGCTACACCCGATACTCTTTCAGCTATATGGTTGGCCTACGATCCCGAAAGCGCCATTGATCGCTACCTATACGCTATCGGCGTCACCCCAGGCAGCGCGGAGGTGGTCAACTGGACGTTCACGCCACTCACTGAAACCACGCGCGTTAGCCTTACTCTTGTTGCTGGACAAACCTACTACTTCAGCGTCAAAGCACGCAACGAAGCCGGTCTGTGGAGCCAGGCCAGCAGCGCTGGCATTGTAGCCGGATCAGACACTTGTGTGAGCACCGAACTCGCGCCGGAGGTAGATTTTAGCGCGACGCCACGCAGCGGAATAGCCCCCTTGACAGTGCAATTCACCAGTACGGTAACCAATACCGTTAGTAGCTATGCCTGGAACTTCGGAGACGGCGGCATAGCAGCGACTGCGAATCCTACACATACATATCAAAACGCAGGCAACTTCAGCGTGACGTTAGTAGTCACCGGGCCGGGCGGGACGGCGCAAGCGATTAAATCGGACTACATCACTGTGAGCGTGTCCGCGCCAGAGGTAGACTTCGTTGGCACGCCGCGCAGTGGGGAAGCGCCGCTAACCGTGCAGTTCACGAGTACTGTGACCAACACCGTCACGAGCTACGCTTGGAACTTCGGCGACGGCGGTATCGCGAGCGTATCCAATCCCACGCACACGTACGTGAGCGCGGGTAACTTCGGCGTGAGCTTGATGGTCACCGGGCCAGGTGGGACAGCGCAGGTGGCCAAACCGGGATATATCACCGTCAACCCGACACCGGGCATGCCCACGGCCACGTTCAGCGCAGATGTAGTTAGTGGTACTGTACCACTCGCTGTTACCTTCACTGCCGTCACCAGCGGCACAGTCGAGGGCTGGCATTGGAGTTTCGGCGATGGAGCAGAAGCCTTCACCGGCCCGGTGGTGCAGCACACGTACCAGATGCCTGGCGTGTTCGGCGTGAGCCTCACCGTGAGCAACACCAGCGGCAGCTACACCGTCAGTGAACCAGCTTACATCACAGTGACCGAACCACCGACCCCTGCACCAGAAGTAGACTTCACCGGGACGCCGCACAGTGGCAACGTGCCGCTTGACGTACACTTCACCAGTGTGGTCACTGGTGAAGTCACAAGTTACGCCTGGTCCTTCGGTGATGGTGGAGTAGCTTCAACTGCGAATCCCACGCACACCTATACCAGTGCAGGCAGTTTCGGTGTAAGCCTAACGGTTACCGGCCCAGGCGGGACGGCGCAAGCGGTCAAACCGGCGTATATCACCGTCAACCCGCCGCCAGGTGCGCCGACAGCCACGTTCAGCGGGAACGTGGTCAGCGGCACTGTACCATTTGCTGTTACCTTCACTGCCGTCACCAGTGGCACGGTCGAGGGCTGGCATTGGACTTTCGGCGATAGTACAGTAGCCTTCACTGGCCCGATAGTGCAGCACACCTACCAGATACCCGGCGTATTCGACGTTAGCCTCACAGTGAGTAACACGCACGGGAGTTACATCGTCAACAAGCTGGAGTACATCACGGTGTCGTCAGGCGAGGGCGGGCATCGCGTTTACTTGCCGCTGGTCTTGCGGAATTGAGTCACGATCAGGCAAACGATAGCAGCGTTTAAGGTTGCCCGGGGCAGACGTTGGTGACGTCTGCCCCGGTTCGATTTCTGTTTCTCGAATATCTAAACCGAGAAACCTTGAGGCGCAGATGGCGTCTCTTTGTCATCCCCAAGGCAACCGGCGATTGTGGAACGCTGCTGTCCCACGTGGGCAACCGGAACGGGGATGTCGAACTAAATGTGGACTTGTGCATTGGCAGATTTCACATTAGACTAGAAACTAAGCCCGGGACACAAAGCGCCCTTTGTCTACTGTCGCCATGGGCAGTGCATCGCAAGCAACAAAACTGTGCCCGCTTTTCCAGAAGCTGGCTGGCTGCCCGATCAGCTTCCAGGAAGGTTGAATGGAGGAGAATTGTGCCGACTATGACATCCCAAGAAATCGCCGCCTTCCTGGCCGCACCTCGGCACGCCGTGCTGGGCACAAATACCCGGAATGGCCCACCGCAACTCAGCCCGGTATGGTATCTGTTTGAAGAGGGAAAGTTCTACATCAGCATTACGACCGGGACGGCCAAGTACCGGAATCTGCGCCGCGACCCGCGCCTCAGTCTGTGCATAGATGGCGGGCATTTCGATTATCGTACCGTGACCGTCTACGGCGTGGCGGAATTCTTGGCGGTCGATGCGCCGGACCTGACCGACATACGTTGGCGCATCATCCGCCGCTATTACACGGATGAAGCCGCCGCGCGGCGTTACGCCGAATCCACCAGCGGTCAACCCAATGTGCTGCTTGTGGTTACACCGGCACGCATCCTGAGCCAGGATTTCAACTGACCAACGCTGCGCACACTGCCTTTGCCCGCACCAACGCAAGGTATAATCGTGTGACCATTGTCACCAATTATACAAGGCACAAAGGAGTCTTGACTTGGCAGAATCAGATGCTAGAAACAACCGAACTTTCACAGAGATGGAGCTTAAATACTGTCCTTGTAGGCACAGCATCGGGGTAGAAACCGTTTGTGATCCGCCACGCTTTTACGATCAGCACGATTGGAATGCACCGGTGACGCACTGTCCGGCCTGTAATGCGCTGCTTACAGTGGATATGTTGGTCTACAGTGAGGAACAGGAAGAAGTTTTCGCTAAGGCTTATGCGTATTTGATGCAGCGCCGACGAGTAAGATTGGCACGCACAAAACTGGAACGGGAGGCCAAAAAGGAATCAGAGGCCGGGCCACTGGATGCATTCTCTGTACAATCTGCTGATGACGCACCAGGCCAGACAGCCGAGGAGCATACTAAGGCACTCCCAGATGCTCCGCTCTTGCATTCCAGTGGTGATGAAACAGAGCATCTGATAGACACACCTACCACGCCTCCCCTTGATCTACTCCCCTTCACGCCCCTCGCCGCCACATTGCCCGGAACGGCCTTGTTACTGACGGTCAGCGGCGCGCACCTGTATGGTTTCCCCTCGACGGACAGCGACGTTGATCTGCGCGGGGTGTTCATCTTGCCCCAACGCGCGCTGTTGGGCTTGGATGCGCCGGAGGAGACCTTCAGCCAAACAATGCAGTACGCCGGGTACGAGGTTGACCTGGTGGCCCACGAGGTCAAGAAGTTCCTGGAATTGTTGCTGCACAAGAACGGCTATGTCTTGGAACAACTCTATTCTCCACTGATCGTGCAAGGCGGTGCAGCGTTTGAGGCATTGCGTAACCTGGTGCGCGGGGCGATCACGCGCCACGTCTATCATCACTACGCCGGCTTTGCGCGGAACAAGCTGCGTGAGTTCGAGGGCGAGTCACCGCGCCGGGTGAAGACGCTGCTCTATGTGTACCGGGTGCTGCTTACCTGCATTCACTTGCTGCGCACTGGCGAAGTCGAGGCCAACTTGCTGCACCTGTATCCAGCCTTTGATCTGCCCTTTATCCCCGACTTGATCGCGCAGAAGGCTGCTGAACAAGCAGTATTGGACGACACCGCGCTGCCACACTATCAGCAGGCCATTGCACGTTTGCAGGTTGAGTTGGACGAAGCCTTTGCCGCAACGACATTGCCCGAAGCACCGACGAATCGTCCCGCGCTGGACGATTTCCTGCTCCGTGTACGCCTGGGAGACAATCGTGGCTGAACCGTTTTGGGAGACGAATCTGATCTACCGAGTGGTCATTGGCAGCCAGGCGTATGGCCTGGCGAACGCTGCCAGTGACCTGGACACCTGCGGAGTGTGCATTCCGCCGCGCCGGTATCTCCTGGGCTTGACGCCTTTCGAGCAACACGTTGCCCACGGGACCGAGCGTGATACAGTGGTGTATGCCCTGGTCAAGTTTGTGCGGCTGGCGTTGGAGTGCAATCCCAACATCATCGAGGCTCTCTACGTAGAACCGCGCCACATTCTGCACTGTGACAGCTATGGCGAACGCTTGCGCGCGCAACGACACCTGTTCCTCACCAGCAAGGCCGGGCAGACCTTTTCCGGCTATGCGATCAGCCAGTTGCGTCGTCTGGAACGGCATCACCGTTGGCTGGAGAACCCGCCGGATCATCAGCCCTTCCAGGAAGAATACGGTGGACGCAACATCGGTGGGCGCTACAAGTTCCCGGATCACGATGCCGAAAAGGCGTATCGCAGTGCGCTCAAGCATTGGAACCACTACCAGGCGTGGCGGCGGGAACGCAATCCGGCGCGGGCAGCACTGGAAGCACGCTATGGGTATGACACCAAGCACGCAATGCACTTGCTGCGGTTGTTGCGGATGGGAATGGAGATTCTGGAAACAGGGGAAGTCCACGTCTATCGCCCTGACCGCGAGTGGCTGTTAGCCGTGCGGAACGGGCTGTTGCAGTACGAAGAATTGCTGGCGCTGGCGGCGAAGTACGAGGCGCGGTTGGCGACGTTGCAGGCGACTTCGACGCTGCCGGAAGCGCCGGATGTGGCAAGGCTTGAGGCGTTGGTGGTGGCGTTGCAGGGGGAGTGGCTGGAGACGCAACAGCAAACCGACACGTAGGAGGTCCCGATGAAATCCTGGAGAAATCTGGCGCTCGTAGTGAGTTTGATTCTGTTGGCCGTCGCTATGCCGCTCACGGCGCAGCCGCAACGGGTACTGTATGTGCCTGGCGAATACCCCACTATCGCCGCAGCGCTGAGCGCCGCTGCATCCGGCGATACGGTGCAGGTGGCTGCCGGAACTTATGCCGAAGGCGGGCTACATATCCCATCCGGCGTGGCTTTGGTAGGCGCTGGTTGGCAGACTACCACCATAGATGGCGGCGGGGCGGTAGATGTCGTGCTCTATCCGCACGACGGCAGCACGGTGGAAGGCTTCACCATCCGGGGGAGCGGGCCGGATTACTTCAACTGCGGGATTTGGGTGAGCCAGGGAGCGGTTGCGGTGCGTCACACCCGCCTCACCGGCAACTCGGCGGGGCTGTGGGCCTGGTGTTTCGACCCCGCGACGTGCGCCATCAACATCATCCTGGAGCACAACCTCATCGTCGCCAACAGCCGCAGCGGCGTCAGCAGCAATGAACATCCGCGCTTCATCGTGCGTTACAACACCGTGGCCGATAACGGCGCGGACGGCGTGACGCTTATTCACGCGGATAGCCTCGCCGAAAACAACGTCATCGTAGGCAATGCGAACCGGGGATTGGTGAAAATTGCTGGGGCGACGGCGCGCTATAACGCCGTGTGGGGTAACGGGCAGGACTACAACGACGGTACGCCAGGGCCGGGCGACTTGCCGCTCGACCCGTTCTTCCGGGACGCGCCCGGCGGCGACTATCGCCTGCACGCCGGGTCGCCGGTCATCGGGCGCGGCGACCCCGCCGGGACGGATATGGGTGCGCTGCTCTTCATCCCGGTAGGGACGCCGCCCACGGCGCTCAGGGCGACGGCGGTGAGCACTTTCACCTGGGAACTGAACTGGGAGGGCAACGACGCGGCGGGGTATACCGTCTACCTGGGGGCGGCGGCAGACCTCTACACGCGCCGCTTCGATGCCGGGAGCGAAACGACATTCACCCTGAGCCACCTGCCGGGTGGCCTCAGCTACTATGCCGCCGTCAGCGCGTATACCACGGCGGGCGACGAGAGCCACGTCACAACGCCGGTTAGCTTCACCGTGCCGGCGGCCCCGGCGGGCCACTACGAGGAAGATAGCGCCGCTGTGACGTTCAGCGGCGACTGGACGTACCGGGAGGCGGACGAGGCTTCCGGCGGCGGATACGCCGCCAGCACGACGGTGGGCGCTACAGCACAGTTTACCTTCAGCGGGGATAGCGTGGCCCTGTATCGCCGGCTTGGGCCAGACGGCGGACGGGCTACAGTCAGCATAAACGGCGTCAGTTATGGGACGTTAGAATTCTACTTCTTCGAGCCGCGCTGGCAGGTCCCGGCGCTGTACGATGGGTTAGGCGCGGGCGTCCACACCTTGACGCTGCGGGTGAGTGCAGACGCGCACGGTAGTTCCAGCGGGCACATCGTCACGGTGGACGCCTTTGCCGTGCCCAGTCCTTACCCGCCCACGCCAGAGCAAGACGCGGCGCTGGACCGGGTGAACTGGCACCGGCAGCTCGCGGGCATCCCGCCGGTGCGACAAGATGGCGCATTGAACCGCGCCGCCCAGGCGCACGCCGAGTACGCCGTCATCTACCACGAAGCGCACCGGCAAACGCCGGGCAATCCCGGTTTCATCGGCGAGTGGCCTTCAGAACGCGCTGCCTACTTTGGGTACAGCGGTGGCGTGGGAGAAGATATGCACGGCATTGGAAATCCCAGCGGTGCGGTGGATGGCTGGATGGAGACGGTCTATCATCGCAACCTGATTATGGGCTATGGGTTTGCGGATATGGGGTATGGACTGGCGCTCAATGCCGCTGATCGTTCCGACGTATTGAAAATGTCCAGCCGCAATTGGTCCGGCCCCGCGCCGGACACGCGTTACATCTACACTTATCCGGCAGATGGACAAACGGATGTGCCGCATTTGTGGGGCGGCGGCGAAGCGCCGGACCCGCTGCCGGGCGTCCCCAAGCCGGTGGGCTATCCGGTGAGCCTCTACATCGCGCAGCCCAACGCGCAACAGGCAGTGGCCTTGTCGCCAGACCTGCGCCTGGCAGCATCACAGTCGCCGGCATGGGCGGTAACGCTGGCGGAATTGCGCGATGCCGGTGGACAACTGGTACCCGCGTACTTGCTACACCAAGATACCGATCTTCACGGGATGGGGCCTGACGTCGTGTTCCTCATTGCCCATAGCCCGCTAGCTTTTGGAACGACGTACACCTCGCGGGTCGCCGGCAGCGATAGCCATGCACAGCCCTTCGATCATACCTGGTCATTTACCACAGAGGTTGCGGCCAACATTCGGTCGGTAAACGCAGATGTGGATGCGTGCGAAGCGCGCGTAGGGTGGAACACCGCTGGGCCGGCTACTACATTTATCGAGTACGGTACAACGCCCGCCTACGGCCACCAATTGCCCGGTGAGAGCACGCCTGCCACTTCCCACGGCGCAACACTGAGCAGCTTGACGCCTGAGACGACTTACCACTATCGCATTGTCGCCCAAGATACCCAGGGCTACACGCGGGCAACAGAGGATCGCACCTTTACCACGCGCGCGCCGCGTATCCTGTCCGTGCCTGACGAGTACGGGACACTGGCCGCCGCACTGCAACAGGCAAGCCAGTGCGATGTGGTGCAGGCTGCTGCGGGGACCTACTTCGAAAGCAACCTGGCCGTCCCCAATGGCGTGCTCTTGCAGGGCACGGGCTGGACACAGACGACGATTGCCGGGGCGGGCGCGGGCAGTGTACTCGCGCTGGGACCCGGTAGCACAGTAGAGGGGTTCACCATCCGGGGCAGTGGGACGGACTATTTCGATGCCGGGGTGTGGCTAAGCCATGGCCCGGCGACCCTGAAGCGCAATCACATCACCGGCAATGCCACCGGCGTATGGGCCTGGTGCTTCGATGCGGCGACGTGTGATTTACAGGTGACGCTGGCGGACAATCTGATCACCGGCAACGCGCGCGATGGGCTGGACAGCAATGAATTCGGCGTGTTCACCGTGCGGAACAACACCGTGGTGAGCAATGGCGGGCGCGGCATCACGCTCAACCACGCCGGAGCCTGGGCCGCAAACAACATCGTGGCCGGCAATGGCGCGACAGGCATCGCCAACAACGCCGGCGCGGCGGTACAGTACAATCTGGCCTGGGACAATGGCGTGGATTACAGCGGCGCGGCCGGCGCGGGCAACCTGACAGCGGACCCGTTCTTCCGCAACGCGCCCGGCGACGACTATCGCTTGCGC
>OMKS01004250.1_pt1 | contig 10888 bp, 13 predicted proteins | sample 1674721 | NCBI WGS metagenome assembly OMKS01 (sample SAMN06264996, study PRJEB25208) | sediment metagenome | isolation source: hot spring sediment | place: USA: California | collected 2014-09-02 | reverse complement strand
CCTAGGCCTGGCGCATCAGTTTCCTCCTGTTTTCCCCTCCGGCTCAACCCCGAGTCGGAGGGGATTGGACGGTGCCGCTGCATCCGGCCGTCGGTGCGAGGGGCTGATCTGCTCCCAGAGTCGGGCCAGGGCGCGGGCCAACCGTCCCCCGATCAGGCCGGCGGTTCCCAAGGCGGCCGGGAACCAGAGCGGGACGCCCAAGAGAGCGGGGTTGGCATAGTGCCACGCCCCAGAGCGCACGAATACGGCCTCGGCTATGGACCCCATCCCGCCGATCATCAGCAGAAAACTCGGATCATACCGGTCGTGCCAGAGGCGCAGCAGGATGGTGCCCTCTACCAGCGTGATCGAAAAGAGCAGCAAGTTGTGCCGCCACAGCAGTGAGACGGAAGCGACCAATACGGAGCAGGCGATCACTGCGATCCCCAGTTCGTGCCACAGGTTTTGACGAGCTTTCATAGCCGTGACCTTGGATGGTGAGGTCGAAACGGGGCTATTCTACCAGAAAGGCAACCGCCAGACAACGGTGCCCTTTTGGCAAAAATGGGGTAAAATATTGGGATACAAGTGCGAGTTTGGAAAGGAGAGAGGTGTCGGTCACGGGCAAGAAACTGGCTGCCTGGTTTGCCCTCTCGCGGCCGCCGTTCCATTCTGTGGGGGTGCTGCCGTTTGTGCTGGGAAACGTGTTGGCCTGGCGGATGGCGGGGCTGTTCCGATGGGCCGTCGGCGGCTGGGGCACGCTGGGTGTGGTGTTGGTGATGCTGGCGACCTACTATGCCGGCGAGTACTGGGACTATGCCGAGGATGCCCTCTCCGGTCAGTTCGGACGCAGCCGCTTCGCCGGGGGGTCCGGCGTGCTGCAAGGGGAACTGCTGCCCCGGCGCGCTGCTCTGTGGGGATCGCTGGTCAGCATGGCGTTCGCTCTGGGTGTCGCTCTGGTCCTGTGGCTGGGATATGGGACCGGGCCGTGGACCGTTCCTTTCGCCGTCCTGGGGCTGTTGGGTGGGTTCTTTTATTCAACCCGGCCCGTTCGCTGGGTGAGCACGGGGGTGGGTGAACTGTGGATCGCGTTCTGCTACGGCTGGCTGCCGGTGGCGGTGGGGTACTATCTCCAGGTGGGGGAAATCGCCCCCCTCGTCCACTGGGTCTCGATTCCCATCGGCTTGACGATTTTCAACGTCATCCTGCTGAACGAGTTTCCTGACTATCGAGCTGACTCGGCGACGGGAAAGACGAACCTGGCGGTGCGTTTGGGGCGGGAGCGAGCCGCGTGGCTCTATGGCGCGGTCAGTGGGGCGAGTTGGGCAGGGGTGGGATACTCGGTGAGTCGCGGTGTGCCTCTGCGGGCGATGTGGTTCTATCTGCCCATCCTGCTACTTTCGCTGGTCCTCGTCGTATTGATGATAGGGGGCCGGTGGAGAGAGCGCCAGGTTTTGGAGCGGCTGTGTGCGACCAACCTGGTGGTGAACCTGGGCACGACGGCCGTCTACATTCTGGCGTTCGTGAGTTAGGTGTGAATCGTATGAAATCACGGGACGATGGGTGGTCGTCCCAGTGGGGACCGCGTCCTGAGCGCCGGGTGCAGCCCTACTGGTGGCCGCCGAGCTTGCTGCTGCGGCAACTGGGCAGCGCGCTTTACGTCAGTGCGCTGGTGGGATGGAGGGCGTTTCCCTACTGGGCCGTCCACTATGGCATCAGGTGTATTCCAGGGGCGGCTGGCTCGTGGGGTCAGGGATGCATCGGCTTCCCGGCTCACCCGGTCTGGGAGATGACGGCCGCCTGCAATCTGAGCTGCATCCACTGTCACGCCTCCGGCGGCAAACGCGCGGCCGACGAACTGACAGCCGCCGAGGCGAAGCGCATGATGGAGCAGTTGGCCGAGGTGCGCGATTTCCGGATGATGGCCTTTACCGGCGGCGAACCGTTGGTGCGGGAGGATCTGTTCGAGCTGCTGGCGTATGCCCAGGCGCTCGGTTTTACCAACACCCTGGCTACCAACGCCACCTTGATTGACGATGCGGTGGCCCGCGACCTGCGTCGGTACGGCGTGGTGATCGGCGCGGTGAGCCTGGACGGTTTCGACGCCGTGACCCATGATTACGTGCGCGGTCAGCCCGGCGCGTTCGACGCCGCCCTGCGGGGCATCCGGGCCTTGCAGCGGGCCGGCATCCCCTTGCACATCAACATCACGGTGATGGAATACAACGTGGACCAGTTGAAGCCGCTGATGGAGCTGGTGGACGAGTTGAGGGCCGCGATTCTCATCATGTACCAACTGGTGCCGGTGGGGCGCGGGCGGGCCATCGAAAGGGCGTCGTTGGATTTGGAGGCCAACGAGCGGCTGATCCGCTTCATGGTCGAGGCCCAGAGCCGCAGCAAGGCGATTATGGAGCCGGTGGCGGGTCCCCAGTACTGGTCCTTTTTGCTGCACCGGGCCGGCATCCGGCGCGGCTCGCTGCTGCGCCTGGCGGAAACGGTGTTCCACGGCTGTTCGGCTGGACGGGGGTTCGTCTACATCAAGCCCAACGGTCAGGTCTGGCCCTGTCCCTTCATCGAAGTGAGCTGCGGCAACGTGCGCGAGACTCCTTTCCCCACCATCTGGACCACCTCGCCAGTCTTTGCGGACTTGCGGGAGCGGGAGAATCGGCTCGAGGGCCGCTGCGGCGCGTGCGAGTACCGGCGGCTGTGCGGGGGCTGTCGGGGGCGGAGTTGGGCCATCAGCGGCGATTACCTGGCCGAGGACCCGTCCTGTTTCGTCCATCCCCCTGCAGGAGACGAGGTGGCGTGAGCGCGGCCTCTGAGCGACTCGCCCTACTGCTGAATCCCATTCGCCCGCAGATGGAGCGGGTGGGAGGCTGGCTGCACGAGGCGACGGATCGAGCCGATGAGCCGCTGCGGTCCATGCTGCGCGATTCGTTGAGCGGTGGCAAGCATCTCCGGTCGGCGCTGGTCATCTTTACCGGGCGGATGTTCGATCTCCCCCTGGCCCCGTTCTGCCGTCTGGGAGCGGCCGTCGAGGCGCTGCACGCCGCCACCTTAGTCCACGACGATCTGTTGGATGGAGCGGTGCTGCGGCGGGGTCGTGCATCCCTCCACACGGCCTGGTCGGTGGAGGCGGCGGTGCTGGTGGGGGATTACCTGCTGGGGGAGGCGACGGCGCTGATCGCAGAGCTGGAGCATCCGCGTCTCCTCACGCTGTTCGCCGAGACGCTCCGCACGATGTGCGCCGGAGAAATTCGGCGGGCGTTCGCCGCCCCGGAGAGGTTCCCCTCCATCGAGGACTATTACTGCCACGGAGGCCAAAACCGCCTCGTTTTTTGCCGCTGTGCTAGAGATGACGGCCATCCTGGCCGAGGCCAGCGAACGGTCGGTGGCCGCGCTCCGTCTCTTTGGCCAGGAGTTGGGGATCGCCTTTCAGATCGTGGATGATGTGCTCGACGTCGTGGGGGACGAGGCTCAGTTGGGCAAACCGGCTGGCAGCGATCTCTGTCAGGGGCTGGTCACCTTGCCCGTGCTCTACTATTTGGAGCGGGAGCGCGACCGGGATCCCGTCATCGCCGTGTTATCCGGGCAGCGGGACGAGGCACACGTCCAGGCGGCGCTGGAGGCGATTGGCGCGTCGGGGGCGGTGGAAGCGGCGCTGGCGGACGCCCGTGTTCACGTCGCCTGCAGCCAGGAGGCATTGGCCACGCTGCCCGACCACCCCTCACGCCGGGCGTTAGCCGCCCTGGCCGAGTACGTCGTCACCCGCCAACGCTGAGGGGCTGACAATCTCTACGTCGTGGGGCAGCGTGAAAGTGAAACAACTGCCCTCGCCAGTGGGATTGTCCTCGACCCAGATGTGTCCGCCGTGGGCTTCCACGGCCATACGGCAGAAGGCCAGCCCTAAGCCCGCCCCTCGCTCCTTGCCTGCGATGCTGCACACTTGGGTAAATTTCTCAAAGACCCGTTCCCGCTCTTCGACCGGTACACCTGGCCCGTTGTCTATGACTTGTACGGTGATCAGGTCAGGGCTCGTATGAACATTGATCTGAATTGGTTCTGTCGAGGAGGAAAACTTGAGGGCGTTATCCAACAAGTTGATCAGCACCCGTTGGAGAAATCCGCGGTCCGCCAGGACGATCAGCGACTCGGGCAAAAAGTGCGTCTCTATCGCGATGCCATAGTTCTCGGCCATGGGCAGCTCCTCAGAGACGACCTGTTGAATCAGGTCATGTAGCTCGATGGGGATGCGATGGAGGAGTAGGTCCCCTGCTTCCAGGCGGGCAATGTCCAGCAGAGTGTCCACGAGATGGCGCATTCGCCGCGTTGACCATTCCATGGCCTGGACCACCGAGTCTACGTACTCGGCCTTGGGATCATTGCCGGAGAGACGCTTCAGGAACTCGATACCGTTAGAGATGACGCCCAGCGGGTTGCGCAGGTCGTGGACGATCATGTTGGCCAGTTCTTCCCGCAGTCGCAGGATTTCCTCCAGTTGCTCCTTTTCGGTGCGCAGGGCCTGGACGCGGTCCACGGCTTGTTGGTACGAGCGGTTGAGGGTGACCATCACGACGTCAGCATTGGTCAGCCGGTCCCCGATGGTGCAGATGACCTCGGCCATCAAGGCCGGTGCTTCTTCGAGGACGCGGCGAAAATCTTGCTCTGAAACGTGGATGACCCAGGACTCGATCTCGGCCTTGACGGTGGCGGTACGTTGGTGGCCCGTGGCGGCGCCCAGTTCGCCGACTGTTTCGCCGGGTTCGATCTCTGCCAGGAGATAGGTGGTGTCCATCTCCTCCCGGTAGACGCCTAGCCGTCCCCGTTTGAGGTAGTAGACGCCGTCACTCTCTGTCCCCTGGCGAATCAGTATGTCGCCCTGAGCGAGTTTGTTTTCCTGGCCGCACTGTTCCAAAATCTCGGCTAGTTTTTCCGTTTCGGTATCAAGTGTGAGTATCATTTTTATTCGTTTTTATTCGTGAGGACGACACGTAGGGCAGATTGCCCCCATCCTTCACACTCCTCAAGTTGTCAAGATGCAGTACCTGCGGGTGGGAATGCGACCGGTTTTCATTCGAGAGCACTGAATGTGTATAGTATAGTGCAAGTTAGCGGGTAAGTCAAAGCGAGATTGCGCTTGAGAGGATGTGAATCTGGCGCAGATCGCGCGCGACGCTGGCGCGCTCCTGGTCGTGGATTCCACCTGGGCCGGGCCGTGCTTGCAGCGTCCCCTGGCCCTGGGAGCGGATTACGTGATCCACAGCGCGACCAAGTATCTCAACGGCCACGGCGACGCGCTGGGGGGCGTGATCGTTGGGCCGGCCGAGGGGATTCATCGGATCCGCAAGGCGGGTTTGGTCCACCTGGGGGCGCGATGAGTCCATTCAACGCCTGGTTGATCGCCCGCGGTCTGGTGACCCTGCCGCTGCGCATGGCGCGCCACTCGGAGAGCGCGTGGACCATCGCCCGCTTCCTGGAGGGTCATCCGGCCGTCTCCCGCGTGGTCTACCCCGGCCTGGAGAGTCATCCTCAGCACGAGTTGGCTCGCCGACAGATGGCGGCCTTTGGCGGCATGCTCACCGTTCAATTGAGGGGCGGACTGGGGGCAGCGATCACGCTGGCGGACAAAATCCGGCTCTTTACCTATGCCACGTCGTTGGGACATGCTCGCAGCCTGCTTTTTTATTACCCCACGGATTTTTACGTGGATGCCGCTCCTTATCTTTTTGACGAGCAGAAGCGACGCATTCGGGAGTGGACCGGGGAGGGGATCGTGCGCCTCAGCGTTGGCCTGGAGGCGCCTCAGGATTTGATCGCCGATTTGGACCAAGCATTGAGCGGTCGGACGGTCAAAGGACTGATAGGACCGGCCGCCTATGCGGTGTTGAAACGGCTTCAGTAGTGGGGATGGGGTAGCTCGTTCGGATTGCGGGCCAGCTCCGAGGAGCGTAGGGTAAGCATCGGGTATGCATCAAGCAAGGGATGGCGGTGTGTGGTACGATAGGCTCAGAGTCAAATGTTTTTCTCTTCTCCTCCTTTGTAGCAAGAGCCGAGGCTTAAACCCTCGGCTCTCGCTGGTTTGTGCGAGGGTAGGCCAGCGGGCGCGTGCTGGCTTTTTTGCTTGCCCCCCCGTCGCTCATGTGGTACACTACGGCAGAGACATCCAGTTTATGAGGGAGGAGTGCTAGATAGAATGGGTAATAAAAAAGGTCGTGTTTTTTCCGGCGCCCGACCCACCGGGCGGCAGCATCTAGGAAATTATTTGGGCGCGATCCGCAATTACGTCGCCTTGCAGGACGAGTATGATTGTATTTACTGCGTCGTGGACCTGCACGCGCTCACCACGTTGAGTGACACCGACAAGCTGCACGAGTGGACCTACGAGATGGCCCTGGATTGGCTGGCAGCCGGGATAGACCCCGAACAGGGCACGCTCGTCTTCATCCAGTCCCACGTTCCCCAAGTGGTTGAGCTGCACCTATTGCTTTCGATGGTCACGCCGTTGGGTTGGTTGACCCGCCTGCCCACCTTCAAGGAGAAAGTGCGCCAGCAGCCGGAAAACGTCAACTATGGATTGGTCGGGTATCCGGTGTTGATGGCGTCCGACATCACGCTCTACAAGGCGGATACCGTTCCGGTCGGTGTGGATCAAGCGCCTCACCTGGAGATCACGCGCGAGATCGTGCGGCGCTTTAACCGCATCTTTGGCGAGGTGCTGGTCGAGCCGCAGGCCAAGCATACCGAGTTCACCAAGGTGTTGGGAATTGACGGTGAGCAAAAGATGAGCAAGTCGTTGAACAATCACATCGAGATCGCTTCCGCCCCGGACGAGATCAAGCGGAGGGTGATGGAGATGATGACGGACCCGGCTCGCCAGTATCGCTCTGACCCCGGACATCCAGAGGTATGTAACGTCTTTACCCTGCACGGTTTCTTCTCGCCCGGCGAGGTGGCGCAGATTGGGACGGACTGTCGCGCGGCTGACATTGGCTGTGTGCAGTGCAAGCAGCGCCTGGCCGAGAATCTGGCCGCCTATTTCGCACCGTTCCGCGAGCGGCGGGCGGAGTTGGCCGCGGATCCTGATTACGTGTGGGACGTCCTGGCCGAGGGGGCGCGGCGTGCGTCCGAGATTGCCGCTGTGACTATTGCCGAGGTCAAGGCCGCGATTGGGCTTCCATAAGGTGTTGGACAGACTGGGGTGGAATGAGCGCCGTTTTCCCGTCCAGATGCGGCGGGGAAAGGCGCGGGGGGTGCGGAATGCGAGCAGTCGTACAACGGGTTAGCCGTGGGTCTGTGCGGGTAGATGGCGAGGTCGTGGGCGCGATTGGACGGGGCGTGGTGGTGTTGGTCGGCGTGACTCATGGTGATACGGAGGAGCAGGCCGAGTGGCTGGCTCGCAAGATCGCCGGGTTGCGCATCTTTGAGGACAATGAGGGCAAGATGAACGCCGGTCTGCTCGATCTCGATCCCGATCCTGAAGGGGAGGGGATGGGCGCGCTGGTCGTCTCTCAGTTTACGCTTTATGCCGATGTCCACAAGGGGCGTCGGCCGAGCTTTGTCGAGGCGGCCCTGCCGGAGGTGGCGGAGCCGTTGGTGGAGCACCTGGCCCGATCTCTGCGGGTATACGGCATCCCGGTTCAGACTGGTATATTTGGCGCACATATGCAGGTAGAGATTCAGAATGATGGCCCGGTCACCATTCTTTTAGAGCGCTAGCGCAGTGATCGTGGCGTATCCAATTTACGAGTCGAGTCTGTAGGACTGTCGAGGTGAACGTGTCAAGCGGCGAGATTGAAATTATTCCCATCCATGATGAGAGGGGGCGCGAGCGGTTTGTGCGTTTCCCGTGGCAGATTTATCGTGACGATCCTCTGTGGGTTCCGCCGTTGATCAGCAGTCAGCTACGGAGCTTGGATCCGCAGCGCGGGACCTTTTTCCGTTACGGCGATGCGAGTCTGTTCATGGCGCGACGAGGTGGGCAGGATGTGGGGCGCATTGCCGGTTGGATCAACCATCGCGCCAACCAGTTCTTGAACGAGAGAGCAGCCGGCTTTGGATTCTTTGAGGTGATCCAAGAGTACCCAGTGGCCGAGGCGCTGTTGGACGCGGCGTGTGATTGGGCTGCTCGGCAGGGGATGGAGACCATTCGGGGGCCGTTTTACTTTTCGATGGACGACTCGCCCGGCGTCCTCATCGAGGGGTTTGATCGCTCACCGGTGCTGCTGTGCGGTCACAGCCCGGCTTACTATGCCGATCTGTTGGAGCAGTATGGGATGCTCAAGTACCGGGATGCCTATGCCTACTGGACGGACTTGACCGCTTTAGATGGCGATGTGAACAACATGCCCCCCAAGATTCTGCGAGTCGCGGGTATCGTCCAGCGCAGGATCGGTGTCCAGATCCGAACGGCGCGGATGGAAGAATGGGATGCTGAGGTGATGCGGGTGATGCATCTGGTCAACGAGGCGATGGGGTACATGCGGAATCACGTCCCCATGGATGAGCAAGAGTTCAAACGGTACGTGGCTGACTTGCAGCGCATTATCGATCCGGAGTTGATCTTTTTTGCCGAGCTAGATGGAGAACCGGTGGGGTTTTCGGTCACAATACCGGACGTGAACCAGGCTCTCAAAGCGGCCAACGGGCGGTTGTTTCCATGGGGCTGGCTGCCCATGTGGTGGCGTATGCGGCACATTGACGTGGCCAGTCTCAAGTTGTTGGCCGTGTTGGAGGCCTATCGCTCCCGTGGTCTGGATTCCCTTTTCTACGTGGAGACGGCCCGTGCTCTCCTGCGCAAGGGATACGCGTGGGTGGACATGTCGCTGACGGCCGAGGGGAATGATCGTGTCAATACCCTGATACACAATTTGGGATGGACGTTGTACAAGGTGTATCGCACGTACTACAAGAATCTGCATCAGTAGTGTGGGACAGCAGATTGACGTAATGGGGGAGAGGGAACGCATCAAGGCGGTAGCTCTGTTCTCGGGCGGGCTGGACAGCACGCTGGCCGTGCGAGTGATGATGGAACAGGGGATCGCCGTCACAGCGCTGCACCTTCGCACCAGTTTCTCCTACGTCGAGCGAAATCGCCTCCTGGGGGGCGACCCGGTGGAGCCAACCGGCGTCGAGCGGTCGGCGGCGGCCTTGGGGGTCCCTCTGCACGTGATGGATGTATTTGAGGCATATCTGCCGCTGGTCCTCAACCCCCGCTATGGGTATGGCTCGGGGGTGAATCCGTGCGTTGACTGTCGAATTTTCCTGCTCCGCCAGGCCAAGCAGTGGATGGAGGAGCACGACCACCACTTTGTTGTGACCGGTGAGGTGGTGGGGCAGCGGCCCAAGAGTCAGATGCGGCCCACGCTGCGCACCGTCGAGCGAGAGAGCGGTCTGCGAGGGTATCTCTTCCGTCCTCTTTCGGCCTGGCTTTTGCCTCCGACGATTCCAGAACAACGGGGTTGGGTGGATCGTGAGGCCTTGTATGGCATCAGTGGGCGAGGGCGCAAGGAGCAGATCGCGCTGGCAGAGCGATGGGGTATCACCGAGTACGCGCAGCCTTCTGGTGGGTGCTGTTACCTGATTGACCAGGTGTATGCCCGGCGCTGGCGGGATTTTCTGTCCCACGAAGGGCCCCAAGCCCTCACGCGGCAACAAGTGCAGTTAATGGCGGTGGGACGACATTTGCGCCTGCCGTCGGGCCGCAAGGTGGTTGTGGGGAGACACGAGCGTGAGAACGAGTACCTGGCGGCCTGTGAGGTGGAGGGGGTGTGGCTGACGACATGCGATCACCCCGGGCCGACGACGGTGGTGATGGGCACGCCGATCGGAGAGGAGATTGAACAGGCGGCCCGGATTACGGCCGGTTATTCCGATGGTCGGCGAGAACCGGTGGTGCACGTCAAGGTGCAAAGCGCCGCTGGAGCGACAGAGCTACTCGCGGTTGAGCCGATGCCCAGGGAGCGAGCTCGGGCGCTGATGGTATAGCGGTTACGAGGGGGATTCGCTCCCCACGTGGGGCACAGCGGGTCTGAAAGGGCGGGCTTGAGAGGGGCTCTCTGTTCGGCTACCATGGGCCTGATTTGCCCTCAGTGGAGGGATAGAGTATAATGCCAGTGACGTTAACGTATTCCGTCTATCCATTTTGGCAAAAGATGTGGCATAGGGAAGGGGGGTGTCATTGACGCTGGTTTACACGGTTCTGCTCGTGGAAGGACGCAAGCCTGCGACAGAATACTTGGCTCCGACCATTGATGGTCAGGAGGAATACAACGTCGTTACCGCGCACACGAGGAGAGAGGCCTTGGCCTCGGTTCAGGATGGAAATCCCCAGGTCATCGTTCTGGATTCCTCCTCGATGCGTTTTAGCCCGCGTCGTTTCTGTGATACCTTGCAAGAAATGGAGGCCGACATCCCGGTGCTGATGTTGCTGCCAGAGGATGAAAAGATTGATCGCAGCATGGGAGTACGAGCTCACTTACGTTATCCCTTCTCTACCAAAAAACTGGTCAATCGGATCATCAGGTTGTTACCAGCTCCCGATGACGATTTACTTCAAGTGGGTGATATGGTCCTGAACCTCAAGCAGCGATGTGTCGTGCGGGAGGACCGCGAGACTCACCTGACGCCGAAGCAGGCCGCTCTCCTGGAGACGTTTATGCGGCATCCCGGCGAGATTTTGACTCGCTCTTACTTGATGAAACAAGTGTGGGATACCGACTATATGGGCGATACCCGCACCCTCGACGTTCACATTCACTGGGTCAGAAAGGCGATTGAGGATAATCACAAGGCGCCGATCTACTTACGCACGATTCGCCGGGTGGGCTATCGGTTCGAAGTATCGGAGAAGGAGAAGCGAGAGCCACAAGAGCACTAGAGTTGCTCAAATTCCACTTTATGGTAGAATCAT
>OMKS01004249.1_pt1 | contig 10889 bp, 12 predicted proteins | sample 1674721 | NCBI WGS metagenome assembly OMKS01 (sample SAMN06264996, study PRJEB25208) | sediment metagenome | isolation source: hot spring sediment | place: USA: California | collected 2014-09-02 | reverse complement strand
GCTTTCGTAATCACAGCGAGCCTGCTTCGCTGCTGCTCCATTTTATTCAAAAAGCAGAAATCAGCCCCGAACCCCAGGCCGAAAAACCCATTTTCTCAAAAGAGCAATTTACCCTGACCCGCTTTGGTGTCTTCTCAGGTGAGCCGGTGGACGTGACGCTGCGCATTCACCCAGAGATCAAGCGCTATTTCATAGGCAGAGTCTGGCACGAGTCGCAGCAAATCACCAAAAATGAGGATGGCTCACTTACTCTGACAATGCAAGTGCCCCTGGCGCCCGATTTTATAAGCTGGATTTTGAGCTGGGGAAGGCATATCCAGGCGCTTTCACCTCCTGGACTCATTGAGAAAATCAAAGCCGAGGCGGAAGCTATCGCGAGAATGTATCAGCCACCAAGAAATGAGACGCCTCCTCCAGCTTAAATTTTGGGCACGCAGCGGAAAATGTGCTGGAAAAACCGCCAATTTGAATCAAGGTGAAATTAGCGGCTTCGATACAAGAAGACCTGCACCCTTTCCAGCGTGACTAGCCCTTCGCCGATGACCTTATCGAGAATGGGCAGGAAGGTTTCGATTTTTTCCAGATGGTCCACGATTTCGATGACGACGGGCAGATTGTCGCTGAGGCGCAGCACTTTTTGGGTGTGGATGGGATCGCTGGCGATGAATCCGGCCATTCCCCGAAGAACCGTCGCCCCGGCCAGCTCCTTTTCCTGCGCTTTCCGCAAAATCCACTCATAGAGCGGGATGTGCTCGTAATGATCACTCTCGTTGATGTAAACACGCAGCAGATGTCCGTCTTTTTGCAAACTCATAGTCCCTCCATTTTTATGAAAGCCGCGCCAGCCAGAAACCGGCAACTGCGGCAAAAACACCGGTGAAAAGCTGACCAAGAGTATAAAAAAGCGCCAGGCTGTATTGCTGGCTTCGGATCAGCATCAGTGTTTCAAAAGTAAAGGCGCTGAATGTGGTAAACCCACCCAGAATTCCCATAAAAAGAAAAATGCGCAAGCTGGATGGAATGAGGTGAGATTCTGCAAAAACAGCCAGATAGCCCAGGAGAAAGCTGCCGATGAGATTGACCGTCCAGGTGCCTAAGGGGAAAAAGCTCACCGGGAAAAGGCGCTGCACCAGACCGGTGGCGGCATATCTGCCGACGGCGCCAATGAAGCCGCCCAGTCCGACATAGAGATAATTCATCATAGCAGCCAGCCTAATATTTTATACCTGATGCATTGATAAGGTAGGCAGCGGGGATGGCATCTTTCCCACGGGCCAGTGTTACATTGTCCAGATTTGTATAAGTCTGAACCCTAAACTCACCATAAACAGTGATTTGCTGATTGAGCACCGTTTTGGGAAAGCTGAACCCACCTGCCGCTTCCACAGTAATAACCGTATTGGATACCGGCACTTGGACTTGAAGCTGCTGGCGGGTCAGCAGGTCGAGGGTGACAACCGTTCCGGACACCAGTAGATTTTTGCCGTTGTACTCCTCTGCTTGCTCAATCAGTTTTTCTGCGGAAAGGGCTTCCATTTTCATATCGGGAAATTCGCCAAGGGTTTTGCCTTTGCCGCCGCAGCCCGACAAGAGCAGGATATTCATTCCTGCCACGAATAGAAGGTGTTTGATGTTTCTTTTCATCATATCTTTACCTCCAATATTATTAAAGATTGAAGCGGATATTAAGAATATCGCCATCCTGCACCAGATACTCTTTTCCTTCCACTTTCATCAGCCCTCTGGCCTTCATCTCGGCCATCGTGGGAAATCTTATAAAATCTTCATATTTCGTCACTTCAGCTCGGATAAAGCCGGCTTGCAGATCGCTGTGAATCTTGCCTGCGGCGATGGGTGCCGGAGAATTTTTTTCCACGGTCCAGGCCCGCACCTCATCTTCGCCAACTGTAAAAAAGGAAATCAATCCCATCCCCTCATAAGCTGTTTGGATCACCTGGTTTATGGCTGGCTCGGCAATGCCCAGATCTGCCATAAATTCCTTGCGTTCGTCTTCGTCCAGCTCCTGGATTTCTTTCTCAATCTGAGCAGAAACGGCCGAGACAGCCATTTTGGGGAAAGCGCTTTTGACATCGGTGATGAGTTGATCTTTTTTAGCATAATAGGTTTCATCGCAATTGATGACCGCCATAAATGGCTTGAGGGAGAGAAATTGAAAACCTCGCACGGGCTTGAGTTCCTCGTCAGTGATATTCAACTCTCGTAAGGCTCTTTCCGCCTCAAGCTGCGCTTTGAAACGCTCCAGTGTCTCAAATTCTGCCTTGTTGAATTGAATCGAGCCTTTTTGTTTCATCAGCAGAACTTTTTCATAGCGGCTTTCTAAAAGCAAAAGATCGGTAAAAATAAGCTCCTGCTCCAGTTGCTCCAGATGGCCAACGGGATCAATTTTTACTGCATTGCCCTGATCATCAAAACCCTCAAAGGCCTGAATCACCGCCACGAGGCCATCCACTTGCCGCACCGCTTCCAAATATTTGGTGGAGGCATCTTTTTTCTTTCCGGCGGGCAGCCCCGCCACATCAATGCACTCAAAATTTGCATAAGTTGTCTTTTTCGGTTTGAAAATCTCAGAGAGCGCCTTTATCCGTCCGTCCGGCACCGTCACCTGTCCGCGAAAATATTCATTGCCGCCCAACCTCAGCGATTCGTAATGATCGCCGGTGAGCAGGCTGAAAAGCGTGCTTTTTCCTGAATACTTAAGTCCGATAAATCCTAATTGCATATTTTTCCTCTATCTGTTTTTAAAAAGTTTACACAAGGGCATAAGTTAAAAAGCTTACACAAAGGCACAATTTTACAAAAAATAAAAAGAAAGCGCTTTTGTTTATATTTGCAGATTGAATCATTTTCTCTTGTCTTTTGGCAAATTTTTGTGCCTTATTTTCATTCGTGCTCTTGTGTGAGCGTTTTTTATTTTTGTATGAAACTATCCATTTACCCAGGCCAGGATGAGCTTTTTGGTGGCTTCGATGCCCTCTTTGTGGGTTCTTTCTACACCGTGGGAAGCCGAGACACCGGGGCCGATGAGTCCCACACGGACGTCATATCCGGCTCGGAGGGCTGCGCTGCCGTCGCTGCCATAATAGGGAAAAACATCCACTGTGTAGGCAATCTGATTATCTTTGGCCAGGCTCGTCAGTTTTTGGCGAAAGGCATAATCATAAGGTCCGGAGCTGTCTTTGGCGCAGATGCTGACGGCTGTCTCTTTGCCGGTGACACCTTCGCCCACCACGCCCATATCGGCAATCAGCAGCTCCTTCACCGATTGGGGAATGCCGGATCTGCCGCCGTGACCAACCTCTTCATACGTGGAAAAATAAAATCCCAGCGAATGATTTTTAATTTCTTCAGCGTGATTAAGCAGAATATCCAGCAAAATGCCGGCGCAGGCCTTGTCATCCATAAAGCGTGATTTCACAAAGCCGGTGTCTGTCACCTCAAAACGGGGATCAAAAAAGACAAAATCACCTATGCCGATGCCCAGGGCCTCTGTCTCTTTCTGTGAGAAAGTAACGGCATCCAGGCGAACATGCATTTTATCCATCGAACGCTCGGTTTTGGCGATGTCGTGATTGACGTGAGCCGCCGGATTATTTAGCAAAAAAGCGCCGCGGTAAAGCTTTCCTTCCGCTGTGAGAATGCTGCAGTATTCACCTTCAAAGCTATTGGGAGGCCAGCCGCCGATCTGGGTCAGCTCCAGGGCGCCGTCGTTTTTCACCCTGCTGACCATTCCCCCAAGTGTATCCACGTGGGCGGCCACAAGCCGCTCCGGCGCTTTTTCTGTCGCGACCAGCAGGCTTCCCTTGTTTGAGAAAATCAACTCATAACCCATGTGCGCCACAGTTTCCGCCACAAAGTCAATTACCTCTTTAGTATAGCCGCTGGGACTATTTATTTTCACGAGCCTCTCGATAAAACTCACACTCATTTCATCTCCTCCACTTGCTTTTGGAATAATTTATTGAATCCGTTTCAAGAATCGCCTTCTTCCATTTTGCAGGATAATCTCATTGCCATCATTTCCATAGCTAATCTGGCGCTCAAATTCTTCATTCTCTATGCAGATAATTTTCCCCTAATAAAATGGTCAAAATCATAAGTAAAAATTAAGCACTTTTCTTAGCGTTTCCTCATAATTGTTGTTGGCCATTCAAATTCTTGTAAAAATTTCTGCATCCTGGAACAATTTAACAACTCAGACTAATAATGTCGTAAATGAAAAATTTTTTAAAACTTATTTTAGGACTTATTATGATTTGGAATATTGGATTGGCGGCTAAAGAAAATTATGAAGGCCTGGTGCGAGCGCCGGAATTCAGCCGCGACGCCGAGTGGCTGAATTGCAAGACGCCACTGAGCCTCAAAGAGCTGCGGGGAAAGTTCGTGTTACTGGACTTTTGGACTTACTGCTGTATCAACTGTATGCACATACTGCCGGATTTGGAGAAATTAGAGAAAGAGTATCCCTATGAGCTGGTGGTGATTGGTGTCCATTCCGCAAAATTTGTATCAGAAGGCGAAACGCAGAACATTGCCGAAGCCATTGCTCGCTATGAAATTCGTCATCCCGTTGTGAATGACCGCGATTTCAAAATCTGGCGAAGCTATGCTGTCCGCGCCTGGCCCACGACAGTGCTGATTGCGCCGGATGGCAAAATTTTACGGCAAGATTCGGGAGAAGGGGTTTATGGGCGGCTCAGGCCTTATCTGGAGCAGGCTATTCCTTATTGGAAAAAGAAAGGCATTTTAGATGAGACGCCCTATGTCTATGCCGAAGCAAGCGCGCCGAATCATTTGCTGCACTTTCCGGGAAAAATCTTCTATGATGATGCATCTCAGACGCTGATTATCAGCAACAGCAACCGACATCAGATCATTGTGGCTGATTTAGACGGAAATATCCTTCATATTATCGGCAGCGGCGAGAAAGGGGCGAAGAATGGCCGCTTTGAGGATGCCCAATTCAATCAGCCCCAAGGCGTTTTCCGCCATAAAAACCTGATTTACGTGGCGGATACTAAAAACCATCTCATCCGGCTTATTGATCTGGAAAAAGAAGCGGTCTTCACGATTTTAGGCACCGGCAGTCAGGCACAGGGCTTTAATCAGCCGGGTTTCGGACGGAATGTGGCTATCAATTCGCCGTGGGACCTTTACCGTGCAGGCGATTTTCTCTATATTGCGATGGCCGGTTTTCATCAGATCTGGCGCATGCGGCTCAGTAATCATTTTGCCGAACCCTTTGCCGGCAGCGGCTACGAAAATATCGTTGATGGCCGGCTGCAGCAGGCGCAGATGGCTCAGCCCAGTGGCCTCAGCTTTGATGGTGGATATCTCTATGTGGCCGATAGTGAGACATCGTCTATTCGTAAAATCGCCCTGACAGATGGACCCCAAGCTGTAAAAACCCTGATAGGAACGGGACTTTTTGAATTTGGCGACATAGATGGTAAATTTCCTGAAGCGCGGCTGCAACATGCGCTGGGTGTCCTTCATCATAATAATAAGCTCTACATAGCCGATACCTACAACGACAAAATCAAGATTTTCGATCTGGAAAGCGGCATTGTGAAGCAGTGGGGCAATCTTACTTTGAATGAACCTTCAGGCCTGGCTACAGATGGTGAATTTCTCTATATCACTGATACAAATAATCACCGCATTCTAAAGGCAGCTCTTGCCGATGGCCAATGGCAGACACTTGATCTTTGGGCAGGACACACTCTATTTCTAAATGAAAAAGATGAATATGAGCTGGAAATCTCTTTGCCCAAAGGATCTAAGCTCAATCCGGAGGCGTTGAGTGTAATTCAGTTTGGAGAACGCCAGATTTTGCTGTCTGGTCTAAGTATGACCATTTCCAAAGGGGAATTATCAGGCAAAGAGGCCATTCTTAAGCTTTACTACTGTGACGATAAAGACACCGGACTATGTTATTATGAAGAAATCGCCATGCGCTTTGCGGCAAATTCACGAGGGCTTAAGCCGATTTTGAAAATCCACCATCCATAATTGGTAAAAAACTGCATCTCGGCAGGCATTTTTATACTCAGCCTGCTAAATGACAGTATGTTTGGGAATTGTTTAAATCTATTGTAAATTCTCGGTATGAGATGCCTTATATATAGTGATATTCACCTGGAGTTTGGCGATTTTGAGCCGCCACTTATGGATGTGGAAGCGGTTTTTATTGCCGGTGATTTGCACATCGGTGATGATGGTATTCAATGGATCAAAAGGCATTTCACCAAAACAAGGGTCTTTTATATTCCGGGAAATCACGAGTATTATCAAAATGAATTTTATGACGTTCAGCGCCGAATCAAGGCCGCCGAAGATGAATATCTCACGATTCTCCTGAATGAATCGGTGGATTTTCTAGGTTGGCGGATATGCGGCGGAACGATGTGGACCGATTTCGCGTTGATGGGAGATGATAAACAATTTGAAGCGATGCGCAGCGCCGGAAACCGGATGAACGATTACCGAAAGGTCTATATTGAGAATAATGAAAAGCTTCGTAAGCTGCAACCGGAAGATACACAGGCTATCTATTTCAGAACTATGGAATTCTTGAAAAATGAGCTTTCCGAGAAAGATAATCGACACACGATTGTGATGACGCATCATGTGCCTATCCCTGTGCCCCGTCGCCGTAGGGATATTTTAGATCCGGCCTATGCAGTCAATCTCACGGATAAAATTGAAGCGTGGCAGCCGGCTTTGTGGATTTCCGGCCACACCCACACATCAATGGATACCAAAATCGGTCAAACCCGACTCTTGAGTAATCCCCGAGGCTATGTTCCGTTTGCTGCAAATGAACACTTTAATCCTTCTTTGATATTGGAGCTTTAATGGAAAAACATCAGCGTCCCGATTGGGACACCTATTTTCTGCAGATTGCCAAAGTGGTTGCTACACGCTCAAGCTGTCTGCGACGGCAGGTTGGCGCAGTCATTGTGCAAGATAAAGATATCATCAGCACCGGCTATAATGGCGCTCCTGCCTACCAGAAAAACAGTATCGAATATGGCTTCTGCTACCGTGATAAACATCAAATCCCATCAGGTACCCACCTGGAGTTGTGTCGTGCTGTGGGAAGTCATGCTGAAAGCAATGCCATTGTTCTGGCGGCGCGAAACGGCCATTCTACTGCCAATGGGACAATCTATATATACGGGCATCAATTTATCTGCAACCAGTGTAAGGCAATGATTGCCAATGCCTGGATTAAGCGAGTTGTTTTAGAAAAGCCTGATGGCGGAGTTATGGAGTTTATTCCAAGCGAAAACTGGACAACTCATCCGGTGGACGAAGCGCCAGTGCCCACTCTGGTAAAGGAAATTTAGGCGTGGCTAATCCGTTGCAAATTCGTGGGCTTTATAAACGATTTCAATCCCAGCAGATTCTTGACAATGTAAATATCACCGTCTATTCTGGTGATGTTTACGGATTTCTCGGGCCCAATGGCGCCGGAAAAAGCACCACTATCCGCATCATTGCCGATCTTATCCGGGCCGATGCTGGGAATGCAGCTATTTTTGGAAATGACAGTCACCGAGAAAAGCTAGCGGCGCTGCGTTATACGGGGATGCTCATTGAGAAACCAGCATTTTACGGTCACCTCAGCGCCGAGACAAACCTTCGGCTGATATGTAAACTTTTAGATTTTGATTCGGAGCCTGAAATCCAACGGGTGCTGAAGTGGGTGGACCTGGCTGATGAAGGCAAAAAGAAGGTGCGTAAGTATTCCCAGGGTATGAAACAGCGCCTTGCCATCGCCCAGACGCTCTTAGGGAATCCAAAATTTATCATTCTCGATGAACCCACCAATGGATTGGACCCTTTGAGTATGCGGGAAATTCGACATCTGATATTGCGTCTGCGTGATGAAGGACTTACGATTTTTCTCAGCTCCCATCTTCTTTATGAAGTTGAGCGGGTCTGCAATCGAATGGGCATCATTCACAAAGGGAAAATAATCGCAGAAGGGAGTGTAGATGAATTGCTTCGGCAGCAGATTTCATTTTCAGTGGAACTGTTGATTTCTAAGCCGCTGGAGGCTGCGGCTGTGGTGCAGAGTTGGGATAACAGTCTGGAGCTGCAGGTTTTAGATGAGCGGCTGGAAGTGAAGATTTCTTCCTCAAAGATTCCGGAAATGATTCGAGAGCTGGCAGCGGCAAACCTGGATATTTTTTCGGTGCGGCCCCTCACCAGCCTGGAGGATTATTTTATTCACCTGGTGGAGGGCTGATGAATCTCCTGGTAAGACTAATTCTTATTGAATGTATTAAGATGTTTTCTCGCTGGCGCACCTGGATTGGTTTTCTGATTTTGACTATTCTGATACCTTTGATTATTATTGCCGCTCATTATAGTGGTATGGAGCAGCCTCTGGATAATTTTGGCGGCGGACGGTTTATACGTACAGGCGACCTTCTAAATGGCTGGTTTTTTAGCTATTTTATTCTCAATACGCTCTGGATTCATATCCCGTTTCTCCTCACTTTTGCTGCCGGAGACCTTTTTGCCGGTGAGGGCGCTGAAGGAACCTGGCGCCTGATTTTGGTGAGGCCGGTTTCAAGGGCGATGCTTTTTTGGGCTAAATGGCTGGCCAACGGGGTTTACACGTTTGCGCTGATTTTTTATATGGGTGCAGTGACACTGATTGTGGGTTTGCTTATCGAAGGCACCGGCGATCTTTTTGTGGTTCATCCTGACCTAGGAATGCGGATTATCGAAGGGAAATTCGTTTTTTGGTATCTGCTCCGTGCGTATGCCATTGGTGCCGCGACCATGCTTATCATCAGTACCCTTGCACTCTTTTTTTCTGTTTTTGTCAGCAATGCCATCGGTCCCATCATTGGCGCGATGGGGCTTATGATCATCTTTTTTCTTATTGAGCTTCTTGATTTTACGTTATTTAAGACGATTCGGCCCGTTCTTTTCACCCACTACCTCGATGTGTGGAATACCACATTTTTTACTGATGTGGCGCCTGCCTATTATGTCAGAGCCCTTGGTGTGCAGCTATCAACTTTGCTGATTCTCAGCTTTGCTGCATTTTTTGTTTTTCGCCGAAAGGAGATTTTATCTTGATTAACAAAGTGATTATATTTTTGCTGATACCATTTATATTGATTGCTTCCGAGATTCCCGGAGCAGTGGAAAAGCTTAATCAGCGAATGGAGGCAGTGCAGGATGCCGAAGTCGAAATATTTGTCCGCAGCCGCCTGCCAGAGATGCTAATTCCCGATCGTAATGGCACCCTTCTATTTAAGCGTCCTGACAAGATTCATCTTGAAGGAGACGGCTTTATGATGATTCCCCAGGAAGCGCTGCTTTTTGATTTCAGCCGGCTTCAGGAAGACAGCGCCGTGACTTTTCTTCAACTAAATCCCGATTCTCTCATTGGCAAAGCCCTCCTTGCCATACGAGTTCAAAGAGTTGATTCCTACTCTAATCGCCACTCCAATATTGATGTACTGATTGACACGCTGAAATGGGCAGTGCACGAACTAAGTATTGATGAAGGGGAGCGCTTCAAGGGAAAGATTTTCTTTCAGCACACGGAAGTTTTGCCGGGTGTGTGGCTTCCCCGAGAGGTGAAGATGGTTTTAGCTGGAAATGCTGCTAAACCCAAAGCGGTGAAAAACCCCCGGATTCAGCGTGTGCCCAGAAGCAACGCTGCTGAATCAAATTATCTGTTGATGAAATTTACAAATTATAAAGTAAACAAGGGGATTTCTGATGGCAGATTTCCTGAAGCGGGGGAAAAATGAAAGTTTATATCAGTGCAGATATCGAAGGTGTGACCGGGATAGCACATTGGGACGAAGCCGAAAAGAATAAGTCTGATTATTTACAGTTTCAAGCGCAGATGCAGCGGGAGCTTAACGCAGCCTGTGAAGGAGCGTTGGCTGCCGGAGTCGATGAAATATGGGTGAAAGACGCTCACGATTCGGGCCGGAATCTTATTCCGCAAAAGCTTCCCCAGCAAGTGCGTCTTATCCGTGGCTGGAGCGGTCACCCCTATAGTATGGTGCAGGAGCTGGATGAAAGTTTTGATGCCCTCATTTTTATTGGATATCACAGCAGAGCCGGCGCGAATACAAATCCCCTGTCTCACACAATGAGCACTGCTGTGACCAGAGTGATAGTCAATGGAGAGGCCGTTTCAGAATTTACACTGCACGCCTATGTGGCCGAGATGCTGGGAGTGCCGGTAGTTTTTCTCAGTGGCGATGAGGGAATTTGCGCCGATGCAAAAAAAATGATTCCTGAAATACGAACCGTGGCTGTCAATCGGGGCGTGGGAAGTTCTTCCATTTCCATACATCCAGACATTGCTGTGGCCGATATTCGGGAAAATGTTCGCTTAGCTCTTACAGCTTCTCCGCAAGCCTGCCGTTTTCAGCTTCCCGAAAAGTATATCGCCGAGATTGAATATAAAGATCATCCCGCTGCTTATCGCTTCAGCTTCTATCCGGGCGCTTCTCTATCTGCTGATTGCCGGGTGCGCTTTGAAACTAATAATTGGTTTGAGGCTATGCGTTTCATCCATTTTGTCACCTGAGATTCATTTCATGATAAATCGCTCATTTTGGAAAATTCTGTTAGCAGTCTTGCTGTCATTTTTGGCTCTCAAAGGGGCTGAAACGAATTTTGATGAGCTACACTATATCAATGGCTTTTACTGTTTGAAAGGCAGTGATGCACCGTTTACCGGAGCTGTGGTCATTATGAATGGAAATGTGGTGCGTGGCCAGGGGCGAATAGAGGATGGACTATACCCTGTCTCTTATACACATCTCCGAGCCCACGAGACCGTACTAGATATCGTATGCCGTCTTCTGCTTGAAAAAAAA
>OMKS01004248.1_pt1 | contig 10890 bp, 6 predicted proteins | sample 1674721 | NCBI WGS metagenome assembly OMKS01 (sample SAMN06264996, study PRJEB25208) | sediment metagenome | isolation source: hot spring sediment | place: USA: California | collected 2014-09-02 | reverse complement strand
CTTTTAGTACTCTAAGTACTCAACCTACCCTATAACTTTCCAAAGGCTCACAGGAGCAAACCAGGTTCCTGTCGCCGTAACCATCGTTGATACGGCTCACCGGGGGCCAGAATTTATTGTTCCTGACCCAGTCGAGAGGAAATACAGCCTTAGCGCGGCTATATGGCCTGTCCCAATCATCAGAGACCAGAACATCTGAGGTATGCGGAGCATTTTTCAGCACATTGTTTTCCCGGTCTGCCTTTCCGGATTTTATTGCCATGATATCTTTATGGATGTCAATCATCGCATCAATGAACCGGTCAAGCTCGGCTTTCGATTCGCTTTCCGTAGGTTCTACCATCAATGTCCCATGTACGGGGAAGGAGAGAGTTGGGGCGTGAAACCCGTAATCCATCAACCGTTTGGCAATATCAGCCTCGGTGATGTCGGCCTCTGCCTTGAAGTTACGGCACTCAAGGATCATCTCATGGGCTACAAAGCCATATTTCCCCTTATAAAGAACGCCATAATAATCTTTGAGGGAAGCAGCGATGTAGTTAGCATTCAGGATAGCGATTTTTGTGGAATAGGTCAATCCCTCCGCGCCCAGCATCTGGATGTAGGCATGGGAAATTGGTAAAATTCCTGCGCTTCCGTAAGGCGCACCTGCAACGCTGTTAATTCCGTATATACCACCGGTTTCAATCAAGGGATGGGTTGGAAGGAATTCAACCAGGTGCCGGGCCACGCCGATGGGTCCGACACCGGGTCCCCCTCCGCCATGAGGAATGGCAAAGGTTTTATGCAGATTCAGGTGGCAGACATCGGCGCCTATCGATGCAGGATTGGTAAGCCCGACCTGGGCATTCATATTGGCCCCGTCCATATATACCTGTCCGCCATGCTCATGCACGATGTTAACGATCTCTGTAATATTCTCTTCAAAAACACCATGGGTGGAAGGGTAAGTAATCATGATGGCCGACAGGTCTTTGCTGAACTCTTGCACGAGACCCCTGAGATGTTCTGTTTTGATATTTCCCTGTTCGTCGCAATCCACAACCCTGACAATCATTCCGGCCATTACGGCACTGGCGGGATTGGTTCCGTGAGCGGAAGCAGGAATTAAAACCACGTTCCTGTGTCCCTCCCCGTTCTTTTTCTGGTATGCACGGATAACCATTAATCCTGTATATTCCCCGGCAGCACCTGAATTGGGCTGGAAAGAAATTTTTTCAAATCCGGTTATTTCCTGAAGTGCATGTTCCAGTTCACTGATAAGCTGGTGATAGCCCTCGGTTTGCTCAACCGGTACAAAGGGATGGATATTGGCAAATGCAGGCCAGCTTACCGGCATCATATGGGCAGCAGCATTAAGCTTCATGGTGCAGGATCCCAGGGAAATCATCGAATGGGTCAATGATATATCCTTGCGTTCAAGCATCCGAATATATCTCATCAGCTCTGTTTCCGAATGGTAGCGATGGAAAACCTCCTGCTTCAGAATTTCCGATTTTCTTGCAAACCTGTTCGCAAATCCGGTTTTTATTTCAATTTTTTCTGACGGGGAGAAAGCTTTTTTTACTACCCTGGCAAACAGTTCCAGGATGGTATTTAATTCATGCTCTCCGGTCGTTTCATCCGTGGATAGTTGTACTGAACTATTATCCGGAAAATAGAAATTCATCTCAGCGGCTTCAGCTTCTTCCCTGAATTTTTCCGCAGTTATCCCGTCGGGAAGTTTTATCAGGAGGGTGTCGAAGAAATTTTCATGTTTAATGACATAACCCATGCGTATCAGTTTTTCTGAAAGATACAGAGCACCGGCATGGATATTGCCTGCAATGCGCTTCAATCCTTCAGGTCCGTGGTAAACAGCATACATCCCTGCCATATTTGCCAGCAGTGCCTGGGCGGTGCAGATATTGGATGTGGCACGTTCTCTTTTAATATGTTGTTCTCGTGTTTGCAAAGCCATGCGGAGAGCTGGTTTCCCGGAGTCATCCACAGAGACACCGATAATTCTTCCGGGGATATGCCTTTTATAGGCTTCCTTTGTGGCAAAGTATCCCGCGTGCGGACCGCCGTAAAACATAGAGATTCCAAATCTCTGGGAGGATCCGATGACCACATCGGCGCCCCATGCTCCCGGAGGAGAGAGCAGGACCAGACTCATCAGGTCGGCGGCTACGGTAACAGCAATCCCCAGTTCTTTTGCATTGGTGGTAAATTTTTTGTAATCCCTGATCTCTCCGTCAGCTGAAGGGAATTGCACCAGGCATCCGTAGGTTCTGCCGTCAAAATCAGGATTCCTGTAATCTCCTTTAATGATTTCGATACCGAGCGGTTCGGCACGTGTTTCAATAACGGCCATCGTTTGGGGGAAGATATGTTCATCTACAAAAAACCGGTTCTTCCCTTCTTTGACGTCATCTCTCGATCTGGCATTGAACAGCATGATCATCGCCTCAGCTGCGGCAGTGGTTTCGTCCAGCAAGGAAGAATTTGCTATTTCCATCCCCGTCAACTCCATAATGACCGTCTGGAAATTCAGAAGCGCCTCGAGCCTGCCCTGTGAAATCTCTGCCTGGTAAGGGGTATATGAAGTATACCAGTTGGGATTTTCAAGCATGTTTCTCTGGATCACTGCCGGTAGGACCGTATTGTAATAACCAAGGCCGATATAGGAATGAAATAATTTATTCTTTTCCGCTAATTCTCTTATGTGGTTTAAATAATTCCTCTCATCAAATTTTTCACGGATGTGAAGAGGTATATTTTGTATGATGGAACGCGGAATTGTTTTAGCGATTAATTCGTCAACTGTTTTAACACCTATTTTCTCAAGCATTAACTTAACATCCTCCGGTTCCGGTCCTATGTGCCTCTCTGTAAAATTTTCACTTATCATGTCAGCTGTTTTTATATTAAAAATGATTGAATCAGTATTGTAATAATCGGGGGTTAAATATAGAAATTCATCCTGTCAAAATGCATGGAGAAAATCATGTTATACAAGCGGATCAGAAGAAAGGGTTTGAATCTTTTTCTATGGCAATTGTTGTGGAGTCGCCATGACCCGGGAACACTTCCGTTTCGGGAGGAAGCACAAAAAGGTTATTCTTTATGGAGTTTATTAGCTGGTCATAATTGCCTCCCGGCAGGTCGGTCCTTCCGATGCTCCCCCGGAAGAGTGCATCACCCGTCAATACAAATCCTGCATCGCTGTTATAGTATGCCAGGCTTCCTCGTGAATGGCCTGGTACATGAATTGCCAGCAGGGAATATTCCCCGAGGCTGATTTCCGCTCCGGGTTCAATAAAGGTATCCAGATCAGGGAATTCATTAACTTTTATACCAAACAATTCACCCATAAAATGGGCACGCTTCACCAGGTAGGACTCCTCTCTGTGCGCCACGAAATCCAGGTTATATTTGTCCTTAAAGAAGGGGACCCCCAAGACATGATCGATATGGCAGTGGGTATTAACCAGTTTTTTCAATTTCAGATTATTTTCTGAAATAAAATTTTCCACGCTCCTGATTTCATGCGGTTCATAGCATCCTGCATCAACCAGGATAGATTCTCCCGAGCTTTCATCCCACAGGAGGTATGTGTTTTCCATAAATGAATTCACGACAAATGTTTTGATCTGGATCATGTTATTGTGATTTACCTTTCAGCAATGGAACAAATGAGAAATAACCATGTTCACTGCATTGATAACTTTCTTCACTCTCACGAATAATCCGCATCATGGTTTGCCCGAATCTGTTACCGACGGGAATAACCATGATCCCGCCGATAATCAGTTGCTGTTTCAATGTTTCCGGCACATCGTCAGCAGCAGCCGTGACCAGTATCCTGTCGAAGGGTGCAAAAGAGGGGAGTCCCTCATATCCGTCACCGAAAAAGAATTTTGGCTTATAACCCAGCGGAGTGAGGGTCTCCTGTGCTGACAGATACAATTCCCTGACCCTTTCAATGGTATATACCCTTGCCCCGAGTTCCAGCAGGACAGCAGCCTGGTAACCCGATCCAGTGCCAACTTCAAGAACTTTGAGGTGTTTCTTAACTTCCAGCAGTTCAGTTTGAAATGCAACCGTATAGGGTTGTGAAATGGTTTGTCCGGCTGAGATGGGAAACGCTTTATCGGTATAGGAAAAATTTATAAAACTGCTGTCCATGAACAGGTGTCTGGGAACTTTGTTCATCGCTTCAAGAACAGATTCGTCTTTAATTCCTTTCTCTCTGATGGAGTCTATAAGTTTCTTTCTCAATCCTTTGTGCCTGTAGCTATCCTCCATTCAAAATAAATTTCATCAAATATAGTTAAAATGAACGATTGGGAGACCAGGCGATTATGTGATTAAGCGAAGGGGCGATTGAGCGGATGGGCAAATGAAAATTTTATGTTTTTTAACCTGGTTGTACAATTATTTGGGGTGTTTTGCAGTTATCTAGTTTAGAAGTGTACTTCTGAATGAAAAATTACAGGAAACAGCGCATCCTTTACATTGCTTTCGATTTTCTGGCCGCTTCTTCCGCCTGGGTGCTTTTTTATGTTTTTCGAAAAATTCATATTGAGCCCCAGCTGTTTGGTTATGAAATTCCGATTGAACTGGGACCAAGATTCTGGGCTGGTGTAATCGGGCTTCCGTTTTTTTGGGTCGTCTTCTATTTTTTCACCGGATTTTATAAGAATGTATTTCGCAGGTCGAGACTTGACGATTTCCTGAGGACCTTTCTGACTTGCCTTTTTGGGGTCGTTATTGTCTTTTTTCTGCTGATCCTTGACGATACCATTGCCACCTACAGAAATTACTACAGCCTCTTTTTTACCCTGTTTCTTCTACACTTTACATTGACCCTGATTCCAAGAATGATCATAACAGGGATTACTGTGAACAGGGTCCATAACAGAAAGATCAGATTCAGGACCATCATGATCGGCAGTAACGAAAATGCAGTGGAGGTTTATTCAGATCTTGTTGAGCAGAAAAATCCGACAGGTTATAAAATTCTTGGTTTTATAAGCGTAAACCACAAGGACCATTACCAGCTTTCCGATTTCATCACTCATCTTGGAAGAGTGGACCAGATGGAGAATGTTATCAGGGATTACGCGATCGAAGAGGCAATTATTGCACTTGAGCCTTCAGAGCACCAGGAGATCGGGAACATTGTGAGCCGTTTATCGATGCTTGACCTGAGAATCAGTGCGATACCCAGCATGACGGATATTCTCACCGGAAAGGTAAAAAGCACAACCATATTCGGGACCCCTTTGCTGGAAGTTTCACATGATCTGATGCCTGCCTGGCAGGAGAATGTTAAACAGCTGTTCGATATCTGTGTATCGCTGTTTTCATTGGTTCTGCTTCTTCCGCTTGAACTTTTCCTGATCACAGGGATTAAAATTTCTTCAAGAGGCCCTGTCATATATAAACAGCAAAGAATAGGCCGTTTCGGCAGGCCGTTTACCATTTATAAGTTCAGGTCGATGAAGATGAACGCGGAAGAGAACGGACCTGAATTGTCTTCAAGAAATGATGAACGTGTTACCCGTTTTGGCCAGTTCATGCGGAAACACAGGCTGGATGAAATACCTAACTTCATTAATGTTCTGAAGGGAGATATGTCGCTTGTTGGACCCCGGCCCGAGCGGCAGTATTTCATCAACCGGATCATTGAGATTGCCCCGCATTATGTACACCTGCAGAAGGTGAAACCGGGAATTACCTCATGGGGCCAGGTTAAATACGGGTATGCCGAGAATGTTGAACAGATGATCAAACGGCTGAGATATGATATTCTTTACATTGAGAACATGTCTCTGTTTGTCGATTTGAAGATCATATTCTACACGATTATTACCATCTTAAAAGGGAAGGGGATATAATGAAACCAACCGGCGCGGAATGATTCCCGCGCCTGTTTGGTCTAATCTGTATTACTTCAATCCCCTGCCTTTGAGAAGCGGTTCAATAGTTGGTTCCTGTCCCCTGAATTTCAGGTAGAGGTTCATTGGATCATCGGAGCCGCCTTTTTCAAGAATATTCTGCCGGTAGGCTAATGCTGTTTCAGGGTCAAACAGACCGTTCTCCTTAAAGGCTTCATAGGCGTCCTTATCAAGCACTTCTGCCCAGATATAACTGTAATACCCTGCCGAATAACCACCCGAAAAGATATGCTGGAAATAGGTGGATTTGTAGCGTGGAATGATCTCCTCAATGAGTCCGATCCTTGCCATGGACGTGGACTCATATGCATTTATATCTAACTCTGCAGGTTCTGTCAGTGTATGATAGTCCATATCGAGCAGAGAAGCGGCAAGATATTCTACGGTGGCAAATCCCTGGTTAAACTGGTCCGCTGCCACAATCTTGTCTGTTAACTCCTGTGGAATGGGCTCACCGGTTTGATAATGCTTTGCGTACATCCTCAGCACTTCGGGATCAGCCGCCCAGTTTTCCATGATCTGTGAAGGAAGTTCAACAAAATCTCTGGGAACACTGGTTCCTGATGTGGTAAGGTAGGTACACTTCGACAGCATGGAATGCAGGGCATGGCCAAACTCATGGAAAAACGTGAGCGCCTCATCAAAACTCAACAGGGCAGGTTTATCCCCCGTGGGCCGTGTAAAGTTCATCACAATCAAATTTACCGGTGTAATAAACTCACCGTCTAAAATACGCTGGGAACGGAAACTGGTGCTCCAGGCTCCGCTTTTTTTCGAAGGTCTTGGATGAAAGTCCATGTACAGGATCCCGATATGAGAGCCATCAGCTTCCTTCACTTCATAAGCAAGCACCTCTTCATTGTAAACCGGCAGATCCTTTCTCAGCTCAAATGTCAGTCCGAATAATTTATTAACCACCATGAAAAGCCCCTCTTTCACTGTTTCGAGACTTAAATAAGGCCTTATGAGTTCTTCATCGAGATCATATTTTTCCTTCCGGATTTTTTCAGCATAATACCACCAGTCCCACGATTGAAGCTTAAAATTGCCGCCTTCCCTGTCAATTATCTCCTGCATCATGGCAGATTCTTTCTTTGCTACCTTCAGTGCCGGGACCCAGAGTTTCATAAGGAACTCATACACATTCTCCGGATTCTTTGCCATCCGTTCTTCCAGAATGTAACTGGCATGATTTTCATATCCCAGCAGTTTTGCACGCTCTAGACGAAGATTAACGATCTGGTTGATGATTTCCTTATTGTCGAACTCGTTATCCTGGTTCCCGGACTTATACACGGCCTTATAAATCTGTTCCCTTAAGCTACGGTTTTCTGCATACTGCAGGAACGGGATCCAGCTGGGCTTGTGCAGGGTGAAAATCCATTTGCTGTCGAGGCCGACTTTCCTGGCGGCATCGGAGGCTGCGGAGATTACAGATTCCGGCAGGCCTGCAAGATCTGCTTCATTCTCAATAACCATCCGGTAATTATTTGTTTCATCCAGCACGTTCTTCCCGAATTTCAACGAAAGCATCGACAGATCCTCGTTTATTTTTCGCAGTCTGTTCTTACCGGCATCATCCAGGTTTGCACCGCCCCTGACGAATCTTATATATGTTTTTTCAAGCAGTTGCTGATCCTCGGTGTTCAGTTCAAGATTTTCCTTGTTGTCATATACTGCTTTGATCCTTTCAAACAGGGCTTCATTCAGAAGAATATTGCTGTTGTGCTCCGAGGTAATTGGCACCAGTTCCTCGGCAATGGCATCCATTTCATCATTTGTATCTGCAGAACGCAGGCGATCGAATACACCCCTCGCTTTTCTCAGATATTCTCCTGAATTGTCGAAGGTGACAACGGTATTATAAAAATCCGGTGCTTCGGGATTGTTAACAATGGCTTCTATTTCAGCTTCCTGCTGTTTAATGCCTTCCTGGTAGGCAGGCAGGTAATGTTCGGTTTTAATTTTATCAAAGGGAGGGACACCGAAAGGTGTATTATACTCCGCCAGCAGAGGATTCATATCGGTTTTTTTTACATTTTTGCACCCGCCAAACATAACGGGTATCACGACCATCAGTATTAATAATTTTTTCACAATAATTAATTTTAGATTAAAAGCGCGTAAGATATAACATTTTTAGCTATCATATAACAACATTACATACTGTTATGTGTAGTATTTCTCCGGTAATCGGGAACTGCCAGCTAATAGCGATTGGCTACTGCTGACTGCCGACTGTTTAATATCCATTGGTTCCGAATTCATCGGGATTGGCAATGGCATCGAGGAAAGACTGCGGGATGGGCCTTACGATATTTTTGGCATTATCAAAGGCTATAATATCCGGGTTCTTTCCTGACAGATAGTCACTCCTGAGTTTGCCATGCCGTTTCAGGTCAACCCACCTGACCTGTTCGCCGGCCAGTTCACGGGCCCGTTCTTCCAGGATAAAATCCAGCGTAACGTCTCCGGCATTGACGGTCATTTCATCGGCCCTGCCCGTCACTGCGGCGCGCCGGCGGATGGTATTCACATAACCGGCGGCTTTACCCTGGTCGTTGTTGTAACGAAGGGCAGCTTCGGCGGCAATCAGGTACACATCACCCAGCCGGAGAATTGGGACATCCCCCTCCCATTTCTGGTTGGTGTAGATCCAGTACAGCGACGAGAACTTGCGCATGGAAGGATAACAATCTTTATACTCGGTCCCTCTCGGCAGTGTCAACGGGGTAACCCACCTGCCGTTGGCGTCATACATATCTGACGGATCAACACACAGGAACGGCAATAAGGCTTTTTCCTCAGCCGGAATGGTATAATTCGGAGTGAATACCGAAAGGCCGTCAAGATAGCCGTCCTCGTCCTCATCCACCATATTGACACAGCCGGAAGCAGATATTCCGTAATAACTTCTCCCGCCGTAATAGACATCGGTGGTATTATAGGTTCCGGATGTATTTTTAATCGCGTGCCCGATGATCGATGAATCTTTGCCGTATTTGTTTGCCACAGACTCAGAGATGACATGGTTGGATCCTTTGGAATTAAAGTATTGTGTAAAGAAGGTTTCATCAAAACGGGTGTCTGCAGGATCTTTAACAGGTTTATAAACCCCGGTCAACAGGTACTTTGTTGGTTTGAAACCTCTGTCGTTTGCCCTGCCGTACCAAGCGCAGTTCTTTTCGGTGGTACCCCATTCGGCTCCCACATTTCTCAGGTCCATTAAATAATACTGGCGTGTGCGTCCGCGGTTGTCTCCCTCCGGATTCAGAAAGGTTTCGTGATCTATCGCCTCAATGAACAGGAATTCCTTGTTGATTTTATTGTTTTCACCGTCCCAAAGTTGAGAATAACCCGATTTGGTATCGGTGCTGGTGTAGAGGCCGCAGTTATAAATATCCTGGTTATTGATCAGTTCTTCGGCAGTTTCCAGGGCCAGTCTTGCATATTCGGATGCATTGGCTTCGCCCAGGCGCGTTCTCTGGAGGTATGCTTTGGCAAGTATTCCATAAGCGGCTTTTTTCGAAACGCGTCCGCGTTCAACGCCTTGGTTATAGGGCAGATGTTCACAGGCAAATTTCAGATCCGAAATGATCAATTCGTAAAACTCAACTTCTGTGCCACGCTTTGGAAAATTGTCGGGTCCTGTGACGGTTGAGGGTTCTGTACGCAATACCACCCCCCCGAACTGTTCAACGAGATTCAGATTGCTCCAGCCCCTTAGAAAATAAGCCTCTGCCACCTTTGCATCTCGTTGTTCCCCGGTATAGTTATGAACCTTATCAGCATAGTATATGGCCATATTGCAGTAATTTACGGTAGCGTAAAATCCCTGCCAGAACACCCTTAACGTTCCTAGTTCTGTGCTCATGTCGCTTCCGTATTGAGCAAATCCTTTTTCCTTGCTTTCGGAAAACCAGAGGTCGGTACCCAGTTCCATGATACCAATACCGTCTATTTTCCCGTAGAAATAATACAGTCCGTCATAGCAATAGTTAATCAGGCTTTCAAATCCTTTGGGATCGGTGTATGCGGTTTCGAGGTCGACTGTGGATGGATTAAATTCTTCCAACGAACAGGACCCAAGTATCAACATGAAAAATAGTGTTGATGATACGGCTTTATAATTAAATATCTTTTTCATTTCCTGATGGTTATTAAAATGATACATTGATGCCAAATACCAGTTGTTTGTATAAGGGGAAGGAGTCGGATGCTCCGGATTCGGGATCAATCCCTTTCAACAGATGGCTTTTGGTTATAATTAAGGTATTATATACGGTACCGTAAATTCTTAAATTCGATATCCCGACACGATTTACAATGCTCCGGGGGAGTGTATATCCCAGGGTGATGTTCTTGATTTTAAAATAAGAAGCATCCACGTAACTGATTCCGGCAACAGGGGATGAAAACCTGGTGGTCCTTCTCAGATATGGCCTCGGGTAATCGTTGGCAGGATTGGTTTCTGTCCAGTAATCATAATTATCCGGTATATTATAGGTTCCATAACTTAAATATCCCAGTAACTGGCCATTAATCATATGCCCCCAGCGTGCGGTCATGAAAATATTTAAATCGAAGCCTTTAAAGTAAAATGTATTCTGAAATCCTGCGGTCCATTTCGGTGTGCCCTGTCCAAGTATCTGGCGGTCGGCTTCAGCATTGATGGTATAACAGGAATCTGCCGTGAACACCTCTTCGAATTCAAGACCGTCCTCATCCGTTACGGTTTTAAACCAGACGCCGTCGGATCGTTTGGTCAGGCTCGATGCAATTTTTACATCACCCGGTTCAAGTCCGAACACTGCGGCATCTTCTGCCTCATCCAACTGCCATATACCTGTTTTCTTATAACCATAGAACGTGTTCTTCGGGTACCCCAGGAACAGTCCCAGGGAGATAAGCTCATCAACGTTTGTACCGCTTCCCAGGTCTATAC
>OMKS01004247.1_pt1 | contig 10891 bp, 7 predicted proteins | sample 1674721 | NCBI WGS metagenome assembly OMKS01 (sample SAMN06264996, study PRJEB25208) | sediment metagenome | isolation source: hot spring sediment | place: USA: California | collected 2014-09-02 | reverse complement strand
ACCTGCTCGCAGGCGATGGGGCATTGCGCGCACGCAATCTTCTTCACCTTGAAGTGCTCTTCGAGATACTCGCCGCTCACTTGTTCGGCCATCTCGAAGGTGCCTTCCTGGTAGTTGCGCGTCGGTAGCAAACCGAGTTTGTTCATGTTGAGGACGTTGGTCGCCGTACCCAACATGCGGTACTTGGACGTATACGGCCCTTGCGCCTGCTCGGTGATGTCGAACGACATCTCCATCAGCGTATCCGGGTCGGCGACCACGACGCCCTTCGTGCCGCGCACGGAGACGGCCTTGAGCTTCTTCGATCCCCACACTGCGCCGTGGCCCGTGCGCCCGGCCTGCCGCCCGTCGTTCGTCACGTTGGCAAACCGCACCAGATTCTCACCGGCGGGGCCAATGGTCGCAGAACGCACCTGGTCGTCCAGCAATTCCTCGCGGATGGCCTCCTCGGTCTCGAAGGTGCCCTTGCCGAGCAGCTTGCGCGCATCACGGAACATCACCCGCCCATCGTCGATGAAGACGTTGACCCATTCGGCGCTGGCCCCGTGGATGACGATCCCATCCCACCCGGTGCGCTTGAGCGCGACGGGGAACCAACTGCCGGAAAGGCTATCGCCCATAAAGCCGGTCAACGGCGATTTGGAGGCCAGGCCGTACTTCCCGCCGACCGGCACCGGCGTCCCGGCGAAAATGCCGTTGGCAATACAGATGGGGTTATCCGGCGAGAGCGGATCGCAGCCCGGCTTGATGTTCTCCCACAACAGCCGCGCCGCCATCGACACCCCGCCGATGTAGATTTTGTACCATTCCTCAGGTTTGGTTTCAACCCACGTCTTACGCGTCGTCAGATCGATGTGCAAAACCTTGCCGCTATAACCGTACATAAGCTACCTCCTGGAAATTGAAAATGGCAAATGGCGAATGGCGAACACTGGCTTGACAAGCGGAGATTCGTGATTCGTGATTCGTAATTCGTGCTTTACTAACCACCGGCTAAGATCGACATGAGGATCAAGCGATCTCCATTGCAGGGGGCATCGTCCATTTGTGCAGGTTGGATCATCCGCCGCCCATTGAGATTGAGCATATTGGATGGCTGAAAAGTCTCACCGTCAGCCTGGATGACCTCACCAAGTAATTTGGGGTACCGTTGGCCTAAAAGTCGTACAATCTGACGAAAGGTCGTACCTTCTTCAAGCTCGAGCGTCACTTGTTTCACGCCACTGACCACTCTGGCAATCCCCATAAACTCTACGGAAACTTGCATCAATCCTCCCACGCTATAAAGGGGAACACGTGCTTACGGTTCAAACTACAGCCAAGCGTATGTTTCAATAACAATATTACATCCATTTTATCCAAAGTCAAACGCAATGCGGAATGTCAAACGCAGACGAATCGATGTTACAAATGCACAGTTCATAGCCCCATTTTCGTACTTTTGAGTTAGCTGTCAAGCGTAACAACAGTGTCGCCGGAATGGGCGGCTAAAGCCGTTTTTTTATGGGTGTTTTTGCGCTTGCGGGCGGCCCGCAAGCGCAAAAACACCCTTTCACCCGCGCCTTTAGGCGCAAATTAGCGCGCCCGGTGAATTTTCGGATAGATTCTTAGTGTTATAATGACGTTATGTTAAGGAGGTTTTCAGTATGATACCCCAAATTGTGGGCTACCTTTACACCGCGGTCTTGATCGGACTGGCGTTATACGCCGCACACATCGTGATCCTGGTCACGCTGTATCTCTGGCATCGTCGCGCACCGTCTCCAGAGACGCCGCACATTCCCGAAGACGATCTGCCTATGGTGACCGTGCAAATTCCACTGCGCAACGAGCGCTACGTGGTGCAACGAATCCTGGCAGCGATTGCGGCTTTTGATTGGCCCCGCGACCGGATGGAGATACAGGTACTCGACGATTCCGACGACGATACCACCGCATTGGCGCGCGCTCAGGTCGAGCACCTACAGACGCAAGGATACACCATCGCCCTGCTGCACCGGCAACACCACAGTGGCCACAAAGCAGGCGCACTCGCGGCGGGATTGCAGAAAGCGCGCGGTGAATTCATCGCCATCTTCGACGCAGACTTTGCGCCGCTGCCGGATTTCCTGCGGCAGACGGTCCCCCACCTCATCCAGAATCCCGCGTTGGGCCTGGTGCAGGGCCGGTGGGGACACCTCAACGCCGAATATTCGCTGGTCACGCGCGCGCAGGCGTTAGCGCTGGACGCGCATTTCACCGTGGAGCACATCGCACGCAACCGCGCCGGGCTGCTGATGAACTTCAACGGCACGGGCGGCGTGTGGCGGCGACGCGCCATCGAAGAGGCCGGCGGCTGGCAACACGACACCATCGCCGAGGACCTCGACCTGAGCTATCGCGCGCAACTCGCCGGATGGAAGGTCCTTTATCTGCCCGACGTCGTCGCGCCGGCGGAGCTGCCGCCGTTGGTGGCTGCGTTCAGACAGCAGCAGTATCGTTGGGCTAAAGGTGCGACGCAGGTGCTACGCAAGTCCATCAGGCCAATCCTGTCCTCGTCACGCCTGCGCCTGACGCAAAAGGCGATGGCGCTGTTGCACTTGAGTGGCTATTTCTCGCAACCGCTCATTCTGGCACTGGTACTGCTCGTCACACCGATGGTCATCTACTCACCACGACTGCCAACGTTGGCGGTGGCGCTGGGAACATTGACCATGCTGCCCCCGCTGCTCTACCTGATGGGGCAGATCGCGCTGTACCGGGATTGGCCGCGTCGCATTCTGGCCTATCCGGTTTTGATGCTGTTGGGCGTCGGTATCAGTTGGAATACCACACTCGGCGTACTCGATGGGCTGCTTCACTGGGGCGGCGAGTTCAAACGCACGCCCAAGTTCGAGCTACGCGGGCGGCAGGGAAACTGGCGCACGGCGCAGTATCGCGTTACACTTGACCGGGCGTTGCCAGGGGAGATTCTCATCAGCGTGTACGCGCTCACGGCACTGCTCCTGGCTTACGAGCTACAACGCACCAACCTGCTGCCTCTGAGCCTGATTTATCTGTCCGGGGAAATGCTGATCATCTGGGGAGCGCTACAACAGTTCAGCCGGCGCGAGGGCAAAAAAGAACAGGGGCGTTAAACGCCCCTGTTGTATCTTCGCCAGGTCTACGCGAAAGCGTGGCTACTTGTCCGACTTCTCTTCCGGCGTAACGTCGACCACGGTGCCGGCCTGCGGGGAAGAGGGAAGCGCGCCCGGTTTGCTGGGCTTAGGCCCTTCGAGCTTCGGTGGTTGCAGGTCCTGCGACATAAACGTTTGCCCGCGCAGATACGCGCCCTCGTTGATCAACAACGACTTAATGGTCATATCGCCCCACACACGGCCGGTGTCTGCGATTTCCACCCGATTTGCGGAGACATTCCCCTGCACCGCACCGGCGATAGAAACGTTGTTGGCCTTGACCTCAGCGCGCACTTTAGCGCTTTCGGTAATCACCAAATTGCCAGTGATCTCGATGGTGCCTTCGACGACGCCGTCGATGCGGAGACCGCCGTCGCCCTGAATATCACCCTTGATATGGGTATTCGCTCCAATGGTCGATTCAATTGCTTGCTGCGCCATACGTCCTCCCCCGGTAGGTTTTGCAACAGGTGTCACAGGTTCTTTTGATTTTCCTTTACCACCTAACCAAGACATCGATTCCTCCTTACCATAGATTAGATTTCACAATCGTGAAATTTGCCAGAGAGACACAATGCTTACGATCCCCGTTTCTAACCAAAGCCTAGCGCGACTTGTCTCAATAATAACGAGAGATGGCTGTTTGTCAAACGGGTTTTTTTATCACCTTCCCCGATGGCTCAGCCGGCACCTGAAGCATCCCCCGTGGGCGATGCTCCGGCGACCGGCACGCTATCGGAAGGCGCGCCATCGGATGGCGCGCCATCCGATGGCGGGCTGTCAATCATCTGGCGCGCCCGGCCAAGCGCCTGCTGTTCCTCGGCGCTCAAGCTATAGGAGGAGCGCCACTGCGTCAGCGGTTTAACGTAGACCCGCGTCTCTTCGCGAGCATGGAGACCACTGAGCATCGCCCCGTTGCCCCGCGCATCCACCAACGCCAGCGAGAAGCTCTGGTCTCCGCCGATATTCTCGAAGGCGCTGTAACGCACCACACCGTGCCCTTGAATCGTGTGCGGCAAAATATCACCTAAGCGGCGCAGGGTACCCTCCGCCTGGCCGAGACGCTTCTCCTGCGCGTCCAGGCGGGTCAGAAACTGGACAATGGTAGCCTGGTCGGTATCTTCGGCCAACGCGAGGATTTTCTGATAACGTTCCTCCATAGCCTTAAGACGCTTTTCCAGCATGTAAACCCAATAGATCCCCACAAACAGTAGAATTGCCGAGGCAATCACCCATAGCACAAGCCCGGTCATATGCACCTCCTCAAATAGTCAGGTAGTCGTTAGTCGGGTAGTCTCAGTAAATCGAAAACAAAGACTACAAAAGTCTCAGCACGTATTTTGTCCTGCAGACCTAACCCGGATAAACCGGAACTAAAAAGGGCCTGCGCCGTCCGTTTCTTGCTCGGTGGGCAAGAATTTGCGTGGTTAGGCTCTATCGTTTAGCGTACAACTGGCTCAAGTAAGCGCCTCGTGAGACTTTTTTAGTCTGGCTCCTAATTTAGGGCTGGATGAGAATGGGGCCGAGGATGAAGCGGTCGCCCGTCATCATCCCGTCAAGGCTAAACTGCGGGATGCGGCGGATGCTGCCCATTTCGTACATTCCCACTTCCAGCGAGTATTGGCCTGGCGGCGTGTCCACCGGGATGACCAGCCGGTAAGGATCGATGACCTGCTGGCCTTCCAGCCACTTCGGGAACCACAAATACGATGGGACCGCGCCCCCCAACGGCGTGTAATCATGCCCGAAGCGGAGCGCGCCGTTCGCGTCGACGAGGTGGATAAAGATAGTGTAACTCGTCCGCGGACGGGCCAGCGCGCGCCAGGCCAAGGTCAGGTGCAACGACTGCCCCGCTTTGAGCGCCAACGGCTCTTGCCAGATTCCGTTGCGAGTCGACCAGCCGGCCCGCGCACGGGCAGAGCGCAGCGCCACGTCGTTACCAACGTTGATCAGCGAATGTTCCAAAACCCGCGCCTGCCGGTCAGCACCGGGAGCAGGGAGCACGGTGATGCCGGCCAGTGGCCAGGCCATCACCCCACCGGTGAACGGCAATTCGGCTACGCCGTCTGTCATGTCCGTGTAGCCCAGGGTCAGCGGGTAGGTCCCCGGTGATAGCGTATACGGGACGTACACGTCGTAGCGTTCGACGATAATCTCCCCGGGCAACCAGCCCGGCGTTAAATGGCGGCTGTCCGTCGTCCATCGCTGCTCGACCTCACCGAGGCGCGCGAAGGGCATCAGAATTGCGGTGGGCGTCGTCGCGGCCCGCACGTAGAGCGTCAAAGACGTGATACCGCCCTGCGAGATTGCGGTTTCGGCCACATCGTAGCCGAGCAATTCCAGGCGCTCGTCTACCCACACGTCGCGCAGCGGATACTGCGGCGCGACCGGTTCCAGCGCGGGCGGTTCCAGCACGCGCCACAGGTCGCCTTCGGGCCGCAGACGGAAACCCAGATCGCGGATTTCACGCCGGTAATTGGTCAGGTACACCGGACTGGCAGCGAGATTGCCAAAAACGGCGTCCGTCCACGAGAACGAGGCAGTGATGTACAGGGGACGCGCGTCCGCCGCAGCGAGCGTCTCGCCGGTGACGTAAGTGCGATAGAAGTACGGCGTGAGATGCTCCCAATCGGAAGCGACCACGGCTCCTTCAGCGCGCCCGGTGAAGCGCGTGAACAGGTCGTCCACAAAGGCATCGGCGGCGTCCCACTCGCGCAGCGAAATGCGCGGGAAGGTGTGAATGAGCATTCCCGCCGGAAGCACGAACAGCCCCACCACCACGGCCCACGCTCGCCAACCCGGCGCGCGCCGCGCCACCGTCTCCACGAGCAGCAGCGCGCCCACGCCGAGCGGGAACGCCAGCGCCATAAAGGCGTGTAGCAGATAGGCCATCACGTCCTGCACCGAGTTGAGCGTGAAACCCAGATGACCGAGCAGAAATAGTCCCCACAGCAACGCCAGCCGGGAACGGCGCGATAGCAACCACGCGATCCCCAGGCCAAGCAAGAGCAGCAGCGGCCAGGTATATTGCAGACGTAGCAGCGTCCAGAATACGCGCAACCGGTCGAACTGGTCCGCCAGGCCAAAGTGGAAGAGGTTAATGCGCAATCCCTGGGCCGTCGCGTGACGGAAAAAGCCCTCCCACGTACGCATATCGGTGGGGCCGAAGGGAACATTGGGACTGCGCAGCGGAAAGTACAGCCAGGGCGCCAGCCCCGCCAGACCACAGCCGACGAACAGCAGGAGCGTCTTCCACTGTACCAGGATTTTGGGCCGTTGCAGCAGGATGTAGATAGCGTAAGCCGGAAGCCCCCACACCGTAATGGGATGGTGCGTCACGCCGATGCCGGCGAAGAAGGCCAGAGCGAACAGCCAGCGGTCGTCGCCCTCACGCGACCAGCGCAACAGCAGCCACAACTGCGTCGCCGTGATGGCGGCGCTAAAGATGTGCGCGTTGGCGTGGATGCTGTGCTGCCAAAAGTTGGGAGCCACCGCCAACGCCAGGCCGCCGAGCAGCGCAGCCACCAGCGACCAGCACCGGCCAGCCTCCGGAGTGCTGTCCAAACGCACTTCGAGGATCATCAAGAAGACGCGGCTTACCGTCCACGCGCCAGCAACCCCGGCCAAAAGGTTTGTGCGAAATGCGACGTCACCGACGAGAAAAAGTCGCTGCCACATCCCCGCGACGAGCGTGTAAAAAGCGTAGCCCGGTGGATGGGCAATGCCCCAAATCGCCGGAATGAACTGGTATTCAGAGGGGTCGCCGAAGATCGTGCCACGCGCCGCCGTGAGGCTGTAGAGGAACCAGACGCCAAAAAAGAGCGCCGCCGCCCACCCTGCCCAATGGCGACGCGCCACCATGTGGCGTGCCATATTCGTCAGTTTTTCCCAACCACCCCGCTTCTGCAACCCGCCTCCCTCGGCCCGTAGCGCCACACCGGACGTGGGCATTATAACGCTTTTTTAGCGCCTGTCCAAGACGGGCGATCCCCTAATTTGTCCTATACCCAGTCAGATTGGGGAACTGGCGTTCCCCTCGGAGCGAGAATGATAAGACCCTGCCGATCAGGGGCTTGCGTTATCCTGACGATTATCTATAATCGGAGAAAGGCATAAACTGTAAAGGATAAGAAATGGATGAAAATCAAAAACTCTGGATTGGGATTGGCGTTATTGTTGCCGTTTTGTTGCTCCTGGTCAGTTGTGCGTGCTGTGTAACCGGCGGTCTGGCCCTGTGGTTTACCGCGCGCCCCGTTCCTTACACGCCGACGCCGCCGCCTATTCTGCTACCGATCACGCCGGTCAGCCCGGTGACGCCGGTATCGCCCGATCTGCCGCCTACGGTCAGCGCACTGATCCCCGATGAAGCCGAGGAAACCCTGCTCGCGCTCCGCGAGGCGCAAATCCCCGAATCCGACCTGCACGAGTTGGCCATCCGCTTCCTGGGCGTCCCGGCAGATACGCCGCGCACGCTCGACAAGCCGCCCGCGGACTATCCTGTCGGTACCCGGCGGATGTTCAACGTTTCCAATGTGGACAATGATGAGCAATTCGAGATTTACGCGATTATGATCTACAAAACCGAACACGTCTACATGTGGGTTGAGGAAGGCGCCCGCGTGGACGAAGCTAAGATCAAACAAGCTGCCGATCTGTTCGAGGAGCACACCTACCCCACCACCCGTGCGTTCTTCGGCTCCGAGTGGAAGCCCGGCGTGGATAACGACCCGCGCCTGAGCATCCTGCACGCGCGTAATCTGGGGCGGACCGTCGCCGGGTATTTCTCCAGCCCCGATTCCTACGTGCGCGCCGTGCGTCCCGACTCCAATGAGATGGAGATGTTCTACATCAACATCGACAACGTCACCATCGGCGATGACTTCTACAACGGCGTGCTGGCGCACGAATTCCAACACATGATCCACTGGAATAACGACCGCAACGAGACCACCTGGCTCAACGAGGGCTGCTCCGAACTGGCGATGGAGCTGAACCGGCGCGCGCATCCTGAGGGCAACTACAGCGTCGGCGGCAGCGAGTACGCCTACCTGCGTCGCCCCGACACCCAGTTGACCTCCTGGCCCGAAGGCGTCGCCGGGGATGCTTCGCCCAACTACGGGGCGGCGTATCTCTTCATGAGCTATTTCCTCGACCGCTTTGGCGAAGATGCAACCAAAGCCCTGGTCAGCCACGATGAAAACGGTATGGACAGCGTGGATGTCATCCTCGCGGAAGACATGGGCCTGTCCATCACCCACGCCGACCTGTTCGCCGATTGGGTCGTCGCCAATCTGCTGGATAACACTTCGTTCGCTGAGGGACAATATGGTTACACAAGCATCAACATCGGCAGACCGCGCATGGACGCCACGCACCGGATCGGCAACGCGCCTGTAACCAATCGTACCACCGTCAGCCAGTACGGCGTGGACTACATCAAGGTGCAGGGCAAGGCGCCGGTCTCATTCAGTTTCAGCGGCTCCACGCAGACCGTGCTGATGGCGACACAAGCGTACAGTGGGCAGTACTTGTGGTGGTCCAACCGCGAAGACGAATCCAACACCCGGCTCACGCGCATCGTCGATCTGCGTAACGCGACCGAGGCAGAGGTGCGCTTCTGGGCCTGGTATCACATCGAGGAAGATTGGGACTACGCTTACGTGACCGTGGGGACGACGGAGTCAGGCGTGATTCCAAACGACGTCAATGACCTCAGCATCCGGTGGGACATTCTGGGCGACCGCAGCCTGGGCTGCCGTTCCACCAATCCCAACGGCAACAACTTTGGCTGTGGGCTGACCGGCCAAAGCGCCGGCTGGCAGCAACTCAGCGCCGACCTCTCGGCCTACGCCGGGCAGGAAATCGCACTGCGTTTCGAGTACATCACCGACGCCGCCGTCAACCAGGCCGGCTTTGCGCTGGATGACGTCGAAATCGTTGTGGATGGGCGGACGGTGTTCTTCGACGACATGGAAACCCACACCGACGGCTGGATCGATGAGGGCTTCGTGCGCCACGCCAACGTCCTGCCGCAAACGTGGATCGTGCAACTGGTACTCGACGGGGCGGAGCCGCAAGTCGAGCGCCTGCTGGTGCAGAACGGCACGTCCGGCACGTGGACGATCCCCCTGAGCAGCCGGCAGAACGAGGCCATCATCACGGTTTCCGCGCTGGCCCCGGTGACGACGGAAGTGGCGACTTACGAGATTTTACTCACGTTGGAGTAACACACTTGACCACTGCCCCCATCGGCATCTTTGATTCCGGCGTGGGCGGGCTTTCGGTGTGGCGAGAGATCGTCCGCCAGTTACCCGCCGAGGATACGCTGTACTTCGCCGACCAGGCGCACATCCCCTACGGGCCGCGCCCACTAGATGAGGTGCGCCGCCTCACAGAGAACGTCACGCGCTTCTTGCTGGCAGAAGGGGCCAAGCTCATCGTGGTAGCGTGTAACACAGCTTCCGGCGCGGCGCTGCACGCGCTGCGGGAGACATTTCCCGACGTGCCCTTCGTGGGTATGGAACCGGCGGTAAAGCCCGCCGTCGAACACACCCGCACCGGCATCGTCGGCGTAATCGCCACACCGGCCACGTTCCAGGGAGACCTGTTCGCCGGGCTGCTCCACCGCTTCGGCAATGGCTTCGACATCCACACGCAGGCGTGTCCCGGCCTGGTGAAGGCCGTCGAGGCCGGGGCGTTGAACACACCGGAGACGGAGGCATTGCTACGACGGTATCTCACCCCGCTGCTGGATGCCGGGATCGATCAACTGGTGCTTGGCTGTACCCACTATCCCTTCCTGAGTCCCCTCATCCAGCGCATTGTTAGCCCGGAAGTGGCACTCATCGATCCCGCGCCTGCTGTCGCCCAGCAGGTGAGGCGCGTGCTGGCCCGGCGCAACCTGCTCGCGCCGGATGGACAGGTGGGCCGCCACCAGTTTTATACCAGCGGCGACCCTGTACAGTTTGCGGCGATGGCGCGCGCACTCACCGGCGCAGAACATCACACTTTATTCTGGACGAACAGAGAGATATAAAAGACCCGAAGGAGAAACTATGAAATTCTTACGTCGTATTCTAGGTGTGTTAGTGATGATTACCGGGATACTGGGCCTGTTGCTGGCCCTGGCCGGGCTGGCCGGCGTGTGGATCGTCAAACCCACGGTATCGGTCTACGCCAATGCCACCATCGACACGCTCAACAACAGCGTCATCACCAGCAAGAGCGTTATGATAACCACCGGTGAGGCGTTGATCGCCACCGTCGACAGCGTGGATGCGCTCGCGGCTATGCTAGGCACCACCGCGGCGACCGTACAAGACACCAAACCGATGCTCAACGAAATCGACGCCATTATGGCCATCACACTGCCCTCAACGCTGGAAGCGGCGGCAACCTCGTTATATACCGCTCAGGAGGCCGCGCAGGTTTTGGAAGGTACGATTCAATCGCTCAACGCTTTCCGCGATTTGTTGAGTGACGTACCATTGATCGGCGGGTTTGTGGGCCAGCAGGACGAGGCCTACAACCCGGAGGTTCCACTGGCAGATTCGTTGGGAGAATTGGCGGTAAACCTGGAGAGCCTGCCTGCCACCTTTGTCGAAATGTCCGCCAACCTCAGTACAACCGACGAGAAGTTGGCACTCATCCAAGAAAATCTAATTACGATGTCAGGCAGCGTTGGCCTGATCTCGGTCAGCCTAAGTGAATACCAAAGCATGGTCGTTCAATCCCAA
>OMKS01004246.1_pt1 | contig 10894 bp, 8 predicted proteins | sample 1674721 | NCBI WGS metagenome assembly OMKS01 (sample SAMN06264996, study PRJEB25208) | sediment metagenome | isolation source: hot spring sediment | place: USA: California | collected 2014-09-02 | reverse complement strand
GTCCTCGGCGAGAAACCGCTGGCGGATACGATGGCGCACGCGCGGGCAATGGTCGCGGCGGCGCAGGCGGCGGGCAAGCTGTACGCCGTCATCCAGAACCGCCGCTACGACGCCAACATCCGGCGGCTCAAGTCTTTTCTGGACTCCGGCGCGCTCGGGCGCATCACCACTATCGACAGCGACTTCTACATCGGCGCGCACTTCGGCGGCTTCCGCGACCACATGAAGCACGTGCTGCTGGTCGATATGGCGATCCACACCTTCGACATGGCGCGCCTGCTCACCGGCGCGGACGCGCACGCCGTCTATTGTCACGAATGGAATCCCGCCGGTTCGTGGTACGATCACGACGCCTCGGCAGTGGCGACCTTTGAGATGAGCGACGGCCTGGTCTACTCGTACCGGGGTAGTTGGTGCGCCGAAGGGCTAAATACGACGTGGGAGTGCGCGTGGCGCATCACCGGCGAGCAAGGGAGCGTTATCTGGGACGGCGCGACCGGATTTACTGCGCAACTCGTTGCCAAACGGGGCGGTTTTTTCTCCGAGTGGGAAACCGTCGACGTACCCGCTTACGACAACCCGGACAAAACCGGCGGGCACGGCGGCGTCATCCGTGAATTCATCCGCTGCGTACAAACCGGCGCAATCCCCGAAACCGTCTGCACCGACAACATCAAAAGCCTGGCCATGGTCTTCGGCGCCGTCGAAAGCGCCGAGTCCAAAGCCCGAATCATGATTCAAGATGCAGGCCGCAAGATGCAAGATCCATAGACCCGACGCACTAATCACCGATTACCGATTACCGATTACTCATTTCTCATTTCCCAATAGGAGACGTAACGATGCACATCCAATCTTTAACTGGCGAATGGCAATTTCACAAAAGTGACGATGAAACCTGGCTACCCGCGCGCGTCCCTGGCGGCGTTCACACCGACCTGCTGGCGCTGGACTTAATCCCCGATCCCTTCGTAGCCGACAACGAAAAGCGCGTGATGTGGGTCGCCGAAAGCGACTGGGTCTACCGGCGCACGTTCACGGCGGATGCGGCGCTGATGGCGGAACAGCGCGTTGCCCTCGTCTGCGATGGGCTGGACACGCTGGCGGAGGTCACGCTCAACGGCGTGCGCCTCGGCGAGACGGACAATATGTTCCGCCAGTACACATGGGACGTGAAACCCTGGCTACGCGAAGGCGAGAACGAACTCGTGATTTTGTTCCACTCCTCCGTGCAGTACATCACCGCCAAGCAGGCGGAGCGCCCGCTGCGCGGCGTCTCGCAGGCGATTCCAGGCAGCCCGTACATCCGCAAAGCGCCCTGCCAGTTCGGCTGGGATTGGGGTCCGCAACTGCCGCCGGCCGGCGTGTGGAAGGACATCCGCCTGGAGGGGCGTAGCAACGCGCGAATGGCGGGCGTCCACCTGCGGCAGCAGCACAACGACGGTGCGGTCACGGTGACGGCGACCGTTGCGCTCGAACAATGGGATGCAGTTCCGCTCAAAGTGCTGTTGCGCGTCACCGGCCCTGATGGCGCGGTACGGCACGCGCAGGTCGCCGTGGCGGGCGCCGCACAGACGGAGACCGTCCAACAGACGGTAGGCATCCGGATCGACAACCCGCAGCTCTGGTGGCCCAACGGCTACGGCGAACAGCCGCTCTACGCGGTCGATGTTCTCCTGCTCGCGGAGGGTGTCGCCTGCGATGCCGCCCATTATCAAATTGGACTGCGCACGCTCGAGCTGCGCCGCGAACCCGATGCCTGGGGCGAGTCGTTCACGTTCGTCGTCAACGGCGTGCCAATCTTCGCCAAAGGCTCCAACTGGATTCCGGCTGACTCGTTCCCCACGCGCATCTCCGACGCCTTCCTGGAGCAGTTGATCCGCGACGCGGCGCTGACTCACCAGAACATGCTGCGCGTGTGGGGCGGCGGCTTCTACGAAGAGGAGCGCTTCTACGACCTGTGCGACAAGTACGGGATGTTGGTATGGCAGGACTGCGTCTACTCATGCAGCATCTATCCGATGTGGGACGGCGCCTTTATCGAAAACACGCGCGTCGAAACCATAGAGAACGTCCGCCGCCTGCGACATCGCGCCAGCCTCGCGCTGTGGTGTGGCAACAACGAAATGGAAGCCGGGTGGGCGCACTGGGGTTGGGACCAGCCCGAAAACGCAGGCCTCAAGGCTGACTACGACCGCTTCTTCCACCATCTACTGCCCGCATGGGTCACCGCCGAGGACCCCGATCACGTCTACTGGCCCAGTTCGCCCTCGTCGGGCATCCCCTTCGAGAACCCGCAGAGTGAAGCGCGCGGCGACGCCCATTACTGGGACGTCTGGCACGGCGGCAAGCCCTTCTCGGCCTATCGCGGGCAGTTCCCGCGCTTTATGAGCGAATTCGGCTTCCAGGCGCTCCCCACCCTGGCGACAATCCAGACCTACGCAGACGAAGCCGACTGGAACATGACGTCGTACATTATGGAGCACCACCAGCGCAACGCCGCCGGCAACGGCAAGATGATCGCGCACATGACCGACCACTACCGCATGCCCAAGGACTTCCCGTCGCTGGTCTATCTCTCGCAACTGCTACAAGCGGAGGGCATCCGCTTTGGCGTGGAACATTGGCGGCGCAACATGGAACGCGTGAGCGGAACGTTGTACTGGCAGCTCAACGATTGCTGGCCCGTGGCATCGTGGGCAAGCCTCGACTACTTTGGACGCTGGAAGACGCTGCACTACGCCGCCAAGCGCTTCTACGCGCCGGTGCTGCTTTCCGTCGAAGACATAGGCACGCTGATGGGGTTACACGTCACCAGCGACTTGCAAACGCCATGGGAGGGCGTCATCCACTGGTCGCTGCAAACTTTGGGCGGCGAGGAACTGGCCTCCGGCAACGAACCGGTGATGGCGACGCCGCTGGCTTCGACGCACGTGCGCACGCTGAACTTCGGCGACCGCGTTTCTGATGCCAACTGCCGCAATGTGGTCTTCGTCTGCGAGCTGCGGCAGGGCGACGCGCTCATCGCGCAGCGCGTGGCGACCTTCGTCCCCGACAAGCACCTTTCGCTGGTTGAACCGGAATTATCCGCGACGGTGAGCCAATCGGAAGGCGCGCTGGTCATCGAGGTGACGGCGAAGTCGCTGGCGCGCTTTGTGGAGCTAGGGCTGTTCGGCACGGACGTGGTCTTCAGCGACAACAGCTTCGACGTCCCCGCCGGGCGCACCGTGCAAGTGACGTGCCCGCTGCCACAAGGCTGGACGGTCGATGATGCCCGCGACGCGCTGTGGATGCGCTCGCTCTACGATTCGTTCGCGTAACCCTTAGGGCCTAACCACCCAAATTCTTGCTCAGCAGGCAAGAAAACGGGCTACAAAAACCTTTTGGGTTCCGGCTTGTCCGGGTTAGGGCTTGTAACTAAACAATTTCCCGCTCGGGCTCTGACCGTGCTCGCCCACGCTTGGCGCTGCGGTGGCGGGGTCGGAGACCGGCCACAGCCTTTCGGGAAGGCTAAAGCCGCTTTTTTGAGGGTGTTTTTGCGCTTGCGGGCAGTGCCCGCAAGCGCAAAAACACCCTTCCACCCGCGCCTTTAGGCGCAAAATACCGCGCCCGATAAATTTTCGGATAGATACTTACACTTACCGGCAAGGATCGTAATCCGCGCCAAGGATGAGGCGCAATTTCACGCTGCTGGCAGGGTCTTCCGCGTAGAACACGTTTTCGTCGCGCACGCGGAAAAGTTGTTGGATGTGGCTGAGACCGGTGCCCTTGGTCGTGCTGCTGAAGACGACGATCTGCGTCTGGGGATAATCCAGGTGGTCGGCGGGGGCGACGACAGGGGTGTAGCCGTAGCGCGTGAGCGTGTCGGCGGCAAGCCAATCCCGGTCTGGGGCATAGCTGCCATTCCACACCTCGATGTAGATTTCGGCGCGGGCGGCCCGGCTCGGCGCAGGGCGCGCGATGGCGGCATCGATCACCGCAGACATCGGTTCCCACACCGGCAAAAAGACGTTGCCGCCCTGCGACGTGATGTAGAATTGCGTCTCGTTATACCCAATGTTGTAGAACCGCACGTCGGTGCTGTTGATCTGCGCTGCCGTGACGCCCAGCTCGAGAATATTGCCAATTCCCAGGTCCGTCTTATAAAGATCGCGGCTCTGTTCGTACAGAGCAGGGATCATCGTAAACAGATTGGACTGCTTCGCCTTGCGCCACATCGCTTCCAGGATTTGTTGCTGGCGCGCCTCACGGGCGAAGACACTGGTTGTTTTGCGCGTCCGCGAGTACCAAAGCGCCACCTCGCCGTTCATCTTATGGACGGCCGGCTCGAGCGTGAAAATGTGATATTCCCCGTTCTCATCCGGAATAGGCCAATAGTCGTGCAGATGGCAATGGACGGGCACATCCACACCGCCGAGCATATCCACCAGGCCCATCAACCCGTTGAAATCGACCTTCGCGTAATAGTCGGCGGTGATACCCAGGTTGTAGAGCAGCGTCTGGTTGAGCAGGCCAAGTCCCCCGCCGTCGTAGCCGTAAAGCTCGCCATAAGAATCGGCGGTGTTGATGCGACTCATCCGCATGTTGGGGATGTAGACGTAGAGATCGCGCGGGATGGAGAGCACCGCCACAGACGGGATGTCGGGGTAAACGATAACGTACTGAATCGCATCGGTATTCCAGTAATTCCAGTCCGGACGTTGATCGCTGCCGAGCAACACGATGGTTAGCGCCTCAGGAGGAATGGGATAGCGCGGCGCGGGCGTCGGGATAGGTATCGGGAGGTATCCCGAATACGCCTCGGTCATTGTGATTTCCATTTGCGTGACGGGAACAACCGGGACGGCGGTGGGGCGACGCGGCGGCAGCGGGGTAGGAATGACAGTCGGCGTCGGTGTTTTCGTAGGTATCGGCGTGTAGGTCGGTTCCGGTGAAGGGGTAAAAGTCGCCGTCCACGTGGGCACCGCCGTGGGTGGAGCGGTTGGCGAAGCCGGAGAAACCGTATGGGTCCAGGTTGGCGGCCCGGCGTCATTAGTCGGCGTGACAACGACATAGATCACCGGTGTACTCTGGCCCTGTCCTGCCAGACGCGCGATATTGAACAACAACGCAGCCAGAATTGTAACCAGTATAAGACAAAGTACTACAAATAGAGATGCTTTGACTTTAGGCATAAAAGACTAACACGCTCTGCTAAACAGGATAAATACGGCCCATACGTTTGCTATTATAGGCCCGGTTTACGATTTTGTCTAACCAATGATCCTTGCCCCCACAGCATTTTCATTTACACTAGCAGCATCCTTTCTTTTATCTATGGTTCAGGAGGAACTTATGCTACCCATTGCGATTGTCACAGATACGGATTCAAGCTTACCGGCCGCGATTGCGGCACAATACGGCATCCAACAGGTGCCGATCAACGTCCACTTTGGCGAGGAGACCTTCCAGGCCGCCGTGGACATCAACGATGCCGAGGCATTCACACGCATCGACCGCGACGGCAAACTGCCGACAACGTCCGCGCCGACGCCTGGCCAATTCGCCGAGGCTTACCAGGCCGCGTTCGATGCCGGGGCCACGTCGATCCTCTGTTTTTGCGTCAGTGCGGAGATCAGTGGGACGTACAACGCCGCCATCACCGCCCACGAATTGCTACCCGACCGCGACATCACCATCGTAGACTCGCGCACGCTTTCGCTAGGCCAGGGGTATATGGCGATAGCCGCTGCCGAAGCCATCCAGCAGGGCGCATCGAAGGAGGAAGCCATCGCCGCTGCGGAGTCGCTGCGTGAGCGCACGCACGTCTACGCAGCGCTGGCGACGCTCAAGTACCTGGCAATGAGCGGGCGCGTGGGCCACCTGGCAGCGGGCATGGCGAACCTGTTGAACATCAAGCCCATTCTGACGGTCAGAGATGGAAAGCTCGACTTGCTCGAAAAGGTACGCACCCGGCACAAGGCCTGGGATCGCGTCGTCGAACTGACTGTGGAGAGTCTGAGGGGACGTCCCATCGAGCGTATGGGCATCATCCATGTCAACGCCCTGGAGAGAGCGCGCGAGTTCGAGGCGCTCCTGCGCGAGCACCTCACCTGTCCGGCGGACATCATCACGGCTGAATTCACACCGGGCCTGTCCATCCACTCCGGCACAGGCGTCGTCGGTGTGGTGGTTGTCGCCGCAGAATAACCATTCTCCCGATTTCTCAACCCTTACGAAGGTGCGCAAACTTTGGTTTGCGCACCTTCGTAGTTTTAGGCCGGATCAGTCCACCAAATATGACATAGTTTGGCACGTTTACGGCGTATAGTAAAGAATGTAGTAGAACAAACGAACTAAAAAAGGAGAATTACCATGGATAAAATCATTGCGTACTGCGGATTGAATTGTGCGGAGTGCCCGGCGTACCTCGCCACCCAGGCCAGCGATATGGAAGCGCTGGAGCGTGTGGCGGCGGAATGGCGCGTGGCGTTCAACGCGCCGGAAATCACGGCGGCGGGTATTGTCTGTGACGGTTGTCTGCCGAGCATCGGTGGACGGCTATCCGGTTATTGCGGCATGTGCGAGATTCGCGCCTGCGCCATCGAACGCGCCCTCCCCCACTGCGCCGCCTGCGTCGATTACGGCTGCGCCAAGCTGGAAGGGTTCCTCACGGGCGCGCCGAACGCGCGCCAGACGCTAGCGCAGTTGAGGGCGGCATAAGATGGGCGAGCGTTTTGAAAATCGCGATATGGCGGGAACCTTGTTCCATAACGTCAACCTGTACGGGACAGCGTTCGACGATGTCAACCTGGAGAATGCGCGCATCTACAACGCCAATCTCAGGAATATGACGATCGATGACGCCAACATCGCCGGGCTGACGATCTTCGGCGTGCGCGTGGACGAGTTGATCGAAGCGGAATTCGACCGCCGCGATCCCGAACGTGTGAGATTGAGGATGCACGACATCTTCGACCCAGAAGAAGTGCGCCGCGTGCTGGCGCGCCTCGACGCAGTGCGCGCCGAATTCTACGCGAAGTTGCGCGCCACGCCGCCGGATAAGCTCAACGCGCATCCCGGCCCGGATCGTTGGTCGGCGTTGGAGCACGTGCGACATCTTGTGTTCGCCGAAGATATGTATCTCAACCGTTGGCTGCTGCGCAACGACCAACCGTGGTGCAAGCTGGGGTTCCTGCCGCCGTTTCTCGAGGGCAATCCCGTCTTCGACAGCGCCGGCACCGAACCGACCGACGATCTCGAAACCGTGTTGGCGGCGTGGGATGCGATCCACGCCGGGATGCAGGCGTTCGTCGCGGAGATCACACCGGAGATCCTCAAGCGCGACACCAGTGACGTGGACTTCGGGCAGGGCTGCATCGGCGGCGTCCTGCAAGGGATGGCAAAACACGACCTGACACATATCCGCATGGCTGAAGCCGCTCTCGCCATAAATGGGTGAAAAAAACCGGCATTGACAAAGCGACAATAGACCGTACAATGACGACCAATTCACACAAAGGCGGTCAAATATGCGAAAAGTGAGATTCCCGGTTCTAAGCATCGTGTTGTACGTTCTGGCAGGATTGCTCGCGCTTTATACGATTTGGGCAGCGATCAACTCCTTCAAATACATCTCCGAGATGGTTGCAATGCACCAGTTGATAGTACGTGGAAATGAATTTGACATCGTAAACTTCCACATGACTAACTTCGCCCAATATGCGCTGTATACCGTCATCTTATTTGCATTGGGCCGGATAGTGCAAATTAATCTATCCGATGTCAATGACAAAGAGGATAAGGCATCATTATTCCAAGAAATTGCGGACGAAGATGTCGACAAAGCCGACCTCGAGGATTTAGAACAAAGCGACGAGGAATGACGCGGAACGGAGACGGATAATGACCCTGGCGACTGTCACAAAACAGTCGCCAGGGTCATTCATTTATAAGACATGCAGTTCATCCGCTCAAGTCATTGCGCGAAAGGGGGGTTGTATGCACTATCGCACTTTAGGCCGAACCGGCCTGCAAGTGAGTGAAGTTAGCCTGGGAACCGAGTATCTGATCGGCAAACCGCACGATCACATTGTCGAGGTCATCCACGCAGCGTTGGATGCGGGGATCAACTACTTCGATCTGTTCTGTGCAGAACCCGGTTTCCGCGACGCGATGAGCGTGGCATTCGCGGGACGGCGCGAACACGTCTATCTTGCGGCGCACCTAGGTGCTGCGATCAAAGAAGATGGGCAATATTTGAAGACACGCTCCCTCAAGATTTGCGAGAAGTTCTTCGAAGACTTCCTCACCCGCTTCGCGACCGATTACGTGGACGTGCTCGTGTTGCACAACTGCGACAGACAGAATGATTTCGACAAGCTCTTTCGCGAGAATGGCCCGCTTGGGCTAGCCCTACGCCTCAAGGAGCAGGGCAAGACGTGCTTCCTCGGTTTCAGCGGGCACACCGTCGAAACGGCGTTGCAGGCGGTCGAGAGTGGCCACATCGACGTGCTGATGTTCCCGGTCAATATGGCGGGGAATGCCGTCCCCGGCAAAAAGGAGTTGCTCAAGACGTGCCAGGCGCGCGGCGTGGGCATCGTGGCGATGAAGCCCCTGGGCGGCGGAAAGCTGTTGCAAGGCCCGCGCACGGTGCGGGTGTCACATTACCAGATGGGCGGTGAAGCGCAGAAGATCAAGAAGAATATTCCGATCACGCCGGTACAATGTCTGCATTACACACTTTCGCAGGTGGGCGTCTGCGCGGCGATCCCCGGCTGCGCCAGCGTGGAGGAACTGCGCGGCGGACCACAGGCGTGCGGTGTCCTCGCCTACGAGCAAGCAACGGAAGCGGAGAAAGACTTCTCCGAGGTGATTGCCGACTTCGAGCAGTACGTGCCCGGCGAGTGCGTTTACTGCAACCACTGCCTGCCGTGTCCGGCGCAGATCGACATCGGGCAGACGCTCCGGTTGTTCGATATGGCGCAGCAGGACTTTACCCCAACGATCCGCGCCACCTACGACGCGATGCCAACACACGCTTCGGACTGCACCACGTGCGGCGCTTGCGAGAAACGCTGTCCCTTCGGCGTTCCCACCGTCGCGCGCATCGCAGAGGCCGCCGCGTTCTTCAACTAATCACAAGATTTACCACGAAGACACCAAGACACAAAGGTCAGCATTGATCGCTCTTGGTGGCTTTGTGCCTTTGTGTGAAAATAAACCACTGTGGTACCTGTTCATAGCACTCCTGGCGGTGTGAGGTTGTACTTCCCGGCGATGTCGCAGAACTGGGCATATGTCTGCTGAAGGAGTTGGATGCCGCTGCGGTGACATTCCGCTTCGGCCTCAAACTCCTTCTGCCCCGCGAAGTACACCCGCTCCGCACCTTCTGCCGGTGGACTTTGCCGCAGATCGCGGAGCATCCGGTCCATATCCCGCCGAAATTCGCGCGGATCGCGGAACGCCGCAATCTGAATCGCGCCGAAGAAGTGGCTCACGCGGCCCGATGAGGTCGCCGTGTCGGCCACGTCCGCGCCGAAGGGCGCGCCACACAACACGGCGCAGAGGATGTCCACCATCACCGCGAGACCGTAGCCTTTGTAGCCGCTGAACAACTCGCCCTCGCCGCCGAGAGGCAAGATGCCGCCCCCCACGCGATGAAACATATCATCCAGCAGCGACGCCGTATCGTTCGCCGTGCGCCCGTGCTTATCCACGGCCCATCCCGGCGGCAGGTCTTTCCCCAAACGGTCATACACTTCGATTTTACCGCGTGTAACCACCGTCGTTGCCATATCCAACACGAACGCGCGCTCTTCGTCGGCGGGCGCGGCGAAGGCCAACGGATTGGTGCCAAACATCACCTGCCGCCCGAACGTCGGCACGCCCAGCGCGGCGGTGTTGGTCATCGCAATGCCGAGCATGTCGGCTTCGAGCGCCAGCATCGCGTAGTATCCGGCGATGCCGAAGTGCGTGGAATCGCGCACACAGCCGAACGCCGCGCCGTTGTCCTGCGCTTTGGCGATAATCTGCCGCATCGTCCTGGCGCTGACGGGCGCGCCCATCGCGCCGTGCGCATCCACCACGAGCGACATCGGCGTGTCCATCACAACTTCGACGGCAGCGTTAGGGCGCACGACGCCCGTTTCAAGGCCGTTTACGTAGCGGGGCAGCCGCGCCGTCCCGTGCGAGGGGATGCCGCGCACGTCGGCTGCGACCAGCACATCGGCAGCGATGTGCGCGTCTTCTGCTGAAAGGCCGCACGCTTGAAACACCTGTTGGCAGAAAGATTGCAAGGCTTCTATAGCGACGCGAACGTATTCAGTTTTCACGATAATAGCTCCTGCTTTTTTGAGGGTGTTTTTGCGCTTGCGGGCGCCACCCGCAAGCGCAAAAACACCCTTGCACCCGCGCCTTTAGGCGCAAAATGCTGCCCTCGGTGAATTTTCGGATAGATTCTAAGTTCCATCCAGGGGGATGATAATCCAGAAATAGGAAACCGTCAATGGTTGAGTCTGGTGAATTTGACATTTCGGAAAAGGTGTACATCCTTTAGAGGTACAGCGCAACGCTGATTCTTCGAGCCAAAGTGGAGGCGTAACCCATGAAAACAATCGGTCTGATCGGCGGGATGAGTTGGGAGTCATCCCTCGAGTACTATCGCATCGTCAACGAGACGGTCAAAGCAAAACTGGGTGGGCTGCACTCCGCCGAGTGCGTGATGCGTTCCGTCGACTTTGCGGTGATTGAGGATCTGCAACGTCAAGGGCGCTGGCAGGAATCCGCTCGGCCTCTCGTTGCGGCGGCGCAGAGCGTCGAAAGGGCAGGCGCAGATTTCGTCGTGCTGTGCACCAATACAATGCACAAGCTCGCGGACGATATTCAGGCAAATATCAGCATCCCCTTTCTGCAC
>OMKS01004245.1_pt1 | contig 10896 bp, 7 predicted proteins | sample 1674721 | NCBI WGS metagenome assembly OMKS01 (sample SAMN06264996, study PRJEB25208) | sediment metagenome | isolation source: hot spring sediment | place: USA: California | collected 2014-09-02 | reverse complement strand
GGCTCGGAGATGTGTATAAGAGACAGGTGCCCAGCTTTTCTTTTCTCAACAAACCATCTTCTGAGAGTTTATTCAAGTAATTAGCTGCAGTAATTCTTGAAACGTTTAAATCCCTTACAATGAATTCAATCTTAGTGTAAGGATGTTTAAATAAGTTGTTTAAAAGGTCTTGACTGTAAAACTTATAATTGTTTCTTAAGGTGTGCTTGAATTGCATCATTAAATCGCGAATCTGGATAATTAACGAAATAGTTTCTTTTGAAGTAATTTCAACTCCATTAATCATAAATAACAACCATTCTTCCCAGTTATTCTTTTCTCTAACTTCTTGTAAAAGTCTATAGTAATCCGATTTGTTTTTAATTATGTAGTTACTTAAATACAGAATTGGAAGAATTTGTAGTCCTTGAATAATGAGATACAAAATGTTAATTATTCTTCCAGTTCTTCCGTTGCCATCATAAAATGGATGGATGCTTTCAAATTGATAGTGAATAATAGCCATTTTTACCAAAGGGTCATAATCACAAATCTCGTTCTCGTTGATAAACCTTTCAAGGTTTGTCATCAGTCTTTTTATCTCTTCAAAGTCTTGTGGGGGAGTATAAATTGTTTCGCCTGTTATGGAGTTTTTCAGTGCAGTTCCTGGAAGTTTTCTGAACCCTGCTTTATTCTTCTCAAGTTCTTCTTGGATTTCAAGGATTACTCTTGTGGTCAGAATTTCATTTTTCTTAATTAACTCAAATCCTTTTTTCAGAGCAGAGATATAATTCTGAACTTCCTTAGCATTTAATGAATTAAAATTCTCAAGATTTAATTCAGATTTATATAAGTCGTCGTGAGTAGTTATAATGTTTTCGATTGCAGAACTATCTTTGGCTTCTTGCAATCCAAGGGTGTTTAATAGAATTGTTTGATTAGGGATTGTTGAGGCAATACCTTTTAACTCTGCCAAAGAAGCGTGTGCTGAAGGTAACGATTTTAAAACTCGCTTACTCTCAATATCACTAATTAATGGCAATTCAGCCAATTTCCATTTTTCGTTTTTCATTATGTAAAGATTTTGTCTATTTCTTTACAAATATAGATTCTTTTGTAAAGGAAATCAAATATTCTTAACATATAATTCCTTCTTTGTATACTATTTCTGATTTTATTATCATATTCGATTTTTTCTCATAGCATTGGCGGTAACATCTTAGCATTTTATTCATTGTTTTTCAACAAAAATAGCAATAAAAGGAATAAATATAAAGGTTTTTAGGAAAAATTATTTAATGGGAGAGATAAAATAATGAATAAAATGGAGTTGAACTATGTCGTTTGCCTGCTATGGGAATAGTATTTTTTGCTTTTCACTTTTTCGTTGGTTTGTGTTTGGGTTTTTAAAAAATAAGCGTGTTTTTTTGTCATTTTTTAGCTTTTATTAATTCCTTTGATAATACAATACACAGAAAAGGACATAGCTCTCCCATACTGATTTTTTACAATCATTGTGATTAATATTTTGCAGTTTTCAAAGATCGTTTTTTCTCATCATTGCATTATCAAGGAACCGACATCTTTTTAATCAGCATTTTCCCTGTTTTACATTCAGGACAGCTAAAAATGTCTTTCTTTAATGTAATTCTTATTACCTCTAAGGCAGACACTCCTTCTAATATTGGCAAAAATGAAGTTTTAGATATCAGCTCAAAACAACTGGAAAGTTTTGTTTTCATATTGCATAAAGCCAAATATCCAAAATACCGAATTTTACAAAATCTTTTTGGCAAAACATGCTGCAAAAATCGCCGGATAAACTCCTCTGCCGAAAGCTCAATACTTTCTTTTATCCCTGACTTTCGATTATTTTTATAAGTGAATTTCACTTTGCCGTTTTTGTAATCTATTATTCGATGATTTGATATTGCCACTCTGTGGGTATAGTTTCCCAAATACTTTATCAATGATTGTGCATTTGAAATGGCTTTCTCGCAATACACCACCCAGTTTTTCTTATAGGCTTGGTCTTGTAGCTGCTTAAATTTATTCGCATTATCCGGTAATAACATTTCTTCTTTTGCAATAGCATTTGCTAATAAACTGCACAAGATTCCTCTAAAAACCTTACTTATGGCTTTTATTGGCACGAAAAACTTTCTTTTAGACACTATCCATTGTCCCATATCTTCGTCAAGTCCTCCGGCCGGCACTATCATATGAATGTGCGGATGATACGATAAGTTTTGTCCCCAAGTGTGCAAAATACCAACTGCCCCAACTTCTGCTCCCAAAAAATCAGGATTAGAAGCTGTTTGCTGCAATGATTTCCCTGCTGCTTTAAACAACAGTGAATATGCAACGGCTTGATTTATATAAAACAACTTATTCAGACAATGTGGCACAGTGAAAACTAAGTGAAAACACTTTGTTGGTGGTAAATTCGATGCGAGTTTATCAACCCATTTTTGTTGTTTTATATACTGACATTTTGGGCAATGCCGATTTCTGCATGAATTATAAGATTGTCTTATATGTCCACAATTATCACATTCTTGTGTATTGCCACCTATGACTGTTGTACGGCATTGTGTTATTGCTTTAAAGGCTTTTCTTTGCTCGACACATAAAACATGCTTTTTTATAAAGCTTTCTGCATTATCTCTAAAGATATCTGCAATTTCTATCTTTTGTCTTTTGTTTTCCATACCAGTATTTTTTAAACATTCATAGAATCTGCCGGAGAAACAATTTTTGCAGGATCAATATTCACCAGATGTAAATATCGGGATGTGGTTCTTATGGAATTATGTCCTAAAAGTTTTTACACTATTTTAAGGTTTACGCCACTTTCCATCAAGTGTGTCGCAAAGCAATGTCGTAAGGTATGAAACGAAATGTTCTTTTTTATTCCTGCTTTTTTGGCATTGTTTTTTACAATTCCACTAAGGCTTGTGGCTGCCAAATATCGTCCTTTGTATTGTTGCGATTCAAATAAATAGGTCTGTGGTCGGTACATTGAATAATAGAACCGAAGCAATGTTAATGTTTTTTGGGATAAAATTGAAAATCTGTCCTTTTTTCCCTTTTCCTTGTGATATATGAACTAGCATTCGTTTTGAATCGATTGCCTGTGGCTTGATTTTTTGTAATTCCGTTTTTCGCAAACCTGCGGAATAAGCCAACATTAAAATTGCTTTATGCTTGACATTTGTTGTCGCCGATATTAAGTTTTCTACTTCTTCCAAAGATAAAACTACCGGCATTTTTGTCTCTCTTCGTGGGCGTTTTATCTTAAATTGTTCCCATTCTCTGCCTAAAATATCGCTTTGTAATATTTTAATGGCACTAATGCTTTGATTAATTAATGAAATGGATACTTTTTCAACTGCAATACGATGCTGTAAATACGCTTTTAATTGTTCTGTAGTTACTTCTTCTATCGGAACTCCTGTCCAATGCTCTATTTGCTTTAAAAGACTCGTATAAGTCGTAATTGTACTTGCGCTATAATTGCGATATTGCATCTCATAGCACACTTTGTTAATAAAATCTTTTTGTGAATTGTTCATATCGATAAATTTTAGTGAGTTTGTTAACTTCAAATTTACCGATAAAAATTATCGACACAGAATGTGGAGATTTAGTTCAACGGTCCTCAGCTATGAGCAGTTGGGGATTTTTACACCCAAACTTTTCGCCTGCCTGCCGCAGGCAGGGTTTAGCACGGACGTTTGATTTATTCATTTACTTTTAATTTAAGCACCTAAACCCCAATTGCTTATAGGTGATGTTGTGCGTTCGGTGTTCTTTTTCGGTCGTCTGTCAGCGTTGGCAAAGACATACTCTTTTGCAATTTTTGGTTGCAGCGTTGGCTGGTGCGAATTGCAAATGTGTATGGCTTTTAGCGTAGGCATATCATAAAGTTAAACCTCTATCAAAGTCATTAATATGCTGTTGAGGAATTGTATTTCTGATTGCATTCACGTCTTGATTATGTCCGAATTGAAAACTATGTTTTGTAACTATATATTCAACGTATTCATTACAATTAATTCTGTGAATAATTTTATTAACTCCTGCTGAAAATGCATTGCTAAAGTAGTTCGGGAAGATAGCAATGTTTTGATAGCAATGAATTCTACCTTCGCTTCCCCAAGCCCCTTGATTTTCATTATGCTCCCAATGTATAGAAGTCGTTCCGTTATTTTTAGATAAGAATCCTAAAGCTTCAAAAAATTCATTATCTGAAGCAAATTGAATTTGTTGTTTTGTGCCAAATGTTAGTTGTACCATTCTTTTATAGTTTAAGCCGTGTTATAAATTCTACTCAATTCTCGTTTAATATCTCTAAAGTCAAGGTCTATTTCCAATGTTTCAGATAAGCCTGTGTTTATAACATATACAAAAGATTCCTTTCTGTAAATAAACTCACCTTTTCTCAAAGAGTTTTCAATACTGTCAGATTTTGCAAGTAGGCAAACTAATTGATAATCTCTATTTATAGCATCCGTTCTGTTGCTTGGATGTGCTTTTGTGTAATGTTGGGTTGGTGTGAGTTTGATTAAATTTTCAAGATAATGAGCCAACTGTGGAAATCCTGATTTTGGAAAAATATGATGTATTTGAGTAGCTTCTCCATTTGCCCATTGGTCTTTAACCTCACTTTCTTTATACATTTTACGAATCATATTCATTGCTTTTTGTACTTGGTAATCAGAATACGCTTCGCTTTGCTCCATCATTAAAGTTTCGTGTTCTTCAACAGCTTCATTTCTTGAAACATTCTTATTTTTACTAACATCTCGCCAATTCGGTCGGTTATACATTAAATCAGTATAGTAAAACTGGTTTGCAGAAATTCTACCTTTAATCGTTCCTTGAATATTGTTTTCACAGGCGTAAACATTCAATATTTTTGGGAAAATACGATTAACTTCCACTTTGCCATTTATGGCAGTATTTCCAATGATAAATCTTTGAAAACGTTCTTTCAGTTTGGAAAAGTCTTCATTTGTGATTGTTCCGTTTTGACATTTGTTTTTATAGTTTTCGAAGAATCTCAATTGCCCACTATCTGACAATACTTTTAAAAGATAATGATAGAGAAACAAATAGCTGTTTCGCTCTTTCATTGCGATGAACTCAAGGATTGTTTTGTTATTGATACGATAAAGGTTTTTGTTTCCACTTTTTCGCATTGATAATACACCCGAATATGCTAATGTTCTTAAAGGTTGAGAAGTGAACTTGTCATATTCCTGTCGAGTTGTTTCATTTTTAGCATCAGGCTTATTGAAAATTGCTTTTACATTTGTATTAAAATAACTATCATTCCAAATGTCATCTTTAGTAAACTCAATATCTCTGTCGGCTGTATAATTCAAAATACAATCTGCCATAATACAAAGCACATCTGGTGTTACTTTTTGGTCCATAAACCTTGCGTCTTTTAACTTTCTTACATCAAAGTCAAATTGAGAAAAAAACTCATTAATTTGTGCTATCATTCAACATCTTTTAGCAGTCCGAAAAAAAAGACTGAATTGTTATCAATATTTAGTGAACGAGTTCCGTAATTACGGGCTACTCTATAAAATTTTTCAAATTCTTTGGTGCTGTAATACTCCAAATCTTTTTCGGAAGGCAATCTACTTCCATTTTTTAAAGTTAAAAGGGCTACAGAACCGTCAGTGATTGTGTTTTTTGGAAGAAAACTTGCTCTTGGATAATATGTAAGATTTGGTACCATTACAACATTTTCACGATTTAAGAATTTGGCGACAGCCAAATTTTCCATATCGTCAATGTAGCAGTCGTAGTTGTCTAACTCTAAAACTTCATTATTACCTATGTTTCTAGCTTTAAGCACTCTAAACTTACCTTCGTCCTTTGTTATTTTTTTTGTTATTTGTCTATCTCTAAAACTTTGGAAAATATCAAACTTCATTTTTTCAGAGATTTCATCAAATTTTTTATTTCTATAAATTAACCAATATGGAAACTTATTTGAAAACAAATAGCTTTTATTTTTTTCTTCTATGGTTTTGGTTATATAACTTTCAATTAAAACATTTTCAGATTGTTTTTTTGCTGAAGTTTCAAGCAAAAAGCTAATAGTTTCAATTTTTACTCCTTTAAAACCTTTTTCACCATAATCACAAATTTTTAAAAGGTTTTGCTCATTCAAAATCTCCCTTGTTATATTAAATTCGGGTGAGTTAATCAGACTTTTTGGAACGATTAAAGAAACAAAACTTCCTAATGAAATTGCCTTTTCAATGAAGAATGAAAATAGATTATTTGTTTCATTATTTTTTGCACCAATTTTATAACGAGCTAAAACCTCATTATTGTTTGTAAGCTTTTTGTATGGTGGATTCCCCACAACTAAATCATATTTGTCATTAAAGAGGTTTGTAAGGAAATCAGCATTTATAAAATTGAATTTGAACTTTTTAGGAAGTTTTAATTTTTCTAAAATTGTTTTTAAAACAGTAAGAGAATTATTGTCAATATCAATTAGGTCAAATGTTACTTCACTTTTAGTTCTATATTTTTCAACTAATAACGGAATAAAATTTCCAATACCAACCGACGGTTCTAAAATTTTAATATTCTTTTTCCCTTTGAAATTAGGTAAATCTTTGACAACTGTATAGGCAATATCTTTACGTGTAAAAAACGCTGAATTTTCTTGACGGCTTGAATTAGCATATTCCGCTATCTGAAAAATATTCTCAAGGCCAAAGTTGTTATATTCATTTTTGATAAAGGAAACTAAATTTTCAGTCTCGTTCAATTTTTCTTTCTTAATGATGTTATTAATTTCCTTTAAAGAAAGAACTTTTTGATTTAGAACCTCCTTAATTCTTTTGGCGATATTTTCAAAAACACCTGTGGGAACTGCCTCACCAATACAATGCCGAATGTTTAACTCTTCCTTTTTGAGAAACATTTTCTTTTCAAGAGAAGTCATTTTGTTCAGCTTTTCAGTAGCTGTATTAGACCATTTAAAAGCCTCTGGAATACTCATCATAAGCATTAGTTCTCTAATGCTGAAAACTCTATTTTCTGATGGGTGAACTGTGTTTTGACTGGATAAAATATCGTTTCTTGTGTGTACACAAGGACCTTCTTTGTCCCAATACCAACGTGCATATTTATCTCCATTTTTATTCTTATTGAATATAACTTTACCATCAACAATTCTATGTGGAATTCTTGATTCTTCTTCATTTTGAAATGCTGATTGACCTTCTTTTAAGTTTTCAATCCAAGGAAGCATTTTTAAATCGTATTCCCTAAAAGAATGAAAAATATCGGTTTCCGATATTTCTCCCATTTTTTTGAGTTCGGGTAATCCTGTAAAGAGATTTTTTAATTTTTTTGGTGCTTGTTTTTTTGGAAAAACATCATAAGGACTTATATTTTGCAAATCTTTTCTTACACCAATAACTAAAGTCCTTGTTCTACTTGAATTTGCTCCGTAATCTTTGAAATTTACAATTTCAAAAAGGATATTGTAATTACCTCCTAAATTTAATCTTATAGCTTCCTCAATACTTTTGTCTTTTCCGTCAATATCTGTACAAATTGTGTTTAAAAATGCTCGTACATTTTCGAAAATAAAAAATTTAGGATTTACTTTTTTTGTGATTTTTATTGACTCAACTACTAACGAATTCCGCCCCAATTCATCATTTTTCTTATGATTTGCAACTGACATTCCTTGACAAGGTGGTGTGGCAATAATTACATCAGGTTCGCTAACGTTGTGGTTCGTTTGCCATTTGTCTATTTCAGTAAAAAGCTTGTTTTTAACTTCTTTTGATGTAATGTCTCCATCCAAATATCCTGTGTCATATTTGCATTTGTTATTAAATGCTTGGATTTTCAAACGTCTAGTCAATATTTCGTTGGTAGCAATACATTCAAAGCCTTGCTGTTTGAAACCAAAACAACCAACTCCGGCACTACTGAAAAGACTTATATATGTTAATGGTTTTTTCATAGTTCGAGCTTTCCTTGTGTTGAGTTTTCGTTTTTGATATAGAAAGCTGTCTCTTCAGCTACCTTAAAAATAGATTCAGAACATTTGTATTTAAAAGATTCTCTTGCAAATTTGTCCGCAAAAAATAAGTCAGTTACGATTTGTATGTCTGTTTGAAAAAGTTCCGATAACTTTTTTAGTTTCGATTTACTAAATTTTTGACTTCCGTTTTCAATTCGACTTATCGCACTAGTATTTATTCCGATTTTAGCCCCAAACTCCGTCTGAGTCCATTCTCGTTTTTCTCTTTCAGTTTTAATGTAATGTCCAAAACTTGCCATTTTTTAAATTTAATCGAAAAAAGATTTGATATATTTTTAGCAAATGTAAAAATAATTTTCTGATTTTAGGTCAACTTGTCGATTTTTTTTTAGCGGTGGGAAAGGGCAAGCTCTTTTGGTTTTTCAACGTTGGCTTTGCGTGTCGGCAAAAACCAAACCCGCCTGCCGGACGGGCAGGTGTGCCTATTTGTGCGTTGGCTTTTTACACTGACGCACAACGGTCAAGTATAAGCGTAGTGCGGGATTTCGGAGTGATTAACTGTCCGCCCACCGCAAAGTTTTTCAGGAGCAATAAAGCTCAATTTTAGCCGTGCAGCCCGCATTACGCTTATACAATGTTGTGCCTCGTACTTTTTCATTTCGTTTCTTCAACTTCGTCTCCTTCGAACATAAAATCCAAGAATAACAATTCAGCCATTGCGGTCTCATCCTCAAATTTCAAGTCCCACCTTTTTTCCATAAACTTTAATAGTTTGATGCTTCTCTCCAAAATTGTGTCTGCGTTCCACTCTGGATAATTTGAAACTTCTATCTCTGAATGTGAACCATCTGAATATCCTTGTCTGATTTTCTCTTTAAGATCGTTATATTTTGGTCTTTTCTTGTCAACGAAACAGTCATTTTGTAGGCTTGAGTTGATGCTTTGAGATAATGGAAGAAGATTTCCTAATGTTCCTTGAAAATAGTGTCGTTCTTGCTTTTTAAAATCCTTAAAGCTCACTTTCCAACACTTGTTGTCTGGGGTTTGCGGATAAATGTGCTCAATTGATACTTTATCCTTTTCTCCTTTTACAAAAAGTTTCCAATCAATTTTTTGGCTGCCTCTTTGGCGCACTTTTTCCATTTCATATTCATAGAGAAAATATCTTAAACCGTTCCAATTGTAGAAACCACCACCACTTTTGAATTTCTTTTCAATGAATTTTTGGAAGTAGGTATAGTCAAAATAATTTTCCTCCGATTCTTCTGGGGAATAGAAGCAGTAATGCATTCGTTCATTTAACCTTTCGATTATCGTCTCAATCGAGAGTTCGCTATTTCGCAATTGTCTGGCTGCTCGATAGAACTCACTATTTCTGTATGTTGAAAAAGCTCGGCTAAGGCGAAAGGTGACGAAGATAAATCGCTCTATTGCCTGAAAAAGCTGTACTCGGTCTTCCGAAGTTATTTTCTTGGTTAAGTAAGAAACAGTTACTAATGGACGGAAGTAAATGATTCCTATTCGATTCAATCGGTCAATCCAAAGTCGTTCTATCTCTGGTAAGTCAGTATTATTTACTGGATGATGTGTGTTATACCAATGAACTGCTGCGGATTTTAGGCTATTGACATAGTCCTCAATTTCTTTTGGTGTGAGTTTTGAACGAAGAATAGTTTTTTCTTCGCCATTTCCGTTTGTTTCAACTTCTTCTTGGTCAGTTTCTTCATCCTGTTTAATTTCCTCAAATTCTTGTATTGAACTAACTTTTACTTCTGTTTTTGCATAGATATTTTGAGGCGTAAATTTTTGTTCAAGGAGGAATCGAATGTAATCGTCTCCTTTTTCTCTTGTGTATTGGAAATACATAATCCAATGAGCTACAAGAAAATCATCATCATTCAGGGGATATTTTTTGTTTCTGCCTAATTGATAGTATACCTCTTTCCAAGCGTCATTGATTTTTTCTCTAAGGGAAGTTCGTTCATCCGGCTTTAGTTCATCTTCTTCATATAGTGTTGTAAGGTAAATAAGTCTGTTTTTTAGCAATTCTAAGTTGGAAAGCTTTTTTCCTCGATTGTTCATAGTCTCAAAAGCAACAAAAACATCAAAGTCATCACTGATTTCATAGACATTAAACATCAAGTTTTGTGTCAGTTTCTTAAAGAGTGATACAATTTCGGTAAGACCGTACTCATTATAGAACTCGGCTAAATTTTCTTTGAAAAATTTCTTGGAGTTTTCAAGGTTGAGTGTGTAAAAGGTTTCCTGAATACTTCCGCTGTTAGGTTCAAGAAAAATCCTGTGCTTTAAAAATTTGAAACTTGGATTGTCTGTTTCGTAACCAAATTTGTATGTCTTGATAATAAATCGAGGTGGTTTCTCAATTACAAGGTATGATTCTTTGATAGCCTTCAAGCTGAACGAACCGAGATAAATTTCTTCTTCTTTTTTCTCTGAATTTTCAGGTAGTTCTTTCAACAACTCGGAAATAGCTTGAATAAAAATCACAAAGGTTGTCAGCCTTTGTTGTCCGTCAACAATGTGAAAAGGCTTAAATCCTCTATCTTCAATCAGCCATTTTTCATCATTCCACAAAGACCAAGTCTGTTTATCTAATTTTTTCAGAGATAGAAGTCCAGTATAATGAAATCTGTCAGGTGGTATATTTACAACATCTTCCCAAAAATCTTTTAGCTGTCTTGTCGTCCAAGCGTATCCTCGTTGGTAGTCTGGGATTTTGAAAATCCTGTCTTTAAATATGTTCTGTAATGATTCTAATTCTTGCATTCAGTTTCTTTGTATGAGGCACAACTTCTTTATACGAACACCCCATCCCTCCAAAAGGTGTACTTTATTTCCATTATTAGCATATATTGTGC
>OMKS01004244.1_pt1 | contig 10900 bp, 8 predicted proteins | sample 1674721 | NCBI WGS metagenome assembly OMKS01 (sample SAMN06264996, study PRJEB25208) | sediment metagenome | isolation source: hot spring sediment | place: USA: California | collected 2014-09-02 | reverse complement strand
TTTTCAAGCAGAAGACGGCATACGAGATCTAGTACGGTCTCGTGGGCTCGGAGATGTGTATAAGAGACAGTCTTTCATCTGGGGTAGTTTGCGGCAGAGCAGTCCGTATTCCAGGCTGTCTACCAGGGCAATCCAGCTTGCTTCAATAATGTTCGGCGATACGCCCACCGTTCCCCAGGTGCTTTGATCATCACGCGACTCAATTAACACCCTGACCTGAGCTCCCGTTCCGTCTACGCCATCGATAACCCGCACCTTGAAATCTGTCAGTTTAATCTTTTTAAGGGCCGGGTAGATCCCTTCCAGTGCTTTCCGCAGGGCATTGTCCAGGGCATTAACCGGACCGTTCCCCTCTGCGGCAGTGTGAACCTGGACATCCCCTACTCTTACCTTTATGGTCGCTTCGGAATAAAGCTGACCGGTCTCTCTTTTCTCGATAATCAGCCTGAACCCTTCCAGCAGAAAAAGTGGCTGATAGGCCTTCATCATTTTTAAAATCAGCAGCTCGAAAGATCCCTCAGCCCCCTCAAACTGGTAGCCGTAATGTTCCATTTCCTTTATCTTCTGGAGGACGGAAGCTGTTTCAGGTCTTCCCTTTACAAGCTGTATGTTGTTCAGATGTGGTTTTGAGCTGATACTGCTTCGTCCACCTAGTTCGGAAACGAGAATGCGGCGCTTATTACCCACCAGGACAGGATCGGCATGCTCGTATGTGGCCGGTTTCTTACTAACTGCATCGATGTGAATACCGCCTTTGTGGGTAAAAGCATTGTATCCAACATAGGGCTGTTGATCAGCCGGGGCAATATTGGCCTGCTCGGCAATGAAGCGGGACAATTTGGTCAGCCCGCGCAGCTGGTCGGGCGAAACCGCTTCAATACCCATTTTTAACTGCAGATTTGGAATAATCGTGCAGAGGTTGGCATTTCCGCAGCGTTCCCCGTAACCGTTAATTGTTCCGTGAATCTGGACAATCCCAGCCCTGACCGCCAGAAGCGAATTGGCTGTGGCCATCCCGGCATCGTCATGGGTGTGAATACCCAGGGGGGTGGTTATTTTATCTTTTACCGCAGTAAGGATCGATTCCAGTTCCCAGGGCATCAGGCCTCCGTTGGTATCGCAAAGTATGATCAGATCAGCCCCGCCGGTAGAAGCAGCTTCGAGAGTGGCAAGGGCATACTCCGGATTGGCCTTGTACCCGTCAAAATAATGTTCGGCATCGTAAAAAACACGGCGGCCCAGTGATTTGAGGTAGGCAACGCTGTCCCTGATCATGGCCAGGTTTTCTTCAAGAGTAGTCTTCAGGGCATCCCGGACATGAAAATCCCAGCTCTTTCCAAAGATAGTGATTGTTTCAGTACCTGCTTCAACCAGCGCTTTGATATTTTGATCGGCAGCCGCTTCCGCTCCGGGACGGCGGGTGCTGCCGAAAGCACAAAGGCGGGCATTTTTTAACTTAATTTTTGCTGCCCGCTTAAAGAACTCGATATCTTTAGGATTGGAGCCCGGCCAGCCTCCTTCAATGTAGCTAATCCCAAACTGATCCAGCTTTTCAGCTATTTTCAGCTTATCGGTAACCGAAAGGGAGACTCCTTCTCGCTGTGAGCCGTCCCGCAGAGTGGTATCGTAGATGTCTACTTTTTGCATTATCTGTCCTCCGTAAAACCGTTTGTTGCTCTGTACTTAACCGTTATTAAGTGCTGCCTGCATCCCCGGCAGAGTAAAATTAAAATATATTATAACACAAACTTCTAATAATAGGATGATCCCGCGATCACTCACGTAAAATCTTACCCAAGGAGGATCGGCTCACTCACGACGAAATCTTACCGAGGGGACGTGAAATGTCTATGTCATTAAAGAGTCGTCGTGAGTACTTAAATGCCATGCGGCAACGCTATCAACAAACAACATCGCGAACAGAGAAAATAAAAATGATCAATGAGGTAGTTAGGGTTTTGGATTACCACCGCAAACACGCAACTACCGTGCTCAATCAGCCACTTTCAGCACCTAAACCACCGGTCAAACGGCATCGCCCTCTAAAATATCTAGAAGCTATGCCTGTTATTCAGTCGGTTTGGGAAGCTTTGGATTACCCTTGCGCAGAGCGATTACATCCGATGTTGCTGCCCACAGCTGAAATCCTTGCTAGGCACAATGAAATATTTTTAACTGAAGAGATCTGTGAACAGCTTTCCCAGATTAGCCGTGCTACCCTAGCACGGCGATTAGCCAAGTGGGTTTCACCCAAACAATCTTTGCCTCAAAATAAACCATATAACAAAATTAAATCCGAAGTACCAATCAATGTTTACACCTGGGATGAAGACAAGCCTGGGGCTGTAGAAATAGATCTGGTGGAACATAACGGCGGTTCCTCTCTGGGCCAGTTTGCCTACACTTTAACCATGGTCGACATCGTAACCGGTTATAGCCGCCGCAGAGCTACTCTGGGCAAAGGGCAAAAGGGCATCTTTAAAGAAATCAAGCTGCTCATATCCCAGTGGCCATTTATCATTTGGGCACTGCATAGCGATAGTGGCAGCGAGTTTTTAAGTGACCACCTGGTCCGTTTTTGCAAGGAAAACGGTCTTGAATTCTCCCGTAGCCGTCCTTACCGTAAGAATGATAATGCCCATGTAGAGCAAAAGAATCGCCAATATGTGCGAGAAATGGTCGGTTATGAACGCTATGATACCTTTGAGGAAGTGGCGTGGCTAAATGAAGTCTATGCTCTGCTTGATGCATATGTGAATTTATTTTTACCAATGCGAAAGGTGATTTTCAAAGAACGTAACGGTGCAAAAACTAAAAAACGCTATGACACTGCTCAGACACCCTTCCAGCGCCTTACTGAAAAGGATGTGTTAAATGACAAAATGAAGGCCGATTTACTAAAGCAGTACTTTTCATTGAACCCACTGGCCTTACATCGCCAGCTGGAAAAACTGCTGGCAAAAGAAACATTGGTAGTTTCCAGTGATCTTAACCTGGGCATAGGCCTTTCAGTTAACGATTTTGAAGGCTCCAAAAACCAAAAGGTGAAATGTTAGATAATTCTTTTGCCCCCCTACTCCAGGGGTAAGGGCCCCACCCGGCTGGATACCGGACCCAGGGTAAGATCCTTATATGAGTGAGCCGTTAACCTTCGGTAAGATTTTTATATGAGTTGACACGTAGGCCTGCCGCATCTGAATTGGGTTACTTGTTTTAAAGGGTATGCATATTTTCAAGAAACTCTTCGTTTGATTTGGTTTTTTTCAACCTGTCCAGCAGAGCTTCTAGAAACTCAACACTGGTGCTGTTGCCCATAGCCCGGCGGAGAGCCCACATCAGCTCAATTTTATGTTCATCCAGAAGCAGTTCTTCCCGCCGCGTCCCGGATCTCGAGATATCAATAGCCGGGAAGATCCTCCGTTCTGCTATACGGCGGTCAAGATGCAGTTCCATGTTACCGGTTCCTTTGAATTCTTCATAAACCACATCGTCCATCCGACTGCCGGTATCAACTATAGCAGTAGCCAGGATTGTCAGGCTTCCACCTTCATCAATATTACGGGCGGCTCCAAAAAAACGCTTCGGTTTATAAAAAGCGCTCGGATCTATACCACCGGAGAGGGTTCGCCCGCTCGGAGGTATGACCAGATTGTAGGCCCTGGTTAATCTGGTAATGCTGTCGAGGAGAACAGCCACATCCTTTCCCTGCTCCACAAGCCGCTGGCAGCGCTCCAGGACCAGTTCAGCTATGCGAATATGATTTTCAGGTTTCTGATCGAAGGTTGAGCTGACAACATCAGCGTTGACACTGCGTTCCATATCAGTTACCTCTTCCGGTCTTTCATCAATGAGCAGAATAATCAACTCAATCTCGGGGTGATTGATGGAAATGCTGTTGGCCAGCTGTTTCAAGAGCATTGTCTTTCCCGCCTTGGGAGGAGAAACAATTAAACCGCGCTGTCCCTTCCCGATCGGGATAAGCAGATCTATGATCCGTGTTGACAAAATGTGCGAACTTGTTTCCATCTTAATCTGATCATCGGGGTGAATAGGAACAAGGGAGGTAAACCCGGGCCGGCTGGACAGCCTTTCCGGATCTGCATTGTTTATTTCTTCAACCTGTAGTAGAGCATAATAGCGTTCATTGTCCTTCGGAGGTCTGATTCTGCCGGTAATGATATCCCCGGTTCTCATGTTGAAACGGCGGATCTGGGAAGCGGAGATATAAATGTCATCTTCCGAAATGTAATATTTTTTCCGCCGCAAAAAACCAAAACCATCCGGCATGATTTCGAGCATGCCCGATGCATTATACTGTTCGCCGTTTTCAGAAAATAAACGGGTTAAAGTATCAATCAGCTCCTGCTTGCGCATAGTTGATTGACCTTTAATTTCATGTTCCTTCGCCAGTCGGTGAAGTTCACTTAATGTCATCGTCTTTAATTTTTCACTGTCCAAAAAAAGCACCACCCTTTTAAAAGTTGCCACCTGATCGGAAAAGAATCAACATGGCCAGCAGATATCCAGCCAGAGCCAGCATAGTGTCAGGCCCGACTCGAGCTTTCCTTCTTGTTGAACGATAAGTCAACCCAAAAATAATTACTGTGCTTATTAAAATTACCAGAAGCGCAGAAAACAGATGGGCGCCGGTTACAGAATGAAGTAGAAGTCCACGTCGATAAACGGCATCTGCAATAAAAATTATAAACAGGTTCATAAAATTGGCCCCAAAAACATTGGCAACGGCCATATCCAGATATCCCAGGCGAACCGCCGATACCGTGGTTACCGTCTCGGGAAGCGACGTGCTGACAGCAAGAAAAAGTGATCCGACAAAAGTATGGCCAAGCCCGGTTTCTACAGCAATGATGTCCAGAGCATCCGTAACCAGTACACCCGCCGCAACAATAAACAGAGCCGCTATGCCAAAATTAAGGAGAGCACGCCCGCCGGAAATATTACCGCTTTCTGCCGGCTCCTCGATACCGGAAAGAGCAGGCTGATTTTTCTTTTCGTATTTGAATAAAAGCCTGCTCCCATAAAAATACAAAAAGGCAATCAACAGCGTTTCGAAACTTACCCATCCGATTTTTATGCCAGTAATTCCAAGCATGGCAATGGACGCAAGGCATACTGAAATTACACTTAGCGAAGCAGGTACAATATGCCCCTTGCCGACTCTGGCCGTCAGCGCTCCCCGCCCTTCCAGGAGATCAATCAGAGCCAGCAGGGCAAGGTTGTAGAGGCAGCTTCCAAAAATATTACCGACAGCAAGATCAGGCGTATCTATGGTAACTGCTCTCAGGGTGGTAACCAGCTCGGGAAGGGACGTAGCAAGGGGAAGCATCAAAGCTCCGACCCATGCTGTGCCAATACCGATATGATCGGCTACAATTGCAGCATTTTTTGTCAGCCTGCTTCCGGCACAGACAATAACTGCTGCACTAATGATAAACTGCAACCAGGGATTAATCATTTTGCACCTGATATAAATGAGCCGATAAATACTGGCCGTATAAATGGAGCTTAACGGACAAATTTACGCTCGGATTTTAAATAGGGGGATATGTGTTCAGTGCGTGAAACATTTTAGAACCAAAAAACCGGTCGTTTCCAGGTGCCCACCAATAAGAACATTATTACCGGTAAAGCATTATTCTATGTCGGTTTATAAAATCCTGCCGGAAAATATAAACGACAGAAAAAAATAAATCCTAAATCCTGTACAGCTGCAGTTACTTTTAGATATCGAAAGAGCGGATGTATGGATTGTCTCTTATTTCTACCCCAAGCGTAGTTTTCGGTCCGTGGCCGGGAAAAACTTCTGTATCGGCCGACAGTATCAGCAGTTTGTGCTCAATACTGTTCCTTAATTCACTCCACGAACCACCTTTTAAGTCTGTTCTGCCCACCGAGCCTGCAAACAGCGTATCTCCAGAGAACAATGTTTTATTAAACAGAAAGCAAACACTGCCCGGCGTATGGCCGGGAGTTTCAAGAACGGTTAATGTTATATTTCCAAAGATAATTTTATCTCCATCGGCAATAAAAACATCCGGCTCCGGCTGCTTTTTTAAAACCAGCTTTAAACCGTAGCCTGGATTTCTATACAGCGGCAAATCCCTTTCATGCAAATAAACCGGGGCTGCCAATGCTTCTTTCAATTTGCCGTTGGCTCCAATGTGATCAACATGCCCGTGGGTGTTAAGGATATATCTTATCTTAAGCCCGAGGGAAGCGATTTCTTCAATAATTTTCTCACCCTGCGCTCCCGGATCGATAACTATCCCTTCTCCAGTTTTTTCACATCCCAGCAGGTAGCAATTCGTAGCAAACATCCCTACTGTCAAAGATTTAACAATAAGGCCGGTTTTCCCATTATGCATTAGCCGACGCCTCTTTTAATAGTCGTTGTCCAGGATCTTCAGTACTGCCGGCAGCACATCGGTAAGATCAAACATTTTATTTGCCATAAGCTGCCGCACTTTATAGCTGCCGATTAACAATGCCGGGACCCTGTTTAAAGTATGTTCACCTGTAGACAGATCTTCAAGATTTCCATGGTCGCTGGTAACAATCAGCATAATTTCATCCTTTTCTGTCTCATCGGCAAGGGTGGCAATAAAACGGTCGAGTATGTTAACAATTCGTCCCGCTTCTATCCGGTCCTTCATATGTCCGGCCAGATCACTTAAAAAGTATTCAAAAAGGCAAAAATGATAACTGCCCGCTATTTTCAAAAGGCGCTGCGCTCCTTCTTCCGGAGAGATTAACGGCACATTGAATCCCATCTTCTGCAGTGTATCATTGGTAATATCCATAAACAGGGCTCGCCCGTTCCCTATATCTGTGAGGTCATAAAATGGCAGCCCCCCATAAAAAGTGACCAGTGTTGAACAGGAATAGCCGTTTCCCGGCAGGCCGTGATTCAGATGTTTAAAAAAAGACGGCCGGTAGGCATTGGCAAAATTCGTCCGGAAACCGTGTTTGTTGAGCTGTTTAAATATGCCCTTTCGGGCCAGAAGTGCCCTGAGGGCTCGATCCGGAAACCCGCTCATGTGTTTTCCAATAAGTTTGGGAGCGTTAATTCCTGTAAAAAGCGAGGCCTGGCCTGTTGCACTTTGCGGCAAGCCTGGCACGCCCAGGGCTGCATCCAATCCAAACAATGAAACTTTCGGACCACTGTAGCCAAGGGCCTCCTTAACCAGCTGTCTGCCACCCAGAAGCCTATTAATGCCGGGAGTCGCAGTAAAGGCAAAAGGGTTTTCAGTCTGATGCCGCCCCAGGCCAACACCGTCTATGAAAAAAAGCAGGACTCGCAACTATTAGCCTCCATATTTATCTGCCTTCCGGCAGATCATTCCTCAGCCCCCGGTTGTTCCGTTTCATTTTCATCACCAGTTTCCGGTTCTTCATCAACTGCCTGTTCTTCCTCCGGCCATTCCTCCATCTCTTCAACTGACAGCTGCTCCGGTCGTTCTTCAAGAACAAGGTTGGTGAAATCCCTGTTCCCTTCTCTGTAATATGTTATCCGGATCGTGTCACCCGGATAATAATCAAGCAGCCGATCAAAAAGGCGGGCCAGATAAGGTAGATCTTCTCCGTCAATCTGAACAATAATATCACCAGCCATCAATCCGGCTGTTTCCGCCGGGCTGCCCTGGACGATTTCAATAATCTGCACACCTCTCTGGGGTTCGGCACCACTGTAATCAAGCCAGTCATCAATGACCACTCCCATATGCGGACGGTTGACACGTCCATATTCCAGCAGATCGTCAAGGACTCTTTTAACCGTATTGCTTGGAACTGAAAGCCCGATCCCCTCAACCCCGACCAGAGATACTTTGGCTGTGTTAATGCCGATGATTTCTCCATCCATATTAATCAGGGGACCGCCGCTGTTACCGGGATTGACCAGGGCATCAGTCTGAATATAGGTGTGCGCATAATCACTGCTTGTTATCCTTACCTGTCTGCCAACAGCGCTGACGATACCGGAAGTAACTGTTTGCTGAAAATAACCAAGCGGATTTCCTATTGCAGCTACCGCTTCACCCACTCTTACTTTATCTGAATCGCCAAGCAATATGTTAATCATATCAGTTTCTCTAATCTTTAACAGGGCCAGATCGGTTAAAGAGTCAGAACCGATCACTTCGGCTTCATAATATCCTTTGTTTGGAACAACAACTGTTATTTTCTCGGCATTTTCAATCACATGCTGATTGGTAACAATGTAACCGTCAGGAGATACAACCACCCCTGAACCCGACTCGATCTCCTCAAAAAGCTGTTCGCCGAAGCGAGTTACCTCCATATGACGCTGTACCCCTACCACCGCAGGCATAACCTGTTCTACGATATCGGCCAGGGTCCTTTGTGTCTTGCCTGATTCAGCATCAGGTTGAGGTTCCTGTTCCTGCTCAGAAACATCAATTACTTCACCTACAGGCTCATCAACCGTCACCGGGGTAAGGAAAAAATAACATAGCCCGTACAGTATGGCCGCACCCAGAAAAAGGCCGAGAATTCCCAGGGCGAGGTATCCAATAGCAGACCAAAATTTGCCGGAGCGTCTACTCTCATAATCAGGTCGGTTTTCCATCTGGAAACACATCCTTTATAATAGATTGCCCGTTCCAACATTAGCGGAAACATCCCGTTGTTCCGCAGTGTTAACAGGCCTGATTTACTCGGGAAAATTGCCGGACATTTGTATTAAATCATTTTCACTGATTCTTTCAATGGCAGCTCCCAAACTGATAAGTTTATCCTCGAAATTTTCATAGCCCCGATCGACATGTTCAATGGCGCCGATTTCAGAAGTGCCTTCAGCCATCAAAGCGGCAATTATAAGTGCCGCCCCGGAACGTAAATCGGGAGCGGTTACCGGCGCTCCAGAGAGTCTGCCGCCCCCTTCTACCAGGGCTGTTCTTCCCTCTACCTTGATCCGGGCGCCCATTCTTTTCAATTCATCAACGTGATTAAACCGACCGTCAAAGACGTTTTCCGTTACCACACTGAGTCCTTTGGCGGCAGTGAGTAATACCATTCCCGGAGGCTGTAGATCGGTAGGAAATCCCGGGTAGGGAAATGTTTTGAGATCTGAAGCAGCCATATTTTCCGTGCCGGCTACAGTAATTCTTTCCGGTTCGACCTGCACCGAAGTTCCTATTTCTCTCAACTTTGCAGTAATCGCTTCAAGGTGCTTGGGGATTACGTCTTCAACCGTTACAGTGCCGCCTGTAGCCGCCGCTGCCAGCATGAAAGTTCCTGCTTCAATACGGTCCGGGATTACGATATGCCTGGCCCCGGAAAACTTTTTCACCCCGTCAATCCTGATTACATCTGTTCCCGCTCCTCTGATTTTTGCTCCCATAGCATTGAGGAAGTTTGCCAGATCAACAATTTCCGGTTCCTTGGCGGCATTTTCAAGGACTGTCCTCCCCTCGGCAGCTGCTGCAGCTAACATCAGATTGATGGTAGCGCCAATAGTAACTACATCCAGGTAAATATTGGCGCCCTTTAACCTGTCAGCGGTAAGATTAATCATCCCGTGTTCAATTTTTATCTCTGCCCCCAGGGCGGAAAACCCTTTGAGATGCTGATCAATAGGACGCGGTCCCAGATCACATCCACCGGGAATTGGCACTTCCGCCCGGCCAAAACGGCCCAGCAGGCTGCCCATAAAATAGTAAGAAGCCCGCATTTTTTTCACCAGTTCATAAGCAGGAGCAATCCTGGCCAGATTCCCCGGAACCAGCTCAACTGCATTTCTGCCGCGCCTGCGAATGGTTACACCCAGATTTTCAAGGATAGCAATCATTGTCCGGACATCTGTAATGTCGGGAAGATTTTCCACAAATACATTTTCCGATGTAAGGATTGCCGCCGGCAGTATAGCAACAGCCGCATTCTTGGATCCGCTGATTTTCACCCTCCCGGAAAGGCTGGTTCTGCCCTGAATAATAAATTTTTCCATAATTACCTCCGTCTCAGTCATAGCATCAAGACCGGGATAAATTACTGCAGTTGATCAGGTATAATGCCTTCCTGCTCAAGGTTTCCGGTAAATGCATTAACAAAATAATGAGTATGATCGTCTAATACTATCCGCCATACAGGCGGAATTTCCCATTTTTCTGCTTCAAACTCACCACTGTAATAACCAAGGGTCACTTCTTTGATATACCTTGGTTCAGAACTGGAGCCCAGTTCGGCAACAAGATTATTGAGTGCTTCAGTAACCGATATAACCTCCATCTCCCTGGATGGAATTCTTTCCACTATATCAAGCCAGTATATATCTACCGAAATAATCTTATGTTCCTGCAAAACCACTTTCATCTGTCCGGCAAAAACCGGCATATCGTTCAAGATTTGATAATAAAATAGATTCAACCTGCCGCTCTCGTCTTCTTCAATATAGTCGAAGAAAAAACCTTCTGGCATGACCGCTTTCTCTTTCAGGATATTTTCAATGCTGCTTCTCAGTTCCTGCTCATTGATCAAAGATGAATTCGCATTCATCGCCAGGCCGGATTCATAAAAGATCTGAATCAGCCCGTTAGAATAAACAACCGCCCTTTCTTCTTCACCTTTAAAATAAATTGTGTTGTCATCATAATTGATCTGCGCTCCTCCGGCAAGAAAATTCATCAGGATATGCTGCTGCAGTTTGGACGACGGCGATACTGTAAGGAAATCACTCGTTTGGACTGCCCGGTCGAAAGAAGTTTCCAGAAAATAATTGTTTTCGTTAAGCACAGCCTGTGTCATTTTCAAGTCATCAACTGTAATGGCAACCCTGGTAAGCCTGCCAAAATCGGGCCAAAAAAGATAATAGGCCAGAAAAATATTTAGTCCGGCAAATGCAATAATTAATATAGACTTGGCC
>OMKS01004243.1_pt1 | contig 10901 bp, 9 predicted proteins | sample 1674721 | NCBI WGS metagenome assembly OMKS01 (sample SAMN06264996, study PRJEB25208) | sediment metagenome | isolation source: hot spring sediment | place: USA: California | collected 2014-09-02 | reverse complement strand
GCCAGTAGGGCTGGGCGCTATACGAACGCGAACACTCATGATTGCAATTACTCCTCCCTACTTCTTCTTTTGCTGCTTTTGCTTTTTGAGAATCTTGGACCAGGTATCGCGCAAGGAGACGGTCTCGTTGAAGACCAGCCGCTCGTCGGTCGAATCGGGGTCGACGCAGAAATAGCCCTTGCGCATAAACTGGTAGCGATCGCCGGGCTGGGCCTCCGCTAGCGCCGGTTCCACCTTGGCCGACGGCAATATCGTCAGGGAATCGGGATTGACGAAGGCCGTGAAGTCGTCGCCCTGGTCCTCGGGATCCTCCCGGGTGAAGAGGTGATCGTACAGGCGCACCTCGACGTCCAGTGCGTGGGGGACCGAGACCCAATGGATCGTCCCCTTGACCTTGCGTCCATCCGGCGACGAGCCGCCCCACGTCTCGGGGTCGTAAGTGCAGTGCACCTCGAGCACCTCGCCGGTCTCCTCATCCTTGACGACGTCCACGCAGGTGACGTAATAGGCGCGGATCAGCCGCACCTCGCGCCCCGGCGCCAGGCGGTAGAACTTCCGCGGTGGGTCCTCGCGGAAATCGTCCCGGTCGATGTAGATCTCCCGGGAGAATGGTACCTCTCGCGTTCCCTGGCTCGGGTCGAAGGGATGGTTATCCACCGCCATCATCTCCACCTGGCCCTCGGGGTAGTTGTCGATGACGACCTTGAGCGGATTCAGGACACCCATCGCCCGGGGTACCCGCTGGTTCAGGTCGTCCCGGATGCAGTGCTCCAAGAAGGCGATGTCGATGACGCTGTCCGCCTTGGCGACGCCGATCTCGTCGCAGAAGGTTAGAATCGCCTCCGGCGTGTAGCCCCGTCGGCGCAGGCCCGAAAGCGTCGGCATCCGGGGGTCGTCCCACCCGTCGACGTATCCTTCCTCCACCAGGCGCAACAACTTGCGCTTGCTCATCACGGTGTAATTGAGATTGAGGCGGGCGAACTCGATCTGCCGAGGGTGATAGATTTCCAACTGATCCAGGAACCAGTTGTACAATGGGCGGTGCGCCTCATATTCCAACGAGCATAACGAGTGGGTGATCCGCTCGATGGAATCGCTCTGACCATGGGCCCAATCGTACATCGGGTAGATGCACCAGGCGTCGCCGGTGCGATGGTGGGTCTGGTGCAGGATGCGGTACATCACCGGATCGCGCAAGTTGATGTTGGGGGAGGCCATGTCGATCTTGGCCCGTAGCGTGCGGGCGCCATCCTCGAACTCACCGGCCCGCATACGGCGGAACAGGTCCAGGTTCTCCTCGACCGAGCGGTCGCGATAGGGGCTGTTCTTGCCCGGTTCGGTCAATGTGCCCCGGTATTCCCGGACTTCCTCCGCGCTCAGGTCGCAGACGTAGGCTTTGCCCTTCTCGATCAGGTCGATGGCGTAGTCGTAGAGCTGCTCGAAATAGTCCGAGGCGTAGTATAACCGGTCGCCCCAGTCGAAACCGAGCCAATGGATGTCCTCGATGATCGAATCGACGTACTCGACATCCTCTTTGACCGGGTTGGTGTCGTCGAAGCGCAGGTTGCATAGACCGCCGTAATCCCGCGCGATTCCAAAGTCGATACAGATCGCCTTGGCATGCCCAATGTGCAAGTAGCCGTTCGGTTCCGGCGGGAAACGTGTGTGCACCCGCCCGTCGAAACGACTGGTACGCAAATCCTCCTCCACGGCCCGGCGGATAAAATCGGAAGATTCCTCCGCCTCATTTCTCGTTTCATCTACCATGATTAGCTCTCCTCACTCATCTCGTCTGATAAGGACTCAGGCGCGGCTGGCAGTGAGAAATAGAACGTGCTTCCCTCCCCAACCTCGCTTTCTACCCACACTCGTCCACCCAACTTTTCCACGATCCGCCGCACGATCGATAGACCCAATCCGTAACCGGTCGTTTGGACCTGTTTGAGCTGGGTGAAAGGGATGAACAGACGTTCCTGTTCCTCCGGCGTCAATCCCTGCCCGTCATCCTGAATCCAAAAGCGGACCATCTCATTTTCCCCACGCTTCGCCCCCAAGCGCAGATGGGGCGGATCGCCGCCGTACTTGATCCCATTGCCGATGTAGTTGATCCATACTTCCTCGATCCAGGGCCCATATCCCAATGCCGCCGGCCAATGATCGGGCAGAGAGATCGCCGCGTCACTTTCCTGGATCATGTAAGCCATTCTGTACAACACGTCATCCACGATGTGGGCCATATCCAGAGGTTGTGGATCGATTTCCATCTGCCGTACGCCGGCCAACAACAGGAGCTCGTCAATGATATTGCCCATTTTTCGACCGTTCTGGGCAATCTGCAGGAGATATTTCTCCAGGTCTTCGTCGCTGAGCGTTCGATAAGAATCGTGTATCGTCTCGGCAAAACCCACGACGTACGTCAAGGGATTTTTGAGATCGTGCGCTACCGTGTGCGAGAAGGCATCCAACTCCTCGTTGCGCACTTGCAACTCCTCCGTTCGCTGGCGCAAAGCCTCGACCAGACGTGCATTCTCGATGGCGATCGTCGCTGGCGCGGCCAACGACTCCAATAACATCAGGTCGGTCTGGCCGAAGAAGTCAACCGCCACGTCCATCACCTGGATGACGCCGATGACGTTATTCCTGGCCCGCAACGGCACCGTTAAGATAGAACGCAACGGCAACCCGGTCGTCTGGTCAACCGCGTCGAAGTGGCGCCCGTCCATCGTGATGTCGGGGACGACCACGCTCTCTCCATGTTCGATCACCCAACCGGCGATCCCTTCTCCCGGGGCCAGCCGCCACCCTCGCACGACGTCTCGCTGGGGCCCTGTCGCCTGGCGACAGACCAATTCCCCGGTATCTGGATCGATGAGCCAGATAGAGGACGCCACCACGCCCAACAGACGGCGCACTTCTTCCAACACAGTGACCAGGACCTCATCCAGGTCGAGGGTCGAGCTAAAGGCCTGGCTCGAGCGGTTGAGCAATGCCAATTCCTGGTTACGATACTGCAACGCCTCGGTCACCCGCTTGCGATCGGTGATCTCCTGTTCCAGGTGTGTGATGGCGCTCATCAACTCGGAGGTGCGTTCCTGCACCATGTATTCCAGGCGCTGACGATACTCGTCTAGCTCAATCTCTGCATCCTTGCATTCGGCAAAGTAAATGTCACGGACCTGCACCTGTTCCAACAGAATGATCGCCTGTGCTTCGTCAAAAAAGCCGGCGCCCAACTCGCCCAAGCACGCAAACAAAAATGATCGCCGCTTTTGCAATTGTTGCGGCGACAATGCCATTGCCAGTTGATTTCCCAGCACGGCTTGAGTCGCGCTCAAAATCTCCGGTCGGGGGCGGTGAATTTGAGCCAACGCGACCCCAATCTCCCGTGCCTGCCGGGCATCGAACGTCTCCGCGCCTAGGATGGCGAGCGTGCGCCGCGTCAAGTCGTCCAGGCGTCGACGCACGTCATCATGATCAAGCATTGGAACGATTGCGCTAATCGCCTCACACCACGCATCTGTGATAGATTCGCGACGCTCGTCCAGGGCCCGCCGGAGCTGTACCCAATCTATAGATTCCACACCTCACCCACAAATGGTCAATTTCATTACCCGACATCTCTGGATCACGAATGACACACATGGACAAATGACACGAGTTTGGCTTCGAATTGTGGCTCTCCAGGATTTCGCAGGGTTTCGCTCTAAGGGGATTGCCAAATCCCCGCCTTTAGTGACGCAGCGTCATCGTGCCCCCAAATGTGGCTCGGATTTGGCAATCCGAGCCGAGCGCGGCTGGCGCCACATGCGAAACCCCAAACAACCCAAACCCCCACTCTCCATCGCAGCAAAGGGCTGGCCTGAGCAGTTACGTTTTGTAAAGAATTGTAACCCTCAAGGAGTTCAGGCCGGGGGAATACTGGACACAGATTTCCACGGGTTCACACAAATTGAAGCCATCAAGCAATCCTTGCTTGGTACTCGATGGAAAAAAATCTGTACAATCTGTGTCCCATACTTCAATCACATGAACGCTTAGCAGCGATTAACCACACAGGTCGAAACAAATCGTCACCCGCCTCGAAATTCTGCTCGCTGGTGACGCATGGCCACACTTTCCGCCAGACCGATCCCGACCATCGTCGTCAAAAGGGCGGCCGGGCCATAACTAATAAGGGGCAGCGGCAAGCCCACCACCGGCAACATCCCCAGATTCATCCCCACGTTGATGATGATCTGGCACAGGATCATCGCCAGGGTTCCGGTCACCAGCAAGCGTCCGAAAGTATCGGAGGCAATGATGATGATGCGCAACAGGCGCACGAACAGCAGCAGGTAAAGGCCGAACAACAGAATGACGCCGGCGAAACCCAACTCCTCGGCCATCACGGAGAAGATGAAATCGGTGTGGCGCACCGGCAGGTAGCGCAACTGGCTCTGGGTGCCCTGTCCGATCCCCTTGCCCCAAAAGCCGCCGGATCCAATGGCAATCGCCGCCTGTTCGAGTTGGTATCTCACGTTCTCGTTACTCCCGGGGTCGATGAAGCCCCAAATACGATCCTGCATATAGTGAAAATCCAACGCCTCTGCCAACTGCCACATCGGGTAGATGGACACCACCCCCACAACGATGGTCAGGATCAGGTATTTCAGCGGGATGTCCGACTCGAACAACATCAACCCCCACATGAACACGAGCACAGCCGCCGTTCCCATGTCCGGCGCCAGGAAGATCAAGGCGGCCAACGTCAACGTCATAAAAATGGAGGCCAGGTAATTCATCACGTCCGGTCGCTCGGCGACCTCCTCGGCCAATAAACTCGTCTTGGGCGCACCGAAGAGTGGGGGGCGATGCAATCTACGCTTTTTGCGGCGCCGGCTGAGGATGGCGCCCACCGAGATGGCGAGCAGGTTCATTGATAAAAAAGAGGGTTGAAAGTTAAACCCGCCTAATTGAATCCAGCTTCTGATTTCGCCAACCTCACTCTGGCCAAACAAGAGCGCCAGCACCAATAGGGCCGCTGCCAACAGGAAGATCAGCCACCAGAAATCGCCGAGCCACGCGTAGTCACGGGGGAATATGGCCAACAGGAAGATAAGGCCAATACCGATGACGCCAAAAGTCGCCTGTCGCTGCCATAGAAACGACAGGTCCGCGTCGAGACTCCCCAGGTTGGCGCTATAGATCATCAACACGCCATAGGCCGTCAATAGGATCGTGACCACCAGCAGCACGTAATCGAAGTGCCGCCACAGACTTGTCCGTTCCATTTACCGGCCTCGCTTATGTCGTCCGGCTAAAGGGATGTCGGCCACGAGACGGGATTCTCGCGCGTTTTGAGAGATCGTCACCTCGACCTCTCCGGCGTCAATGGAGACGTGACGTGAGATGACGGCGATGATTTCATCCTTCAGTGTATCCAGCAAGGCCGGGGAGATGCTCGTCCGGTCGTGGGCCAACACCAAACGCAATCGTTCCTTGGCCACCTCACCGCTGCTCGTCGATTCGTCCTCTCGATTACCCCACAAACGTTGAAAGGCTTTTATCATCTGCTCAATCCCCTCCAGAACGTATAAAACCGAAGAGTCTTTGAAAAACGCCAGGTTCCTCCAGTGTCAAGAACGGCACATCTTCCCCCAATAGCCGCCGCGCGATATTGTGAAACGCCTGCGCGGCGAGCGAATTGTCGCGAGAAAATGCCAGGGGCTGCCCCCGGTTGGCCGCGAATAAAATCTCACTGTCCTCCGGCACCGTTCCAAGCAGGTTGATCGCCAGAAGCTCGACGATGTCGGCGACGCTCAACATCTCTCCCCGCTTGACCAGATTTGGTCTGATGCGATTGATGATCAGTCGTGTCAGGCCTCGCTCATCCGCCTCTACCAGTCCGATCACCCGGTCCGCATCGCGCACGGCCGGCACCTCGGGGTTCGTCACGATCAGGATCTCGTCGGCCGGGGCGACGGCGTAACGAAACCCCTGTTCGATCCCGGCCGGCGAATCAATGACGACGAAGTCGTGATGCTCGCGCAATTCGTCGCACACGCGTCGCATGTCATCAGGCTCGACCGCGCTCTTATCGCGGGTTTGAGCAGCGGGCAATAGAAAAAGTTCCGAAAGGCGTTTGTCTCGCGCCATCGCTTGACGCAGTCGACAGCGACCTTCGATAACGTCCACGAGGTCGTAAACGATACGATTTTCTAGTCCCAGCATGACGTCCAGGTTTCGTAACCCCACGTCAGCGTCGATAACGACCACCCGTTTTCCATACGTCGCCAGGGCCACGCCCAAATTAGCGGCCAGGGTTGTCTTGCCCACACCGCCTTTTCCTGATGTCACGGTTATCACTCTTGCGGCCATTGACTCTCCTCAAATCCCACCCTGCATGAACACCTAATGACGGGCCCAGAAATGAATCCCACCCTTCAACGAGCAGACCATGGCTCAGCCACAATCTGTTCATCGCGCACCGAGGCCATCTCCGGCCAGGGCTGACGATGTCGCTCGTCTGGTGAACGAGCGATGTGATTTGCAATCCGCAGTTGCATCGGGGCCAAATCCAACGCACAAATGACCGCCCTGTCGTCCCCGAGCGCGCCAGCGTGTACCACCCCCTGGACCCGTCCCCAGATCACGATGTCCCCGCCGGCCACCACCTCAGCGCCTGGATTGACGTCTCCAATGATCACCACGTTTCCCGGATGACGAAGACTTTGCCCGGAACGCAATGTACGCCGGACCACCAGACCATCCGCCCGGTGCTCTTCCTTGTCTTCGGCTGATGTGCCCGTATCCTCCGACTGCTGAGCGCCGGATGCTCCCAGGCGAACGACCAGGCCTAATTCCTGGGCCGCTTGCTCCGTATGGGCGTCGTCGCTGATGACAGCCCACAATTCGACGTCGTTACGGCCCAGCAGTGTCTGCAGCGCCTCGATATCGGCGCGATCCAGCGCCAGAGGGCCGACGTCCAGGGCTACCCGGCCGCCGCGAAAGAACGACGGCGTCTCTTTGAGCCGCATTTCCAAAACCTGGAGCGCAACACACCAATCCGGCTCGCGCAGTGCGATCAATAAGCCCTGCCTGATTCCCTTGATGACAATCGCATCTGAGTTCATCGGCCCCTTCTCCGTCAGTCAGGTGAATTATAGCACATGAAACAGGATTGCCAAAACGGCACTTTTGTATAAGATTGAGTGTGTGAGTGTGTAGGTGAGCGAAGTTACAAGTATGCAAGTGCTAGGGAATAATAGATGGAGAGAGAGTGGGCGAGGAGTCAGGTTTTGAGTATCCTGTATCTCCTCAGTGTATCTCTTTGGGTAACGGTTCTTTGGGATTTCGCATGGCCGCGGTGAGAGATTAGCCACGAATTAACACGAAAAATCTTAGGAGTTACGCAGTTGAGGCTTTCTCTGCCACGAATTGCACGAATAGAAAAGCAAAATTCGTGTCAATTCGTGAAATTCGTGGCTAATTCCGGTTGTTGATGAGCCAACTGCGTAACTCCTAATAGAGATCGTGCCTGCCGTGGGATAGAGTAAATAAATGAAAAATCACCTCAGAGACCTAATTTTAAACAGACGGTGCTATATTCTCCTGTTGTGCATCGTAGTTGCTCTCACGTTGGGGCTCACTTTCTACTTACAGATGACGCCGGCGGGCCCCGGTCAGAAGCCACAGCCCAATTCTGAACTTAACGGGACGCTGACGAATCATCCCACCGGTATCTCTTCCCAGACCGTTTCGACCCCCGTCACGTCTACCTATCTCCCACTCGTTCAAAATCACCAGGTTACGCCAACGGTCTACACGTATCGCATCGTCAACACCTATCCCCACGATCCCGAAGCGTTCACGCAAGGGCTGGTCTTCGAGGATGGCTTTCTGTACGAGAGCACAGGGCTCTGGGGACGATCCTCCTTGCGCCGGGTCGATCTGGAAAGCGGTGAGGTTTTACAGGTCCATCACCTATCCGACACGTTTTTTGGAGAGGGTATCACGATTTTCGGCGACGAAATCATCCAACTGACCTGGCGATCCCAAACCGGTTTCGTCTACGACAAACTGACCTTTGCAACCCTCCGCACGTTCAGCTACCCGAGCGAGGGCTGGGGCATCACCCACGACGGCCAGCGCTTGATTATGAGCGACGGCACGTCGACGCTCTACTTCTGGGATCCCGAGACCCTGGAGGAAATCGACCGGGTTCAGGTGCGCGATCCCGACGGCCCGGTGACTCGGCTCAACGAGTTGGCGTACGTCAAAGGGGAGATCTATGCCAACGTGTGGCAGACCGACCGCATCGCGAGGATCGATCCACAGACCGGGAACGTGATCGGCTGGATCGACCTGGCGGGGCTCCTGAGCCCAGACAGCGCGCAACACGTCGACGTGCTCAATGGCATCGCGTACGACGTCGAAGGCGGACGTCTGTTCGTGACCGGCAAACTATGGCCGCAACTTTTCGAGATCAAGTTGATCCCCACCTACTCTTTCAGGTGAGCCACCAACGCTTTCAAGCCCAGCGTGTAGCTGCGCCAACCGAAACCACTGATCTGCCCCACGCAGACCGGCGCAATCAGCGACGTGTGGCGGAAACGCTCGCGGGCGTGGACGTTGGAGAGGTGCACCTCCACCGTGGGGAGCGCCACCCCGGCGACGGCGTCGCGCAGGGCGACGCTGGTGTGGGTGTAGGCGCCGGGGTTGATCAGCACGCCGTCGGCCCAATCCATCGCCTCGTGCAGGGCGTCGATGAGGACGCCCTCGTGGTTCGACTGGCGGATGCGCAACTCGACGCCGTTTTCGACGCCGTAGCGCCGCAGCGCCACGTCGATCTCGTCCAGGGTTACGCGCCCGTAGGTGTCCGGCTCCCGGCACCCCAGCAGGTTGAGGTTGGGGCCGTGAAGGACGAGGATGTGGAGAATTGAAGCGCTTGCCTGGGATTGAGATCGAGATTGGGATTGGGATTGAGATTGAGATTGAGATTGAGATTGAGATTGAGATTGAGTCATCGCGTTGCTCCTAAACGTCGCAAGACAGATATGACCGTGACTTGGGGCACGTCATCGAAGACGTCCACCCGGCCGATCTCAAGCGGCAGCACCCACCGCAGCCGCCGGCCCTTTTTCTTCTTGTCGTAGGCCATGGCCCGCCATATCGCCCCGGCCTCGAAAGGGGGGCAGGTGATGGGGAGCCCCCAGGCCGAAAGCGCCGCCGTGACGCGCTCGGCGAGCGTGGGCGGCGCCAGCGCCATCTCGACCGCGATCCACGCCGCAGCCACCATGCCGACGCTGACCGCCTCACCGTGCCGCAGGCGGAAGTCGCTCAAGCGCTCCAGCCCGTGGCCCACGGTGTGGCCCAGGTTGAGCACCGCCCGGCGACCGCCCTCGAACGGGTCCCGCTCGACGATAGCCACCTTGACGCGCAGCGAGCGGGCCAGTTGAGCCGGCGTGAGGGGATTCGCGAGGTCAATCGACGTCGGATCTGCCGCCGCCAGTTCGGCGAAGAGGTCCGGGGCGCCAATGACACCGTGCTTGATCACCTCCGCCATCCCGGACCGGGTCTCGGCCGGGTCCAACGTCGCCAGCACGGCGGGGTCGATCAGGACCATCTCCGGCTGTTTGAAAGCGCCGGCCAGGTTCTTGCCCTGGGGGAGATCGACGCCGGTCTTGGCGCCCACACTGGCGTCGGTCATCGCCAGGAGCGTGGTGGGAACCTGGGCGAAGCGCACGCCCCGCATCAAGGTCGCCGCCGCGAAGCCAGCGACGTCGCCGGTCACGCCGCCGCCCAGCGAGAGCACCACGCTGCCGCGATCCAGCCCCTCGGCCAGGAACTGCTCGTAGAGCGCGGCGACGGTGTCCAGCGTCTTGTGGCGCTCGCCGTCGGGGATGGTGCACACAAAGGTACAGAACCCCGCCTGTTGCAGCGCCTGCGTGAGCGGCTCCTCGTAGAGAGGGGCCACGGTGGGGTTGGAGACGAGGGCGACGCTCGTCCCTTCGGCCACGCCGACGGCCCGCAGCGCCGAACCGGCCTGGGCCAGCAATCCAGCACCGACGTGGATGGGATAGGCGCCGCCGGGATAGCGGACGGGGAGCGTAATCGTTTCGGCCAGGGCGACGACCTGGGAAACGAGGATCTCGACGGGGCGCCCGGTGGTATCGACATGCCAGGGGATGGCGACGTAGACCGGGCGGCGGGCCGCCAGCAGCCGTTCGATCTCGGCCCGGGGATCGGCGACTTCCAACAGGGGCCGGCCGGCGCTCCCGCGCACGCGGCGCAGGATCTCGTCGGGGGCGCAGGTCAGGCAGATCACGGGACCACTGGCCATCATCGCCGCCCGGTTGTCCGGATCGACCAGGGCGCCGCCGCCGGTGGCGATCACCCGGCCGCCCTGGGCGGCCAGGTCGGCGCATAGAGCGGCTTCCAGCCGCCGGAACGCCGCCTCGCCGTCCTCGGCGAAGATGCGGGGGACAGATTTGCCCGCCCGCGCCTCGATCTCGGCGTCCATGTCGACGAAGGGGCGTCCCAGTTCGTGGGCAACCGCCCGCCCGATGGTGGTCTTGCCCGTTCCCATGAAGCCTGTGATGACGACGTTTTGCATATGACGCTCCCCCGGACTTGCCAAAGTAGGATAGTGGGATTATAACAAAAAGGGGACGGGGAACAAGTTGGTAGATCGGTATGTTGGTAGATCGGTATGTTGGTAAATTGGTATATTGGTAGATCGGTATATTGGTGGATTGGTGTAGGGGGTGGGGCGCCGTTTACGTTTTACGCATTACGTTTTGCGTGGCGACTGAGACAGCATCCACCTGAATAGATTGATGGAGTGTAACTGCTCAGGCCAGCCCCTTGCTGCGATGGAGAGTGGGGGCCCCCGCCCATCCGCTGCAAACGGACGCTAGGCT
>OMKS01004240.1_pt1 | contig 10904 bp, 6 predicted proteins | sample 1674721 | NCBI WGS metagenome assembly OMKS01 (sample SAMN06264996, study PRJEB25208) | sediment metagenome | isolation source: hot spring sediment | place: USA: California | collected 2014-09-02 | reverse complement strand
GAGCGTCTCCTTGCCCAGGGCCGCGCGCTCCCTGCTGACGAGATCCAGTTTCAGATCGTGCAGGCCCACCTCGAGACCCGCCGGATATTCGTGCGGGTTCAGCAGCCGTTTTATCGTCGGGTGCAGGCTGGCGAGATTAGAGAGGCAGTGTTCTCTCGCCTCGGTGCAGGAAGGCGCATTATACACCAGTTGACCCTCTCTAAAAATAGGAACCAGAAGGTCCTGGCAGCTGGTTCCGGCATGAATGCGTTTCCGGCGGGTGGGGTTCATCGGGTCCACGATCACGCAGGGCTCCTCTATGCCGAGCTCTATATCATAAACCGCGTCGGCCTCATAGTCGCCGTTCCTGTTATATCTCCTCACCTGAAGCACACCCGGAGTCGTAACCTTTATCAACTGCTCGGAAAGCTTCACCTTGTATTCCCAGCGGCCACCTGCATCTTTCACCGCGGTCAATTTATAGACCCCCCCGAGCGCCGGGTTGTCGAAAGCCGTGGCGAGCCGCGTCCCGACTCCCCAGCTGTTGATGGGAGCATGCTGATCCTTGATGCTTTCTATAAGGTACTCATCCAGATCGCTGCTGCCTACAATGATTTTGTCACCGAAACCCGCTTCTTCGAGGATTTTTTGTGCCTCTATGCTCAGGTAGGCAAGGTCTCCGGAATCGATGCGTATTCCCACCATTTCATGGCCGGCGCGGCGAAGCTCCTTCCCCACGGTCACTGCATGCCTCACCCCTTGCAGGACATCATAGGTGTCTACCAAAAAAATGCAGTTGTTGGGCATCGCCTCCGCATAGCCACGGAAAGCCTTAAGTTCGCTGTCGAAAACCATCACCCAGCTGTGGGCGTGCGTGCCCTTGACCGGAATGTCGTAAAGCTTTCCGGCCAGAACATTGGATGTCCCGGCGCAGCCGCCTACATACGCAGCCCGGCTTGCAGAAACCCCGCCGTCGATGCCCTGGGCTCGCCTCAGACCGAATTCCATCACCGGGTCGCCTTCCGCGGCCAGGCATATACGGGCGGCCTTTGTGGCGATCAGGGTCTGGAAATTGATCATGTTCAACAATGCGGATTCAAGTACCTGGCATTGCAGAAGCGGTCCCGTCACCCGGACGATGGGTTCATGGGGGAAAACAACCGTGCCCTCGGGCATCGCATGTATATTGCAGGAAAGTTCCAGCCTTTTTAAATATTCAAGAAAATCTCTTGTAAAAAGCGGCCGTCCGTCGTTACCGGTCAGCGTGGCAAGATAGGCGGTGTCTTCTTCACTGAAATGAAAATCGAGCAGGTAGTCTGTTACCTGGTTCAGCCCGCAGGCCACCGCATATCCGCCCTCGAAAGGCAATTGGCGGAATGAGAGGTGAAAGGCCGCCTCCCGGTCCTGCATCCCCAGCTTCCAGTAACCATAGGCCATCGTTAATTCATAGAGGTCGGTAAGAAGGGTGAGAGACTGGCGGGATATTCTTTTCGAGGTTTTCATCGCTTGGGACTCCATAGCTGTTATTTTTATCTTTTCGTTTTTATTTACTATAAACATAATGCAAAATTATTTATAATCAATAATAAATACATTAAATACTAACAAACCAATACAACTTATAAAGAGATTCGCGTCAATGGTTAATTGCTGAAAGCTGATTTCAGGTTTCAGGTTCCATGTCAAGTAAAATCCCTTCGAATGACCCTCATGGCCCAGCAGTCAAGGTCGGCCGCCGGCTATTCACCGAAGACGGTGACGACTATCCTCCGGAGATAAGGTCTTACATCGCATTCCACATGCATGATCTACTGCCGGGTTCCGAGCGCCAAAACGGACGGTGTAACGGGAACAGTCAACGAAAGATCGACAACAGAGGCCTGGAGATGACTGTGGCCGTTTCCGTCGTGCCATGTCCGTTCAAAACTGTTGAAGCGGAATATTCCATTTTTTCATATATTTCCAGACAGCTGTACGGCTCACACCGAGCCTCCGGGCTGCTTCAGCCTTGTTCCATCCGCACTCATTGAGAAGTTCAATAAGGTTTTCCCGTGAAAAACCCCGCTTTCTGCGGAACCCTGTTGTCAAAGAAGCGGAGGCTGCCTTCGAATGGTGACCGTAGGTATACTGCCGCACTTCCACAGGAAGGTCGAAAACCTCAATGCGTTCTCCGCTGCAAAGCACAAAAGCATGCTCAACGGCATTTTCCAGCTCTCGCACATTCCCGGGCCACGGGTAATCCATCGCAATACGCATCGCCTGGGAGGAAAAACCGCGAATATGCTTTCCGGTTTTTTTATTCTGCGCCGCGATGAAATGATCCACAAGCAGCGGGATATCCTCGCGCCTTTTCCTGAGGGGTGGCAATTCTATGGGGAAAACCTTCAGACGGTAGTAAAGGTCTTCACGAAAATTCCCTCCGTTGATTAAACCGGCAAGATCCTTGTTGGTGGCGGCGATGATTCTTATGTCGATTTTCCGCCTTCTGGATTCCCCCACCCTTTCTATCTCCTTTTCCTGGAGAACCCTGAGAAGCTTGGTCTGAATAAAAGGACTTATTTCTCCGATTTCATCGAGAAAAACCGTTCCTCCATCCGCGCTTTCGAACCTGCCGGTCCGGTCCCGGACAGCCCCGGTGAAAGCCCCCCTGACATGCCCGAAAAGTTCACTTTCAAGGAGTGTCTCGGAAAGCGCCACACAGTTGACCGTCACGAACGGCATATCGCTCCGCGGGCCGTTAAAGTGTATCGCGCCTGCCACCAACTCTTTGCCTGTCCCGCTTTCACCTTGGAGCAGTATCGTCGCATCGCTCGCCGCCGCGGCACGAATCGCAGAAAACACGAGTGCCATTTCATGGCTTTTACCTATCAGGCGGTCAAAGCGGCTCATTTCACCAAGGCGGCGGACCGCTTCTTCGGCGGTGCGCCGTGCCCTTTCCAGCTCGCTCAAATCGGTGACCGTCTCCACGACACCTTTAATGCCACCATTTTCGTCTCTGATAACACGGGCGCTCTTGAGAACCGCAACCTCGTGACCGTCTTTGTGAGTAAGGGAACATTCTTTTCCATCAACAAAGCCTCGATTGAAAATACCGCACTCCGCTATACCCGACGGGCAGCTTCTTGATACGCACCTGCTGAAATCGAGCATCGTGCACTCCCTGCCCAGGGCCTCCCGCGCAGAGTAGCCGGTAATTCTTTCCATGGCGGGGTTCCAGAATACGATCATCCCACTGTGATCCAGGGTAAACACTCCTTCAGCCATAGATTCCAGCAACAGGTTGGCAAAATTTGAATCAATAGTCGGAGCGTACCTGATTGGAGCTGTAGATCCCATGAAAATCACCTTTAACGGCTTGAAGCCCTTGTTTCATTAAAATGGTAACGCAACAAAACGTTACCCAGACATAATAGGTAACGTCATCGGGTATGTCAAGCAGTCGGAAACGATAAGAGAAGGATTAAATATTTTACATGAAATATATATAAAAATTTTAATTTTGATGGCGTCGTAAAAAGTCAAAAATCGCTCTTTTCCGTAATTTCGAAAAAGGACGGAATCCAGTCATTCCAGGAAGTTGCAAAAAACCTGGACCCCGTTCTGGAACGGAGTGACGACTTTTTACGACGCCATCAATTTTCCACTTTCAAATTGAAAACACGCATCTCTTCTCCTGAATGGCACAATTGTTGTTGAATGTCGGTTGACGACATTTCAGGTATGGCTTGATTTGGTGGACGGTGCCCACCCCGCAGATGAAAACAGTGTCTAAATTCAAGGAGGACCAATGATGAGTATACAGCAGTTGAAATCGACGGATGCATTCAAATCAGTGATTCATGAAGGAGTATGTCTGGTGGACTTCTATGCACCCTGGTGTGCCCCATGTCGTATGCAGGAACCGATACTTGACGCCCTTTCAGTACAGTACCAGGGCAAGGCGACCTTCGCAGCGGTTGATATTGACCAGAACCGCGAAGCAGCAGTCGAGATGGGCATCCACAGCATCCCGACACTCGTGGTTTTTCAAGACGGCCGGGAAGTTGAACGTTTCGTCGGCGTACAGCCTGAATCCGTCCTGGTCGTCGCCCTCGACACTTGCATGGAAACAGGAAAAATGTAGGGTGGGCGATGCCCACTCTACGACTGCGGCCGATAAACGCAAAACATTGCAGGTCGGAATTCCATTCCCGACACGGTGCCCCCAAACGAAAACCGGCTGCCCGGTAGAGAGACCCGGCCTAAACTGAAAAAAAGGGAGATATTCATTTATGGAACAAAAAGGGAAAATTTTTGACGTCCTGATCATCGGTGGAGGCCCGGCAGCGATCACCATTGTCAAGACGCTCGCGGGGAAAAGGAAAGCGGCGGTGATCCGCCCTGAAGATCACTCGATGATTTACTGCGCAATGCCTTATGTTATTGAAAAAATTCTGCCCATGGAAAAAACCTTCAAAAAAGACGAACTGGTGACAAACACGGGGGCCGAACTGATCCGGGATACGGTGACTAAAGTCGATTTCGGCACGAAATCCTTATTCACGGCCTCCGGACGGGAATACGGTTATGAAAAGCTGGTCATCGCCACGGGAGCATCTCCTGTGCTTCCCCCGGTTGAAGGCCGAGACCTCGAAGGCGTAATGACGTTTAAAACGGAAAATGACCTTCGAAAAATCCTGGCCGGAGCCGAAAACGGTTTAAAAAAGGCGGCGGTGGTCGGTGCAGGTGCAATAGGGATCGAACTTGCCCAGGCTCTCAACTCGATTGGAGTGGAGACCCACCTCGTTGACATGGAAACACAGGTTCTTCCGAACCTGGTGGATGCCGATATGGCGACGGAAGCTCAAGAACGCCTTGCGGCAATGGGAATAAAGCTGCATCTCGGGGAGATGGTGACGGCCCTGAAGGGAGACAAGGCAGTACGGGAACTGGTGCTCCAGAGTGGAGAAAAAATCCCTCTCCACTCCACGGGCAAAAATACTCCGTCGGATGGAAGCAATGGCGTGGTGGTTTTTGCGGTGGGTGTAAAAGCGGACGTAAACCTTTTCACCGGCACCGGCCTCGAGATCGGGCCCGACGGCATCCTCGTCAATGAACGAATGGAAACCAACATCCAGGATGTTTACGCCGGCGGCGACTGCGTGCAGTTTACAAGCGCCGTAACCGGTGAAATTATGAACGGCAAACTCGCCACCAACGCCGTTCCCATGGGCAGGGTTGTCGGAAAAAACCTCCTCGGAGAAAAGGTTTTATACGGTGGGTTCTTTAACGGTGCGGCGACAAAAGTCGAAGACTTATTCATAGGAGGCACAGGATTGTCGGAAAAGGCAGCAGCAAAAAAATTCGACATAATCACAGGTCGGGCCGAACTGACCACAATGTTCCCGATCATGCCGGGAGCCTCCGGAGTTCGTCTCAAATTAATCGCAGACAGCAGCACCGGTCGAATACTGGGGGGTCAGGTTTCAGGAGGTGCACCCGTAGCCGACAAGGTGGACTTGATAACGATGGCGGTTCAAAACAGGCTGACCCTCGATGACGCCGCCATGTTCAGTTATTCCGCTCAGCCGTACCAATCTTTTTTTCCGGCAGACAACCTGCTGGTTGCCGCTGCAGAAGATGCGAAGAAAAAACTTCGAGCAGCATAACACTGCAGATCCCAAAAATCCTGCTGCGAAGCGTCCGGGGACATTCCACTTCCCGGGCGCTTTGCAGACTCCAACCTTGATGGCCTCGTAAAAAGTCCAACTTAAACTTTCCCTAATTCGTCCAGGAACTCGATCACCCTCAAACCTTCGCCGATGCCGGTGGTCCCGCTCATTGCCACAACCACCTGGATGGTTTCGAGTATCTCCTCGCGGGTAGCTCCACAGTCCAGTGCATACTGCGTCTGGGCAAGAATGCAGTTCCTGCACCCTGCCCTGAGTGCGACAGCCAGCGACATCAACCTCTTCATTTTGGTACTGATCGCCCCCTCCCGGTAAGTCACCTCGATCAAACCATATTCGGCAGCCGTAAAATCGGGGCACGCCTCTTTAAATTTGGCTACGAGATCCACACGTTTCCTGTTCAACTCCATCTGCTCGGACATTGGTTCTTTTCCTTTCCTGGTAGAAAAAAATATTTCTGTTGCCGTAACAACGTCGGGTTTGGAATCCCGACCTACAGTTAGTACAGAATCATTGACTACGACTACGGCAAGCGTTTCGATCCCGATTCACTTAAAACAAGGTTTTTGTAATGCGCCACCGGTTAACCCTCTCCACCGTCTTCTTCCGCTTCCTTTTTCCTGGTTTCGAAGCCAATGAAAAAAGCCAGCAGCGCCGGAATCACGAAGAGGGTAAAAACGGAAGAAAGCATCAACCCCCCCAGCAGCACCGACCCGATGCCACGGTACATCTCGCTTCCCGAACCGGTTGAAAGCACCAGGGGAATCAAGGCGAAAAGACTCGTGGAAGCACTCATGAAAATGGGCCGGATCCTGGTTCTCACCGACTCCCGGATGGCCTGCATCCCTTCCATCCCCTCGTAGCGCACATTATTCAAGGACTGGTGAACGATGAGAATTGCATTGTTCACCACCGTTCCGATAAGAATCACGAAGCCCAGCATAGTCAAAACATCCAGAGGCTGGGATGTGATCAACCGGTTGATCAGCCACAGCCCGATAAATCCGCCGGCGGCGGCGAGCGGTATCGAAAACAATATGATGAACGGATAGAGAAAGTTTTCGAACAACGAGGACATCAGCAGGTAAACAATGATCAATGCAAGCAGAAAATTCCACTGCAGCGCCATTCGAGTCTGAACCAGTTTGTCGGCGCTTCCGCCCACGCCGACCATGACATTTGCAAGCCGCCCTTCCTGCTTCAGGCCTCCTACAACCCCATCGATTATCTCCATGGCCGCCTGCAGGGGTAAATCGTCAGGCGGTGTGACTTCCAGCCGCACATTACGCCTTTTCTCCAGGCGGTCGATCTGGGTCATACCCATGGTATATTCAATACGGGCCACATCCCCTATCCTTACAAGTTTACCGAAGTTGTTGACAATGGAACAATTCAGGATATCCTCCGGCGTCTTGAAAGCTTTTTCATCTCCCCTGACAACGAGATCGATTTGATACCCCCCGTCCGGACGAAACTCATCTATGGTACGTCCGTTCATCAACCCATCCACATACACCCCGAGGTTGGTTTCGTTCAGGCCGCTCGCGGCCAGTTTCCGCTTGTCCGGGACGATGTTGCACTCGGGATAAGCCAGTTCGAGCGAAGGCACCGGGCGGATCTGAGCCTGCGGTATACTCTGTTGAAGTGCACCGAAAAGCATGCGCGCCGATTGGACGATGGTGTCAAGATTCTCTCCGGACACATTAACCTCCACGGTCCGCCCCCTCCCGATCTGAGTCTCGAATATTCCAGGCTGAATGCTGACGCCCAGCATATCTGGAATCGTTCTTATAACTTTATTCATTAAAGGGATTAATTTTCTTGCTTCCGTTTCATGTTCCTCGATACATGTCATGCCGACAAATGAAAACATGTCCGAAGAAACATAAAAAACATTTTTCAGCTGAGGGATGCCGTCCCTGCCGTCCTCGTCGATGTGGGGTTTGACCTGTTCATATATATATCGGCCTATTTCTTTTCGCTTGTCGGCCGAATAGCCGGGCGGCGGCACCAGAACGTTCATGATGATATTCTGGTTTCCCTGGGGCAGATATTCAGCCTTCGGCATCAGGTACCACGCCGTAAAAATAGAAAATGAAGTGAATCCCAGAATGCACAGGATGCGTGTCAACACGTTCTTCTGGAACAATGCTGAAAGCTTCATGATCAATTTCGAGAAAAAAGATCCTATGGAGTTGATCAGGCTCTTTCCCGCGGCTTTCTTACGCTTCGACCCAGAGTACAGAAAATTCATTCCGGATGGAATCAACGTCACCGACACCAGCAGGCTCAGGAAAATCGAAGAGGTTACGGCTATAGCGATATCCTTGAAAAGCTGCCCCGCCTCCTCCCTCATGAAGATAACCGGCAGGAACACCGCCACCGTAGTCAGCGTAGAGGCCACGACAGCACCGTAGACCTCTTTTGCCCCCTCATAGGCCGCCCGGGCGATCCTTTTGCCCATGTTTCTGTGCCGGTCGATGTTTTCAAGCACGACGATCGAATTGTCCACCAGCATTCCAATCGCAAACGAAATGCCGGCAAGGCTGACAACGTTCAGGTTCCGGTTGAAAAGCCACAGGAAAACAAAAGCCCCCATGGCAGATACCGGAATAGCGATCGCCGTCACCAGAGTCGAACGCAGGCTCCTCAAAAATAGCAGAAGCACCGAAATCGCCAGGATACTACCGATGAAAACATTGTTTCGGACGATATTTATGGCCTTGAGGATATAGGGGGATTCATCATGTGACCATTTGATCATCAGGTTTTTTTCCGGCAGCACCTCACGGTTCAGCCTTTCGACCTCGGCCCGCAGGCGCTCCACCACTTCAAGGACATTGGCGCCACCTTCACGCCGGATGATAATGACTATGGACTCCGCGCCTTCGTCCAGGATGCTCACGAACTGGGCGGCATACCCTATGCGTGTATCAGCGATATCCCTCAGCCGGATACGCCTGGCTCCGTCCTCGTAAACAACCACATCCAGAGGATCCTTCGTGTCCTGGAACTTCGCCGAAGTTCTTATCCGGTAATTCTTGCGGTCGATGCCGAGAAGGCCCGCTGCGGTGTCCTTGTTGGCCGCGACGACCCGTGCTATCACGTCGTTTATGGTCACGCCGAAACGGGCCATCTTACCGTGATCCAGGACGATTTCGAGTTGGTCCTCCGTCCCCCCGAACACGAGAAGAGATGCGATTCCTTCTATTCTTTCAATGTACTGGCGGATTTCGTTTTCAAAATATGTCTGGTATTTCATGACCTCGGCCGGATCCCCTTCCCGCATCTTGAGCTGCAGGATGATCATCGGCTTTGCATTGGCGCCGGAGGTGTTGATGATGGGGTTCTTTACGTTATCCGGGTAGTCCCATACCTCGTCGAGTTTATTTGAAACCCTTAACACCGCAGTATTGATGTCCGTTTCGAGGCCGAAGGTCAGTGTGATTCTCGCCAGGTCGTTGTACGAAGAACTCTCCATGGTTTGAAGGTTCCTCAAACTTTTGAATTTATCCTCCTGTTTTTCGACGATTTCACTTTCGATTTCGCTGGGAGTGGCTCCCGGCCACATCGTGTAAACCTCTATCTGCGGCAGTTCGGTGTCCGGGGCCAGCTGGACAGGCAGTCTGATCAGGCCGATCACTCCAAAAAGCAGTATCAGGATCGAACCCACGGCCACCGTAACCGGTTTTGAAATGGCATACTTGAGAAAATCCATCGAAAACCCTACGCTCCTTCCCGCCTGATGACCTCAACCGGTTGACCGGGCCGCAACCTCTCGGCACCGTCGACGATCACCGTCATACCATCAACGACCCCCGGACCTTCCACAGCTGCATACGCGCCCTCGTAGCTCAAAACCCTGACCGGGACCGGCGCGGATTTGCCTTCCTTTATCGTAAACACCATCTGTTTTCCCTGGAAATTGACAACCGATCCCCTAGGGACGAGTGGGAGTTTCTTCGGCTTGCTTGTCGGAATCCTTACAAGTGCGGACATGTTTTCGACAGCGCCCTCGATCCGCGGAAGTTTTATTTTTACCGTGACGTTTTTCGTCCTCAGGTCGGCCACCGGTAAAACACCGGTCACCACTCCCTGAACAGTTCTTTCCTGCGCTACGAGGTCCACATCCAGATGTTCTCCCCTTCTGGTAAATTTCACCAGTTCTTCTGAAACCGGTACTTTTACGCATAAATCGTCCAGCGCCCCCAGCCGGCAGAAAACGGCTCCTGGAGCGAGCCAGTCCCCCACGCCCACGGTCTTTTCGAGGACAATCCCGTCAAACGGAGCCACCACCACGCTTTTGGCTTTTTTGAGTTTCGCGGTATCCAGTTCTTTCGACAACGCCTCCTTCTCGATGCTGAGTTCGCGAAGTGCGTATCTGAGGTCGTCGTAAGCCTTTTCACTGGCGGAGGATTCCTTAAACAACTTTCTGGTCCGCTCAAGATCTTTTTCGACATTTTCCATTCTGACACCCACATGCCGAATCCTGATGCGGACCAGTTCGATGTCTTTATCGATAAAATCAGTGTTAAGCCTGACCATCACGTCGCCCCGGTTAACCTTATCCCCTTCGTTGAACGCTATGGAATTCACCAGTCCCGAAACCTCCGCGGAGAGTTTCCCCACGGTATCGTAATGAAGGGTCCCGGTGACAAGAGCGTTTTCCGCAACCATCTCTTCCCGCACGAGTACAGTCACCACCTTCGCAGGCTCCCCCTGTTCCTGCCCCGAAACGGGAACAGCAGCAATGAGTGCCAGAAAAACCACCGCAAATATAAAATGCTTCATAGCCACCTCGTTAAAAAATTATAAACAGCTTTCCGCTTCAATATTCTCCTGGTTTCCATCCGGTATTTCCGGATGGAAACGAGGTAGATCATATATTCGTCTACTCTGGACATCTTACGTACGCTGCCTGTTTTTCCGGTTTACAACCCAGATGACTCGTGAATCGCGTATTGACAGCATTGTAACAAGCTTTTGGCGGTCGTCAAGAAATCGAGGAAGATCCCGGCCTCCCCCTGTCCTCGCTTCGTCAGATCCCAATAGAAAGCGGCTTCTTTTTCTGTGAGTTTCATCTCCTCCTTGTCCTTTCTTTGCGGCATCGCTTGCTTTTATTATCACATAACAGAAAAAATGCCACCACACGTCGGACCTTGAGAAAAAATCCATGCATTTGGAACAGATAACATCCGAAAAGGATTATAAAAAAAGCCCTTGTGAATCTGCCCGGGGGATGGATGAATCCTACAG